>SL_3KL_010_SEDDRAFT_10000199_pt1 | contig 44370 bp, 27 predicted proteins | sample SodLakKL_010_SED_2_FD_10381 | JGI IMG/M metagenome (IMG submission 10381) | reverse complement strand
CCGTTCGGATGCTCATAATGTAGATCCCATTCCTTAAAACCCTGGTGTTGATGCTGATTTCTTTTTCTGAAAGCGCTTCATAAACCTTTATGGGCTGGCCGGAAAGATTAAAAACTTCAATCCGGTTAATTTTATCCAGGGATGAAATGTTGACCATTTCATTGGCCGGATTGGGGTATATGATGACCCTGCCTTCATGATCTTCAAATATTTCAGGGGCGTAATCAAAGGTGGCATGAATGTGATGATCGGAATCTATATCAGTCAGTTCCAGAAAGGCGGTATATCTTTCCGGTTTAACTAGGTTATCGGTCATGCTTTGCCCGTCAACCAGCACCTCCGCAATTTGGTAATCTTTATTGGGTGTGATGGTAAAAACCTGTTCTCCCCCTTTAAAAACCGGGGTTCTCCCATACGGCTCAATAGAGCCATTGTTCCCGGCAGAAGACCATAAGTTGAATGCGTCCGTGGCGATGCCATCCAGGGTGATGTTATTAAAAGTCACACGTTCCGGGTCTTCGCGTAAAGGCTCTTCTCCCTTAAAACGCAGCCGGATACTGAAGTATGCGTTTTTGTTCACTTCTGGTATTTCAGAAAAATCAAAAGTAAAAAACCGGTAGCTGTCGCTTAGCTCAACTTCAGGAGCTTCCAGGCCCTGGGTGGTCCATTCGCCGTTTTCAGCCGATACACTGTAGTCCATCAAAAGCGACCCTGCTCCTTCTTCATTTATTGCGGCAAAACCAAATACTATATCAGTGTAGCCGTTGGTGGGCAAATAAAAGATCATGGTGTTTTTCCGGTCTTCATCCTCAAAGGGTTCCCTGATTTGAATCCCTCTCATTTCGGAGTCTTCATAGGGTGTTTCCTGGTTTCCTTCAGGACGGTAGTTGATGGGAGTGGGATGATTGCGCCTTTCCATGGAAGCTTTTCGCCATAGCGGATGGTTTTCGTCAAAAGGGTACCCTTCCAGGCTGCTGTAGTATTTCAATATGGCTCCGGGTGAAATACTGTAGGTTGGTTTAATGCTTTCCAGGGGCGTATTGTTGGGCAGGGAAGTGTCAAACAACCAGTAATGGATCATCACGTGGTGTGTCAAGCGCTCAAAATGGGCCTTAAGCTGAATGTTCTCTCCGGGGGTGAGTTCAATGACCGCCGAGTTTGAGATGGAGGCTCCTTCCCAGTGCGAGAAGCGATAGCCGGGTACCGGGATGGCTTCCAGTTTAATGGATATTTCCTTAAAATATTTCCCGGTCCAGGGATAAGGGTTATCTGAAACTCCCGGTGTGGAAGGTTCAACTTTTATGGTGTTAATTCGGATGTGCCCCTTGAGGGGGTTGCACACATCCAGATTGACGTCAATGGTCCCTTCCAGCTCAAAATAATCCAGAATATGTTGTACCTGGTATGCAGGGCGTTTTTTAGCGAAAAGAGGGATTACATCCGTATAGCCCTCCCACACACCGGTATTGGCGGGAATACTCCACCGCTCAATGTGTTCGGCAACTTCCGGTTCAACAGCGCTTTTCATTTCTGCATACAGGCTTTTAGCTCTCTCTGATAAAAAGGCGGTATTGAGCAGGTCGGCAAAACGAATGATGAACCGGTGACGGAATTCTTCATTTTTCAATAGCTGCCGCAACAAAAAAGTGGCCCATGGAGCGTTGGCGATGTGTTCACTGTTTTCGGCGGTGGCAAAATCCAGGGTGTTGTGGTTATAGGCTTCCTCGCCCCCGGTATGCCCAAAGCCAAAGTCGGTGTCAAAAAGCAGCCAGCGCCAGCGCCCATCATGCCCGTATTCTGCATTCGGCTCATAGGTGTCGGTCCTCAACCGCCAAAAATCAATGTTGTTGCCCGGCCAATCGGTGTTGCGGGCAAAAATGTTGGCTATTTTATAGTCTGTAAAATTTTCCGTATCTATCCGGGTCTTAATGAACCCGAAATGTTCATCTTCTGAAATGTCATGATCTTCCATATACTGCAAGGTGGCCATATAGTGTTCATCGCAACCTTCCTTGATCTCGGCATTGCCTGTCAGCAGGTCGATGTTTTCAGGGTCGATGCCGTAAACCCGTTCCAGGTAATGCTTGTCATACCGCTCCCGGATATTGATAAGCCCCCAATACTCCCCGTTTAAAAAATGAACGGCAGGACGATAGGCCTGGGTGTCGAAATTCAGATGATTCACCAGCCTTTGAATAAAGGCATCCCTGAACATGGTGCGGTAAAAATCATTTCCCGAATTACGAAAGATTAGTCGTTTGAAACTGGAATCCCCTTCAGTCCCGAAAAATGGATACTCAAGATGAGAATGGCTGTATTGATTGCGCGCATAAATGCGAAAGGACTTCATGGGGTGAGCCCGGCTCCAGCCCCCATGTATGCGGAAACCCATGTCCTGTGAAAAGGAAGGAAAGGACTCCCCGGGTTCAAACAGCTGAAGATGCCCGGGATATTCGTGTTCTGGTCCCCTCCGGTGATAATTGGCCGGAGTAGCCCCGGTGGACCCTGACTGTGGATTGTTTTGTCTCCATTCATCAAAATCTACTCCTGCAACATAAATGCCCTGGAAGTAATCAAAAAGAAAATCCTCATCCAGGCTGATGGATAGAATGGGAAGGCTGTACTCCAGTTGATCGTTCTCGCTGACAAAATAGGTGTGGGTAACAACCGGACTTGGCAAGGCTCCTTCCCTGTATGCTGCGGCCCTGATCACTGTTCCCTTGTTTACCGGGCTTTCGGGGAAATAAGTTGGTTCATTGCTGCGGGTAGAAGAAATATGAGTGAGCCTTCCGGGCTCATTGCTNCGGTCTTTGATCTCCAATGGGTNCTGATAGAGGTGGGCGTAAAAAAAATTATCNTTCAACTCCCCATCNGGATCACCGGGATCTTGTATGTATTGGTTTTTANACTGGTAAAAAACCGTGTCAAGGTAATTGATGTCAGGCTGGGAACCATTATCCGTAAAAATGATCACCACCTCCTCATCGGGATGGGAAAGGNTGAGTTGNAAAGGCTGGNTGAAAAAACCTGATGTTTCAGAAAAATGAGGGGGTTCCAGAATTTCAGTANATCCTTCCGAAATATTGGGCCCTCCCGGAGTGGGATCACTGAAAAAAAACCACGACTCTTCCCCATCGGGCTTCCTGCCGTAGGAAATGTCGGTAGGTATAAAAAGCGGGGGCATCTTATCGAGTTGAGTTCCGTCTGGATGGGTAAGCAGTACTTCCTCTCCATCCTGGCTGATCCTGAAGTTGGTATGCAAAGGGAGTGCGGGGTCAGTACAGTCTTTTCCTGAAGCCCAGACCAACAAAAACTCTCCGGGCGGAATGCTTATTTTTGGAAATATCCAGCGAAAGGGATTGTCATAATCATCGGACAACCCAAAACCCTCCAGTTGAATGGTATCCTGTCCGGCATTGAATAGCTCAATCCAGTCTTCGTAATCCCCGTCTTCATCGGCAATGGTGGTGGCATTGGAGGCCATCACTTCATTGATAAAAACCGGATTCTCATTGGCATATCCAACAGAAAACAGGACCAGAGTAAATGTTAAAAATAAAGTAGTTTTTTTACTCATAAAAAAATTACCTCATAATTTGAAGTTTCCTGGAAACCGTCCGGCTTTGGGTTTGAATAATCAGGATATACATCCCTTGTGGCAAGGCCCGGGTGCTGAAACTGTATTCCTTTCCTGAAAGACCCTCAAACCCTTGAAGGACATTGCCTGAAAGGGTGACCAGCTGAATCCTTTGAATTTCCTCCATGGCAGCAATGTTTACCCGGCTGCTGGCCGGGTTGGGATACACCAGTACCTGTTCATCGTGTTCTTCAAAAAGATCGGGATGAAGAAAAAAACTGGCATGGATGTGGTGGTCGGAATGAACCTCCGGAAATTCATAAATAACAGTATCCCCCTGGAAAGTCCAGTGGCTTTCAGGAACACTTTGCCCGTCAACCAGGATCTCTGAAACCTGGTGATTTTTGTTGGGAATGATAGTAAAATCCGGTTTTCCCCCATCGTAAACAGGCACCCTTCCCCGGGGTGTGATCTCACCGTTGGGACCCGCTGAAGAACGGATCATATGGGCTCCGAGGGCAATGCCGTCAAGGGTAATGTTGTTAAAAGTAACCCGCTCCCCTTCATCCTGCTCCATTTGTTCTCCCTCAAAGCGGATGCGGATACTGAAATGTGCATTGTTGCTCACCCCGGGAATTTCGCTGAAGTCCAGGGAATAAAGCTGGTAATCGTCTTCCAGTTCAAACTCACCGCTTTTAAGGCCGTATTGGATCCATTGCGGATCCCGGGCATCCAGGGCATAGTCTACCAAAAGCTTATCAGCAGCCCCTTCATCCATGGCGGCAAAGCCAAAAACAATATCGGAAAAACCTCTGGTGGGCAAATGAAAGATCATGGTATTTTCCTTTTCATTTTGCCTGAATGGCTGCCTGACCTGCAATCCCCTCATCTGGGCTTCATCATAATCCTGGTCTTGATTACCTTCGGGCCGGTAATTGATGGGAGTGGGCTGGTTGCGCCTTTCCATGGAGGCTTTGCGCCAGAGGGGATGACCCTCCTCAAAGGGATAACCTTCAAGGCAACTCTGGTATGTTAGCTGTGCCCCATGGTATATGGAATAAAAAGGATCCAGGTTTTCCAAAGGGGTGTTGTTGGGTATGGAGGTATCTAAAAGCCAGTAATGCAATAAAACGTGGTGGGTTAAACGCTCAAAATGGGCCTTAAGCTGAATGTTCTCTCCGGGAGTGAGTTCAATAAGTGCCGAGCTTGAGTTGGAAGCCCCTTCCCAGTGCGAGAAGCGGTAGCCGGGTACAGGTATGGCTTCCAGTTCAATAGGGATTTCCTTAAAGTATATACCAGTCCAGGGATAAGGATCATCAGAAACCCCCGGGGTGGAAGGCTTAATTTCTATGGTGTTAATCCGGATGTGACCCTTAAGTGGGTTACTCACATCCAGGTCAAGGCGGTAAGTGCCTTCCAGTTCAAAAAAATCCTTGATGTGTTGCTTCTGGTAGTGGGGCCTCTTTTCGGCAAACTCCACCATTACTTCTACCTTTTCCTCCCATTCTTCCTGTTCCGCAGGCCAGCCCCAACGCGCATAATGATCCCTGACTTCAGGGGCAATGGTGTTTTTCATGTCGTAAATTACCGATACTACTCTTTCAGGCAAAAAGGCTGTGTTTAACTGATCGGCGAAGCGGTTGATGAAACCATGGAGGAAGGATTCATTTTCCAGGAAACTTCTGAGCAAAAACGTGGACCAGGGAGGGTTCGGCCAGCCAGGACCATCATCATCGGTGGCAAATTCAAGCATGTTGTGTTGGTATGAGCCTTCCCGGTCCCAGAGCCCAAACCCAAAATCCATATCAAACATCAGCCAGCGCCATCTTCCATCATGACCATAAGGGGCATCCGGCTGGTACTCATCAGTACGCAGCCTCCAGAAATCAATGTTATTGCCCGGCCAGTCCGTGTTGTCTGCATATATCTGGGCAATCTGGTAATCCATAAAACTTTCGGTGTCGATCCTGGTCTGGATGTAATCATAATGCACATCCTCTGCTAAGCCATGGTCTTCAATATAACTGATGGTTTTTAAATAATGCAGGTTGTCTCCTTCTTTTACGCCACTCCTGCTGGTTAAAAGGTCTATATTTTCCGGATCTGCCCCATATACCCTTTCAAGGTAATATTTGTCAATTCGCTCCCTGGCATTGATAAGTCCCCAGTACTCCCCATTGATAAACAAAATGAAGGGCTGGTAAGCCTGGGTGCCAAAGTTCATATGCTGCACAATGGCCTGTATGGCGGCATCCCGAAACATGGTTCGGGAGTTGTATTGGGGCTCCCAGATCGTTGTGGGGAAGTCGTTTCCAGAGTTCCTTAAAATCAGCCGTTTGTATTTATCATCCGGGCGGCTTTCAAAAAAAGGATATTCGAGATGTGAGCTGGTATATTGATTGCGTGCATAAAGCCGGAATGATTTCATGGGAAAGGAGCGGGAAGCTCCGCCATGAATGCGCAGACCGATATTTCGCCCCATGGCTCTTTGCATGGAAGGTTTCTCAAAAAGTTCGATGTGGGCCGGGTATTCCCAATCTATTCCCTCGCGCCGGAAATTTCCCCGAAAAGGCCAGCTAAAGGGTTCATTTGGGTTGTCCAGGCGCCATTGGTCGGCGTCAAGGCCCGGGACATAGATCCCCTGTTCATAATCAAAAAGCAGGTCTTCCTGAACGCTGATGGAAAGCACCGGCAGGCTAAAACGGTTGCTGCTGTGGGGTGTGACAAAATAGGTGTGGGTGGTAATCTCGCTTGGGATCATCTGATCCTGGTAAGCCCTTGCACGGATCACCGTGCCTTTGAATACCGGCTCCTCGGGAAAATAGTAAGGATCATGAACTGTTGATGAGATGAGGGAGATTTTGTCCGGATGGGGACTGCGATCCTCAATGACAATTGGCTGGCCGTAAACATAAGAAGTGAATGCCTGGCTAAGGGTGTCCCCGAAAGGGGAGTCAGGATAAAAGGGATACTGGTTTTTGTAAAAATAAGTTGTCCCCTCCAGGTTGTCAATACAAGGCTCAGAACCGTCTGTTGTATAAATAATGGTAACCGCCGTGTCAGGATGCTGAATATCCAGGTTGAAGTCGTTTTGAAAAAACCCTCCGGACCTGGAAAAAACCGGTGGCTCCAGAATACCATGATATCCATCGGTGATGTTGGGTCCCCCCGGAGTGGGTTCGGAAAAGAAATACCAATGATCTGCCCCATCGGGTTTCCTTCCGTATGAAATATCGGTTGGCATGGGAGTGGGCTCCATTTCATCCAGGCGGGTGCTGTCCGGCAGGGTTAAGATCACTTCTTCTCCATCCTGGCTTACCCTGAAGTTGGTATGCAGATCAGCCACGGGGTCATCCCGGTCCTTTCCCGAAGCCCAAACCAGCAAAAATGCTCCGGGTTCAATGGCAACATCAGGAAAAACCCACCTGAAGGGATTGTCGTAATCGTCTGATAACCCAAAGCCTTCAAGGTTAACCGTTTCTTCTCCGGCATTGAATAATTCGATCCAGGGTACGGTATCCCCGTCATCATCCTCTACACCCGACCCGTTGGAAGCTAGCACTTCGTTAATGACCAACTTTTGTGAAAAACAGGGAGTAAGGGAAAAGACAAGTAAAAAAACAAATACCAGGGGTCCGGGCATGATGGATTTTTGATTTTATACAAAATTAAAAATTAATCTTAAAATCCTGAAAGTAAGAAATTCCTGTTGTTTTGGAGCCTTGATTTTGGCGGGAAATTTTTACATTCCGTCTTGAAACAGCTGGTTTTTAGGTTTTATAAAGGCGGTCGTTGTGTTGAATGTCCATCCACATGGCAAAAAGCAGTGACTGGAAACCGCTGATGAACAGAAACATAAAGGCCAATGCGGTTAGTGGGTTAACCTCCATCCCTGCAATGATCAATCGTAATATTTTTATTCCATAAGGGATGGAAAGAATAAGCAGCAGGAAGGCAAAATGATATAAAATAAACAAAGGATGAAAATCTTTAAAAAGATATTTGATCCAGAGTCTTTTAAAAAAAGACCTTACCAAAAGCCATATAATGGGAAAGACTACTTTGCGGACCCTGAGTTTGGATTGCTCGCCGACATTGTAAACCGGTTTGATGTCCACTTCCTTTAGTGAACAGGACGCGATATTCAGTTTAACCAGCAGATCGTTGGGCATGCCATAGCGGGGATAAATATCATATAACCTTAGGGATTCAAGGGCATTTAATGATATTGCGGTGTATCCGGTCTGTGTGTCGGAAACCGACCAGTAGCCCGATGCTATTTTTGTAAGGATGGAGAGAATGGAATTGCCCAAAAAGCGTTTGCGGGGGATGTAAAAAGCAGCACTTTTATGCGAAAGCCGGTTCCCTTTCACGTAATCAATGTTTTCATTTATTACCGGCATGCAAATGGATTCCAGTTCGGCAGGGTCCATTTGCCCATCTCCGGCCATTACTGCTGTACAGTCGATTTGGTTGTCTTTTGCCCACTTGTACCCACGGGCAATGGCTGCACCGACACCGGCGTTTTTGGTAAGATTGATCAATACAATTTTTTCTCCCTCCGCAGGATTAACGACCTCTGCCGGAGCAAACCACTGTATCTCATTTTGGTTCATCTCTGCCAGCAGATGGTCTGCCTTGTTATAAAAACCCTTCTCAAGGGTTTTGACTTTGGGTAAGGATGCTTCAGGCAGTTTCCCGAAATATTTCTTAACTACCCCGGAGGTATCATCAGAGGAGCAATCATTCACGATAATGATACGATCTACAAAATCTGGCATGGTTTCAATAACCCGGCCAATCTGGGTTTCTTCATTAAACGCGGGTACCACAACCGCAATGGTTTTATTTTTCAGCATTTTTCCCTGTAGATGAGTTACAAAAGTAATAGAACAGATTAAATGCACCATGCTCAGAAATAATTTATTGTTGCATTTTCAAATTTTTACCGGGAAGGATTGTGAGCACAGGTGATGATTTTTTAATTGTATTTTTGCACGTAATTGTAATTTCAAAAAAAACTTTTCTTTGCCCTGTAACATGAAATTCTGAGAAAGTGAAAAAAAATACTGCCGTTTTCTTTTCCATTTTGGTGTTTGCCTTAGGCTTCTATTTGATTGTAAAAGATTTTCACAAAGAACAGGTAAAAATCTGGGATGAAGCCAGCAGTGCAAAAAATGCCATTGAAATGCTGGCAAACAATGAATTCATTGTTCAGTATGATGATGGGGAACCTGTGCGGGATGACTTCAAGCCTCCACTTAGTCTTTGGCTGAAAATGCTTTGTTATTCTGTTTTTGGGATTAATGAATTTTCGGTGAGGTTACCGTCTATATTGGCAGCACTTTTGACCATGTTTTTTCTCTGGTACTATGGGTTTTTTGTGTTGAAAAGGCATGATTTGGGAATCATTTCGGCGCTTTTACTTGTTTCCAGCAGGGGATATGTAGGATACCATGTAGCCCGCACAGGTGATCCCGATGCACTCCTGGTATTGTTTATTGCGCTGGCAGTTATTTTGCTGTTTCATCTTTTCTGGAAATATCCCCAAAACAGAAACCGATATTACTGGTTCATTGGCGGGGCTATTACCCTGGCAATGTATACCAAAGGGATAATGGGGTTGGCTCCATTGGTAGGAATTGGACTTTTTTTTATTACTCAGAAAAAAGGCAGACAAATCCTGTCTGATTATCGCTTGTATTTGACAGGTTTTATTGCCATTTCGCTGACCGGGCTCTACTATATTACCAGAGAGGCCCTTGATCCTGGTTTTTTACAAGGAGTTTTGAAATATGAGATTCTTTCTTTCAGAGAGGCCCCTGCTTTTGTCAAACACCCGGAATTTAGTTTTTATATTAACTATTTATATAAAGAAGGATTTCACCCGTTTTTTTACCTGGCTCCGGTGCCTTTCCTGGCTTATTTTCTGACCAAAAATAATTTATTCAAACAATTAATTCTTTTCTCTTTCTTTGGGTCTGCAGTTTTTTTATTAGGGATGTCTGCTGCTACCTTAAAGAACGAATGGTATATTTCCCCCATTTATCCCTACCTGGTCCTTTTTATATCTACAGGCCTGATCGGGCTTAAAGAAATTTTTTCGGAAAAATTTTATCCGGGCCACGGAAGAACCATTGGGATCATTTTTTCGGTTTTAATTTTCCTGCTTGTTTTCCAGCCCATCAGAAAAATTGACAAAGCCAATCATAGATACCGTTATGAGGTATATCATCCCGAAAGGGAAGGGCGATTTTTCGATAACATTAAAAAACGATACCCTGAGATAAAAGAAATAGCCGTGATTACTCCCCACCATATCCGGCAGCTTCAGTTTTATACCAAGAAATACGAATACCTTGACCAGACGGAAACACATATCTACCAGAAAGTTCCTGAAGATATGACAGAGCAGAAAGTAATAGTATGCGATCAGGAAAAACTATTTCAATTTTCCAGAAAATATAACTTTGAGTTGATTGATAAGGATGAGTACTGTTATTTGATGAAGGTAACAGGTGAGAGAAAAACATCAGATTCTCTTTTGATTTCTTGTAATGCAAGTGTTTTTTCCCCGGATAGTATGTATTTTCTGGATCCCGCCAATCCCAATGTAAAATTTTCAAACCCGGGTTTTTCTGAGAAGACTTCTTTTTCCGGCCCTTTTTCTGTTGTAACGAACCCACAAACCCCTTATGGTTTTACAACGAATCTCTCTTTTGCTGAACCATATTATTCAATAGAAATGAGTGTGTGGGCAAAATCTCAAACCAGCGAAGGATACCTTGTAATAAGTATTCCTGGGATTGATTTTTATCATCAATCAAAAAAAATATCTGAAACCCAGGGTGAATGGAGAAGAATTTCATTAAGGACTTTTATCCCCCCGGTTTACGAAGGAGAAGAAATCAAGGTTTATGTGTGGAATAATTCCAATGGAAAAATTTATTTTGATGCCTTAAGCATTTTGTTAAAATAGCCTCAACCGGTTTTATCGAAGCGCTTGCTTTGAAGTTGTTTGGAAAGAACTTAAGGAGAAAATTAATTCAATACCATTTCCAGCACAAAGTGTGAACGGACTTCCTGGAAGCCTTCCAGGTGCATGCGGTAGTAATCCAGGGTTTTCTCAAGAAGGGATTTGCGGGTTTGGGGGTTAATGGATAGGGATTCCATTTCTGCAAATCCGGTATGGGCCAATTCAAAAAAGTGCCGGCTAAGCTCTTTGTCCAGGCATAATGATATGGCGCATGGGTTTTTTTGAAACATGCCCTCTTTCAGGTTAAAAAAGCAATGGGTCTGGTCGTAATTGGTTCTTGGGTAGAATCCCAGGTACCGGCTAAGCTTCAGAAGAAAAATCAGGTGAAAATCGGAAACTTTTCCTTTGGTATGATCCAGAAAATCCAGGGCGCTGAAAATAAAATCAAACAACTCCGGGTAAGGCTCCTGTTCTTTTACGGACTTGGTGAGGATCTCCGATAAAAAAATGGCGATGGAGGTTTTGGGGATATCATAGGGGATGTTCTCGAAAGGTGCGGGGCAGGTGATCTCCCTGATACGCTGCAGTCCACCCTTTTCTTTTTGGTAGGCCACCAGGTCCACGATGGTGAGGGGCTGAAAAAGGTTTTGCTTGATGCGCGACCTGGACTTTCTTACCCCTGAAACCAGGTAAGATTGCAAACCTGCTTCACGGGTAAACAACCTGGCAATTACGCTGGTTTCCCCGTATTTAAAACTGTGCAGCACGATGGCTTTGGTTTTTACCAGCATGGTTTTATTAATTGATAAAAAGTATTTTGGTAACCATGGTTTCGGATCCGTCCTCATTGGTTGAAAAAACGAGATACACCCCTGATGAAGGTCTGCGGCCGTAAAGATCCTGCCCGTTCCAAATGGCCTGCCCGCCTTCGGCAACGGTTTCATATACCAGGTTGCCGTTGATGTCGGTGATTTTAACATTGGCGTTCCTAACCAGGCCCTTTACCGATATATACCCGTCATAGCCGGGACGCACCGGGTTGGGAAAAGCGTAAACGTTGGTGTGTTGACGGGGTGCCTCCGTGGCAAGCCCCCTGAAGGATACCAGGCCCTTGTCGGTGGCAAAAAACACCTCCCCGTTTTGGGGGTTGATACTAATGTCCAGAATATTGTTGGAAGGCAGCGGGCTGTTGTCTTCGGTGAAATGAAATACGGTTTCCCGGGCATCGGCAGATAGCAGGAAAGCCCCGGAGCGGCCGGTTCCAAACCACTTTTTGTTGGAACCGTCAACGGCAATGGATGTAACGGTTTCGGTTTCCAGCAGGTATCCGGCAAAGCCGTCGGTTTCAACAATGATGCGCTGGGCATCAAAAGGATCTCCGGTAAAGGCCCTTTGCGGGGAGTAAAAAACGCCCACTCCCTTGTCGGTGCCTACCCAGACGTACCCGTTATGGTCAACAGCCATACTGTGGACAATGTTGCTTGGCAAATTCCCGTTGCCGGACTGGGTGGTCAGGTGGCGGGCCTGGAAATCGTTGGCATTGTCCAGGCTGTTTTCCAGGAACAGGAAAATACCGTTGTTGTTCATGATCACCCATTTCTGGTTTTGGTTGTCAATAATAAGGTCCCCAATGGTCTGGTTGCTTGCAACAACCCCGCCACCATCAAAAGACAGCCAGTCACCGTTTTCCTTTTTAACATGCAGGGGGTGTGTAACCTGTGAATTGGTGATCCAAAGGTTGTTTTGTCTGTCAAATGCAATGTCCCCGACAAAAACCCTGTCTTCGATCTGGAAGCGTTTTTGCAGGGGGCTGTTGGTATCATCATACCTTTCGATTACTGTGTCAGGCCTTAATTCTATAACTCCGTCCGACCAGGATGCGGCATAGATCCTGTCGGGATTGGCCGGGCTCACGGCAATGCGGATGATGTCTGAAACCCCTTCCAGCTGTGGATAGCTGGAGTTGTTAAAATAATACCAGTTTGTACCTGTAAAAAAGGAAATGCCCGTAGCCACCCATTGTTTGGACCCTCCATAGGACCTTGCCCCGGGAGCGAGCCATAAGCGGCCACCTCCGGTGTCAAGGCCAAAGGCCCTTGAACTGCGCGGACCTGGAAGGATGATTTTTTGAAAGTTCTGATGCCCCCTTTCGCGTATCATGCCGTAAAAGCGGTCTGCAATCCAAAGGGTACCCTCACTGTCGTAAAGGCCGTCAAAAGGACGAGCCAGGCCACCATAATAATCATCTACTTCCTGAACCAGGTTCAGATCCTTGTCAAAAACATCCAGGGAGGGGTAGTTGGATACCAGCAGATAATCTCCACTGCTGCGCAGGTTGCGCTTCTCCTGAAAATAATCCGTATTACCGGGATTAAACAGATCCCACCCCATTTCGTCCTGAAAGTAGAGATAATCTGCCTCTTCCGTAGTTTGATTGATAAAAACCCTGCCATCAAAAAAAGCAGCCAGGTTAAATACCTCATTGGGCAGGCCGGTTACTGTTACCTTATCCCAGTTCTGGAAGTCCGCCAGGTTGGCAGTCTCCACGTCGGCTTTGAGCAGTCCCTCACTGGTAGCTGCATACAAGTAAGTTCCGTCAAAGGCAATGTCGTTTACATTGAGCAGTCCGCCTTCCTCACCGATAAAAAAGGTATCGTAGATCAGCAGGTCGTCCAGGTTAAACTCCACAATCCCGAAATCGCAAGCCAGGTATGCCGTATTGTCCAGCACCAGGATGTTGTTAATGGCTTTGCTCCCCAGAATGTTGGCCCTTCTGATGTCCGGTACATTAAAAAAGTGCTTGCCCTGGATAATGTCCAGGTTGCCGTTTTCATAACCTATCAGAATGGCATCCTGTTCCTCTGCATAAGTAAGGGTGTTAATGCCAAAAGCAGATAAACCATGCACCTTGTTGATTTTTTCCACACTGTTGTCTTGGCGGTTAAAAACCACCAAACCAAACCTGGTGGCGCCAATTATTTGATCCGGGGTTTCTGCAATGGCAATGATCTCGTTATTGGGAAGATGATGGCGCCAGTGACCAACAGGAATATCCTGGCCTTTTAGATGCTGGCCTGCCGGGATAAAAAAAAGGCTAACAAGGAAAAATCGCAGTAAGTGAATCGGAGGTATGAGATTACTCATTATGGATAAAGTTTGAAAGATCAAATTGGCGTTATGGCTTGTTGTGTTTTGTTTTTTGCAAAACCGGTTATTGACAGCCCGCTGTTTTTTGCGGTCATACCAACCTTTAATGATAACAAACTCCAAGACAAATGGTTGATCTGCAAAAAAAACTGGCTGAACATTGTTTAAACGCTCAAAGATGCTGTAAAATTATTAATTCCCGGAAAACCTTTCACAATAAAATTCCGGGCAGGCTGTTATTAGAATTTTCAGGTGGTTCATCATGGTATATTATTCAAAGTAATTTTATAATTTTGCCAGCAACGCAAAGGGATAGACAACCAAATTTTTGGGGTGTAAGGAATTTGCGGTATTCGAAAAAGCAACCCCCTTCCGGGTATTGAATGGTTTCAATAAAAAAACAATGGAAACATTTGTAAAGCGTTTTGAAAAGGAGCGTTTGCTTAACCAGAAAGGGGTTGTGATCTGGATGACCGGTCTTTCCGGTTCAGGAAAAACCACGATAGCCGTTGATTTTGAAAGGGCACTGTATAACCTGGGGTTTAAAACCCAGGTTTTTGATGCGGACTTTATTAGGGCAAGCATCAACAAAGATCTTGATTTTTCCATTTCAGGGCGCGCCGAGAATATACGAAGGGTGGCAGCCATCTCCAGGTTGTTTCTGGATGCAGGGATGGTGGTTATCAACTGCTTTATTTCGCCTACCCGGCGCATAAGGCACATGGCACGCACCATTATCGGAAGCTCGGATTACCTTGAGGTGTTTGTCAATGCACCTTTTGAAGAATGTGAAAAACGGGACCCCAAGGGTCTTTATAAATTGGCCAGAAAAGGTGAGGTGGTTGATTTTACCGGAATAGACAGCCCATATGAACCTCCTGAAAATCCCGACCTGACCATAAACACCCACTTGTGCAATGTGAATGAAGCGGTTGCACAAATGCTGGAATTTATTTTGCCAAAAATTAAAATAAGTCATTCGTAATGCAGAGATACATTCTGAACCATTTGCGTGAACTGGAAGCTGAATCCATTTTCGTGATAAGAGAAGTGGTGGCACAATTTGAAAAACCTGTGCTGCTGTTTTCAGGTGGCAAAGATTCCATTGTGATGTTACATTTAGCGGTAAAAGCCTTTAAACCCGCAAAACTTCCTTTCCCGCTTTTGCATATCGACACCGGGCATAATTTCCAGGAAACCCTTGATTTCCGGGATAACCTGGTTAAAGAACTGGATGCCCGCCTGGTGGTGGGCAGCGTGCAGGAATCTATTAATAAAGGAAGGGCTGCTGAAGAAACCGGGTCCAATGCCAGCCGCAATGTGTTGCAAACCATTACATTGCTGGATACCCTGGAAGAGTATGGTTTTGATGCGGCCATGGGAGGGGGACGCAGGGATGAAGAAAAAGCCCGCGCCAAAGAAAGATTTTTTTCACACCGTGACGAATTCGGACAATGGGATCCCAAAAATCAGCGGCCTGAACTGTGGAACCTTTTTAATGGACGCAAAATTCAGGGTGAGCATTTCAGGGTGTTTCCCCTTAGCAACTGGACCGAAATGGATGTATGGCAATACGTTTTACTGGAAAACATTGAAATGCCATCCCTTTATTTTGCCCATGACCGCGAATGTGTCAATCGCAAAGGTGTATTGCTGGCCAAAAGTGAATACATCCGCCTGATGGACGGTGAGAAATGGGAAAAAATGCACATTCGCTTTCGCACCATCGGGGATATGAGTTGCACCGGGGCCACCGTTTCCAATGCTTGCACCATTGAAGACATCATTCAGGAAGTAGCCGCTGCCCGGGTAACCGAAAGGGGATCCAGGGCCGATGATAAGCGCAGCGAAACCTCCATGGAAGACAGAAAAAAAGAAGGTTATTTCTAAAAGTTATCTTTTGATGAGCAATTTTTCTAACAACGGTTACCTGAATATGGAACTCCTGCGTTTTACCACCGCAGGGAGTGTTGATGATGGCAAAAGCACCCTCATCGGAAGGTTGTTATACGACAGCAAATCCATTTTTGAAGATCAATACGAAGCCATCAGGCTTAGCAGCGAAAGAAGGGGAGAGCACATCGTTAATCTTGCATTGCTGACCGACGGGCTTCGGGCCGAAAGAGAACAGGGTATTACCATTGATGTGGCATATCGTTATTTTGCCACCCCAAAAAGAAAGTTCATCATTGCCGACACCCCCGGCCATGTGCAGTATACCCGCAACATGGTTACAGGAGCCTCAACGGCTAACCTGGCCATTATCCTGGTGGATGCCCGCAAAGGGGTGATCGAACAAACCAAGCGACATGCCTTCATTGCTTCCCTGCTGGGAATTCCCCATGTGGTGGTTTGTGTTAACAAAATGGACCTGGTGGATTATGATCAGGCCACTTTTGAGAGAATAAAAAAGGATTTCCAGGGTTTTGCCTCCAAGCTCAATGTTCAGGATATTCAGTTTATCCCGATCAGTGCGCTCCATGGTGACAACGTGGTTAAAAAGTCGGCCAAAATGGACTGGTACATGGGTGCTACCCTGATGTATCTTTTGGAGACCATTCATATTGGAAGTGACCTGAACCTTGTGGATTGCCGGTTTCCGGTACAATATGTTATCCGGCCCCACGCTGATGAGTATCATGATTATCGCGGGTATGCAGGCCGTATTGCGGGCGGGGTCTTTAAACCCGGTGACAGGGTGATGGTGCTTCCATCGGGCTTTACTACCAGGATAAAAGCCATAGATGGCCCTGAGGGCCCTGTAAAAGAGGCTTTTGCTCCTATGTCGGTTACCATTCGCCTGGAAGATGAGCTGGATGTCAGCCGGGGCGATATGATCGTGCGCGAAAACAATGTACCCAAGGTTTCCCAGGATCTGAATATCATGGTTTGCTGGATGCACCCCCGAAGGCTCCAACTGAAAGGAAAATATGCCATTCATCATACCACCCAGCAAGCCCGCTGTGTGGTAAAAAACATTTTATACAAAATTGATATCAATACCCTTCACCGCAAGCAGGAGGACCTGGAAGTGGGCCTCAACGACATTGCCCGCATTTCGGTGCGTACCACCCGGCCTTTCTTCTTTGATAAATATCAGCTGAATCGTTCTTCGGGAAGTGTGATCCTTATTGACGAAAACACCAACGAAACCGTTGGTTCGGGCATGATCATTTAATTTTTTTCCGTTTTGGAGAATATCAGAACGGATCGTCGCGGAAGTAATCATCCGGACGGGCCTGAGGTTCTACCCTGGAGCAGTCTGTTTCAAACGTAATGGGACGCAATGGTTTTTCAAAATCTTCTTTGCTGATCTCCAGCGCTTCGTCATCATAAATTTTTTGCATGAATTTGGCCCAGATGGGCAGGGCTGTATTTGCACCCTGACCAAGCCTGAGTTCACGAAATCTTGCTCCCCGGTCTTCCGCCCCTACCCATACTCCGGCCACCAGGTCAGGCGTCATGCCAACAAACCATCCGTCGGAATTGTTTTGGGTGGTACCGGTTTTCCCGGCAATGGGATGATCAAAACCATAACGGAAGCGCAACCTGGTACCCGTTCCGCTTTCCACAACCCCTTTCATCAACTCCACCATCAGGTAGGCTGTTTCCTCACTCATGGCCTCTTCCTGATTTGGTGAGAAGGCCTCGATGAGGTTGCCGTTTTGATCTTCTATATGCGTGACAAAGGTCGGTTCAATATATACCCCCTTGTTGACAAAAGTAGATTTTGCCCCTACCATTTCGTATACCGAAAGGTCGGGGGTGCCAAGGGCAATAGCATACACCGGGTCGATATGGCTGGCAATGCCCATTCTTCTGACCAGCTTGATCAGGGCAAGGGGCGAATACCTTTTCATCAGGAAAGCCGAAATGTAATTGACCGAATTGGCCAGCGCCCATTGAAGGGTGACCATTTCCCCTTCCCTGCGATCGCTGGCATTTTTAGGGGTCCATGTATCCCCGTCGTCCAACCTGAAAGTGACCGGAGTGTTGGGTACCTGGGTGCAGGGTCCGAATTCTCCTTCCTGCATGGCAAGGGTGTAAAGAAATGGTTTAAATGTTGATCCGACCTGCCTGCGGCTGCCGGTTACATGATCAAAATGGAAATGCTTGAGGTTGGGGCCGCCGACATAGGCCCTCACATGTCCGGTTTGGGGCTCAACAGCCATCATACCGGTACGCAGAAAATGCTTGTAATAGCGGATAGAGTCCATTGGAGTCATTACCGTATCCACTTCTCCTTCCCAGGAAAATACCCGCATGGGCACTTCGGTCCTGAAAGATCTTTGAATGGAGTCTTCTGCCAGGCCCTCCAGCTTCATGTTGATATACCGGTCGGAGCGCCTGACGGCATTGTTGTAAATGCGGTCAATTTCTTCCGGGGTCAGATCGGTATCAAAGGGTGCCGTGGTGTATCCCTGCCAATGGTTGAAAAATTCCGGCTGAAGGTATCCTCCAAGGTGTTCTTCCACCGCTTCCTCAGCGTATTGCTGCATGCGGGAATCTATGGTGGTGTAAATCTTTAAGCCATCGCGGTAAATATTGTAGTTGGTCCCATCGGGCTTGGTGCGGGTAGCACTCCATTCGGCCAGGTCTTTACGCAACTTTTCACGAAAATAGGTGGCAAGGCCCGTATATTGATCCTGCACCTGAAAATTGGTCATATCCAGGGGAACCATGCTCAGGGAATCAAATTCCTCCCGGGTAATGTACTCGTAACGTGCCATTTGGTTGAGTACAACCTGCCTGCGCTGAAAGGCCCTTTCGGAATTGCGTACCGGGTGGTACCAGGAAGGGGCTTTCAACATCCCCACCAAAAGGGCTGCTTCTTCCGTTTTTAGAGAGTCGGGAGAGGTATTGAAATAGGTTTTTGCCGCCGACTTAATTCCAAAAGAATGACTGCCAAAATCAACCGTGTTGAGATACATGGCGATGATCTCTTCTTTGGTGTAGTTTCTTTCCAGTTTGGCAGCTGTTACCCATTCTTTGAGTTTAATAATAACCATTTGGGCCAGGGATGGATCTTCCTGACGGGGGAAAAGGTTTTTGGCCAGCTGCTGGCTGAGGGTGCTTCCACCCCCTGCGCTGCGCTGGCCCCCGATAATGTTTCGGAATATTACCCGGAATACGCTGCGTATATCAACTCCCGAATGGTAATGAAAGCGGATGTCCTCTGCAGCCAATAAGGCCTCAACGGTTTGGGGCGAAATATCTTCATAATTGACATTGGAACGGTTGTGGATATAAAATGTACCCAGCAAAACGCCGTCGGCCGAATAAACCTCGCTGGCCAGGTTGCTTTTGGGGTTTTCCAGCTCTTCAAAAGAAGGCATAAAACCCCATAAACCAATGTTTATGGTGAAAAATAAAAGGAAAAGCAAAACTACCGGCGAAAAAAATATTATCCAGAAATACAGGAATGGCTTTCGTTTGCTTTTAATTTGCTTCTTGCTCATTTTAAAACGATGGTGTGGATTATTTACCTAATCAAAACGCTTGCACAACAGGTTTATTTTCTCTCAATATGTATGCCAATATCTTTTATCCCGTGTAAAACTTCCTCGCGCATTCCCTGTTCAAAGGTAAAGGTATAGGTGCCCATCCGGGGAAACCAAACGTCTGTGCGGAAAAGAAAGCGATTGGATTTTATCCTGCCAAAACCTTTGCCGGTCCATTCTCCGGAGCGCTCGGCCAGAATGCACTCAATGGTGTCGCGCAATACACGGTTGCCTGGAAATTCTATATCAAGAAACAGGAACAAATTCCTGTATTCGTAATTAGTTGTATTCCTGACGTCCAGATAAAGATTGTGCAAGGAAGTGGTATCCTCTATCTCCACAGAAAAAGAAATTTTTTCCTGGTAGTGCCATCCCTCTTCGGGAATGGTTTTGCTATCCTGGTAAACCAAATCGGGGTTACAGGCCGAAATAAAAGCCAGGCTTAAAATCAATAAGCAGATTGCGGACCTTTGAAGTTTTTTCATGAAGTAAATGCTTGCTCAGTTTTTTTCTGATTGCTTTCCGGATTGGCGCTGACCCCGGGGCTTTCTTTTTTTGCGTTTTTTCTTGCTTTTCGAAGGTTTGTCAAAGCGCGTGAGGCTGTCGCCAAGTTCGGGAGATGCCTCACGGTCAATGGCATTGTTGTTTTCGGGAGTCTCAAAAGCGTCTGAAGAAAGATCATCAGGTACTTCTCCCTTTTCGTTCAAAGCAATAATTTCTTTTGCCCTTTCTGCAGGAACCATGATTATTTGATTTGGACTTTCTTCATAAGCATAGCCCACTGTTTTTTTCAGCACGTCCATTTTCTGGAAAGTGGCTTTACCCCGCTTGGTCTTTAGTTCCCGGGAAGTATCGGGCATGTCTTTCAGATAATCCAGGTAGCAGTCGTTTTCATAGTTAATGCAGCATTTTAATTTGCTGCATTGTCCGGCCAGTTTTTGGGGATTCAGGGAGAGTTGCTGGGTTCTTGCCGCGTTGGTAGAAACCGAACGGAATTTGGTAAGCCAGGTTGCACAACAAAGTTCCCTTCCGCAGGAGCCGATTCCCCCAATGCGACTGGCTTCCTGGCGCATACCAATTTGCCGCATTTCAATACGCACATTGAAGGCATCGGCCAGCACCCTGATCAGTTCACGAAAATCAACCCGTTCATCTGCGGTATAATAAAAAACGGCTTTGGTGCGGTCGCCCTGGTATTCCACATCGCTGATCTTCATCTTCAGGTTAAGGGTCCAGGCCATTTGCCTTGAGCGGAGCATGGTGTCGTCCTCAATCCTTACGGCATCTACCCACTTTTCAATATCCGATATTTTGGCCCTCCGGTAAATTTTGCGAAACTCAGTGGTTCTGGGGTTAATGTTTTTACTCTTAAGCTGAAGTCTGACGATCTCCCCGGTAAGGGTAACAATGCCTATATCGTGGCCGGGAGAAGATTCTACTGCTACAATATCCCCGGTTTCTATTTCCAGATCAGGAGTGGTCCGGAAAAATTCCTTGCGGCTGTTTTTAAAACGTACCTCTGCAATGTCGAACACAGGATATCCGTCAGGCGGCTTGATGTCCTTTAGCCAGTCAAAAGTATCGAGTTTGTTGCAGGAGTGTTCAAATACTTTTAGCTGGCGGGCATGGGGCTGGGGAGCGCATTTGCACCCGCGGGAAAGAAATTCCTGACGATCTTTGGTATCCAATGTTTTTGCCGTTTATTTTGCCTGCAAAGTTACTAAAATATCTTACTTTTTGAAAGGGGTCAACAGCCGGGACAGGTTAAAAGAAAGGTCGGAAAACAATATCTTTGGATTGGCATTGCGCTCAATATGGAACAGTCCCTCGTTAAAAGCCCCCACGATCTGCAGTCCGTTAAGATGGTTTACAAACGGGGAGAATGCCTGGATAAATTCCTTTTCTTCCCCATCCAGCTGCATAAGGGAAGGGGCTTTGTAGTTATTAAGCAGGCAAAACCGGAACATCTTCAAGCCGTATTGTAAAAATGTTTTCTGTTTTTCCCGACCTGCTTTGCTGATTTCGTCCACCCAGGACAATAGTTCAGGGATGTTTTTCCTGTAGCACAACCTCATCCAGTATCTGAAGGTGTCAAAATCGGCCAATGGCTCATTTCCGGTTTTGGCAAGTTCCAGCGCCTTAGAAAAACTTCCTTCGGAAAGAAGCGCAATTTGCTTTGCCATACCAGGCTCACAGCGGTATTTTTCCACCAAAGCCTTTTCTGTTTCCTCTTCCCTTAGTTGAGGAACCTTTACCAGTTGAGTGCGCGAGCGAATGGTGCTGATGATTTTATCCTTGTTTTGTGAAACCAGCAAAAACAGGGTTTTTTCCGGGGGCTCTTCCAGCACCTTCAGCAGTTTTGGAGAAGCTGCATGGAATAAGCTCTCAATCATCCACATGATGACAATTTTGTATTCGCTTTCATAGGTTTTTAATCCCAGGGAGCGAATAACCTGGTTGCAGCTTTCTGTATTGATGTAAAGCTGCTTGTTTTCAACTCCCATTTTCTCAATAAATTGAGAATAGGTAAAGTATGGGGACTGCAGCAACAGTTCTCTCCAGGGGGTGTAAAAATCTGTGCTGTTAACCTTTTCGTAGTCTGTGTTTTCGAAGGCTTTGGTGCGGGCAACCGGGAAAAAGAAATGCAGGTCGGGGTGTTCCAGCTTTTTATGCTTCAGGCATGAAGGGCAAACCCCGCAGGCATCCTCGGGTTTTTTATCCCTGCACTGAATGTACTGAGCAAAAGCCAAAGCCAAGGGCAGTCCCCCATTGCCTTCCGGCCCCAGAAACAGCTGGGCATGGCTGATGCGGTTGTTGTGAACATTATAAATCAATTGATTTTTCAGGGCCTGATGACCCACAACATCTTTAAATTGCATACGTTACAGTTAATTTCCGGGTAGTGACCGTTCCGCTTTTTTTTAATTAAAATCTCCTTGCAAATTTACACCCACTTCAAAAAAAACCATTATCAAACCCGCATGTTTTTTTTAAATCGGCAAAATACATAAATTTTTTGGCCTGGTTATTGTTAATTGGAGTTTGCGTTTTTTTTGCGGGAAAAATTAAGTGATTCCTGAATATTTTTTTCTCATTGTATTTGTTGAACAATTACCTTTTTTAGTGGTTTGGAAAGATATAAACAAAATTAAAAAACAGATTGTTGATAAAAAAGTCACAAAAAAACCTGTTTTTGTATAAATAAAATGTAATTTTGTTTGTAGAAATTAAAATTTTGAACAAAAAACAGCCGGTTAAAAAAATAATTGTACTTTTGTCGGCTTTTTGTTATGCAAAAAATTAAACATTTCATGCAAAAACAACGAAAGCGGATTCTTCTCTTCGTTGTGATTCCCCTACTCATTTTGACAGGAATTTTTTCAATCAGAGGGCTTGACCCGGTTGAAACGATTCCGGAAGAAAAGAAGCAACCCGTAAAGGATCTGTCGCATATACTTGAAAGGGGAGTGCTGCGAGCTACCACCGATTATAATTCCACCAATTATTTTGTTTACCGTGGGGAGCCCATGGGTTTTCATCTGGAATTGCTTAAACTTTTTGCCAGTCATTTGGGTGTTGAATTGGAAGTGACCGCTTCCAACAACCTGGAGGACAACCTCAGCTGTCTGCTGTTTGAGGAAGAATGTGACGTGATTGCCCTTGACCTTACCGTTACCCGTTCCAGGAGCCGGTTTGTGAACTTTACCGAACCCCACAGCCAAACCCGGCAGGTATTGGTACAACGCAAACCGGGCGATTGGTTTAACATGCGGTCTTCCGAAATTGAAGACCACCTAGTGCGCAGCCAGCTTGACCTGGCAGGAAAAACCATCCATGTGCAGAAAAATGCTGCTTTTATTAGCAGGCTCAATCACCTGATGGAAGAAATTGGCGACACCATTTATCTGGTGGAACGGGAAGAGGAAGTTGAGCAACTCATTGAAATGGTAGCCAATGGCGAAATTAATTATACGGTGGCTGATGAGCAGCTTGCCCGTGTCAACCAAAATTATTTTGCATCCATTGATGTGCGCACCCCATTGAGCTTTTATCAAAACCTGGCATGGGCTGTTCGCCCCGGTGCCGATGAACTGTCAGAAGCTATTAACGAGTGGATGCGGGAATTTAAAAAAACACGTCAATTTGCCAATATTTACAATAAATATTACAACAATCCCCGCAGTGTTTACATTGCCAAAAGTCCCTATAACTCTCTTAGGGGAGGCAATATATCGGCTTATGATCATTATTTTAAACAATATTCGGAGATTGTGGGATGGGATTGGCGCCTGATCGCCTCTCTGGCTTACCAGGAATCCAGGTTTAATCCTTCTGCCGTTTCCTGGGCAGGAGCTTTTGGGGTGATGCAGCTGATGCCGGGTACTGCCCAGATGTATAATGTAGGGCCCGAATCCAGCGTTCCGGAGCATATTGTTGCCGGGGTAAGCTACCTGAACTGGATCGAAAGCGTATTGGAAAACTATATAGAAGATGAACGGGAAAGGGTAAAATTCGTCCTTGCCTCATACAATGTTGGCCTGGGACACGTACTGGATGCACGCCGCCTGGCCGAAAAATACGGGAAAGATCCCAATATCTGGAAAAACAATGTGGATTATTACCTTTTGAACAAATCCAAACCAAAATATTATCTTGACCCGGTTGTGCGGTATGGTTATGCTCGTGGTTCCGAGCCTTACCATTATGTTTATGAGATACTTGAGCGTTATGAGCACTACCTCAATGCTTTGGAAGGATAAAAAAGACTGACCATCAAAAAAAGCTCCCGGGATCATTTCNGGAGCTTTTTTTTGCGTTAAACCTAAAGGCCTTTACTAATGAGCTTCCAGCCAGTTTTCTCCGGTATTCATTTCCACTACGATAGGAACTGACAACTCCAGGGCGGTTTTCATTTTTTCTTCCACCAGAGGCATCAAAACGTCCAGTTCATCTTTATGTGCATCAAATACGAGTTCGTCATGCACCTGCATAATCATTTTGCTTTTCATTTTTTTCTCTTGCATGGCCTCAAAAATACTGATCATGGCCAGTTTGATCATGTCGGCCGCAGAACCCTGAACGGGGGCATTGATGGCATTTCGCTCTGCATAACCTCTTACCACCCCGTTGGAAGAATTGATGTCTTTCACGTAGCGGCGCCTTCCCAGAATGGTGGAAACGTATTCATGCTCACGGGCAAAGGCAACGGTTTTTTCCATGTATTTTTTTACGCCCGGGTATTTTTGAAAGTATTGTTCGATGATATCGGCAGCTTCCTGACGGGGGATGCTTAAGCGCTCAGAAAGGCCAAAAGCGGATATGCCATAAACCAGCCCAAAGTTGACGGTTTTGGCGTTTCGACGCATTTCCCGTGTAACCTTTTCCAGGTCGGTTTCATAAAGTTTTGCAGCGGTGGCCGTGTGAATGTCCAGTCCTTGGCTGAAGGCCTCCATCATGGCCTCATCCTTGCTCAGTGCAGCAATGATTCGGAGCTCTATCTGGCTGTAATCGGCTGCAAGCAGCGTAAAGTCCCTGCCACGCGGAACAAAGGCTTTACGGATCAGCCGACCTTCCTCAGTACGTATGGGAATGTTTTGCAGGTTGGGGTTGTTAGACGAGAGCCTTCCGGTGGCTGCAATGGCTTGGTTGTATGATGTATGGATTCTGCCCGTTTTTTCATTGATCAGTCTTGGGAGGGCATCCACATAAGTGGATTTCAGTTTAGTGAGGGAGCGGTAGTCCAGTATTTTTTCCACTATGGGATGCTTGTCCTTTAGCTTTTGAAGCACATCTTCGCTGGTGCTGTATTGTTTGGTTTTGGTTCGTTTGGCTTTTTCTATGATCCTCAGTTTGTCAAACAACACTTCGCCCAGTTGTTTGGGAGATCCGATATTGAAAGATACCTCCGCAAGTTTATAAATTTCCTTTTCAATTTTTTCTATGTTGCCTTTAAGAACTTCCGAATATTCATTCAATGCTTCTATATTAATTTGCACCCCTTGATTTTCCATCTCAGCCAGCACATAAACCAATGGAGTTTCAACCTCATTGAAAAGCTTCAGCAAATCGTGTTTCCTGAGCATGGGTTCAAAAACTTCTCTTAATTGCAGGGTAACATCTGCATCTTCACATGCATAAGCTGTAATGGTTTCTGGCGATACCGAGCGCATGCTTTTCTGGTTTTTTCCCTTTTTGCCAATCAGGGCTTCAATACTTACCGGGCGGTAGTCAAGGTAGGTTTCGGCAAGCAGGTCCATATTGTGGCGCATATCGGGCTGCAAAAGATAATGGGCCAGCATGGTATCGAAAAGTTTGCCTTTTACCTCAATCCCATAATTTTTTAATACCCCGATGTCAAACTTGATATTCTGCCCGGTTTTTTCAACAGAGGCATCTTCAAACAGTGGTTTGAGTTTCTGAAGCAACTCCCTTGTTTTATCCTGGTCTTCGGGAAAAGGGACATAAAAAGCTTTCCCGGGCTTAATAGAGAAGGCAATACCCACCAGTTCGGCCGCAATACTCAGCAATCCTGTGGTTTCCGTATCAAAACAGAAACTGCCGGCCTTTTTCAGTTTCTCAACCAGTTTTTCAATTTCTTTTGGAGAGGTCAGCGATTGGTAATCTTTTTCCTTTATCAGGGATTGTAGCTTTTTTTCCGCAGTTTCAGCAGGATCGGTTATGCCTTCCACTCCTGAAAAAAGATCCATTTGTCCGGTTTTTTCTACGACTTTTTTGGCTTTTTCCACAGGGATTATGTCCGGATCTCCGAAAACCCTTTTTGCAAATGTTCTGAACTCCAATTCCTCAAACAAAGGGATGAGTTTTTCCGGATCCGGTGATTTCAATAACAGGTCCTCCTCATTCCATTTAACAGGAACATCCAGGATGATGGTTGCCAGGCTTTTTGAAAGCCTTGCCTGCTCCCGGTGCTCTTTCAGGCTCTCTTTGCTGCGTTTTTCTTTTACCTCTTCCAGGTTTTCCAGCAGATTTTCAATGGATCCAAACTGGCTGATCAGGTTTTTGGCTTTTTTCTCACCAATACCGGGGACTCCCGGAATGTTGTCGGATGAATCTCCCCAAAGGCCCAGAATGTCAATAAGCTGCTCAGGTTTTTCAATACCAAACTTTTCGCATACTTCTTTTACGCCCCATACTTCGGCTTCGTTGCCCATACGGGCGGGTTTGTACATGAAAATTTTGTCGGAAACCAGCTGCCCAAAGTCCTTATCGGAAGTCATCATGTAAACGGTAAACCCTTCCTGTTCTGCTTTTTTTGCCAGGGTGCCGATGATGTCATCCGCCTCATAACCGTCTTTTGCCAGTACCGGGATCCTGAACCCTTCCAGAAGCTCTTTGATATAGGGCAATGAAGTGACAATATCTTCGGGCATCTCTTCACGATTCGCCTTGTAGGCTGTAAAATCAGTTTGGCGTAGGGTAGGGGCAATGGAGTCGAATGCCACGGCTATATGGGTGGGTTTTTCCTTTTTCAGTACTTCGGTCAGGGTATTGGCAAAGCCAAGAACAGCCGAAGTATTCAGCCCTTTGGAGTTGATACGGGGGTTGCGGTTCAGTGCATAATAAGCCCGGTAAATCAGGGCCATGGCATCCAGCAGGAAAAGTTTTTTGGGTTGGGACATATAAAAGGTGTTTTTTTTTGCAAAGATAACCAACTAATGAAAGAAAGGGGGAAAAACAACAAAGCCCGGTGAAATCCGGGCTTTGTTTGTTAACCAAAACAACATGAAGAGAAATATATATTGGGGTAGTGATAACTAACTTCACTGCAATTACCGCAAATCGTATGCCAGAAAATTAAAAATACCAGCGATATGCCAAATTAAAATTCCTTCCTGGCATGGGATAATTCCTGTCTTCAATTCTTGACAGGTGATCGCGGTAGCGGGTGTCCAGCAGGTTGTCCACACGCAGGATTATCACATGTCTGCCGGCAGTGGTCAGGCGGTAACCTGCCTGAAGTCCCACGAGCGTATGCCCGTCAGTCATATCTTCTTCCGGGGCTACCCGGTCTTGTTTGGCAGCCGTATGCAATTTGCCGCCAACCCATGCATCGCCAAAATCGTACTCCACATCCGCCATAAAACGGAAGGGAGGGATAAAAGGCAGGTATTCTTCGCCATTGCCTATCCTTTTTCCATGAACATAATCAATTCCAAGGTTCAGGCTAAGGGCATCCAATGGTTTTAGCCCGAGGGTAACCTCCCCACCCATCAGCCTGGCTTCATCCCCTTCGTATCGAAAGATGGGATAGCCTGAGTCTTCATCAACATCACCCGTGGGCTGGAAAATGATAAAGTTCTGGAAGTGATTGACAAATCCTGCAATTTCCAATTCAAGGTTCCCGGCTTTATAGCGGAAAAACAGGTCGCCTCCATGCCCGATCTCATCCTTCAGGTCGGGATCTCCGATTTCGAATACCCCGGCCCCGATGTGAGGGCCAAAAGCATAAAGTTCCTCGATGATCGGGTTGCGGTGAGAACGGGCAAATTGTCCCCCAATTTCCAGCTGCTCAAGGGGCCGGTAGTTTAAACCGAAGGATCCTGAATAATTGAAGGCGTTCCTTTGTTCGTCAATATCCGGAAAAAGTTCATTGGTCAGGGAAGTGGTATGCTGGAAATCCAGCCTCAGGCCTGCCTGAAAACGCAACTGGTTTGTCAGCGGGATTTCCTGGAAAGTGAAAACCCCCATGGTAACCCTGCCTTCTCCAGGAGTGTATGCTTCGTCACCGCCAACATCCAGGCTGTGAGCGTAAAGACTTAATCCTACCGCTCCCCGGTCAAAAATACCACGGGGTTTGTGCTGGGCTGTGATGGTACTGGAAAACGTATATTTTTCATACTCCAGTTCCACATCTTCCTCCCAAATTCCATCTTCCAGTTCTATTTCTACTTCCTGCTGGAACATCCTGGAGGCATTAAAGCGTACCTGGGTCTTGTCAAAAAAAGCATTCCGTTGATGATTGAGCCGGCCCTGCAGGGATTGACGCTGCATCCTTATTTCAACAGTTTCATCGGGGTCGTCAATGCTTTCCGGAATCTCAAAAGTTTGGTTTGCCATGGAAAGGCTGATGCCCCCTGCTGCGTTGGGACGGTCGAATCCAAAACCTAAAGCACCGTCAATATTCTCCAGGGAAGTATTGGGTAATTTACCTTCCGGGGTTTGAATGTCACCTGCTTTCCGATAAGAAAAACGGGCGGTGGTGGCCCATGAATCGAAACCATATGTATACCGTCCAAATCCTCCGCCCATGTTGTTGACGCTGGCGCCCTGCAAGGAAAACACCCCGCTGGAGCCGGTTTCAACATCATCGGGAATGTCGGTGGTCATCAGGTTTATTACTCCTCCCAAAGCACTGGAGCCATAAAGCAAAGTGGCGGGTCCCCTGACGACTTCTACCCTGGAGGCAGCCAAGGGGTCCAGGGAAATGGAATGATCGGCAGAGGTTTCCGAAATGTCCCCCATGCGTTCCCCGTTTTCCAATACCAGGATGCGGTCACCATCCAGCCCCCTGATCACGGGCCGCGAAGGCATGGATCCAAAAGAACGCATGTTGACTCCAGGCTCGGAGCGGAGCATCTCTCCAAATGTAGCCTCGCTGCGGCGTTGTAGTTCTTCCCCGATGTAGGCCTGGTTGGGCTGGTAGCTGAATCCGCTGGCCGTGGGGGAAGCTGTGATCACGATCTCGCTCAGGTCAATATGGGTGGGAACCACCTCCATATCCACCTCGATGGTGCGGCCCTCCACTGCGGTAAACTCCTTATGGGCCGTTTCGTAACCCATGCCCTGGACCAACAGGGTATGACGGCCTTCCGGCAGGTTGGTCAGCATGTAATGCCCCGATCCGTCGGTTATGGTGCCTATACGCGTGTCTTCCACCAACACATTGATAAAAGGAATATGCTCTCCGGTTGCACTGTCAATAACATGCCCGAATACGTTGGCATCAGTGCGGGGCCGCTGCTCTTCCGTTGCATGGGAAAAAGCAGTAAAAGAAAATAGATTTACCAGTAAAAAAATTAATAAAATTTTCATATGTGTGAATGTGAAAATGTTTTTTCTGTTTGAGTTTTGGTTGAATTCATAAAAAACCCCCTTGAGGGAAAAACACATGTTTTCCTTTTTTATGCAAGGAATCAGTATAAACGGGATATAAAAAACGGGAGTTAAACAGAAAAAACGGGAGGGCCCCGCTGCAGATGGGCTTTGCAAACCTGTTTCGGGAAAAGAACCAGGTTTGCAAGGATTAGCCTGCGGGCGCCTGCCCTGAATAAAAAGCCTGAGAGTATAAATGCAAGGATGATCAGGCCTGTTATGGAGGAGATCAATCCCAGTATGGTGTACTCAAAGTCGGTATGGTTGTGATTTTGGTAAGGAGTTCCCGGAGCCTGGTTGTTGGTAAAGGGGTGGGCATGCTCTACAATCACTCCATTGGGTAAAATATGGTAATGCCAATTGGCTAGCTGGTTGAAAAACAGCCACATCACCGCCGGTACAGTGAGTATAACCAGTATTTTTCGTATGTTTTGGGTAATGGGCATGTTTTCTTCCGCTGCAAAGGTAACAATCCTGGTGCCGAATAGTTTGCTGATTGCTTGTTTTAACTTTTTTTAAAAAAATATGGAGCAAACCGGTTGGGAAGAGGCAAGGGTGCTTATATTTGTTCCCATTATTTAAGCACTAAATTTTTTGAAGATGAAAAAGTTATTCTTTTCTTTTGGGCTGGTTATGGCATTGCTTTTTGCCGGTCAGGCATTTTCCTGCACCAGTTACCTGGTAACTCCCGGGGCTTCGGTTGACGGGTCCTCCATGATCAGCTATGCAGCTGACTCCCATATTCGTTTTGGCGAACTGTATTACCGTCCGGGAGGGCCGCAGCCGGAAGGAGCCTATTTCCAGGCTTATTACCGTGGTTCGCACAAGCCCCTGGCCAAAATTCCCCATCCCGAATATACTTACACTGTTGTGGGTTTTATGAACGAGAAACAGGTGGCCATTGGTGAAACCACCTTTGGCGGACGCTCTGAATTGTTCGACACTTTAGGCGGTATCGACTACAGCAGCCTGATGATGGTTTCCATGCAAAGGGCCGCAACGGCCCGGGATGCCATCCGCATCATTTCCGAACTGGTGGACGAATATGGTTATTACAGTCCGGGGGAGTCCTTTTCCATTGCCGACCCCAATGAAGTCTGGATCATGGAGATCATTGGCAAAGGCACCGACGCCGTTTTCGATCCCGAAAAGGGTGAATATTACAACACCCGGAAAGGTGCCGTTTGGGTTGCCAAACGCATCCCCGACGGGTATATTTCTGCCCATGCCAATCATGCCCGCATTACTGGTTTTNCCCTGGAAGATGATCCCTCCTCCATTAGCAGCAAAAACCTGGACCGCATTCACGATCCGGAGATCAGCGTTGTTTTTGCACATGATGTGATCAGCTTCGCCCGGGATCAGGGATATTTTGAGGGCGCTGAACATGAATTCAGCTTTTCCGATGTTTACGCCCCTTTGAACTTTGCGGCTGCAAGGTTTTGTGAAGCCCGGGTCTGGAGTATGTTCAGAGATGTGGATCAATCCATGGAGCGCTATATGGATTACGCCATGGGCCATGACCTGGAAGGAGAAAGAATGCCTTTGTATATTAAGCCCGAACGCAAGCTTTCGGTTCAGGATCTCATTGACTTTAAAAGGGATTACCTGCAAGGAACCGAATACGACATGACCCGGGATATTGGCGCGGGCCCATGGGGCAAACCTTATCGCTGGCGACCCCTTACCTGGGAGCTGGATGGAAAAACCTATATTCACGAAAGGACTACCGCAACGCAGCAAACCGGCTTTTCCTATATTGCACAGCTCAGAAAAGACTATCCCGACCCCATTGGCGGCATTACCTGGTTTGGGGTAGATGATGCCAACCTTACGGTTTATGTTCCCATGTATGCCGGTATTCGCCGGGCTCCCGACGCCTATGCCGAAGGAAACGGGAGCATCCTTGAGTACTCCGACGATGCTGCATTCTGGATATTCAACAAAGTGGCCCACTTTGTTTACCTGCGCTACAGTATCAAACTGCCTGATGTGCGAAAAGTACAAAATGAGCTTGAAAGCAAGTTTATGGCGTTTGTGCCGGCAGTGGATATTGCCGCCAAAGAACTGTATGAAAATGACCCTGAACTGGCCAGGGATTTTATTACGGACTTTTCCGTTAAAATGGGCAACTATACCACAGAAAGATGGGAGGAGCTTTTTAGGTTTTTGATGGTGAAATACATTGACGGCAACATCAAAAAAGAAAAAGACGGAGAATTCCTGACCAATGAATATGGGAAATATCCGATTGTGGAACATCCTGAATACCCCGAATGGTGGCTTCGCCTGATAGTGGAAACCACGGGCGACAAATTCCTGATGCCGGAAGAAGATTAAAGGTTTAGGTTTTTCAAATACTAAAAAAGCTGCCCCATGGTGAGGCAGCTTTTTTTTTGATCAAACTTCCCGAAAGATTATCTTGCCAGGATCAGTTTGTTGAAGGAGGTGTAATTGCCTGCATTAAGCCGGTAAAAGTAAATGCCGTTGTTAAATGATGTGGCTTCAAATTTTACACTCTTTGGTGTAAAAGCCTCCACATTTCCATCAAACAATACGGCAACCCTTTCTCCAACGATGTTGTAAATTTCAAGCGTTACCCTTGCACTTTCTCTTAGTTCGAACTCAATGATGGCAAAATCGCTAAACGGGTTCGGATAGGCGTTGATAACCAGGTTTTCTCCTGAACTCAGCTTGTCGCCATCGGTCAGTATGGTATCATCGGTATCGGGAATATCAACAAAAGCCAATACTTCACAATGGTTTTCGTCGGTAACCGATACGGAATAGCTACCGGAAGCAAGGCCTGCAACTGTTTGCGTGGTATTTCCGTTACTCCACAGATAAGAATAATTCCCTGTTCCTCCTGTTGCGTGGACGGTGGCTTCCATAGCATCAACGTCTTTATTGAATTCTACCACAATTTCAGCTTCCAGTGGTTCGGGCTGCTCTATGGTAACGCAAACGCTGATCATGCAACCATTTTGATCTGTTACAGTAACGGTGTAGTCTCCGGCTGCAAGCATAAAATGGTGGAATCCCTGGGACTTTAATGGATCGAAATCTCCATCAAGGGGATCTACGTCACATCCGGTAAGCAGACAGGTGCTATAAGGTCCAACACCCCCGGTAATAATGCCTGTGATGGTTCCATCGTTCAGGTCGCAGCAGGTAACATGGGTCCAGTTAAGTATGAGATTCAGTTCAGATGGCTCGGAAACCTCAACTTCTGTGGAGACCATGCAGCCCACTTCGTCCATTACATAAACAGTATAAGTTCCGGCATAAAGTCCTTCAAACAAATTGCCGGGCTGGAAATTCTCTCCATCAAGGGAATACATCAGTTCCCCGGTTCCTCCGCTTGCGTTTACCAAAATGCTGCCGGTATTGTCGCCAAAGCAGAGCACATTGGTGACTTCAACCGCGGTTATTTCTATGGTTTCAGAATCAAGCACAGTGAAGCTGATCGGGAAATCGCATCCATTTTCATCCACCACCAGCCAGCTGTAGGTTCCCACTCCAACCGGCACCACAATGGAAGTTGCGAAGTTATCCACAAATACAGGGTCATCTCCACCCACATCATACAGGCCGTACATTCCGGTTCCACCTTCTGCAGTAACAGTAACATCAGTTGTTGTTCCAAAGCAGATGTATTCTTCATAATCTACTGTTACAATCAGCTCATCGGGTTGCATCAGTTCGAATGTAAGCGGGAATTCACAGTTGTTTTCGTCTGTCACCAGCCAGTAATACATTCCTGCTCCAAGCCCTTCCAGGGTTATGGATACGGTAAAGTTATCCACAAATACAGGATTATCTCCGCTGACATCGTAAAGGCTATACATTCCGGTACCTCCTTCGGCAGTTACGGTCACATTGGTGGTTTCTCCGTAACAAAGGATTTCCTCATAGTCAACTGAAGCCATCAACTCATCGGGTTGCATCACTTCAAATGTAAGGGGGAATTCGCATCCGTTATCATCTTTCACCAGCCAGAAATACATTCCTGCACCCAGGCCTTCCAGGGTGATGGCCATGTCGAAGTTATCCACAAACACCGGCTCATCTCCGCTGACATCATAGAGGCTGTACACTCCGGTTCCTCCTTCTGCGGTTACGGTTATATCGGTGGTTTCACCAAAACAAAGGATCTCTTCGTAGTCTACAGAGGCCATAAGCTCCATGGGTTCTTCCACTTCAAATGAAAATTCTACCGGCCCACAGTTGTTTGCATCATCTATCATGTGGAAATATTCACCTGCTGCAAGGTTCTCAACCAGCACCTGGTTTCCTTCAAACTCCACTCCATCAAGGGTGTAAGGCGGTGTGCCGCCTGAAACAGAGATCAGAGCCGACCCGTCATTTCCGCCAAAACAGGAAACATCCATAACCATTACCTCTACCATCAGAGGATCCGGTTCGGGTACCAACACACATTCTTCATAAGTGTTTCCGTTGGCATCGGTTACTAAAATAAGCCAGTAGCCGGCTATGAGTCCCCCATAGTAAGCGGTTTGTGATTTCACATGAAGAAGTTCCGGATCATCCGGGGGTTCGCATCCATAATGCAGGCAGATGTTGAAAGGCTTGTCGCCGATCATTTCCACGAAAATGGAACCGTCGTCTCCTCCGAAACAGGTAACCCCTTCTACCGTTATATTCACGATCATATCGGGCATTTCTGCTTCCTGGAAGTTGGCAATCAGGGTGAGGTCTTCGGCCGGCATGGTGATCAGGTTCTCCGGTACATCCGAAATCACGTTGTCATCGGGGTCGGTCCAGTTGACAAATTCCCACCCGGGGTTGGCAGTGGCATTTACCAATACCTCTTCTGCTTCCTCATACTCTCCTGCACCGGTTACCTCACCGGCTTCTTCCGGATTTACCAGCAAAGTTAAGGTATAGGTGTCGGGCCCTTCCACTTCCTGGAAGTTGGCAATAAGGGTCAGGTCTTCAGCCGGCATCATAATCAGGTTGTCCGGTTCCGTAGAAACCACATTATCATCCAGGTCGGTCCAGTTAACAAACTCCCAGCCCGGATTTGCGGCTGCAGTGACACTGACTTCCTCTCCGGCTTCGTAATCTCCGGCACCGGTTACCACCCCTGCATCTTCAGGGTTCACCAAAAGGGTTAAAGTAAATGTATCCGGAGTAACCGTTCCCACCTGGATGTTGAAAGGCATATCGGCAGAACCTGCGGTGCAGCTGACTCCGTGGTTGTCGGTTGCTTTTATGTAATACTCCAGGCCCTGTCCGGTCATGGCAGCTCCGGGAATGGTTGCGGTATAGGTGTCACCGCCTACATTTACCATTGTAAGCATGGTGTAAATCGGGGTTCCCCCGGCAACCCTGTAGTAAAGCACTACCGATTCCAAAAAGTCGGTATCATCGGTTACCTCTGCTTCAATCAGGATATCCTGTCCGACAGGGGAAAGGGTAACCGGTGTATGAATAATTTGTGGAGGTTCATTATTGATACCAAGTGAATAAGGGTTACTTGCCGGGTCAATTGCCGGACTGGTGGTGATCAGCTGTCCGTCAGTGGCCAGGATGTAAAATTCCAGTCCCGGGAATGAAAGTTCACCTGCCGGGATAACAGCACTCCACACATCATTATCCCCTTCTGTCATATCCATGGAAGAATAGCTGCCTTCCCCAACTGTTCTGTAATAGAGGGTTGCACTTTGAACAAAAGGTTCCTCAACATCCGTGATAAGGGCCGAAATGGTCAGATCCGCATCATCAGGCAAAGAAACGCAGAAAAGATCCATGGTGCTTTCTGTAAGGGCAATTGCTGGTCCGCTTCCGGGGTTGATAGAAATAAGTGAAAGCCCTCCCGGATAACCATAGGAGTCATCCTGGTTAAATCCATAAACATAAAGACCGAAGGGATAACCACCGGTATTGGTAATGTTGTAGGAAGAGTTGATTTCTATCGGGAAGGCTGCAGCAGAAAAATCGGTTCCTGGAATTGGTTCAAAGGCTTCACTGTCCAGGAGTGCACCATCCAGAATCATACCTGAAACGCCATCATTGTCAACAGTCACTGTAAAGTAATTATTAATGAACCCCCCTCCGGGTGTGGAAAAAGTATAACCCGGCAAAAATTGTTGAAACGGAGGGATCACCATCATGAAAGGATCTCCCGGGAAGCCCGGATCCCAGGTGTTGCCGTTGGCGTATTGAAGGGTAAGAATGGGATTGCTGGCTTCTACATAGGAGGAGGTGGTTAGTACCGTTTCATAAAAATCTCCAAAGTTCAGCGTGGCAACGTTTTCATTGTTAATGAATAATTGAGTGTTGTCCTGTGAAGCGAGGAAACGCCATGTGTCACCGTTTTGCCTGTTTTCCAGGGGGCGGGTAACAAAGGTGTTTCCCCAGGATGAAATGGGCGGGATCTGCTGAACTATATGGTCGCAGTATGGCACCCCCCAAGGAATGTTGGTGCAGGCAGAGCCACTGAATACGGATACCGGAAGGGTGGATTGAATTACCGAACCCGTAAGGTCGTTCTGGGCAACATTGGAGGCCCTCACAAGGAAGGTCTCACCCTGATCGAGCGTCACATTAAAAGGAACTCCTGCCGGATTGCCATTGGCTGTGGCATGGGAAGGGATAATGGTTACCACATTATTATTGTAAGGACTTACTATTGCCAGCTGTGAGCCCGTGCTAACCCCGGAAGGGCTGTAATAGCTGGCCGCCAGGTATTGGGTTCCAAGAATGCTCACGGGCAACCCAAGAAAAGAATCCGTTGTGAAAGGGATCTGATTGGTGCCATAAACGGTAACATCTTTCTCTGATACCACCCTCACCCCAAGGGACTCAACAGTATTGGATGTTGCGATCATGGCGTTGCTTGGGATATTTACGCGGGTGATGGTATTGGCATCAACCGTAAAATCCTGCGAAAAACCAATGCCATCAACGGTAACTGTACCGCTGGTGTTTTCGTCACTGGTGATGTCCAGAAAAAGCTGGGGTATCCCTGAATGGTTTCTCATAAATAACAGCCAAAAGTCAGTGCCTTTACTGCTGATCTCAGAATCCAATGCCTGGATCTTTCCAAATCCCTCCGGCATGCTCAGATTACTGCGCCCTATATGAGGCCTGGTGTTTTCAATGATTAACTTTATTTCCTCCTCTGATTTGATCAGGTCGGGTGTAAAGTCCTGGTGATACCTGGAAGGTACCTGTGGAAAACTGCTGTTTGCAACAAATATAAATATAGCAAACAGCACGATGTAATGGAATTTTTGTTTCATTTTCGTTTGGTTTAAATTTTAAATACGATGATTTTGCAGTTTGAAAACCTTTTTGGTTTTCCGGAAAGGGTTCTATGGTCTTTACAGATCCAATGTGGAAGAAAAAAATCAGGGGAGGGATATTCCGGTTTTTCATTGACTTATGAAAGCCCGGATTTGGGTTTTTTTGGTTTGGGTCACTTTTTTACTGCATGCGCGTTGTGATTTTATGATTAATTATTTGTTTCTTAAACGGTAAAAAATTAAAACAGAAAAACAAAAAATGTAGACCAATAATTTAAAGGTAACTATTAAAATCAGCATGTACAATTCGTAAATTCACGCTAATTTTCTTTTAGGAAATTTACTTATAACCAGCTTTTTATTCTAAGTAAATTGAACAAGTGTTTAAAAATAAAACACAGAAAGTCAGGGTTGTATATATATTCATAATTTGTTTTTTGTGTTTTTAAAAACGGATAAGTTTTTTAAGGGGAAAAGAGGAATAAATCCCTGCCATTTATTTATGGGAGGAAAAAGTGTCGGAATTTATTTCTAAGGAAGGGAAAGTTCTAAAAAATGAAAAACTTCAACAGGGCTTTTTTGGAAAAGGCTTTATAGAATAAAAAAGCCCCGTAGCTTTTGGAGCCACGGGGCAGGTTAGAAAAATTTACGCACGCCTGGTTTTTTTACTATAAATTGTTTAGCAAATGGCTGATTAAGTAAGTTAATACCTTCTTTTTCTTCCGGTATCTTTTCTGTCTTCGGCTTGGTTTACAACAATGGTGCGTCCATCCATTTCTTTTTCATTGAGGGCTTCAATGGCTTTTTTTGCTTCCTCATCGTCGGGCATTTCCACAAAGCCGAAACCTCTGCTGCGGCCTGAAAATTTATCCGTGATGATCTTTGCAGATGATACTTCACCATATTCCTCAAATAATTCCCTTAATTCGGCTTCCTCAACGCGAAAAGGGAGACTTCCTACAAAAATGTTCATTGTTAATGGTTATCTGTTTGTTTTTAAAAAAATACTACCGTGTAAAAGTAATGGAATTTTTCTTTTTAAATTCGTTTTTTAAGAAAATATCCTTAACAAATAGCGGGACCTTAGAAAATGTCGTTTTCAAAAGCCCCGCTTGAATTATTTAAAAAACCAAAAAATACCGGGTTACTTTGCTTCTTTAAGGTATTGAAACAGTTCGTTTTCGGTAGTAAGGATGATGCTGGTTTTTTCATCCAACGATTTCTCCAGGGACTCCATAGCGCGAAGAAATGCATAGAGGTCTCTGGACGTACGGTTGCGGTTGTAGGCTGCCGCATAGATCTCGGTGGCCCGGGCATCCGCCCGTCCGCGAATGATCTCCGACTCGCGGATGGCTTCAGATTGTATCAAGGCCAGGTCGCGTTCTTTGTCTCCTTCAATTTTGCGGGCTTCGCCTTCCCCTTCCGAACGAAATTGATCGGCAATGCGGTTGCGCTCACTGATCATCCGGTCATAAACGCGCTCACGAACTTCTGTATCATAAATCATGCGTTTGAACCGAAAATCCAGGATCACTACACCCAGGTCGGCTGTTCTTTCATTGGCCTTTTGAAGGATCATGGCTTCGATCTCTTCCCTGCCCACGGTGATATCTTCAAGCACTTCCAGTTCTTCCAGGTATTCTTCATAAACCTCGGGGGTACGGTTGGTGGATCTCACCAAATCCAGCAATACGTGGCTGGCAATGGCGTTGCGGGTTTCCCCATCCAGGATGTCATCCAGGCGGGATTGGCCCGACTGCTCATCCCTAAGGCGGATAAAAAACTGAAGGGGGTCGGTTATCTGCCAGCGGGCATAGGTGTCTACATGAATGAACACTTTATCCTGGGTAGGGATCTGGTTGGGGTCTCCGTCCCATTTCAGAAAGCGTTTGTCAAAAAACTGGGCCTTCTGAATGATGGGGACTTTAAAATTCAGGCCGGGTTCGGTGCGGGGGCCGCCCACCGGTTTCCCAAACTGGGTTACAATGGCTTGCTGGGTTTCGTCCAGTATAAAAATGCTGCTGAAGCCAAGGATCAGCAAAATGATAATTGCAACAACTGCTGCGATATGTTTATTCTTCATGGGTAATCCTGGTTTTTGGTATTTGATCAATATTTAATAAAGGCAGCACGTTGGTGCCTTTTTCATCCACAATGACCTTATTCCCGATTTTGGGAAGCAGTCTTTCCATGGTTTCAAAATATATTCGTTTTTTGGTCACCTCGGGTGCTTTCACGTATTCGGTATAGAAGGCATTAAAGCGCTCGGCTTCCCCAGTGGCTCTGTTTATGCGGTTCAGGGAGTACGCTTCTGCCAGCTGTATGGTTTCCTGCGCTTCACCACGTGCCCGGGGAATCACCCGGTTGTATTCGGATTCAGCCTGGTTAATGAGGGTTTCCCGCTGCTGCTGGGCTTCATTTACCGCGTTAAATGAAGGCTTTACCGGGTCAGGCGGATTCACATCCTGCAAGACCACCTGGTCAATGCGTATTCCGTTTTCGTAATCATCGCACATGCGCTGCAACAGGACTTCCACACTGGAGGCCACTTCCTGCCGGCCCACGGTCAATACCTCATTGACCGTCCGGTCACCTACAATTTTTCGCATGGCTGCCTCAGACATGTCGTGCAGGGCATCTTCTGCATCCCTTACTTTGAAAAGATAATTGTAGGAATTCACAATACGGTATTGCACAACCCACTCCACATCGGCAAGGTTCAAATCGCCGGTAAGCATTAAAGATTCATCACGGTAGCCTTCTTTGGCATATTGGGTGCGGGTTCCGGCCGCCACGGTACGAAAGCCAAACTCCTGCTTTAGCTGCCTTTGCACAGGGATTTTATACATCTTCTCCAGGCCCAGAGGTAAAATAAAATTCAGGCCGGGTTGCAGCGTGCGGTTGTACTTACCAAACATGAGCACGACCCCTTCCTGTTCGGGGCTTACGGTTTTTACTGATGTGAAAATAATGATCAGTACCACCAGTCCAAGGAGGATTTTTTTAACGTTTTTTTTCAGCAGAAACAAATACTTTTGCATCTGCAGTTCCTGATCTGTCATAGGTTTTGTTTGTTATATAAAAAATTTAAAAAAGTAATCTTGCAAGGTAAGTTTTTTTTCTGAGTCCGAAATGGATTTCTCTGCATTTCGGGCTCAGAAGCACCCGGGAATTTTTAAAAATCGGGGCAGATGCTTATGAAATGGCTTTGCGCTGTTTGGAGAACTGCTCATATTCTTTTTGGTCTACAATCTCTTTGAATGCCTGCACCACTTTCCAGACTTCTTCAAAAGTATTGTACAATGCCACCGGTGCAATGCGAATCATATCCGGTGACCGGAAATCCGGAATGATGCCGCGTGCTTTCAGTGCTTCATTGATGCGGAGGGATTCTGTGGGATGTAGCAAAGAGATATGTCCTCCTCGCCGGGAGGGTTCAAGGGGGGTGGCAATGCTGAAATCATAGGGAGGCTTGTCTAGAATTTCTTTTGTCAGGCGGATCAGGTAATCGGTCATTTTCAATGACTTCTCCCGGATGGGTTCAATGCCGGCTTCCAGCATCACCTTCATGGCCCCTTCCATGGTGGAAGAGCCAAGAATACCCGGGGAAGAGATCTGCCAGCCACCGGCCCCATGGGCATGCTCAAAGTCCAGGGACATGTCAAACTGTTTTTCCTTAACGTAACCAAACCACCCGGCCATCAAGGGCTCTTTTTGAAAATGCTTTTTGTTGATATAAAGAAAGGCTGCACAACCCGGCCCGCCGTTCAGGTATTTGTAGCTGCAAAAGGTGGCAAAGTCAACCCCCCAATTGCTGAAGTGGTGGGGCACGGCCCCTGCCGAATGGCTGCAGTCAAAACCGATGGGGATCCCCCTTTTATGGGCTTCCCGGGTGAGAAACTCCATGTCGAGCAGTTGTCCGCCGGCATAAAGTACCGAAGGGAGGTAAACCAGGGCCACTTCCTTATTCATCATATCTACAATGATTTGCTCGTTGAGTGTTCTGCCGTCAGGGGCGGGGGCAAGCAATAATTCTTCCGAAGGGTCCAGGCCTTTCATCTTTATTTGTCCTTTGAGGGCATAAATGTCGGAGGGAAAATTCAGTTCGTCGGCCAGTATTTTGGTCCTTTTACCCGATGGCTGGTAGAAGGTGCTGATCAATGCATGTATGTTTACCGTGGTGGTTCCGGTAAAAATCAGTTCTCCCGGTCTGGCTCCGACAATTTCTGCAGCCATTTCCCCGATCTCTTCCGCAAAATAAAACCAGGGCCGTTTTGCTTCCAGCCAGCCTTTAATACCCAATGTTTTCCACTCATTCAGCACCCTTTCCAGGGATTTTTCGGCATCGGTGGATAGCAGCCCAAGGGAGTTGCCATCCATGTAAATGGTATTTTCCGGGATATAAAATCTTTGGCGGAACCCGGCCAGTGGATCGTTTTGGTCTAGTTGAAGGGCGTAAGACCTTTCAGTAAAGAAGGGGTTGGTCATAAAGCTTGAATTAGGAGTTTGAGTTTGCCGGCAAAGGTATAGGGTTTTCATCATTGATCCGGATGAAGTTGGCAGGAAAAAGTTTTCATGGCCATGGGTTTTTCAGGTATTTATTATTTATTTAATACGGTTATATACCTGTACCGCTTTTGCGGGCGAATCCGCCATGACAAAATTATTTTCATGTTTGTCAAACCCATTGATATGGCTCGTTTCATTAAACCAAAAGCAGGATCAGAATAGTGGTCAGGGGTATGGTGATGTTGTCCAGCCCTTTGGGGCTGAGCACCTCAATGGCCGATGCCCCCAGACCAATGGCAATGGCCGTGGATAGTGTCTTTATTGTAAAGCCGCCATCGTGAAACGGTATGATAATAAGGGTGAGCAAAAAGGCCGTGGTGAAGAATATGGTGGTACCAAGGTAGGTTTTTTCAAAAGAGATCCGGTGAATGGCGATTTTTTGCAACCCTTTCCCAAAAACCTCACCGGTAATTCCCGCCAGGGAATCACTCACCCCTAAAATAACAATGGGTAAAATAAAATAGAGGGAACTGTCAAGAAATACCGATACGTAAAAAGCGCCGCTGATGGCCAGGGGCAAAAGGAAGCTTCCATATGTTTTGCGGGTTACGTTGTGAATGGATTGGAGAAGTTGTTTGTACCTGGCTACAATCAGCAAAAGGTAAAAGCCCATCCCCATGATCAGCACCGGCTCATAGGAGTTGTAAACCAAGGGGAAAGACAAGGACAACAAACAGGCCGCACTATGGGCAAGTTTTCTCGTAATCTCCGCTTTCACCCTTCCTGTTCGGTAAAGTATTTCACTGGTAGAAATGATCAATCCGAAAGCAAAAGCGTAAATGATAGAATATAGTATTTCCTGGTTCATAAGCTTAATGAATTTAGTAAATACATCCCTGCACCTCCCATGATCAGGCTGTCGAACCGATCGAGAAAGCCGCCATGTCCTGGCAGTATCCTGCTGAAGTCTTTAACATTGAATTGACGCTTGTAAATGGAGGCCAGCAAATCCCCGGCAAGTGCAAATGTGGCCACTATCAGTCCGGAAATCAATGCAATAGCCAGGGTGCTGCCAATTAATGGGCCCATAAAAGTAGCCGTTAGCGTTGCAAAGATAAACCCTCCGATGAGACCGGCAACCGTTTTGTTTGGACTTACTGAAGGGATCAGCTTTTTACGGCCGAATAACTGCCCGCTCAGCTGACTGAAGGCATCGAATACCATAATGACAAAAAAGCCGAAAAACAAAACCGGCTTTTCCATCAGGCTGAAATAATATAAACCCGCAGAAACGATCAAATAAGCCAAAACCGAAAAGAAGAAAACCATGGTTTTCCCCTTTTGGTTACTTTGCCACTTTACCTTTACCAACTCAATGATCCCTGCAAAAATGATGAGAATTACCAGGTAATGGAAAAACTGTGGGCCGAAATATATGCTGAAAAATAAGGCGTTGATGATCACAAAGTAGGTGCCGAATTTCAGCCACCTGGCTTTTTGATCATGGGAAGGTTTGTTTTTATTGATGCGCCATATGGCTATGGCTCCAATAGAAAAATACCCCATCAGCATATAGTAAAGTATCAACTCCATAGATCAGGATGTTCTGTTTTTGTCGTTCAGCACCCAATAAAGCCCTTTTGCATTGGTGCGCATCTCCGGAATGATCAGCTGAATGATGATATGTTCCAGAAAAGCCAGAATACCCCAGGTTACCATGATGTAATAAAAAGGAGTAATAAAATCGTACCCAAATAATACCGCAAAGAAAAACCCCTGGATGTATCCCCCGATTTTCCATGAATAAAGATGCAGGCTGGGGAACTTTCCGAACTTGATAACCGATAAAATATTGGCCAGTACAAAAAGGCCAAGAAATGTGGAAAAACTTGCAATGTGTGGAGCAAATTCCGCACGCTTAAACAGCCATATCCCCAGAAATGCCAAAATGTAGGTTCCCAGATCGGCAATGGAGTCAATCTTTGATCCAAATTTGGTTTCCTGGTTGAACTTCCGGGCGATCCAGCCATCCAATACATCGGTTACCAGGTTGATGATCAGCAATACGGCAAAAGCCGTTTCATAGCCACTCAAAGCAAGATAAAGTATTACAGGAAAGGCTGCGAGCCTGTAAAAGGAGAGGAGGTTGGGGATTGTATAAAGGCTTTCTTTCTTCATCATGAAAAAGCATGTAAGGGTATACGGCAAACGTTTACATGCGGTTTCTTCTCTCTCAAAAAGTCACCTCAAAAAGTTAACATTGATTTAATAGCACGAATATAAGCAGATTTTTTTAAATGGCTTTTGGCTTATTCAACAATGAATTTATTCAGCAAAAGCCTTTAAAAATTCGTTAATATATTTTTCAAAGCGCGGATTGGCCGAAAGGGTGTTGTGGTCCTCGCCTTCAATTACCCTGACTTTGGCCGGGCCGGCCCATTGATCGGCCAGTTTTTTGGATTCCTGCGGAGGCACGATCCGGTCATCAGATGCCAGCAATACAAAAAGAGGCACTTCAATATGCGGTGCTTTTTTAAGGGAATTAAAAGGATGACGCAAAAGTAACCTGACCGGTAGTACCGGAAACATTTTCCGGGCCAGCCTCAGGATGCTGGAAAAAGGAGAGATCAGAATGACTCCCCGGGCGTTGCGGTGGCAGGCAAGATGGGTAGCCACCCCGGTGCCAAGGCTCCTGCCCATGATCACGATCTTTTCAGGGTCAATGTCTTCTCTTGATAAAAAATGATCATAGATCTCAAGGGCATCACTTTTCAGCTTTTTCTCGCCCGGTCTTCCTTCGCTCATGCCATAGCCGCGGTAATTAAACAGCACCGTTGACCAGCCTTCGTAATGCCTCACCCGCTCAATCATGTGGGAGACTTCTTCTGCATTGCCGCCAAAGAAAAGGATCAATCCGGGTTTTTCTTCCGGGGTTCGCTTGTTTACAAACCATCCATGAAGGTTGGTGCCGTCCTCCATTTGCAGGCTTTTCTCTTCAGCTTCAGGATAGCTCTCCCTGATCAGGGAAAGGGTGTGTTGGTCCAGGGGCTGGGGGAAGAAGATCATTTTGTCCTGCATGAAATATAAAAACATGCAGATAAGGATTATTAGCAACAATATGGTACCAAATATCATCCTGATTTTTTTAGCCATTTTTCACGATTTGAGAAAAACCCCCAGCGGGTTCAACTTATTTGGCTTTTTTGAGAGTAGAGAATTTTTGGATGCCTGATTTAATTTTTTCCAGCTTATATTCCGATTGCGCTGATCTTTCTT
>SL_3KL_010_SEDDRAFT_10000198_pt1 | contig 44571 bp, 32 predicted proteins | sample SodLakKL_010_SED_2_FD_10381 | JGI IMG/M metagenome (IMG submission 10381) | reverse complement strand
AATGGCTCTGAAACGCTTGATTTATATCATCCCTACGGGACTTAAAAGATTGGGGGGTTGTTTTTGATTCTACCAAGATTATGCCCCTAACGGGGCTGACCTGATAGGGACAAAATCCTGGTAGTATGCATTATAGGGTATATCCAGAAGTCCCGTTAGGCCGTAATACAATTTTGCCTGACAGTAGTCATTCTTTTTCTTGCTTGTTAAAGGTTTTACCTTACATGCAATCATATGCTTTGTAAGTAGTTAGTTTTGAACCTATTTTTTTAGTTATTTACAAAAATATGTATCTTTGTGCATGCAAAACACTTGTTTTTAAAACTGGTAAAACATTCATTATCATGAGAAAAGCAATACCAACATTTATCCTTACATTTCTCTTTATTCCTTTTGCTTTTGGACAGGGTCTGATTTTATTAGATGCGGATGGCAACGACATCACCGGCGACACCCTGTTTGTGCATGGTGATGCCCATGCAAACCTGATCAAGGCGGACATATTTTTTCACAATGATTCTGATGAGGATATGCAGGTGATGGTCAGAAAAATTGAGATCGATATTCTTGAGGGGACCAATAATGCTTTTTGCTGGGACGAGTTTTGTTTTTCACCTGACGTATACGAAAGCCCTGATCCGATTATTCTGGGGCCCGGTGAAACCTCCGGCGCAGACGATTTTTATGTGGAATATTATCCGCAAGGACAGTCAGGAATAACCATAATCGATTATGAGTTTTTCAGCAGGAATGAAGGATTTGACGAAGTGATCACTACAGTTGTTTTTGAAACGGAGGATACAACCAATTTGCCGTTTTATGAAGAAGAGCAACCTTTTGTTTCTTCCGTATATCCAAATCCTGCTTCTGAATATACTACATTTTCTTACCAGCTTCCTGGTGTGTCCGGTGAAGTTACATTGGCCATTTATACGACAACCGGTCTCCTGGTTGAGCATCACAGGCTTAACGATACCGCCGGTGAACTGCTTATTGACACCGGGAAATTGAATAACGGATTATATTTACTTGTTTTGAAGTCAGCAGGTCATCGAGTGTTTGCAGGTAAATTGCTGGTGCAAAAATAACAGCTGCAATATCCGTTTCCTGACACATTTCATTGTTGCTCATGCTTTAGACAATTGTTTCTTTACTAAATCTCTAAAATAAAGCCATTAAACAACTCATTTAAACATCAAAACAACATCATTATGAAAAAAATTACCTTCTTGATTGCTTTTTTAATTGCAAGTACTGCTTCGTTTGGCCAGGTAGTATTGAATGAAAACTTTGGTGGAGGCGGCATGCCACCCACGGGTTGGACTATCAGTGCATTTCCGGCCAACTGGTCGGTTCAGGCTACATCAAACGCCGGTGGTGTGGCACCTGAGGCGCGCTTTAGCTGGACACCCCAATTCAGTGGAAGCTCCCACCTTATTTCGCCATCACTGGACCTTTCCGGGAATGATTCAGGTGTGTTGCTTGTCTCTTTCAGGCACATGGTTGATCATTATGGCGGGGCTTACACATTGGGTATGGCTGCCAGGACCAATGGCGGTGCCTGGACAACGGTATGGCAAATTGTTAATCCAACAGGAAACGTTCCGGCACAGGAAGTGAGCGTTGAGCTTGACGGAGACATGGTAACCAGCGATGATCTTCAATTATCGTTCTTCTTCTCCGGCAACAGTTTTAATATAAATTTCTGGTACATCGATGATGTATTGGCTATGATACCGCAGGAATTTGACCTTGCGGTGAACAGCATTGATGTGGCTGACCTGATTGCCGGTCCTACTGTTGTGGAAGGAACAGTGGTAAACCTGGGAACCGATGTCATTGAATCGTTTGATCTCCACTGGCAGCTTGATGAAGGTGAAGTATATACTACCTCATTCAGCGGATTAAGCATAGAACTTGGTGAGCAATTTCATTTTGAAGCGGATGACTTGATAGATGTGGATTCCGGTACTTATGAACTGCATGTATCCATTTCAAATGTCAACGGTGAATCAGAAGACAATAATCCCGACAATGATCATTTGTCGAAAACCATTTCAGTAGCTTATGACTCGGTCCCCCGCCGTCCTTTGTTTGAAATGTTTACCAGCTCTACCTGTCCGCCTTGTGCTACATTCAACAACAATTTTTTCAACAATTTTACATACAATAACGCCGATGATATCACCCTGATCAAATACCAGATGAACTGGCCCGGAGCTGGTGACCCCTATTATACAGCCGAAGGCGGTGTCCGTAGAACATATTATGGTGTGTCGGGTGTGCCCAATTTGTTCCTGGAAGGTAATCAGGTGGCCACAAACGCAGGTGTGGTAACAGCTGCCCTCCAGCAGGCTTTGCAGGTTCCTTCCTTTATGGCAATCGAAGGGTCATATGATATTGACGGCGACATGATCAGCATTAGTGGCTCGGTGATGCCATTTGCCACCTTCCCCCAATCCCGCCTCCATGTGGTTATCATTGAGTCTGTAACGTATGGCAATACCGGAACCAATGGTGAAACGGAATTCCACCATGTAATGCACAAAATGATGCCCAATGCGCAGGGAACCGTTGTTACCTTATCAGCACTTGAAGAATATTCATTCTCCTTCTCTCATGATATGTCAACCACCAATGTGGAGGAAATGGAAGAGCTGATGGTTGTGGTATTTGTTCAAAATCACGGTACAAAAGAAATTTACCAAAGTGCTTACCTGACCAGCGGTAAGTTTGTAAGTTTCAATATAGGTAATGGTGAGACAGATGTAGAGCCCGATATTACCATTGAAGCCATCTATGATGAACCGGTAACTTTCCTGGATGGTACGGAAATCACAAGTGACAATGCCCACGAACTGTTTGTGTTTGAAACTGAATCCGGAGATGCAGTACCTTTCAGTGCATTTGTTACAGAGGACAATAAAATCATCGGGATACAGCCTGACAATATGCTGGATTTCCTGACAACCTATGTGATCCATATTGAAGATGTACTGGGTGCAGATACCGACAAGACCATCGGCGGTGGTTCGGTATCGTTTACCACCAGGGATACCTACGGCACTCCTGTTATTACTTTTGATGTGGAGGATGGTGCCATTGAAATTCCTTTGGATCACACATTCGTCATCACTTCCAATCAGCCTGTCTGGCATGCGGATGGATCAGATATTACCCCTGAAACCCTGCCGGGCCTGATTCATTTCCACACACAGGCCGGTAGCGAATCAGTATCTTTTGATGCTGTGATCAATGAGGACTACACCGAAATTCATGTTATGCCACTGGAAATGCTCGTGCACAATACTTCCTATGTGCTGGAACTTCAGCCGGTGATGGGGATCGACGGTCAGGTTACAGACCCTGAATCGATCCATTTTACAACCGAGGACCAAACATCTGTTGTTTCACCTGATCTTTCGGAGCTTAGTGTTTATCCGAACCCTGCATCTTCAGTTTTGTTTGTTGAAATACCCTCTGTTGAAGGTACAGCAGTACTCAGGGTAATCAACATGGCAGGCAGTCGCGTGTTTGAAAGCACGCTGGATGATACACAGATGAGAATAGATGTTTCCGGATGGAAAGATGGTATTTATTTGATTGAAGTGTTCAACGGTAAACAAAAAGAAACCCGTCGCGTTTCAATTGTCAGGTAGATGCATCGCCTGTATGTTGCATGCAAACACCTGTGATTTATTTGTTCATCAAAATTGAAGTTTCGGAGATATTCTTACATTGATATCTCCGAAACTTCAAACATAATTTTTTTTGTTTTTATGCTGCATATGTTAACCAAACTTGTTGTCTTTTGTACTTTTTTTATGATTCCCTTTGTGGGAATGGCAGACAAAATTCATGATATCCGCCTGGATCTTTTCTACGGTGGTCCATTGGCACAAATCGCTCATGATTATCATATTCATGGTGAGATCACCTACCTGGGAAGCGGAACTTTTTCATCACTGTACATGCACCACCGCGTAAATGAGGAGGACGTGCATACGATCTTCTTTGAAGAAATAGATCTGAACCCCATGATCCCGTTTTACTATCAGTCAGATTTACCCTGGGTCCCTTCCGAGGAAGGGTTGCATGAACTGCAGATATGGTTTAGCGGTTTAAATGGGGCACCCGTTGAAGAAGGTGCCAGTGATACTTTGGTGGTTTTGGTAGATGCCTATGATTATCTGCCCGAAAGAGAGATCACCTTGCTGGAAAGCTTTTCAAGCATGAATTGCGGCAGTTGTGCCATTTTAAATCCGCAACTAAGGAATATGGTGCTGAACAATCATGATCAGTTTTCTATGATCTTTTACCATCCTTTTGGTTATGAAAACAGCCCGATCTATAATTTTAACCCCAAAGACAACGACAGCCGAAGAGCGTTTTATGAGGTAACTTTCTCGCCATTTGCTGCAATCGGCTCCATGTACCAGGGGTCGGCTGAGTGGATTACCGAAGAAAGAATGGAGTTGAAGCATAACCGTCCGGCAGCATTCGATATTCATGCCACTTATTACATACAGGATAATGTTTTGTTTGCCAGTGTTGAGACTGAATCATACGCAAACTTCTGGAACAGTGACCTGCGATTGTTGGTTTCTCTTACGGAAGACCATGTAGGTTTCGATTCTCCGCCCGGAAGCAATGGTGAAGCAGACTTTTATCATGTGATGCGGTCTTTTTTACCGGATGCAAATGGTGTTTTTCTGCCGTTACAGCAAACAGGCAGTATCTTTTCCATCGAACTGAACCTTGATTTGAGCCATGGCCAGATAGATACCACACAGATTGAACTGCTGGCTTTTATTCAGGATATGGAAAGCATGGAAATTCATCAGGCCACCCGGCTTGTTTACGAGGAACCTGCGGATGATGATAATGGTGATGATGATAACGGTGATGATGATGGTGATGAAACATCTGTGTATGAGGCTTCCTCAGAGACAGGCATTTATGTTTATCCAAATCCCGGAAACGGATTGTTTAACATCCGTATGTTAAATGGATCTGTTGACGGATTCATCAAGGTATTTGACCTTCAGGGCCGGCTTGTTTACAGGGTTAACGATTACAGGGCACAAACGACAGCCGATGAATATGTCCTTGATCTGCATCACCTGGATGCGGGGCTCTATATTGTGCAAATACAATCGAACAGCAAAACATTTAGCAAAAGAATTTCCATAATTCCCTAAGCCATACATGCATTTCTCAAATTCACTCATTTAATTACCCTGTTATGAAAAGATCCATTTTTATAATTGCCTGTTTTATCCTGTTTTCGCTGGGACAGGCAGAGGCGCAAAGAAGCGCGGACTTGCCCAATTTGTCTATTGTTACTCTTGATGGACAAGAAGTCAATGCAAGCAATCTTCATAATGAAGGGAAGCCCTTTGTGATCAGTTTCTGGGCCACCTGGTGCCGCCCCTGTCTTCAGGAGCTGAATGCCATTGATGATATCTATCATGAATGGCAGGAATACGGCTTTAAACTTATAGCAGTGAGTACTGATGATGCACGTACCCGTCCAAATGTTTTGCCAATGGTTATGGGTCGTGGATGGGAGTACGAATTTTACCTGGATGAAAACGGTGATTTTCGCCGTGCAATGGGTGTGAATATTGTGCCTCATACATTTATTTTCAACGGCAAGGGTGAACTCGTGTATCAGCACACCTCTTTTTCGCCGGGTATGGAGTGGGACATGTTTGAGTTGTTAATTGAACTGCTTGAAGAATGAACCGGGAATACAAAAAAAACCGATACAATAAGCTGGTAGCGGTTCTCCTGTTTTTTATTTTAGCCGGTTTATCTTTCCAGGTCCATGGCCAAAATTTACTGGAAGGGGCCAGGATATGGGGAAATTTCCAGCTTGATGCCCAGTACTATCTGCCCGATTCGGTGATTGATGCACCGGAAGTACCGGAGAAAATCCTGATGAACGGTTTTGCCAACGTCAATATGTCTTACAGGGGTTTTACCCTGGGGTTTCGCTACGAGAGCTATCAGAATGCTTTGCTGGGCTTTGACCCGAATTACAACGGACACGGAATTCCCTATCGCTTTATTTCCTACACCCGTGACAACCTGGAAGTCACTGTTGGCAACTATTATGAGCAATTCGGCAGTGGTTTGATTTTTCGAACCTATGAGGAGAAAAATCTGGGTATCGACAATGCCATGGAAGGTTTTCGCCTGGTTTACAGGCCTGTTGACGGGATTAGTCTGCGTGGAATAATTGGTCGTCAACGGTTGTTTTTCGACACCGGACCCGGGATTGTCAGGGGTTTTGATGCCAATGTTAACCTCAATAACGTTATCCCGGCCCTTGCTGAACAACAAAGCCGGTGGATATTGGGTGGTAGTGTGATCAGCAAATTTCAGGAAGACAATAATCCGCGCTATAACCTGCCTGAAAATGTGGCTGCCTTTTCCGGCCGTCTGAATTTTATGAGAGGTCCCCTGAATATCTCTACAGAATATGCCCATAAGATCAATGACCCTTCTGCGGAAAACAATTTCATTTATAAGGATGGGCAGGCACTCCACATCAATGCAACATATGCCGTTCGTGGACTGGGCTTTTTGGTTTCTGCGAAGCGTATCGACAACATGAGTTTTCGAAGCGACCGCAACCAAACAGGCAACAATTTGCTAATCAACTTTTTACCTCCAACCACCAAACAACACTTGTACAGCCTGAGCGGCATGTATCCCTATGCCACACAACCAAACGGAGAAATAGGTTTTATGTCGGAACTCAATTTCACCATACCCAGGGAAACCACCCTTGGAGGACCATACGGCACAACGGTAACCATCAACTACAGCCTTGCCAACTCTATTCACAAAGAGAGAGTGCATGATACCATTCCCATTGGTCAGCGGGGCACCGAAGGCTATCGCTCCGATTTCTTCCGCCTGGGCGATGAACGCTATTTCCGGGATGTCAATATTGAATTGAACAGACGTTTCTCCCGGACCTTGCGTGGCCTGTTTGCTTATGCGTATATTGCCTATAACCAGAATGTTATTGAAGGATATACGGATAAGGAAATGGTTTATGCGCATGTTCTGATTGCCGATATGACCTATCGACTCCCCAACCGAAGAAGCCTCCGGTGGGAATTACAACACTTGTCCACCAAACAGGATAACCAGGATTGGGTCATGGCTATGCTGGAATATAACATAGCACCCAATTGGTTTTTTGCTGTCAGCGACCAGTACAATTACGGCAACAACAATAAAGACCTTCGCATTCATTACTACACAGTAAGTGCCGGATATACCCGGGGTGCAAACCGTTTTGGCCTTTCTTTCGGCAAACAGCGGGAAGGCATCATCTGCGTTGGAGGTGTGTGCCGAAAAGTACCGGCATCCTATGGATTTACCCTGAATGTAACCAGTAGTTTCTAAAGCTCCACAGTATGTTATTACAAAAGATCATCCGCAGTATTTTTTTGATTTCTTTCATTTCATTGGGCTTTTTGGTGGGATGCGACATCATTGAGCCTCCTTATGTGACTGAATTTGAAAGTCCCAATGGAGATCACGGGGAAGTGGTTCAAAAAGTTTTACTGGAAGAGTTTACCGGGCATCAATGCCCCAATTGTCCTGAGGGCTCTGCCATTGCTGCAGAGATAAAGGACTGGTATGGAGACCGGGTGGTAATCATGTCGATCCATGCCGGTTGGTTCGCCCGTGTTTCCGATGGGATGTTCAGCTACGATTTTCAGACCGAAGAGGGCAATGCACTGAATAATTTTTTCGGGGTTAACCAAAACCCCATTGGCATGGTAAACCGCACCCCCTTTAATGCCAATCCCCTGATGGGGCCATATGCCTGGTGGGATGCTGTTGCGCAGGCCATAGAACAGGAACCGGCCTTTGGACTGGAATTGGAGTTGTCTTTTGATGCGGGCTCAGCCAATTTAACAGCCGGCATAGATGTGCATACCCTAATGCAATCATCCTGTCAATACCGGTTATCGGTGTTTCTCACCGAAAGTGGTATCATCAAACCACAACGTACCAACAATCCCGATTTTCCATCAGGTGTAATTGAGGACTATGAGCACAAATATGTTTTGCGTACTTCATTCAACGGCACCTGGGGAGAAATGGTCAACGAGTCTTCCATCAAAGTGGGTGACAATTTCACTTTTGGTTATACAATAACCCTCGATCAGGATTGGGTTCCGGAAAACTGCTCAGTTGTTGCTTTTATATACCATGCCACAACCATGGAAGTGATACAGGTTGAAGAGAAACCTGTAACTCCATAGCTGAGATTATCTTCAAAAACAAATTGTCACCTAAAGATTGATCACCGAACCTATCTTCTGACAAATCTGTCCGTTGTTACTGTCTGATCATCATGTATTGCCCTCAGAAAATAGATGCCTGAAGGCAGGTCGGAGATATTGATTTCCAGATCGTGTATTGAATGGGTATCAAACCCGATTCTTGTTTGTCCCAGCATGTCGAGCACTTCTAACCGGATCATTTTTTTATCGCTTGTTATTTTGATCCATTGATCCGCCGGGTTTGGAACAATGCTGAACTGAACCGGTTCACCTGTAAGTGGCATTGATGTATCATCCCGGGTCAGGACCACCTCTACCACCATATCTTCTTCGGTAAGATGCACCGATCCCTCCTGAGGGAAAAAGCCTTCCTTGCTTACTTCCCATTGAAGGCTTTGGTGCACACCCACTTCTTCAAAAAGGGCAAACCCCAAATGATCAGTAACCATTTCGCCATAATTCTCTAACCATACCTGGGCTCCTTCCAATGGATCAGTTTCGCGGAGGTTTCCGCTGCCTGCTGCCATGGCACCGACCTGGAACTGAACGGATATGTATAGTGTGGGAATATCCACAGTGGCCGTGTTGGAAGGATCTGACTCACCGGCATCATATACTGCCGTTACAAAATAGCTGTAGGTGGTATTTTGCACAAAGTCTTGATCCATGTATTCGGTTTCTGTGATTTCATCTGCCAGCAATTCTTCATCCTTGTAAAGCCTGTAATATAATAACTCAGCACGTTTATCGGCCGGCGGCTCCCATTGTAAAGCAATGGTCTCACCGGTGAAAGTCGCGGTCAGGTTCACCGGTGGTTCCAGGCTAACCGGCGGCATTGCTTCAATAAATCTGCCGTAAATATCCGAATATTGATTATTTACGCGGGAATCCTGCCATAAAACAAGAAACTGATCACCATGCCCGGTAACCTCCGGATCTCTCTGGTGGAACTGATTGACGCCAACCGGTATTTCGTTGGTGTAAAAGCTGCCGTCGGCATTGATGATGCGTCCGTGCACTTCGTACCATACGGTTTGTTTCTCTTTGTCAATACCTGCTGCTGGATACCTGATCAGGTCATGGAATCTTGCCACCTGTGCAGCTTCTTTTGTCAGATTTTGCTGTTCCCAAACCACCATAAACTGGCTTCCGTTTGTTCCCACACGCGGCCATGACCGTTCTTCATTATTTTGAAGAGGGCTTATGGCTATATCTGCTCCAACTGTATTACCGCTGCTGTCAAACATTTGACCGAAAACACCATTTTTTGAGCCGTGACGGCGGTCAGCCCAAACTGCAAGATAGTGTTCTCCATTGAAGGCTACCCTCACGAGCAATTGTCTCTGGGGCTGGTCAGAAATTACAAAGTCATCGCCAACGGGCTCCCCATCTGTATTGTAAAACCATCCGTAAATGGAACGTTCACCGCTGCGGTTATCGTCCCAAACGATCAGATAATTGGTGCCATCAAAGAGTATATCCGGGTATATTTGTGCATGGCTTTGTTCAAGCACTTCCGGCCTGATGATGAAATTGCCGCCTACGAGGTTATAGTCTGTGGCACATACGAACTGGCCCAGTATCCGGGCACCTTGCGTTGGCAGCCCATCCTGCCATATCACCAGGTAATGCTCACCGTCAAAAGCAGTGCGCATGAATGCCGGTGAGTGCTGGGCGAGATTGTCGTTAACCTGGATATTGCCCGATAAAGGTGCTCCGTTCAAACCTAGAATGCGAGCCATCCCATCACGGTTATAATCAAATATGCCCCTCTGCCGCGACCAGGTGTATAAAAAATTCTCCGTGCCCATGGCCAGGGCAGGCATGAACGACATGGCCGGATGGGCGGGAACGACCAATTGCTCCTGGGAAACAACCCCCTCAGGTGAAATAAACCTGGAGTAAAAACTGTAATCACCACCACGCCTGTCAAGATATACGGTAAAGTAATCTTCGCCATCAAAAACCACCATGGGGTAATTTTGACTGAATCCGTCAGTGGCAACGGGAAACTCTTCAGCGGTCAATGATACCGGTAAATAAAAAAATGTTAGAGCGAGAAATACATAAAAAGTATGTTTCAGCATGACTATAAAATTTTGTTTTTGAATATCAAAACCTTTGAATCTATAAAATTAAGAAAAGTTGAATATATTAGCAAGTACAATTTTTGTATATTCGTATTGTCCGGAAATTGTAAATTGTTTTCTTATCTTGCAACTCATTTTTCAGCTACAAACAAATACAACAATCATGAAAAACCAATTATCTGTTTTTTTTCTTACTTGCGCCTGGCTTTTACTGCCCTTTATTGTAACCGGCAGTAATACAACGCCGAGGAACGACAATGGATGGACCATTGTCAATCAGTTTTCCATTCACAACAACGCGGGTGGCCTTGCTTCTGATGGAAATGTCCTGTTTATTGGTGGTTTATACGGCAACGTGGGTCACAAGGTCTATACTTTTGATCCGGTCACCCATGAATTGCAGTTGCTGTTTGATGGGCCCCAGGACAATACGCTGGGACTTACATTTGACGGCCAGCATTTGTGGACCATTGAACAAACAGGGGCTTCAACTCCCGCACAGGCCTGGCAGATAGACCTGGAGGGTAATCTTGTGTCGCAGTTTGATCTTCCGGGGTCCTATATGTCGGGTATTGCCTGGGATGATGGAAATTTCTATGTGGCAACCTATTTCCCGAATCCCGGAACCATTCATTATGTGGATGATCAGGGAAATGAAATTTCCAGCTTCACACCTCCTTCCAATCAGCCCTGGGATCTGGCTTTACAGGGTGATTCATTGTGGATTGTGGATTTCTGGAATGATTTCATCCATTTGGTTGAACTGGACGGAACGTTGATCCAGTCTTTTCCCTATGATGATCACCGGGCCACCGGTATTTACCACGATGGCACTTTTCTCTGGTATATCGGCAGAACGTCAACAGGAATTTCCACCCTTTACCAGGTCGATCCATGGGGTTCCGGTACACCCGTCATACAGGTCCCGCCATCTTACCATTTCGGGAATGTTACCTTGGGTGATTCAGAAGACTGGGTGCTCACAATTTTGAATACCGGAACCGGCGACCTGGTAGTGAACGATATCACCTTTCCGGAAAACAATGGTGCTTTTTCAGTTGATGCTGATTTACCTATTACCATTGAACCGGATGCGGGCCATGCGATAACGGTGACCTTTACCCCACAGGATATTCATCTGTATGAAAGCACCATGACCATACATTCCAATGATCCGGCTTCTCCTGAGGTTGATATTATTCTTGAAGGGAATGGTCTGGCTTCCGGGCCTTATCTTACCACTGTAGCGGATTTGATCGATTTTGGTGACAGAAGAATCAACTCTTCTACCCGTGGTTTCCTTGAACTGAAAAACATGGGTGATTCACAACTGCTCCTGGAAGATATTGATTTTTCTGTGGAAGACTACTGGTGGGACTGGACCGTTGAGTTTCCCATCACACTGAGCCCTGTGCAATCGGTCGCCCTGCCATTCTGGTTTCAGCCATTGACAGCCGGAGTGGTTGATGGTGAAGCCATCTTGTATTTTAACAATGAGGAACAATCACCCTATACCATTGAACTCACCGGTTACTCTGAGGATATTGACTATCCGCTGGCAACTGTTCTGTGGGATTTACATTTGCCCGGCAGTAGTTTTGATAATCCACGGGCCATTTTACCGGTTCCTGATGTGAATGATGATGGGGTGGATGATGTGGTGATATGTACCCGTGGACTGCGCATCATGATGTTTAACGGAAATGCTTCAGGTACACCTGACCTCTTATGGGAAACAGAGGTGGGTACGGTAGAATATGCCAAAGGTATTGTGCTCACTGACGATTTGAATGATGATGGCTTCCATGATATTATCATTGGAACAGCATACGGTGATCGTGCTGTTACGGCTCTGTCGTCCCGCACCGGGGAAATTATCTGGCGCTTCGAAACCAATCTGTATGGCGGTGGTGGCTGGGTATATATGGTAGATGCCTCTTATGATTATAATGGTAATGGTTACCGGGATGTACTTGCCGCTACAGGTGACGATGGTCAAGGTACCGGACCAAGGCGAGTCTTCTTGTTGAACGGGTTAACAGGTGAAATGATCTGGGACACCCCCATGGGCGGTGCAGCCTATTCTGTGCTGGCAGTTCAGGACTTTACAGGCGATGGTGTTCCCGATGTTGTCGCCGGTGGACAAACACCCGGGCAGCAAGGCCGTGTATTGGGAATAAACGGAGCCAATGGTGCCATAATCTGGGAACTTGCCACCTCCGGAAGCTCAGTTTGGGCACTCGAGCAAATTAATGACATAACGGATAATGGTATCAATGACGTCATCATCGGTACATTCAACGGTCATTATTATCTTGTGGATGTGACCAATGGTGAAATTGTCTATTCCGGCAACCTGGGCAACTCGCTGATCGTTGACTTTTGGCAGGCTGGTGACCTGAACGGAGATGGCTACATGGATATTTTGCCGTCTTATTCCACGGTGAAAATGGCACGTGCCATAAGCGGCAAGGATGGCCAGATATTATGGTCAACACCCATTGCAGACCAGGGATGGGCAGTTACTTCCATGCGCGACATCACCGGCGACGGAATCAATGATGTGGCTGTGGGAACTTTGTTTCAGACAAACTACCTTTACTTTTTGGCCGGCGCCGACGGCCAGGTGCTGGACTCCATTCCTATGCCTGACGCGGTAGATATAATCAGGGCCATCCCTGATGTTACCGGCGACAACTCCATGGAAGTGGTTGCCGGTGCCAGAAACAGATATGTGGCAGCTTTCTCAGGTGGAACAAAAGTTGCCGACGAATACTACAATGTTACTTTTCTGGTAACGGATGACCAAACACCGGCTAATCCACTGCAAGGGGCAACCATCGTGATCCAGGATACCGGATACTCTCTAACCACCGATGAAGAAGGTTTAGCTACTGTAGAACTGGTTCAGGCTGAGTATTTGTTTACCGTTTCAAAAGACGGTTATTATCCTCATGAAGATACCTTTTTGCTGGAAGGAGAAGACAAAACAGTTGAAGTTGCCCTCTCAACAGATGACACCGGAATCCAGGATATTTTAGACCCCAAAGTGGTCAGGGCGTATAATTATCCCAACCCCTTCTCCGAATATACCAATATTATCTTTACTCTTAACTTGCCAACGCAGGCATCCATTTACGTGTATGATATGTCCGGCAGGAAATTCAATATCCTCCAAAACAGGTCTTTCCCTGCCGGCGAAAATGCCATTCAATGGAATGGTTCAGGCCCCGATGGAAGTCCGTTGGTTGATGGTATCTATATTTTCGAAATCCGTACAAGGGATAGCATTTACAGAGACCGAATGTTCATTCTAAGATAAACATATCCCAACAGATCAAAAAAAACGGGAGTCGCAATATTGTGACTCCCGTTTTTTTAATGACAAATTGTTATTGGATTTGCAGGGTTGCTGTTTGAACACCTTGTTCAGAAACTACCCTGATCAGGTACATGCCACTTCGTAAATCCCCAATATTCAGTGTATATTCAACATCATTGGTTNTTACTGANCGGATNAACTGGCCGGTCATATTATAGAGCCTGATCTCCGACAAAGAGGTGTTCCCTGATATGGTTACCTGGCCGGTTGCCGGATTGGGGTAAACATTTATTCCGGTGAGTTGATCCAATTCATCAATACCGACAGAGAATTCAAAGACCACATGCACATCGGTATCGCCGGTTACATTGGTGAGGATATATTCGTTGTGTCCGCCAACACTTTCTCCGTTAACGAGAATATCAGCCACATGGTGATCGGGATCAGGTGTTGATGTAATGATCACACTTTCACCGTGGGGAACATCAATAACGCCCATTGGATCTACTGTTCCGTTACCTTGAGCTGTTATGCTAACATCATAAATGTTTATGGCAAAAACTGCGTGAATGGTATGCCCGTCTTCGGTCACATTTTCGAAGATGTAACTTTCGATGGTCCCCATACTTTCACCGTTTACCAGGACATCTTCAATGTGGTTACCCGGTAGGGGAACGATAATAAACTCCATATCGTCGCCGTGGTTTACAACAACTTCACCTAATGGGTTAATGCCACCGTTACCTTCGGCGGTTGCCATGATGGTGTATGTTTTGACGGCAAACATACCGAGCAGGTTTCTGTCAGATGTAACAACGAAAGAATATTCCTCTTCTCCTGATACCTCTAGTGCGCCCTCCATCCAGCCGAGGAATTCAAATCCCGTATTGGCTTCTGCAGAGACAATGGCTGTTTGTCCGTAATAATATTCTCCTCCACCTGTAACACTTCCGGCTTCTTCCAGATTAATTTCAACCACCACATCAAAACGGAGATAGGTAAGGGTAATATCCAGAAATTGCTCATCGTCGGTTGAAACAGTTACCTGGTCAGTCTTTGGTTCAAAGCCGGTTTTGGTTACAGAAAAATCGTACGTTCCGGGAAGGGTAATAAAGGTGATTTGCCCGTTTTCGTTGGTAGCATAACCACCAAAACCTTCAATATACATGTATGCTCCTTCCACCGCATCACCGAACTCATCATCAATGCTTACATTTAGTGTGACAGCATCGCTTGCCTCAGAAATCAGCGTTACTTCAAACACAAGGTCTTCAAAACCAACATTAAGCACACCTGAGGCAGTATAATATCCGGTTTTCTCTACCTGGTATTCGTGGAGGCCAACCGGAATCTCATGAAATACGTAATCACCCGGACTGTTTGTATCGCCGGCAAGGGTAATGGTTGCGTCATTTACCGCCACACCATTTTCATCTTTAACCAAAAAAGTAACATCGAACTCTGCCGCCAATACATTCAGGGTAACAGGGATGAACATATCCTCACCTGCATTGTGCTGCAGCAGTACCTCCGCATGATACTGACCCAGATCGAGTTCAACGGTGTTAAAAATAAAACTCACATCATGGTTTTCACCTTCACCTACCTGCCCGCTTTGCGGATCAAAAGTGAGCCAGTCAACTTCTGAGGTAAGGTTCAGGATACCCCTGATTGTCCAGTTATAATCTCTGTTAGGGCTGATGTCGGTAAGCTGCTGCCACATATTGTTAAAGAACATCCAACCCCCTTTGCCATCGACGAGCGGACCACTGTCCACTGAAGCAGGATGCCCGCCTGTGGTTTGAATGGAGTATCCAATCCAGTATTCCTGTCCGGGTTCCAGATCTATAGGTTCGTTCAAAATATGCACAGACCAGTCGCCGGCGATGGTTTCCGCTGTTACATCTTCTGAATAGATTACCGAGCCGGGACTTGAAGCTGTACCTTCTTCCCAAACCTTTACAGTAACGTTTGCAAACTGATCTGAGTTGATGTGGTACTTTACGGCAGCCAGTTGATAGATCAGGTAATATTCAGCCAATTCTTCTGCTGTGAACCTGGCCGCGCTCATGAACGAAGTGGGGTTGCCTGTTCCGACTCCTGCATCATATCCATTGTCATAATGGATTTCCACGACCTCATCCAGTCCTTTATTATCGGTTGCCCTGTTTTCAGTGGCTTTACCCGCAGAGGGGTAAGCATAGAGGGCATAGTGCAGGAAGCCGTCTCCTGCGTTGCCAATATTGAGCATTGTACTTTGAGCAGTTCCCTGTGGAACGGAAATTTGAATTTCATCCTTGTCGATTACGATTTCCGGATAGGTGATCCATTCCATCTCAATTTCAACTATCTGACCATCTTCCGTAATGGTTATCAGTTCCTGGTATTCATGGTACCCGGGTTTCTTGGCAGTAATCAGGTATTCCCCTTCAAAGAGGGTGAGAAAAGCGACACCATTATTGTCGGTGGTAGTTTCCTGTCCGGTGTAGGGTGTAAAAATTTCGACATTGGCCAGCGGGTTTTCACCGTCGGTAACATTAAACTGTACTTCCACCGGCGGGAATTCAACCGCAACCTTGAAATCGTCGAGCAACCACCAGTAGTCGCGTTTGCCCAACCATTTGAACTTTATCCTGACATCGCTTTCACCCTGTGCAATATCGGTTATGTCAAATACAGAAACCACCGGGTTATCCCCGTTATGCTGGTTTGGCGGGGCGTTGTGCCATCTGTACAATTCTGTTTGTGTGTTAAAATTATCGGTGCTGATATAAATACGGATGTCGGCATTGCCAAAGGTTCTTGCTCTGTGTTCAACGGAAAAGACAATATCGTTTGTAACGTCGGACAAGTCCATGGATGGACTTATGAGGTCAACTTCTTCATCCACGTTTGGCTGTCCGTGTGCTATAGAATTCAGGACGAGATATCCGTCTGCTGCGGTGGTAGAGTGCAGTTGGCCTCCGAACTGGGCACCGGTATCAGTCCATTCCCAGCCTGGAAAACCTGTAGGTCCCTGGATAATGATGTTTGACCATCCATCCGGAATATCTCCGCCACCGAAAGTTTCATAAATCACTTCCTGGAATTGGTTCGGGTCGGGTGTATCCATGTATGACCTGATCCAGTCTTCGAAATAGCTCACTCGTGCATATACACCGGGGTATTGGGCCAAGCCGCAATCCACACCCCAACTTACAACACCGGCCAGTTTATACCAGCCCTGTCCGTCCTGTGCAACCATAGGGCCGCCGCTGTCACCCTGGCAAGCGTCTTTACCGGCAGCACCGGCAAGGATCATGTCTTCTGTTATCCAGGATGGCGGGTAGCTGGTTTGGGAAACAGCGCGGATCGGTACCTCGATGGCCTGCAAATGGTTGGCAGCAGGACCACCAAATGAGATTGCTCCCCATCCGGAAACTTTGACCATTTGTCCCGGCTCGGTCATACCTGCATTCACATCATCCTCACCCACAATATCTACCTTGGCCATATTGGAGTCCTCAAGGTCAATAAGCTCTGCCAAACGAACCAATGCGATATCGAAGCGGTGAGAGCTTGTACTGTAACTTGGATGCAGAATAAGCTCTTCCACATTATAATACTGGCCCTGTGAAGTATTGTTCATAAGGGTAAATCCTGCACGGACACGCACATGACCGGGTGTAAGATAGAAATCGTTGCCATTTTGTTCAAAGACTAAACAGTGGGCTGCCGTAATTACCCATTCCTCATCCACGATCGTGCCTCCGCAAAAGTGGCTGCCTCCAAACTGGGGTTGCAATTGCATAGATACCTGCCAGGGGTAGTCTTTGATGTCAACATCTTCCCCGCCGACAATACGGCCGCCGGCGCGCTGAAACTGCTCAAGAAAGCGTTCTACATTTTTTGGGTCATTGAATGGATCATCCGGTACCTGTTCAAGTTTTGTATCCGGAGCCCTTAAATCGGTAACATCTGTCTCGAAAAGCTGCGCTGAAACCGGAAAGACCGAAAACATCAAAACAAAAACAATCAACAATAGCCTAAGTGTGTCTTTTTTCTTCATTTGTGAAAAATTTGAAAAGTATTGGGTTTTGTTAAGTTAAGAAAACAGATTTCCGGCATGCCTTATCTGAGAAAGCGATAAAAAAAGCCGGAAAGGTCTCTTGAAGATAAATCATCATGCAAATTTACCATTTATTCGTAAACAGATGACAAGCTGTTTTGACTTTTCTGAAACTTTCATCCCTTGTATATTTATGACATGGTGGTTTCATGCTTTCAAAAGGCAGAAAAGCAAAGGGTATTTGCCGGGGCCAAAGCTACGGATTGCCGGTCGAAAGAGATGGCAGTTCCGGATAATGATGCTCTTTTATGGCGGCAGGGGTATTTCTTTCCTTGTTTGCATAATTCAAATCCCTGGATACCGGGTGCGCACACATCTCTTTTTCATCCAGAGGCGCAATCATTGAGAGGATTTGATCATTAGGGCTGGCAGGGTCAATCCAGCTGGCAATTTGTTCTGTTTTCAGGATAAAAGGCATCCGTTTTTTTCGGTTATGGATCTCAGCCATCAGGGGGTTGGCAGGTGTGGTGATGATACTGAATGTTTTTATTATTTCACCGGTGCTTTGGTCTGTCCAGGTGTCGTATATGCATCCCAGCGAAAAATGTGCTTCTTCGGCCGGATATATGTAATAAGGATACTTTGCATTATGGATGGCCCTCCACTCAAAGAAACCGCTTACAGGCAGAACACAGCGGTTCGATCGAAAACTTTTCCGGAAAGACGGTTTTTGGGAAACGGTTTCCCCAACTGCGTTCAACGTTCCTTTCCGGATTTTATCCGCTGCCACCCCGTCTTTTGCCCAGTGAGGGATAAGTCCCCAAAAGAGCATGTCCGGTCCGCTATGCTTGATCACCGGAAGCACCGGATGGATAAAGCCGCTTACAAAATAGTAATGGGAAAGATTTTCCGGAATGCCTTCTGTTTTGAGGTTTTCCTTCCATGAAGGCGGTAAAATACCAGAATATCGTTGAAGAAGTTTGGATGCTTTTCTTTCAAGAAATGAAATGGAATAACACATAATAGATAAGCTAAAAAGACTGTTGAGACCCACCCGCCATCCCTCCAACCTGTAACGCACCTCCTTCTCAACTTGCCGGCCAAAACCAACATTACCTGTGCAGTAACCGGTACTGCCGGTTATTTACTAACGGCGCTAAAGCTGATTCCTGCATATTGGCCATTAGCTGCACCGGAATGTATGTTTCAGCAACTTGATGACAATTGGCGATGTAATCACAAATTGTATGACAAAATTAAAAATAATTGTGATATAATCCCATAAAAAATCAAATTAAAAATAGTGATCATCTTTTAATCTGTTTTCATTTTGGTTTATTTAGCTCCTGAGCCAATTACATTTGTTTCTGAACAAAGCATGTACGCTTTGGCTATGGTAATCAGGAAACCTTTTCTCCCAGCGACCGGAACCCCTTCCCGAGAATTTCTGACGCTTCGATTACTGTGACAAAGGCGTTGGGGTCAATTTGGTTGATGAAATCCTGCAAAACCGCCATCTCGCGCCGGGTAACGTTTACAAAGATCACTTTTTTCGGATCTTGTTTGTACATCCCCTTGGCTTCAAGATATGTGCCGCCTCTGTTCATATCCTGCAGAATTTTTGCCGCTATCTGATCATATTTATCGCTTACAATAAATAAAGTTTTTTCGTAGGAAAACCCTTCCAGAACGATATCAATCACTTTTCCGGTGATAAAAATAACGATCAGTGAATAGAGCGGGATGGTCCAGTCTCCAAATGAAAGCAGTCCAAGCAGTACGATGAGGGCGTCAATGATCATCAGGCTCTGGCCCAGGGGAATTCTGGTATATTTTGTAATCAGCATGGCGATAATGCTGCTGCCTCCTGAGGTGGCCCTGGCTTTGAAGATGAGCCCCAGTCCCAGGCCGATAAATACGCCCCCAAAAATACTGGAAAGTAACGGATCATTTTCTACCAGCGGTTCAGCACCGTAGAGGAATGTGATGCCGTCGATAAATCCCGAGGCGAGGAAGAAGCCTACCACTGTTTTTACACCGAAACGCGGTCCCAGGAAACGAACCCCTATGATTGCCAGGGGAATATTCAGGGCAAGACCGGTTAACCCAACGGGTATGCCGATCAAATGGTACAAAATGATACCAATACCGTAAACACCACCGGGCACAATTTTATACGGACTGATAAACAGCACATATCCTCCGGCCATGATGAAAGCGCCAATCACTATCAAACTATAGGAAACAAACCATTTTCCGGAGAAAACTTTTTCTTTGTTTTGAGCAACCATTTCTTTAAAAAATTAAAGTAACTTCGTGGGGATTTTTGAAGCCGCAAAGATAATTCGTTTTTCAATGAAAACACAGCATCGGAAAAAGCATTTGAGGGCCTTGATTTCTGTGTACAACAAAGATGCTGTCAGGGAGCTGGTAGAACTATTACATGGATTTGGCGTAGAAATGATCTCTACCGGTGGCACATTTAGATTCATCCGCGATTTGGGTTTACCGGTTACCGCAGTTGAGGAGCTAACCGGTTATCCTTCTATTCTGGGAGGCCGGGTTAAGACACTTCATCCCGCAATTATGGGTGCCATTCTTTGCAGACCCGATTTAAAAGAGGACCTGGCAGACATAAAACAATATGGGCTGGAGCCGATTGATATGGTTGTAACAGATCTATATCCATTTGAGGAAACGGTTCTGTCGGAAGCCGGTCATGATGAAATCATTGAGAAAATTGACATTGGCGGAATATCCCTCATCCGTGCAGCAGCCAAAAATTTTGCCCATGTGTTTGTTGTACCCGGTGTCGATTATTTTGCTGATGCGTGTCACACGCTGCTTGGCAATGAAGGATGTACTACGCCGGCTGACAGGAAAAAAATGGCAGCAGCAGCCATGGATATATCTTCCCATTACGACACCCTCGTTTTTCGCTATTTGAATGATGATCCCCAAACTGTATTTAAGGAAAGCATCCGTAAGGCCGAAGTTTTGCGTTATGGCGAAAATCCGCATCAAAAAGGGTATTTCTATGGGAAAATGGGGGAGGTGTTTGATCAGTTAAACGGTAAACCGCTGTCATACAATAATTTGTTGGATATAGACGCTGCTTTTTCCCTGATTTCCGAATTCACTGATCCTACATTTGTGATAGTAAAACATACCAATGCTTGTGGAGTCTCATCGCGGGAGACCATTGAAGATGCGTGGCAGGCAGCTTTTGCCGGTGATCCGGTGTCTGCCTTCGGGGGAATTTTGATGGCAAACCGGCCCATTGATAGCGGGGTCGCTGATTCACTGCATGATCTCTTTTTTGAAGTACTGATAGCTCCGGATTATCATCCGGAAGCAATTCAAAAGCTTGTACAGAAAGAAAAGCGTATTATACTACAAAGCAAGCAATATGCCGAGCCGTCGGTTATATACCGTTCTGTTTTGAATGGTGTGTTGGTGCAATCGCCAGATGATGCAGTTTCAAAGCCGGAGCAGTGGCAAGCGGTTACAAAGCATGCAGCAACTGCAGATCAGCTTGATGATCTTTTGTTTGCCAACATTATTGTGAAACATTTAAAATCCAATGCCATTGCCTTGGTTAAGAACAAAATGCTGATCGGTACAGGCATTGGTCAAAGTTCGCGGGTGGATGCCGTAAAGCAGGCGATCATGAAAGCCGGGGCGTTTCATCACGATACAGAGGATGCAGTTCTTGCATCCGATGCATTTTTTCCCTTTCCTGACTGTGTGGAAATGGCTGCCAAACATGGGATTTCTGCCATTGTGCAACCGGGTGGATCTGTCAGGGATAAAGATTCGGTGAATCATTGCAATCAGGCCGGAGTGGCTATGTACTTTTCCGGCATCAGACATTTTAAGCATTAAAAACTTCATAACTTTCATTCATACTATGGGATTATTTTCGTTTTTGACCAAAGAGATAGCCATTGATTTGGGAACTGCCAATTCTATTATCATACATAATGACAAAATCGTTGTGGAAGAGCCCTCCATTGTAGCTTTAAACAGGATGACCGGCGAACTGCTTGCCGTTGGTAAGCAGGCAATGATGATGCACGGTAAGACACACGAGAACATCAAGACCTTAAGACCGCTAAGAGATGGCGTTATTGCTGACTTCCAGGCAGCAGAGGCTATGATACGGGCGATGATCAAGATGACAGAAACAAAAAAACCTCTGTTTCCGCCTTCTTTACGTATGGTTGTGTGTATACCTTCTGGAATTACTGAAGTAGAAGAGAGGGCTGTAAGGGATAGTTGTGAACAAGCGGGTGCCAAGGATGTGCGTCTGATACATGAACCAATGGCTGCCGCTATTGGCATTGGTATTGACGTATTGGAACCTGTTGGAAACATGGTGATCGATATTGGAGGCGGTACCACCGAAATAGCTGTCATCGCCTTGGGTGGTATCGTTTGTAACAAATCGATCCGCATAGCCGGCGATGATTTCAATACAGACATTATTGAGTTTATGCGCAAGCAGCACAATATTTTGATCGGTGAGCGAACAGCAGAAAAAATTAAAATTGAGGTTGGTTCAGCACTTCCCGAGCTGGAAAAACCGCCTGCCGATGTTGCCGTGCATGGGCGAGATATCATGACAGGTATACCTAAAGAGATCAAAATATCTTATATGGAAGTAGCGCATTGTCTGGACAAATCAATCACCAAAATTGAAGCGGCTGTAATGAATGCCCTGGAGTTAACCCCTCCCGAACTGGCTGCCGATATTTACCGTACGGGTATATATATGGCCGGTGGTGGTGGTTTGCTGAGAGGTTTGGACAGACGCATAGCCGCCAAAACCAAATTAAGGGTACATGTGGCCGAAGACCCTCTCAGAGCAGTGGCCAGGGGTACCGGCATCGCTTTGAAGAACTTTGACAAATTCCCGTTTCTGATCAAATAAGTAAACAGGGAGAATATCGTTACCGATCAATAATACTGATATGTATTCCATTGTCAGAAGAATGCAGGCCTTAGTGGTGATTTCTTAATTATTACCGGCACATAAAAATGCGTAATCTTTTACGATTCATAATCAGGTATAATTTTTTCTTCTTGTTTCTTTTACTGGAAACGCTGGCAATCCTTTTAACCGTATCCAATCAGTATTACCACCAGACATTTTTCCTGCATTCTGCCAACAGAATAAGCAGTGGCATTTATCAAACTTACAACCGGATCGGATCTTATTTTCAATTGAGAACCATTCACGATCACTTGCTGGAGGAAAATGTAAAACTAATTTCACAAAGAAAGGAGAATTATATCATAACCGATCAGGATTTTTTTATTGCAGAAGACACCCTGTTTCAACGCCGGTTTAGCTATATGCATGCAAGTGTCATCAATAACTCAGTTAACCGGCGAAACAATTACCTGACATTGAACAAAGGCAGGATGCATGGCATCAAACCCGATATGGGTGTAATCACCGCAACTGGAGTAGTCGGTATTGTTAAACAGGTTTCTGAGCGGTTCAGTGTGGTGATGTCTCTTTTACACAGTGACATGATGGTCAGCACAAAGATCAGCCATAACAACCACATAGGATCATTGATATGGGAAGGCAGGGACTACCGAAAAACGCATATGATGTATATACCTCCGCATGTGGAACTTATGACAGGAGATACCATAGTAACAAGTGGATTTTCAACCATATTTCCTGAAAATATTTTCATAGGTACAATCAATAATTGGGAAATCAGGCGCGGAGAGAATTATTATACCGCTATCATTGATCTTGCTTTGGATTTCAATAACCTGACACACGTGTATGTTGTTAAAAATCTGCTCAAAGAAGAGCAGGAAAACCTGGAAGAGTTTGCATTGCCTGATATATAAAAAGCCATAAGATATGCCCGTTGTTTATATTCGGTATTTTCTGCTGTCTGCCATTCTCATATTGGCTCAGATCCTTGTTCTGAACAATATTTGGCTGTCGGGATATTTTAACCCGCAGCTTTATGTCATGGCCATATTGATCCTTCCTTTATTTTTGCCCGGTTGGGTATTGCTGGCTTCTGCCTTTTTTTTGGGGTTAATCATTGACATGTTTACTGACTCGCTTGCCATACATGCCGCAGCTACTGTTTTTATGGCATTTTGCAGACCTGCTGTAATTCGGCTTGTATTGGGAAAGACTTATGATAATGAAACAGAAATTCCTTCTTTTGCAGCTTTTGGTGGATTATCACTGGTGATTTACGTTGTATTAATGGTTTTCCTGCATCATACCGTACTGTTTTTTATGGAAATCTTCCGGCTCAACGAGTTTGGACAAACACTAGGGCGCATTATACTTAACTCTGCACTCACCTCATTATTTGTAATTATCTTATTTGCCCTGCTTGAAAGGAACTTCAGGAAATAGTTATACTTTTTTAGGTTAAAAATTCTTAAAAGGCCTGAAAAACAGGGCTTTTGTGACTAATTTTGCCGGGTGAAAATATTTTTCCAAAATGATGATTAAGCGTTTACTCTTTTTGCTTTTTGTTTCCGTACTGATATCGTCATGTCAAATTGTTGATGATTCATCCGAAGCTGATTTTTTTATTTTGAAAGGCAAATTGGATCATGCAGATAATATTTTATTATTCTTGGAAGAATTAACCACCACTGACCTGATACCCTTAGACAGTTTTGAAACCAATGCTTATGGTGAATTTTCCTACAGGGGCGATTTACAGGAAGCCGGTTATTTCATACTGCGCCTTGACGGAGACAATTTCATTACGTTGGTGGTTGAACCGGGTGAAAATATCTATATTACCGGTGATGCAAGTGATTTCCAAATAAATCATCAAATACAGGGTTCTGCCGGTTCCGTTCTCTTATCCGATTTACAGCGTAACCTCCACCACAATTATAAAAAAGTTGACTCTTTGTCGATGGTGTTCAGGGAAAGCCAGTATCAACCGAATTTTTATGAAGTCCGGAAGGATCTTCAGCAGTCTTACAGGGAAATTCTGAAAGACCAGCGGGCATATGTTAAAAGCTTTATCCGCAACAATCCCCGCTCGCTGGCCTCCATCATTGCCTTGTATCAGTATTTTGGAAACACATTGCTGTTAAATGAACAGGATCATTTCGAGTATTTTGTATTGCTAAGCGAATCCTTGTCAGAGGAATATCCTGCAAACAGGCACGTTCTGGATCTTTCACGCAGGGTTACCCATCAGCAGCGACAGGAGTTCCAGAGACAATTAAACCGTGACAACCTTGTTGCAGGAAGTCTGGCTCCGGAAATTATTTTACCGGATCCTGACGGGGAAATGGTGGCTTTGTCTTCCCTAAGAGGGAATTATGTGCTGATTGACTTCTGGGCTACCTGGTGTGCCCCCTGTCGGAAAGGAAACCAATTGTTAAAGGATGTTTACGAACTTTTCCAGCCTATGGGATTTGAAATATATGCCATATCCCTGGACCGTACCCGTGAGCAATGGTTAAATGGCATTGAAAGCGATGGTGTGATGTGGACACAGGTGAGTGACCTGAGGTTCTGGAACTCACCGGTAGTCAACCTTTACAGTGTGGAGAGAATTCCTTTTAATGTCTTGATTGACCCAGAAGGTTTTATCATTGATAAAGGAATTAAACATACTGAACTGGAAAGCATTCTGTCAGAGATATTTTTCACCACCTCCGGCTACTGACCATCCAAACTGGCCTTTTTACCAGAGTTTCTCTACATCATAGGCGTTTTCCAGGATTGATTCATAATTATCCTCAGGAAGATCCCAGCTAAGCTTGGTGGCTTTTTCATTTAATACGGCCAGCCGCCTGTTTTGCGCATCAAAAATCAATGTTCCCTTGTAATCATAGACGGGTGGATAATAAATATGCAAACTAACTGTTGGCTCCAGCGGAGAAGTGTTTTGCAACTTATGGATCACATTATAGGGCTCGTAAATGATTTCTCCGGTTTTGTGAGTCTTTGTAGGGTGAAGAAATACTTTCTTTTTCCGGGGAGCATAACCATAAACCGTTTCTGCAACAATACCCTGAAGGGGTATAACATAGCCCCAGAAATTGTTATGTTGGTGAATCGGTAGCAGAAATTGTGGTGGCCATATCATCAAAAAAACCTGTAATGGTTTATCACAAACCTTAATGCGGCTGTAGGTATCCATGTCGCAGTTTTCCAAATATTCCTGGTAGGAAAGCTTGCTGAAGTTGATTCCGGACAAAGCTTCGCGTACAATATTCGGTTCTATTGTTTTGCCTTCCAGATTATTCAGTGCTTGTAATAATTCTTTCATCAGCAGTTCGTTTTGGTTAAATTGTGTTTAGCTCCCGGCNCCATTTTGCTTACTGGTCCGTTTTGGTCTGTAAATATACGACATTATCCCGAAATAAATTATGCATGGATATGTTTTTCATTTATGAAGTTTGTAGGATAAGATTTTTTGTCTATATGTTAAATTTAGTGTAGGTTTGTTATGGGAAATAATCCCGGTTAATTTATGATTGATGGAAAACAGGAATAAGATTTATTTCATTTCTGACAGCCATCTGGGCATTCCCGGTGATGCTTCCAGCGGGGAACGTGAAAGAATGATGGTGCGATGGTTTGATACCATTCGGCATGATGCCCGCGAGGTTTATTTGTTAGGCGATATTTTCGACTTCTGGTTTGAATACCGGACGGTTGTACCTAAAGGTTTTGTGCGTTTGTTGGGAAAAATTGCCGAGATCACCGACCAAGGAATACAAGTCCACTTTTTTACGGGTAATCATGACCTATGGGTGTATTCTTACTTTAATGAAGAGCTCGGCGTGACAGTGCACCATAAACCCATTTTTGCCCGACTCTTTGATCAGTCGTTCCATATTGGGCACGGTGATGGCCTTGGACCGGGTGACCGTGGCTATAAAATCATGAAATGGTTCTTTGCATCCCGCATCTGTCAGCGCATGTTTGCAGCATTACATCCCACCATTGGGACCAAACTCGCCTGGTTTTTTTCAGGGCACAGCCGGAAAGTCAATAAAAAGAAGAAGAAAGAATTTCTTGGTCTGGAAAATGAATGGCTGATACAATACTGCCGCGAAGTGCTGCAAAGCCAACATGTTGACTATTTCGTCTTCGGACACAGGCATATTCCCATGAAACTTGAGATCGCACCCGCCTCATTTTATGTGAATACGGGCGACTGGGTAACCCATTTTTCCTATGTGGTATTTGATGGAAACAATCTGAAGATGAAGTATTTTAAGGGCTAAAATGCCTTAGAGCGATTTATTCCAGGGAGGGAATGGTAATGGTGAACACCGTACCTGTTCCATTACCTGACTGGAATGTTACCGTACCTTTCAGGTATTTTTCTGTCAAAATCTTTATGCTGTAAGTACCCCAACCGCGACCACGCCCCTTGGTAGAGAAAGATTTCTGAAACAGTTTAAGCTGGTCCTTGCGGGGAATGGTTTGCGGATTCTGAACCGAAAAGAGGGCACGATTGCTTTTTTCATTGAAGTGTGCCTGAATATAAATCACATCATTCTGATCAGCTGCTTCCAATGCATTCTTTACCATGTTTACCAGGACGCTGCGCAACAGCGAACGTTCTGTAACGATGGTGCCTGAGGTGGTATTCACACTGAAAGAGCGGTTCTGGAACTTGCGCATGTTACCCAAAGACCTTACCACTTCGTTCACAATTTCTCCAATCTCAACTTCTGTGTAATTGGTGCGGAGCGTTTGAGTTTCCGCGGTACTGATCAACCGGTAAGCCTGAACCTCGTCACTGATATTGGTTGATACTTCACGTAACATCGACCGGATCTGTTCATCAGGAATATCAGTATACGCTTCACTGAGTCCACCAAGTATAGCCGCAGTATTTAATATGTCGTGCAGGAAAATACTCTCCAGCATCTGCCTCCTTTTTTTCTCGCTGATGTCTTCAAGGGCACAGAAAATATAAGTCTCATTGTTGTATTCAAATGGTTTTGTGGATACGCTGAGAGTTAGTGAAGCACCATTTTTCAGGGCAATATTGCACTCGTCCTGCCCATTTTTGCCGGTTTCACTGGCAGTGATCGCTGCATTAAAACCACAAACTCTGCAAAACTCGGTTGACCCGCATCCAAGTTCACCTTTCGCAATATTTATACAGCCAAGACACTCACCCGGCCTTTCACCCAATGGATGATCGGATATGGCATCAGAGGCAGGAACCGGATGGCGGTTCAGGTATACAACCTGCCTTTGACTGTTCAGGATCATTAAAACGTTGGGCGTGTTTTTTAGCAACTCTGAAAATACGGAACTCTGCAAAATGCCCTCCGCTTGTTCTTTCACGATGGCGGGTGAACTCTTTTTGTCTGCGTCAAACATAATTTTTTTCTTGATATGATGGGGCTAAGTTACGAAATGTTGATGAAATATGCCGGATTCGTTTCAGTCTGACAGCTGCGAACACGGAAAACCATTTAGGTGTTGAATGATTTCCTTTAAGAAAGCATGTCTGGCTCACAGATTATTTTTCTATTTTTGTATGTATTGATCCGTAATTTAAAAGCGATTATATGTTAAATGAACAGGACATCAAACAATTGAGTGACAAAGGGATAAGCAAGGATGCTTTTCTTCTGCAGATTGACCATTTCAAAAAGGGGTTTCCGCCACTAACACTCGACAGGCCTGCAACTACAGGCGACGGAATAAGAACATTTGATGAAAAGTCTGCGCATCAAATGGCCGGATTTTATATGATGCATCATTCAAAGTATGATGTGATGAAGCTTGTGCCGGCAAGCGGTGCAGCCACACGAATGTTTAAAGACGTTTTTGTATGGCGCGACCTTCTGATCGCAGGTGTTGATACCCATGGACTGCTTGATTCAAAACCGGATGCGGCAAATTTCTTTAACCATATTAAGGATTTTGCGTTTTGGGATGATTTGTGTTTGGCTATGGATAAAGAAGACCTGGATGCGGGGCATCTGCTCGATGAAAAAAACTTCCTGCCATTGCTGGATTACCTTCTTTTTGACCATGGTCTTGATTATGCTTCCCTGCCCAAGGCATTGATAGCTTTTCACAAATATGGATCAACCACCCGTACTTCCATGGAAGAACACCTGGCTGAAGGGGCGGCTTATGCAAGGGGAGGCGATGCCAGGGTGCATATCCATTTTACCTTGTCACCCGAACACATCAACTTATTCCAGGCAAAACTCCAAAAGGTGCAGAAAAAATTTGAGCAACTTCTTGAGGTAAAATTTATTATCACCCATTCTGTTCAGAAACCATCAACCGATACCATTGCTGTTGGACTGGATAACCTGCCATTCAGGGAAAAAGATGGCAAACTATTATTCAGGCCCGGCGGACACGGAGCTCTCATAGAAAATCTCAACGACCTTGATGCCGATATCATTTTTATTAAAAACATCGACAACGTTGTTCCTGACCATTTGCGCGGCGAAACCATTTTATATAAGAAAACTATCGGTGGCTTGTTGCTTAAACTTAGGGAAGAAATCAATCAGTGGTTGCATACNCTGGAAAGAGGGGTTTTAGCCGCTGACGAGTATCAGCGGGCTAAGAATTTTGCCGTAAGTGCGCTAAATGTTGATCCTGCAGTTTTTCCTGAAGATAGCCGGGAAGGGAGTGCCGTGCTCCGGCAGAAGCTTGACCGGCCCCTGCGCGTATGCGGAATGGTAAGAAACGAAGGTGAACCGGGTGGTGGACCTTTCTGGGTAAAAGACCCTTCTGATGGAACCCATTCATTGCAAATTGTGGAAATGTCACAAATCGATATGAAAAACCCGGATCAGGAAGCATGTGTAAATAATGCAACACATTTCAACCCGGTTGACCTGGTTTGTTCTGTTAAAAATCACAAAGGTGAGAAGTACGATTTAACAAAATATATTGATAAAAACACCGGTTTTGTCAGTCAAAAATCAAAGGACGGCCGGGATTTGAAAGCATTGGAGTTGCCCGGACTATGGAACGGCGCAATGGCCAGATGGAATACAATCTTTGTGGAAGTTCCCCTGATCACGTTTAATCCGGTGAAAACCATCAATGACCTTTTACGTAAGGAGCATCAGTAAAAAACAATCAATGCTTCGTTCCGGTGTTGTTACTGAGTAAGTATTACCTGCCGGATAAAGCGTTCAACATGTTCCGGTCCTATATCCTTGGCAAGAATTTGCTTTTCCCTGTTTAAGATAAAGATCTGTGGTATAGCAAAAATATCATATATTTCTCTGAAACCTGAACGGTTGGTGACATCCTGTCCGTGAACCCAAGTGTCCGGATAGTCTTTCAGCGCATTTAACCAGCGGTTTTTGTTTGTTTCGGTATTGATGGCAAATATTTGTATACCCTCGTCTCTTAAATTCCGGTAGGCTTCTTTCAGAACCGGCGCTGCCTGCCGACAAAATGCACATTCCGAATCCCAAAAATATACAATCAGATATTCTGCTTCGATGGAATGCAATGAAACCGGACGGTCTTCGGTGTCAAAAATGGTGATGTTGGGTGCTGTGTTGCCAATAAGCAGGCGGCGCATATTGTCTGCCCTTTGCACGAGCCGTTGCCGGCGTTCCTCATCTATCCAGTAAACTTCTCCGGTTGCATAATAATTATCAATAAGATGAACAAATACCCTATCCATACCCATTATCTGGGATCTCTCAGCATTGTTGGCCAAGAACCAGATGGTATATCTGAAGAACTCATCATTTGCCCGTGCCTTCTCCAGTATGCGGTCCGCTTCTATAATAATGGTATCCGGGTTTTGAATCAATACATTATTAAAATAGACACTCAGGCGACTATGGTAAACAGGTGTAAATAATATCCGTGGATCTGTAAAATCAATGTTTTCAAAGAACATGGATTTGTACATCCTGTACATGGCATCCGTATCCTGGCTGCCATCAGGCAAAGGAGGAAATTCAGGCAATTCAGGTTCACGTTGACCTAAGAGGATTATTGCCAGTAAGCTATTTGGATCATCTGCAATAATCTGGTTTTGTTTTTCCCTCACCAAGGTATCCAATTCCTGCATTCTATTTTGAAGTGTTACCTGGCGGTCTCTTGCAACACCCTGAGCCCTGAGCTCTTCATCCACCTGCCGCCGCTCCCGGGTTTTTTCTGTGATAAAATGGAGGTAAGAATAAAAAACGTCATTTTCAGGTGAGTTCTCAAACCGGATGCTGCCCATGATATCCTCAGCTGTAACATAAACAGAAAAATGCTGGTTGTCGTCGATGATCACTTCAAAACTGTTGTCATCATCAAAAACGATCAGGTATAAACCCCGGGTAAGATTTTCTGCACCTTCAAAAACAGCAAAGCCGGTCGCATCAAAAAAGGTTGTATCCTGAAGATACTGGCGATTTCCATAATGATAGGCCAGGTAAGTCTCGGAATCAGCCTTGTCTGCAACAAAAAGCTCAATTCTGTGACCTTCACCTGCCATACCTTGGCATGAAAGCATCCAAAACGTTAATGCAACCAGTGAAACAATACCCGGGAGAAAAAGCTTAACTTTCATCGTATCGTAATTTTTCATTTTTCAATTATTGCGTGTCATTATTTTAAACCAGCCATTCATCATCATTGTCGAAAATTGCCGGATCTATAGCATCTTTATAAAGAATATGATGAACTTTTTGCAATGATGTTATTATAGCAGGCCCCCATCTGGTTTGGTAAAGCTTTCGCAATTGTGCGATGGCGCTCTCCCTGGCCGGAGTCATGTTTTTTTGATACAACATGAGGAAATCCTTCAGATCCTGATAGATGTCGGCCATATTTTCCGATAAGCTGGTTTCTGCTGTGTCGTTATGATGATCCAGCACATAATAAACGTCAAGTGATTTAAATTGTTCCCTCAAAGACCGAAAAACTGTTTCCCACTGTTCTTCAGTTACAAAACATTGGGCGACAGCCTCATCGGATACCTGAACCACCGGCAAAAGTGCACCTTTCAAATAGAGCAGAGGTGCCATTTTCTGATAATATTCCAATATGTCATCCGCTTTATAGTTTCCGGCTCTTTCGAAAAACAAACAGTATTCGTTTGCCACCGTGATCATTTCAAGCACCGGAGGTGAGATGGTTGGGTCATCCGGTTTGTGTTTCTTTGCATTCATTGGTGATACTGTCATTTGTTGGGTATTTGCCTGAAATGTATCACTCTATGGAGTTACCGGCAAATAATGAATTTCTGTTGTCTATTTAAATTTTATACAAAGGTTGTTTTTTTTGGCGAAATTGAAAAGAAATTTTGTACTTTTGCCACACCTTTTGCCCAGGTGGTGAAATTGGTAGACACGCTACTTTGAGGGGGTAGTGGCCGCAAGGCCGTGCAAGTTCGAGTCTTGTCCTGGGCACAAAACGCTCTTTCTTTTTAAAAACACGCCCGGATGGCGAAATTGGTAGACGCGCTAGTTTCAGGGACTAGTGTTGGCAACGACGTGCAGGTTCGAGTCCTGCTCCGGGCACCAAACAGATAAAAAGCTGTCTGAATTTTTTCAGGCAGCTTTTTTGTTGAATGACTATCTTTACAACCTGAAAAGCGCATTTTCGCAAATCTCAATAATCAAAAAAACAACCATCATGAAAAAAATTGACACGGATATTCTGGATCGTGCCAAAATTTGGCTCACCGATGTATTTGATACAACAACCCGGCAGGAAGTACAACAAATGATGGATGAAAAGCCCGAAGAACTCCTGGATGCATTTTACAAGGATCTGGAATTCGGAACAGGAGGTCTGAGGGGTGTCATGGGTGTTGGCACAAATCGCATGAACAAATATACAGTGGGTATGGCTACCCAGGGGTTGGCGGATTATTTGCTGCGATCGTTTCCAAACCTTGATCAACCGGCAGTTGCCATAGCACATGACTGCCGGAACAATAGTGATTTCTTTACTGAAATAACGGCAGAGGTATTGTCGGCCAATGGGATAAAGGTGTTTGTATTCGATGCTGTACGGCCAACACCCCTGCTTTCGTATGCAGTAAGAAAGCTGGAATGCCAGGCCGGTATTGTCATAACCGCATCCCACAATCCTGTTGAATATAATGGTTACAAAGTATATTGGGATGATGGTGGGCAACTGGTACCCCCCCATGATAAAAACGTGATTGCAGAAGTGCAGAAAACAAGCGTTCAGGATATCAGATTTGGCCGTCGTGATGAAATGATAACCACACTGGATGCCTCATTCGACGATATATATATCAATGAAATTAAAACGCTTTCTCTTTCTCCAAAATCCATAGAGAAACAGAAGGATATGCGTATCGTCTTTACACCGATCCACGGTTCTACCGTGCGAATCGTGCCCGAAGCACTCAGGGCATTTGGATTTGAGGCGGTTTACAATGTTCCTGAACAGGATCTCGTAGATGGAAATTTTCCCACCGTGGAATCACCAAATCCTGAAGAAAAAGCCGCTTTCACCATGGCACTTGAAAGAGCCCGCGCTGTGGATGCCGACCTGGTAATGGCCACCGACCCCGATGGCGACAGGGTAGGGGTGGCTGTGAAAGACTCCAATGGTGACTACGTGTTGTTAAACGGTAATCAGTGTGCTACACTTCTCACCTATTACGTTCTTGAGCAAATGAAACAGCAGAAATTGCTGAAAGGAAACGAATATATCGTAAAAACCATTGTTACCACCGAGCTGCTTGCCGAAATAGCCGCTGCATACGAAGTGGAATGTATGGATGTGCTAACCGGCTTCAAATACATAGCGGAAAAAATGCGCCTGCTGGAGGGAGAAAAGCGCTTCCTCTGCGGCGGAGAGGAGAGTTATGGGTTCCTGGTTGGTGATTTTGTTCGCGACAAAGATGCCGTAATCACTTGTTGCATGGTGGCTGAAGTTGCAGCATGGGCCCGCGAAAACAATTTGTCGCTTTTCGATCTGTTGATCCGTATTTATACTGAACATGCACTGTACGTTGAAACACTCATGTCGGTGACGCGAAAAGGGATGCAGGGTGCTGCCGAGATTCGTGAAATGATGGAGAAATTCAGAAAGGAACCTCCCGCTGAAATAGACGGGAAAACCATTGCCCGAATCATTGATTATCAAACGGGTATTGACAGAGACCTGTACATGGAACAAGAATTTCCGGTTGACCTTCCCAAGTCCAATGTGTTGCAATTCATCCTTGAAGACGGCTCCAAAATCTCCATAAGACCTTCGGGAACAGAGCCAAAGATCAAGTATTACTTTGGATGCCGAACCGAACTTGAAAAGGCCGGCAGCTATGAAAAAAAGCGCCGTGATTTGCTTGATCAGATTGAGCGGATTAAAAAAGACCTGCAGCTGATCTGATGCGGTTTAACGAAACCGGCTTCTTTCATCCCGTAATTTTTGAATGGCTCGCTCACAATCAGGGTTGTTTACGTATTCAATATAAGCCGCCCTGAATTCGGGATAGTCTTTATAGAGGATCTCCAGTCTTGTTTCCAGTGGCACCAACCACAGCAACAGTAGAAAAATGCCCAATAACCCGGCACGAAGGTAGTATCGGTTGCAGTGAGGCCTGCTCTTTTTGTCAATAATCTGCACAATCACTAAAAACCCGGTAAACAGAAGCAGTACGATGGCTGATATGGTTACAACAGTCTGTGTGCCGGGAAAAAGATAGAATCCAAAAATAATGGCAATCAAAGTTTGAGAGATGATCACACCCATAAGTATTCCGGTAACAACAGCGAACCTGTTTATGGACTGCCTGATATGCCGGTGGATCAGATCCCATGGACGCAATTTGTTGAAAATAAAAAAGCCAAACCACAAATAATATACGGACAGTACTGTTGTTGTTACCAGCAGGGCAAAATTAAAGTCCGGCCCGAATACTGCGCGCAATAACCAGATTACAACTACTGTAACCAGCCCGGCTTTTTCAAATTTATTGATAATTGATTCCTTACGTTCCATTGCAACCAATGATTAAATTATGTTGACTTCTGCTTGCAGTTTAACGTCATATTTTTCTATCACGTCTTGCTGAATGGCTGATGCCAGTTTCAGCAAATCCTTTCCGGATGCATCACCGTGGTTTACAAGCACAAGGGCCTGATGTTCGTGGACACCTGCATCACCTTCACGGAAACCCTTCCATCCGGCTCGGTCAATGAGCCATCCGGCGGCAAGTTTGAAGCCCGCTTCATCAGGATAGGCCACCAAATCCGGGTGTTCTTTTTTTAACCGACTGTAAGTGGTATAGGGCACCACAGGATTCTTAAAAAAGCTGCCGGCGTTTCCAAGCACCAGAGGGTCTGGAAGTTTTCGCCTCCTGATACGGCAAACAGCATCCCTCACATCAGCAATATCCGGCTTGTCAATACCGTGATCAATCAGTTCAGCTGCCAGTGCACCATAGTGCTTCCTGATTTTGGGCTCTTTGTCCAATACAAAAGTAACTGACAAAATGATATATTCATCATGCCCACTGTTTTTAAAGAAACTGTCTCTGTATCCAAAGCTGCAGGCTTCTTTGGAGAATGTTACGAATGTTTTATTCTTTTTGTGAATGGCCTCCAGGCTGTGAAAATGCTCTTTAAGTTCAACGCCATATGCACCGATGTTTTGAATGGGGCTGCTGCCTGCCTGGCCGGGAATCAGTGATAAATTTTCCAATCCGCCCCAGCCTTTGCCCACGCAATAATCTACCAGATCGTCCCAGTTTTCCCCTGCCTGCACTTTCAGGAATACCTTTTCCCCTGTTTCTCTGACCACATCCTTGCCTTTTAGATCTATATGAACCACCAGGCCGTCGTAATCATCAGTAAACAGAATATTGCTGCCGCCTCCCAACACAAAATGACGGCCCATTTTGAATGCAGGATGATCAAGCAATTGCCGGGCCTCATTTTCAAATGACAGGCGGGTATATTCCCTGGCATAAACGGATATACCAAAGGTGTTCAAATCTTTCAGAAAATGATTTTCAAAAATTTGCATGAAAAAACACTGGCCTGTTCAAAACAAGAGCAAAGGTAATGCAAAATATGTGGTTTGGTAAAATAAAAATAACCGGCGAAGCCGGTTATAAATGGTTTGATTAAACAGGAACAAGGCTATGAAAAAAAGTGTTTTACCGTGTCAGGATAATGTTGTTTTCATTTATAAGTTTACGCAAATTGATCAGCGCGTATCTCATACGCCCCAGGGCGGTATTTATGCTAACATCCGTTTCATGAGCTATTTCTTTAAAGCTCATTTCTTTATAATGACGCATTTTCAAGACTTCCTTTTGTTCTTCCGGAAGGTATTCAATCAGCTTTTTTACGTCTGCGTGAATCTGCCCAATAATCATTTTGTCTTCAATGGTATCTTCATAAACCTTCAGGGTTTCAAACAGATCGTATTCTTCACTGTTTTCCTTAAAGGGCATCCTTTTGGATTTCCTGAAGTAATCGATGATCAGGTTATGGGCAATGCGCATTGCCCAGGGCAAGAATTTGCCTTCTTCATTGTAGGCTCCCGCCCGAAGGGTGTTGATGATCTTGATGAAGGTGTCCTGAAAAACGTCTTCGGCAAGATGTTTGTCTTTCACTATCAGCATAATATATGAGAACAACTTGCGCTGATGGCGGTTGATCAAATATTCCAATGCCTGATGATCTCCGGAGATAAATTGACGAATCAACTCCTGATCGCTAATCGCTGTGCGGTCATTCATATTAATGGCCTCCTTTATGTTAAAACCAGCGTAAGCGTCTAATCGATAATCCGTCCTCCTTCGTTTAGGTTAGTATAATGACAATCGCAATTGCCTTAATTTGATCACAAATATAAGGATATTTTTTTCTAACCAAAAAATTTTTTTCAAAACTTTTTTTATTGATTCATTGTGTAAAGAAATCTTTTGATGCTTTTCTTGGGTGTTTTGGCAAATTCTTCAGGAACAATTTTTATGGAAGAAAGACTCATATACTCTGGAAACGAATTGTTTATGTTTGTTTTATAAAGATTTAGCATTTCCTTTAATGCTTCTTCATCCAGACCTTTCAAATCAGTTTCTTCATAATCGGGATAAATCAATGCTTCTAGTTTTCCATTCTTTTCTACAACCAGCGATTCCTGGATAAATGGCAAATTATTCAACCGGGCTTCCAGTTCTTCCGGATAGATATTTTGCCCGGAAGGACCCAGGATCATGCTTTTGCTGCGTCCTTTTATATACAGATATCCATCCCCGTCAATCAGGCCCAGATCACCAGTATGAAACCAGCCATCCTTATCAATCGCTTTTTCTGTGGCCTCTTTGTTCTTATAATATCCCATCATCAGGTTTTCGCCGCGTACAAGGATTTCTCCTGTAATGTTTTGAGGGTCATCACTTTGGATTTTTAGTTCCAGTGTGTCAACAACTTTTCCTGAAGAACCAAGCCTTGTTTTAGCACTATTTGCATAGCTGATCAGTGGGCCGCATTCGGTCATACCATATCCGATGGAGTAAGGAAATCCGATTTTTTTCAAAAAACGCTCAACCTCCGCATTTAAGGGAGCCCCTCCGATCACTACTTCATGGAAATTACCACCAAAAACGTTCACGAGTTTTTGTTTGATTCTTTTTTGGATGAATGTTTTAAGAAGCGGTGTATTTAATAAGCCGTGCATCACCGGCTTGTTGATGACCGGCATGACTTGTTTTTTATAGATTTTTTCGATGATGAGAGGTACTGCAAGGACAAGCCGGGGTTTGATTTCACGGAAGGCTTTGACAATAATCTGCGGGGAGGGTGTTTTTGTCAGGAAAGTAATGTGGCAACCCAAAGTAAAAGGCCAAAGGAATTCAAATGCACATCCGTAAGCGTGGGCCAGTGGTAAAAACGACACGATGGAATCGCCGGGATCCAGGGGCATGTTTTTGTTGGCATACACAATATTGGCAACCAGCGAATTATGAGGTAGCATGACCCCCTTGGTAAAACCTGTTGTACCTGAAGTATAGCTGATAACGGCCAGATGTTCATTGGGTACCGGCTTAAGGAAAAAATTGTCGGACTGGGTACCAAAGGGATATTTTTCCTGGTAAAGGTCTTCCACTGCTTCCGCTTTGTCTGACAAAGAACCTGCGACACCATCGGCAAGGATGGAAAAATCGTTCAATGAGACGCTGCCTTTTATTTTTTCCATCTTTTCCGGTTCAAGATTTTCAAACAAAGCGTCGGCTGCAAGCAACAATCTGGATTCAGAATGATTTACAATATGGTGTACATCTCCCGGTTTGAAGTCGGGCAGGATGGGTACAACTACTGCGCCATAGGTAATTACAGCAAGATATGTGATAGCCCAGTGCGCTGAATTTTTTCCCAGTAAGGCAATTTTATCCCCCGGTTGAATACCATACATCTCAAAGCGGGTATGTAAGTGAATAATGTATCCCGCCACATCACCATACGTGTAGCTTTTACCATTATAATCTGCCAAAGCCTTGGTTTTCCAATTGTTTCTGATCGCTTTCAGAATAAAGTTTGAAAGATTCTCCTGCAACATTTCCGGATTCCTTTTTTAGTAATTGAAGTTTGCCTGATGAAAGCGGCCAATATACAAAATTTATATACTTGCCTCACATTTATTTGTTTTGGTGAACCAGCAATTTTTGGTCTTTTTCCTGATAGAGATTTCCAAGAGAATGGCTTATTTATGAACTATCACAGCAAATGGAAATCCAAACGCTGAATAAATTTTAACTTTGCCTGAAAATTAGGCACATTGGATAATATGGCAGTTAATATTGATCAGCTTGATCCCGGGCAATATATTTTGATAAAAGGGGCCAGGGTGCACAACCTCAAAGGGGTTGATGTTGCCATAAGGCGTAATTCCCTTGTGGTGTTGACCGGATTGTCCGGTTCGGGAAAATCCTCACTTGCTTTTGATACCTTATACTCGGAGGGCCAAAGGCGCTATGTGGAAAGCCTGAGTGCCTATGCCCGCCAATTCCTCGGCCGGATGAACAAACCGGAAGCTGACTACATTCGTGGTATTTCTCCTGCCATTGCGATAGAACAGCGGGTGAATACACGAAACCCGCGCTCCACCGTTGGAACATCCACAGAGGTTTATGAATACCTGAAACTGCTTTTTGCCCGTATCGGAAAAACCTATTCTCCCGTTTCCGGAGAAATTGTCAAAAGAGACCAGGTGACCGATGTTGTGGATTACTGCTTGTCCTTACCGGCCGAAACCATGGTAATGATTTTGGCCGAACCACCCCGAAAGGATGACAGAACCTTGAAGCAGCAGCTCACCATATTGTTACAGCAGGGTTTTACCCGTTTAATGATCGACGGAGATATAAAACGGATAGAAGAGCTGATGAAGGTGAAAGATTTGCCGGAGAAAATCGGGGAGATGGCGGTGGTGATCGACCGCATCCTCATTGACCCCGGCGATACTGATTTGCGTGCGCGCATTGCCGATTCGGTTCAAACAGCGTTTTATGAGGGCAATGGAGAGTGCATCCTGGAAATTGGCGCAAACGATCAGCTTAACAGAATAGCTTTTTCCAATCGTTTTGAACGCGACGATATCACATTTGAGGAACCATCCGTTAACCTGTTTACCTTCAACAATCCTTATGGTGCATGCCGGAAATGTGAAGGTTTTGGAAGTGTTATTGGCATTGATCCTGATTTGGTTGTGCCCAATAAGCGGCTGTCCATTTATGAAGAAGCTGTTGCATGCTGGCGTGGAGAAAAAATGCAGTGGTGGAAAGACCAGCTGGTAGCCAACGCATACCGTTTTGACTTTCCCATACACAGGCCCTATAAGGACCTTTCCCAAAAAGAAAAAGACCTGCTGTGGACAGGTAACCGCTATTTTAAAGGCTTGAACGACTTTTTCCGTATGGTGGAGGAGAACACCTATAAGATCCAATACCGGGTGATGTTGTCCAGGTATCGTGGGAAAAGGGTTTGTGATGATTGCAAAGGTACACGCCTGCGAAAAGATGCCAATTATGTGAAAGTAGCCGGCAAGTCTGTCACCGATCTGGTATTGATGCCGTTGGATAAGCTGTATGCTTTTTTTCAAAAGATTGACCTGACAAGAGAGGAACAGGCTGTTGCCCGGCGTTTGCTGGTCGAGATCAATAACCGCCTTGAATATCTCAACGATGTCGGTTTGGGATATCTGACTTTGAATCGCCTGTCCAATACCTTATCGGGTGGAGAGTCGCAGCGTATTAACCTGGCGACCTCACTCGGAAGCAGCCTGGTTGGTTCCATGTATATCCTGGATGAGCCCAGTATTGGCCTGCATCAGCGCGATACACACCGACTGATAGGCGTGTTAAAAAAACTTCGCGACCTGGGCAACACGGTGATTGTTGTAGAACATGATGAAGATATGATACGCGCTGCCGATCAGGTTATTGATCTTGGTCCGCTGGCAGGCTCCCATGGCGGAGAAGTTGTATTCCAGGGTTCACTGGAAGGACTGCTAAAGGAAGAAAAAAGCCTCACCGCCGCTTATCTAAACCATCAAAAAAGCATTCCTTTGCCGGCCCGCAGGCGCAAATGGAAGGAGTTTATCCGGCTCAGCGGTGTCAGACATCATAACCTGAAAGGTTTTGACATAGACATCCCGCTGCATGTTTTTACCGTTATTTCCGGTGTAAGCGGTTCGGGCAAGAGTACCCTGGTAAGGAATATCCTGTATCCCGCTCTCAAAAAGATCTATGGGGGTTATGGCGAACGCACCGGCGAGTTTGACGAGATGGATGGTGACACGGACAGCCTGCGCGAAGTGGAATACATCGATCAGAATCCCATTGGCAAGTCTTCCCGGTCAAACCCTGTCACCTATCTGAAAGCCTACGATGAGGTGCGTCAGCTCTATGCCTCCCAGACACTCGCCAAAGCACGCGGGTATAAGCCGGGGTTTTTCTCTTTCAATGTTGAAGGCGGACGATGCCCGGAATGTGAAGGCGAAGGTATCGTGAAAATTGAGATGCAATTTATGGCAGATATTGTGCTTCAGTGTGAAAGCTGCAAAGGCACAAGATATAAGGAAGAAATCCTGGATATTCGTTTCGCGGGAAAAACCATAGCAGACATCCTTGACATGACCGTTGATGATGCCATCTCATTTTTTTCGGCTTCGAAAGAATGCGGTGCCATCTGCCGTCGCATTGCCGTTCGTTTGCAACCTTTGCAGGACGTAGGGCTTGGATACATCAGACTTGGACAACCCTCCAGCACCCTCAGCGGTGGTGAGGCGCAACGTGTAAAGCTTGCTTCCTTCCTCACCAGGGGAATCACACCAGATAAAACAATGTTTATCTTTGATGAACCCACCACTGGCTTGCATTTTCATGACATTGACAAGCTGTTGATCTCTTTCAATGCGCTAATCGAAAACGGACATACCATACTGGTGATCGAGCACAACCCGGAGGTGATCAAGTGTGCCGACTGGGTGATTGATTTGGGTCCCGAAGGAGGAGAAGCCGGCGGTAAGCTTGTGTATGAAGGCACACCCGAAGGCCTTGTCAATTGTCCTGAATCCCATACGGGAAAGTTCCTTGCCGATAAGCTGTAACAGCATCACCGCAAACCATAACAGTTGCAGGAGCGGCTTCTTTTGTGCCTTTTCCGGTTGCTATACCGTTCTTCCCGGGTAAACCAGCAAAGCCTCCTCGATACACTTCATCGCTTTTTTGAGGTTTTCCACGTTCAGCACGTATGAAATCCTTACTTCCTTTTTGCCTGCACCGGGTGTTGCATAAAATCCTGTAGCGGGAGCCAGCATTACGGTTTGGTTTTCGTAGCTGAATTCTTCCAGCAGCCACTGGCAAAATTTATCGGAGTCGTCGATGGGCAGGCTCGGGGTTACATAAAAAGCGCCTTTCGGGGTGGGGCATATCACGCCTTCCATTTTACTCATGGCTTCAACCACCGTATTTCGTCTTTGGAGATATTCGCCGATCACTTCGCCAAAATAGCTTTCCGGGGTATCCATGGCGGCTTCGGTGGCAATTTGTCCCAATGAGGGAGGGCTCAGCCTGGCCTGTGCAAACTTTAGTGCGGTTTGCATCACTTCCTTATTGCGCGACACCATGGCTCCGATGCGGATACCGCAGGCACTGAAACGTTTACTTACGGAATCGAACAGCACCACATTCTGTTCAATGCCTTCCAGGTTCATCACCGAATGATGGGTTGTTCCATCATAACAAAACTCACGATAAACCTCATCGGCAAAAAGGAAGAGGTCATATTTCTGCACAATCCTACGCAGCACTTCCAGTCTTCCTTTGAATACAGGTAGCCCGTCGGATTGTTGGGATTGCAGATCATGATGGCCTTTGTTTTGTCTGTGATGGCCTTTTCAAATTCTTCGATGGGAGGGAGGGCAAAGCCCGTTTCAATAAAGGAAGGGATGGGTTTTACTTTTACGCCTGCACTGATAGCAAAGCCGTTGTAATTGGCATAAAATGGTTCGGGTGTGATCATCTCATCACCCGGATTCAGGCATGTTTGTACCGCAAAGAGGATGGCCTCCGACGCGCCGGCACCGATGATGATCTCATCCGGGCTAACATGGATCCCATGACGGGCATAATAATCACACATTTTCTGCCTGCACGACAGGATACCTGCTGAGTGACTGTATTCGATCACCTTGATATCAAGGTTGTGCATGGCATCGATCATGGACTGCGGAGTGGGAATATCGGGTTGACCAATATTCAAATGATAAACGGTGGTTCCTCTTTTTTTCGCCTGCTCGGCATAGGGTACCAGTTTACGAATTGGGGAGGCGGGCATCATACGGCCCTTTTCTGATATTTGTGGCATAATAAAAAGGTTTTATAAAGATTGCGAATGTTCCTCGTTGCGGTCCGGCAAAGTTGTCAATAATTTTTGTATTTCCTTTGGGAAAAATACTGTCATCCTTTTATTTTATGGTGTTTCCCTTTATTGCAAAGGCATGATCGCCGGCTATAACGTCTTTCCTCATGTTTTATTAAAGGTTTAATCATCAATTTTATCCGCCGGTACCACTTCACCTTTCACGGTAACCACCACAGTTTTTTGGAAAGCATTGGTATGGATGATCACCTTTCGCTCAAAAGGCCCAAGCCTTGATGTATCATAACGAAAGCGCAGGATCACCTCTTCACCGGGAGCAACCGGTTCTGATGGCCAGGCAGGAATCATTAACCCACAGGCACTTCTTACGCTGCCAATGAGAAATTCACGGACTCCTTCATTCCGGAGCCTGATTTCTCCGTTCCCCCTTTCACCCTGTTCAAGGATACCCATATCTTTCACCTCCTCATCAATCACAATGTAAGGCTGGGAATATCTCCAAAAGGATTGATCCTCTTGTGGCCTCTCGGCGGAGAAAAACGGTAAACCCGTCATCAATATGAAAATCAGTATAGCATTCATTTACTTCGCGTCATTTTTTGCCTCTCATCAGCCGCTCGATCTCTTCCACCGTTTTGGGAGCATGGGCCGACAGGTTGATATAGCCGTCCTCCGTAATCAGGATGTCATCTTCAATACGCACGCCAATGCCTTCGTATTTTTCGTAGATCGGTCGAACTTGTTCCACGAAAGCATCCAGCTCTTCGGGTGAAGCCAGATGTCCAAACATCTCATGGATACCGTCCAGAAGTCCTACCATAAAATACAGACCGGGCTCATTGGTCATCACCATACCGGGTTTGACTTCCCTGCCCCTGATTTCGGGTGTCAGTATGTGTTCGTTGCGGTTTTGTGTATCAAATCCGTAGTCACCCACATCATGTACCTGGAGGCCGATGTAATGGTTGATGCGGTGCTGGATATAGAACCGTTTCTGCCACCAGGATGTAGTATCTGGTATGAGCCCCAGGTCATACAAGCCATTCACCAATACTTCCATAGCGAGATGGTGACTGTCAAGCATTTTGTAACCGGGCTTCATTTTTGTGAGCGCTTTGTCGCTGGCTTTCAGCACCAGTTCATAGATCGTTTTTTGTTCCGGGCTAAACCGGCCGTTTACAGGTATGGTACGTGTTACATCGGCTGTATATCCACCCAGGCTGGATGCACCAATGTCTATCAATAGCAGGTCACCGTCCTGCATTTGGCGGTCGTTGCGGGTGTGGTGCAGCAGGCAACTGTTAGGCCCCGACCCAATGATAGAGGGAAAGCCGACGCCCAGGCCATTCATGCGGAAAACATATTCAACTTTGGCCTGTACTTCATATTCCTTTAACCCTGCCCTCACGGTTTCCATGGCAAACTTGTGGGCCTTAACGGTAACGTCGGCTGCCTGTTTGAGCTGGGCAATTTCCCATTCATCCTTAAACACCCGGTGCTCATGCAGAATGGGTGCCAGTTCCCTGATTTCTGCACGACTGCCGGTTTTGTCCATCGACTGTCTGACCAGGTTCCTGATATTGTTGTCCTGATCATGGAGGTAAATATTGTTTTTGCCTTCCAACAAATCAGAAAGCATTTCCTCAAAGCTTTCAAGAGCGTGTGCCTTATCCGCACCAAATTTTTCCACAGCACCTTCGAGACCATATACCTCACCTGTCCACATCACAGTATATATCTCCCAGGGAGTAACAAACAATCGGTATTGAATATCCTGACCGGGAGTGATCACCGCAATACCCTGCCGTTCAGGGAAACCGGTGACGTAGCGGAAATCCTGACGCGCGGCGGAAGAAATAATAATCAGGTCTGCATCCTCCACAGATGCCAGTATGTTTTTTCTGCGCGCTTCAAAAACATCATGATCAAAACCTGAAACCA
>SL_3KL_010_SEDDRAFT_10000196_pt1 | contig 44635 bp, 42 predicted proteins | sample SodLakKL_010_SED_2_FD_10381 | JGI IMG/M metagenome (IMG submission 10381) | reverse complement strand
CAGGCAGGATTAGGTTGATTTTTATAGAATATCGAATCAAGATACCATTGTTTATTATTTTCGGGGGGGTTGTTGATGAAAGCTTTAATTATTGTTGACATGGTCTATGATTTTATTGATTCCAAGGGAGCTCTTTATATCGGGCCGGTTGCAGAAGAAGTGGTTTCCCAGGTCAAAAAGCGACTGGAAGAATATCGTTCTAAAGGGCTTCCGGTTATTTATACCAATGATCGCCATATTAAAGATGACATCGAGTTTGAATTATTCCCGGCACACAGTATACATGGCAGTGGCGGAGATGAAGTTATAACCGAATTGTCGCCCGGGCCTGATGAAAGAGTAATTGACAAAAGGCGGTTTAGCGCTTTCGTAGGTACCGACCTCGATATAACACTGCGTGATAAAGGGATCGAGGAAATTGAATTGGCAGGAGTTGTAACCAATATATGTATTTTGTATACTGCTGCCATGGCCAGAATGTACGGTTACAAGGTAACTGTTTCGCAAAAAGCTGTTGCCAGTTTTGATCAGGAAGCCCATGATTTTGCCCTGAAGGAAATGGAAAAAACTTTAGGGATTACGATTATATAATTGACCTGGAGGACTTAAATGAAGTTAAACGATTTTATTACATTAAACGATATCGGACAAATTGATATAGATTCTAACCAGCGTTTTTTTTCTGCCACAGAATCTGAGATAGAAAAAGGGCTGACCAGTGATATTTATTTTGTCAGGTCTAGAGATTTGCTTGTTTCAATGGGTTTGGCTGATACGTTGGTAACTGCAGAAATTTTTTCTTCCGGGGATGGTATCATGGCCGGATTGAAAGAGGCCCTTTACCTGTTGAGAAGCCGGGAACTGGAAATTTGGGCTTTGCCGGAAGGTGAGCCAATGAAGTCCAAAGAAGTCGTTATGCGTATAAAAGGGCGTTATGGAGATTTTGGCGTGTATGAAACCCCTTTACTGGGTATTTTCGCCAGTTCAAGTGGTTGGGCCACTGCCGCTCATAGTTGTAAAACAGCAGCTGGGGATCGGATGGTTGTCTGTTATGGGGCCAGACATCTGCATCCTGCAGTGGCACCGGTAATGGAAAGAGCCGCTGTGATTGGGGGTGCAGATGCCTGTAGTTGTATCCTGGGAGCTCTTTTGCTCGGGCGATTGCCCTTAGGCACTATACCCCACGCTGCTTTTTTGATCGTCGGTGATACTGTTGAATTAGCGAAGGCTTACGACCGTTTTATTCCAAAGGATGCCCCCCGGATAATTCTTGTTGATACATTTAAAGATGAAACAGAAGAGGCTTTAAGGGTCGCAGATGCTCTTGGCCGGCAGTTAAGCGGAATTCGTCTTGACACTCCTTCTGAAAGAGGGGGAGTAACCCCTAACCTGGTCAGAGAAACAAGAGCTCGTCTGGACCAGAATGGTTACCAGCATGTGCAGATTATCGTCTCGGGTGGAGTAAACCCGGAAAGAATTATCGAGTTGGCAGAAGCCGGGACTGATGCATTTGGGGTTGGTAGTTATATAGCACGGGCCCCGGCGATAGATATGACGATGGATATAAAAGAAGTTCGTGGAAAAGCTCTGGCCAAGAGAGGTCGCATACCGGGAATTACAGAAAATAAACGCCTGTTGAAAATGAGCTGAAAATGGATAAAACTTTGAAGCTCAGGGCACCGGCTAAAATTAATCTTGGACTGACTGTTCTGGCTCGTCGGACAGATGGTTTTCATGAAATAGAATCGGTGATGCAGCAAATATCTTTAGCCGATGTTCTGTTATTTGAAGCAGTCTCTGGCAGCGGCTGGCATTTTGTTTGTACTGATCAGAACCTTTCCGGGTCGGATAACCTGGTTTGCCGGGCAGCAGCCTTGTTAGAGATGCAGGTGGAAAAACCTTTGGCCGGTGTTAGAATTAATTTATTCAAAAATATACCGGTTGAAGCTGGTCTGGCCGGTGGCAGTTCTGATGCAGCCGCAGCACTTATGGGTTTAAACCTGTACTGGAATCTTGGGTTGGATCAAAAAACCCTGCTAAAAATTGGATCAATTTTGGGATCTGATGTGCCATTCTGCCTGAATGGTGGAACAGCATTAGCACGCGGTCGGGGTGAACAGCTTAGCATTTTACCCTCTCTTCCTTTTTTTTGGGTTGTTCTGGCTCTGCCCAACGGCCTGAGAGTTTCGACTGCTGATGCATATAATTCTTTCGATACTGGTCGAATCGGGACGCCTTCACTGCAACCTCTGGTGGAAGCAATTAAGACGGGCTCTAAAAGTAATATTTTGGGATGGATTGGCAGTGGATTTACAAATACTTTAGAAACAGCAATCTTGCCAGGTTCCGGCCTTATACAAAAGGTAAAAAGAAGACTTGAAAACAGGGGGCTTAAACCGGTTTTGTCCGGCAGTGGGCCGACTCTTTTCATGTTGATTGACAATTATTCCCTGGCGTGTATGGCTGTCCGTCTTGTTGAGCAGGAAGGTTGCAGGGCATATTTGTGCTGGACAAATATCAGAGACAGTCAGGAGTGGCGATATGTTTGATGCTGTAGTTTTAGCTGGTGGTGGCAAAGCAGAACCGCTGACCGATCAAGAGCATGTTTTCAATAAAGCCTTTATCATGATTAATCAAAGGCCTATGCTTGCTTATATATTGGAAGCGCTTCAGGAAGCGCCTTCCGTTGATAGGATTGCAGTAGTTGGTCCAAGTAAAGACCTGGAAAAGCTTTCGCTTGAAGGATACAGTTTTGAAATAGTACCGGAAAAAGGCAGTATGCTTGGCAACCTGGCTGCCGGTTTTGAACATGTTGACCAGGAACGTCTTTGCCTGGTTGCAACTGGTGACATTCCTTTGATCAATGCTGTGGTTATCGAAGATTTTTTAGCACTTTGCTCTCCGCACAATCATGACTTCTATTACCCCATTTTATACCGGGAAACTTTTCTTACAAGATTTCCGGAAACTGAAAGAACATATGTTAACCTTAAAGATGGCGCTGTAACCGGGGGCAATGTCTGTTTACTTCGGCCGGACTGGTTTTTAGATAATTACACCCGCCTGGAAATGTTTATATCTTACCGGAAAAAACCGTTAAAACTGATGAGAATAATGCCTTTAACCCTGATTGTAAAGTACTTACGAAAAAAACTATCTGTGCATGACCTGGAGTCTTATTTGTCCCGCTTGTTAAAGCTGGAAGCTCGAGCTATTCCATGTGAATGTATCGAACTTGGTGTAGATGTTGATAAAACTAGTGACCTGGTTTTAATTAGGCAAACTCTACAAGGCTAAAAGGTTTGTTCATTACTGTCGTTTGAAGGTATTACTTTATCCGGCCAGGCTGCTGTATTATAAACCTCATTGCTATTTACTCCGACTAATTTTCTAAAGACCGAACTGGTAACCGAATTGGTAGGATTATATACAAGCATGTATAATTCTCCCTTACTTGAATTAATGATTGTTTCAGAAGCCAGGTAAGATAGTGGGCCGTAGCGGGGATGATTATAATTGAAATGCTCATAAGTTAAATCGTAGTGATCGGCATTTCTTTGACTGGAATACCAATCGATGTCAAATTGTATATTGGCTGTCAATATTTTATAAATATAATCGAAATAATCGGTATGCCGGTAGCGCAAAGTTGAACGTCTAAAGAGAAGAATTTCAATAGTAGCAACCCGTCTCCAAAATGATCCAAAAATTTCTTTAGAGCCAAATGCTGGAGAGTATAATAAATTGATCAGGTTTTGACCTGCCGGTACCTGTCTAAGATAGTTTAATAATTCTGGAGTAACCAGGAATAAATTTAATGCAGCTTTGTTTATAGCTACTATGTCTGAATAGGCATCAATTAAAAGGGCGGGAACCTGCAGTTTTTCCATTTCGCACATAAGTTTGTTTAAGTGGCTTTCAGGATCTTCGTTTTCAAAAAGTCTCTCATCTCCCAGGCTTGTAGCAGCATACAGAAACTCTCTTTTTTCCAGGTTGGTTAGTTTAAAAGCTTTTGTCAAAAGGTTTAGAGTTTGTGTATCAAGGTATTTTCGATCGCCTCTCTCTAACCTGCCCAGTTGATCCTGGGTCAAGTGAATAGCCCTGCTTAAACTCGCCCGTGTCCATGGATTCCCACATTCATCTAGACTGGTTTTGCGCAGAGTCTTAATTAGTTGTCCAAACTCAGCAAGTTTCATTAAGGCAGTCCTTATTTGTGAATTTTCAAACCTACTTGTTTAATTTTTCGCATGTTACCTTACAAAAAAAAGTAAACTTTATAATAGTAATAATAACATTTGCCGGTTATGATGGTTTAAACAGGACAAAACTTCTTAACATAAATACTTTCAAAACCTTATTATACTTGCTTTTTAAGGTAAATGCAAAAATACAGGATATATTTGCCAGTTAAAAATTATTAAAAATTATATGCAGGCTGGTGTCTTTTGTTTATATTTTCAAGTGAAATATTTCTCATGGAGTTCTGAATATTTTCTTGGAATAAAGATTGATCACATTTGCTTAAAATGCTAGATGCTTGATTTGGTCCAATACAGTCATTTACAGGTTTAAGATATGTCGTAACATATAAACATTATTAAATTAGAGAAGGTGGGTTTAAATGATTGTTACAGATGTACGAATCAGGAGGTTAACTCAGGAAGGCAGGATGAGGGCAATTGTATCGGTTACTTTGAATGAATCATTTGTAGTGCATGACGTACGGGTTATAGAAGGAAATAATGGTCTGTTTGTAGCTATGCCCAGCAAACGTAATCCTAATGGTGATTTTAGAGACATAGCCCATCCGATCAAGGTTGAAACCAGGGGAGAGATTCAAAGAGCAGTCTTTGATGCCTATATGGCTGCCCTGCAAAAAGAAGCTGTTAGAGTCTAAAGATTTATGATAAATGTTTCATACTTTGTCCCTTAAGAGAATCTGCAGTATAATGGCAGCATCAGATATATTTAATTAGGAGGGGCTGCTTATGAAACAGCTTTGGGCTCTGGTTTTAGCAGCCGGGGAAGGAAAACGTATGCACTCCCGGCTGCCCAAGGTTCTTCATCCGCTTTGCGGTAAGAAAATGGTTGACTATATTTTAGAAAGCGCCGCTGAACTTACTGAAAACGTTATAATTGTTATAGGTCATGGCGCGTTGCAAGTTAAAGAAGCTCTGGGAGATCAGTGGAGTTATGTTTTACAAAAGCGACAGCTGGGAACTGGCCATGCAGTAATACAAGCTCTGAAAGTTTTACCGCAAACAGGAACTCTTCTGGTGTTATGTGGAGATACCCCGCTCCTTGAAGCTTCATATTTAAGACAGCTCTTAAGTCTGCATGAACAATATGCAGCAGTGGTAGCTACCACTATGGTGCCTGATCCTACCGGTTATGGTCGGGTGATTCGTGACCATAACCGCCTGGTTGCCCGTATTGTTGAAGATAAAGATGCATCGAAAAAAGAAAAAGAAATTTGTGAAATCAATACCGGCACTTACTGTTTTGATATTGAAATACTCCGTAATTATTTGCCTCTTTTAACGACTGACAATACCCAAAATGAATATTATTTACCCGATATTCTATCCCTGATTCATCAAGACGGCCTTAGTGTCGGAGCCTATTGTATAGGTGATTACAGGACAGGGCTGGGTATTAATAACCGTATTCAATTAGCTGAAGCGGCATCAATTATCCAAAAAAAAATTAATCACTCCCTGATGCTAAGCGGAGTGACGATTGATGATCCGGATTCTGTTCACATAGATGGTAATGTCAAAATTGGTTCTGACACGGTAATTCGGGCTAATTGTGTCATCGAAAACGGGACGGTAATTGGTGAAGAATGCTTGATTGGGCCCGGGGCCCATCTTAGTGAAGCTTTCATTAATAATAATGCAGTTGTTCAGTATTCTGTTGTTAAAAAAAGTACCATTGAAAGCGGTGCAGTGATTGGCCCTTTCGCCTATATAAATTCGCAAAGTCGGATAAATAGTCAGCAGGTATAACATTGTCCTGTTTTTAAATATAAACAGCCGGCAGGAATACTTAAATAAAAAAGAGAATTACTTAAACGGTAATTGCTTTTTTGGTTAACCTAAAGTTTTGACTTACTTTACAGGAGGGTTCAAGGTGATCAATGGAGAAGAACTGAAGATTTTTTGCGGCAGTGCAAACCCGGAATTAGCAGAAGAGATAGCTGGATCTGTTGGGGTGCCATTAGGCAACTGTGAAGTGACTCGTTTTAGTGACGGTGAAATATCGATTAGTATCGGAGAAAGTGTTCGCGGCGCCAATGCATTCTTGATTCAACCACTTTGCGGTCCTATCAATGACAGTATTTTAGAACTGTTAATAATAATTGATGCCCTGAAAAGAGCTTCAGCTAAGTCTGTTAACGCAGTTATTCCCTATTATGCTTATGCCCGCCAGGATCGTAAAACCCGGGCCCGTGATCCAATTACTGCCAAAATGGTAGCTGACCTGATAACGGCAGCAGGAGCAAACCGGGTTGTTGCTATGGACCTGCATGCCGGGCAAATCCAGGGTTTTTTTAATATTCCCCTTGATCACTTGACTGCTTTACCTATTATAGCTAATTATTTTATAGAAAAGGATATAAAGAACGGGGTGGTTGTTTCTCCCGATCTGGGAGGGGTAACCAGGGCCCGTGATTTAGCCAATCGCCTGGGGATGCCCATCGCAATTATTGACAAAAAAAGGCCTGCCCCGAATAAATCCGAGATAATGAATATTATTGGAGATGTGAAAGATAAAACGGCAATCTTTATTGATGATATGATTGATACGGCAGGGACAATTACCCAGGGTGCAGAGGCTTTGATAAACGAAGGCGCAAAAGAAGTTTTTGCAAGTTGTACCCATCCGGTTTTCTCCGGTCCGGCCCTTAAGAGATTGAGTGATTCCTGCATATCCGAGGTTGTTTATACTAACTCTATACCGGTTGATCGGGGTACTCTGAGAGGTGTTCGTCCTTGTTTTAAGGTTCTTTCAGTTGCCCAGTTGATTGGCGAAGCGATACTTCGTATTCAAAAAAAGCATTCAGTTAGCGAATTGTTTGATTGAGTTGATTTTAACTGCTTCCTGCAGTATACTATTGCAGAAGGAGGCTGGATTGAATGGATAGAATGGAAATGGAAGTACATACACGCCCGTCTTTGACAAAAGGGCAGCGTAACCAACTGCGCCGGGAAGATATGGTTCCGGCTGTTATTTACGGCAGAGGGGCGGATAATTACCCCCTGGTTTTAGATGGGCGGACATTAAGGCAGGTTTTGACAACGGGGGGCAGTAATGTTCTCCTTGATCTCAAGGTCAAATCTAAAGGTAAAAAGACACGTCAGGAAACGGTTATGTTCAGGGATATCCAAAGGGATATACTGTACCAGGATCGTATACTTCATGTCGATTTTATTCGTATATCAATGACCGACAAGATCGAGGTATCGGTTCATCTGAACTTTATTGGCGAACCGGTTGGCACAGATGAAGGCGGAGTTCTATCATTGGTCACCCGTGAAGTTGAGGTTAAGTGTTTACCGGCTGATATTCCCGAGCAATTTGATCTGGACATCTCTGAATTGGGCATAGGTGACAGCATTACCGCAGAAAGCCTGATTCTTGAAGGCGATATCGAATTAATAACTCCACCCGAGACTACTCTGGCCCAGGTTCTGGCACCGATGGCTGAAGAAGAGTTAGAAGAAGCAGTTGAAGAAGAGCTTGAAGAAGGCGAAGAAGCTGCAGAAGAATCTGTTGAAGAAGAAACAGCTGCAGAAGAATCTGAAGAAGAAGGCTAAGTAGTTAACCTGGAAAATATGGATCTGGGAAGCCTTAAATGCCCCTTTGTTGAGGGGCATTAATCATGCTGGGGGCCTTTGGCGTACTGGAGTGATTAAATGCATCTGATTGTCGGCCTCGGTAATCCCAAAAAGGAGTATTTTGGCAGCAGGCATAACATTGGCTATCAGGTTGTAGAAGCATTATCCTGCCATTTAAAAACAGGTAAACCTGTTCAAAAGCACCGGTCTTTGCTTGCTGTTGCAGAATACAGCGGCCAAAAATTAATGCTTGCTCAGCCTCTGACCTATATGAACCGCAGCGGGCTTGCTGTTTATGAGTTGATGCGTAATTATCATTTCAGTCTTTCTGAGCTGCTGGTCATTTATGATGATCTAGATCTTCCCCCTGGTTCAATTCGCCTGCGAAAAAAAGGTGGAGGGGCTGGTCACCGCGGTATTCAGTCGATTATCAATGCCCTGAACACTGAGGATTTTCCGCGGTTACGCATTGGTATCGGAAAACCGCCTCCCTGGATGGAAACAACAGAATATGTTTTACAACCGCTTGAAGGGACGGACAGTGATTTAATTAAACCTGCTTTAGACCGGGCACTTGAAGCAGTCCTTGTATTTATCAAGGATGGTTTGGAAGCAGCGATGAATAAGTATAATCAGGGGTTTACTTCTCTTTGAGATGGTTTTATCCAGCATATTCCTGCTTCCACCTTCAACGAACCAGTAGTTGACGCTGCCTGAGATGATAGGTACAATTATTTTAAGAAATAACTTAAAAACAGCTGCAGCAACCATAAAGGTCAGCACCTTTACTGATGCATGTAAGGGGGATATCATTCTTCCCCCCTTTTTTTGGTGTACACATTTGAGCGGTAACATTTTTGGGAGGATTTATTTTGCAAAACACATTTTTAGACATATGGCTTGGAGAAGATAACTTTAAAAATATTTTGGCTAAACTTTCTAACCGGTCAGGTTACAGAACTATGGTTACCGGGTTAGATGACAGCGCCCGAATTTATTTTATGGCTGCCCTCACCCATCAGTGTAAACGGCCAGCCCTGGTTGTTGTCCCTGATGCGGAGCGGATGGAAAAATTATATACAGGCCTGGCCGGCTTTTTCCCTGATCAGATCAGGCTGCTTCCCCCAAGAGAAAATTTAATGAATAGGGAAGTTTTTTCGCGCAGTGAAGAGTACCAGCAAATGCGTTTGCAGTTCCTGGAATGGTTATACCGTGGAGAGGAAGGAATTTATTTGACCACAATTAGTTCTTTGCTCTCCAAAATGCTCCCGGTGAGTTGTTGGAATGAATTTAGGTTACATCTTCAACCCGGTCAGCAGATCGATCAGCAGGAATTGATTAGCCGGCTTGTTGAAAGAGATTATCAGAGAGTTTCATTAACAGAAATCAAAGGCCAGTTTAGTGCCCGTGGTGATATAATCGATATATATCCACCGGGTTACCAGCTGCCCTTTCGCCTGGAACTATTTGATGAAACTATTCAATCCCTGCGCCTGTACGATCCTTCTAATCAGCGATCTAACCATACTTTAACTGAGGCAGTGGTCATGCCTGCCAGAGAACTGGTTTTAACCGATAAAATATACCGGTATGGTGAAAAATTAATTCGAGATCAATTGAACCAGGCTTTTTCAAAACTCAGCAGGCGGGGTGAAAAAGAAGCAGCTGAAAAATTAAAACAGGCAGTTAACCTTCACCTGGAGAGGCTGGCCCAACCGGACGGCCTGGATTATTTAAGCAGCTATTTTCCTTTCTTTTATGATTTTGGCGCTTCTATGCTTGATTATTTGCCGCCTGAGTTCATTGTTTTTGTCGAAGATCCATCCACAGTGTCTGAAGCGGGTGAGGGCACTCGCCGTGAAGTTGAAAATAATTTTAACAGTTCGCTTGTAGAAAAAGAAATGCTGGGATCAGCTGATAAGCTGTTGTGGAATGAACAAGAGCTGTTTTCAAAACTCCCATGTCCATTGATCAGCTGTTCTCTATTTCCCGGGACTGGTGGTATCTTTAAAGCAAGAGACACATTTAACCTGGAAACCAAGAGTACACCTTATTATCATGGCCACTGGGATCTGTTAAAAAATGAGTACAAAAATTGGCTTAAAAATGGTTACCAGGTATATCTTATGAGTTCTTCAAGACAACGGGGGCTAAATTTACTGGAACAATTGTCTGAACAAGGTGTTTTCGGGATGTCTGCCATGACGGAGACATTTTCTGATGAACCGTTTTTAAATGATTGTCTTCCCCGTCCCCTGGTTGTTGATGGCAGTTTGGAAGAAGGTCTAATTATTCCTGGATTGCAGCTGGTCCTTATTACCGAAAAGAATCTTTTGCCTCGGCACAAAAAGAAGAAGAGCCTGAGGCAGCAAGATGGAATTCGCCTTACTGATTACCGTGACCTTTCGCCCGGTGATTTTGTAGTTCATGAAATGCATGGTATTGCTAAATACCAGGGACTGAGCACACTTGAAATAGATGGTGTAATGCGTGATTACCTGCTGTTAAAATACAGGGGTTCGGATAGATTATACCTTCCAATTGATCAGATCAGTTTAATTCAAAAGTATTCCGGAGGAGGAGGTCCATCTCCCCGGTTGCATAGTCTTGGTGGAGGAGAATGGCAGAGGTTAAAGAAAAAAGTTAACACTTCAATCGGAGAACTGGCCCAGGAACTACTTTCACTTTACGCTTCCCGCCAGGCTGTTGAAGGATATAGCTTTGGGTCGGATCATCCCTGGCAGCAAGAATTCGAGATACATTTTCCTTATGAAGAAACGGCTGATCAATTGCAGGCAATTAAGGATGTGAAAGCTGATCTTGAAAAACAGCATCCCATGGATCGCCTGATTTGTGGTGATGTAGGTTATGGTAAAACTGAAGTAGCTATGCGGGCTGCCTTCAAGGTTGTTATGGAAGGTAAGCAGGTTATAATTATGGTGCCTACAACCGTCCTTGCTCAGCAGCATTATCGAACTTTCCGGGAAAGATTCGAAGGTTTTCCGGTCAGAGCAGCACAGTTGAGCCGTTTTGTCTCAAAAACAGATCAAAAAGAGATAATTAAAGATATATCAGCAGGAAAAATTGATATTATTATCGGAACTCACCGTTTATTGTCTAAAGATCTAGCTTTTAACGACCTGGGGCTCCTGGTTCTTGATGAAGAACACCGCTTTGGTGTTCGGCAAAAGGAAAAAATAAGACAAATGCGGTTGGAAGTTGACACCCTCTCTATGACTGCAACCCCGATTCCGAGAACTCTTCATCTTTCCATGGCCGGTGCCAGGGATTTGAGTATTATCGATTCTCCTCCCGAGGATCGTTATCCGGTCCAGACGTATGTTCTTGAATATTCTGAGGATCTTGTCCGGGAAGCAGTCCAGCGTGAACTCAACCGTGACGGACAGGTATTTATAGTATTTAACAGGGTGGATCACATCGAATCATTTACAGAAAAGATTAGGAAAATGTTTCCAGAGGTTTCAATCGCCATCGGCCATGGTAGGATGTCAGAAAAAACCCTTGAAAGTATCATGTCGGACTTTCAAGAGGGCAGGTACAAGGTCCTGGTTTGTACTACGATCATAGAATCGGGACTTGATATTCCCAATGTTAATACCCTGATAGTTTATGAAGCCGATAAGTTTGGGCTGGCCCAGCTTTACCAGATTCGGGGCCGGGTAGGACGTTCAAACCGCCTGGCTTATGCTTATCTAACATATCGTAAGGATAAAATGGTTTCTGAAACCGCACAAAAACGGTTGAAAGCAGTAAAAGAATTCACTGAATTGGGTTCCGGGTTTAAAATAGCTCTCCGCGATTTGGAAATCAGGGGAGCAGGTAATATTCTCGGTGCCGAACAGCATGGTTTTATTACTGCCATCGGATTTGATTTATACTGTAAGCTTTTAGATCAGGCGGTAGCTGAATTGAAGAATGAAAAAATCGATCAAGCAGTAAATCCGCGCCTTGAACTTCAGGTTAATGCCTACCTCCCTTCTTCTTACATTAATTCTCAGGCCCAAAAAGTTTATTTTTACCAGCGCATTTACAATGTTAATTCGCAGGAAGAGTTGCTGGAAATCGAAGAAGAACTCATTGATCGTTACGGTTCCCCACTTGAACCTGTAAAAAACCTGCTTGCAGTTGCCGAACTGCGGGTCATGGCCATGAAGCTTGGTATAGAGCTTATCCAGCAGCAGGTTGAAACTACTATTCAGTTCAGCCCGGGGTCTGTATTTAATACAAAATTATTAACCAAAACTTCATTATTTAAAACAGGTATAATAACTGTTAAAAAAAATAAACCACTTAAGCTGACCATAAAAAAAACAGGCATGTTAACAGCACAATTTCCTGCTCTGGTCATGTTTTTAGAAGAGTTAATATCTTTACAACCCGAGCCTTCCGGTAGCTGTAAGGGCAAATAACTGTTATAATACTGTTCAATTATAAATTACCAGCTAAAGTGGTTTTAACATTTATCAATCTTTACCTTCTATTTTTTTATCCTATTTTGATGTTCCAACTATATAATTAAACTTAAGAATCATGTGGAAAGGATTAATAATGGAAGAAATAATAGTTGTCGGTCTGGGTCCCGGCAGTCATGAGCACCTGACCCGTGAAGCATGGCGGTATTTAAAGAGTGATCGGTCTAAATATTTCCTGACCCTAAAGCATCCGGCAGCACGTTACTTTGCCGGGGGAAAAAATGATCATACTTTCGATCCTCTATATATACCTGGTATAGACAGGAGGCGGGTTTGCCGGATTATCTGCAGTTACCTGCTTAAAGCTGCAAGAAGTTACGGAACTATTTGCTTTGCTGTTCCCGGCCATCCGTTAACAGGTGAAGAAACAGTGCAGCAGTTGATTAAACGGGCTCCCCGACAGGGTGTTAAAATTAAAATTGTCGCCCCACCCTATCAGGGCTATCTTGTTGGTGATTTACTGGAAATTATGGACAGACTACGTTCTGAAAATGGATGTCCCTGGGATAAGCAGCAAACCAACCGGAGTTTAAGACAATATTTGATTGAGGAAGCCTACGAGGTTATAGCTGCCATAGACGAACAGGATGACGAATCTTTAAAAGAAGAGCTGGGTGATGTCTTGCTGCAGGTAATCTTTCACAGCAGTATTGCTGAAGATGAGAACCGTTTTGATTTTTCCCAGGTAGTAAACGGGATCGCGACCAAGTTAATCCGGCGTCATCCACACGTATTTGGTAAAGATAAAGCAGTTAACGCTTCAGAGGTAAAAGCCCTGTGGGAACAGATCAAAACAGATGAACGTAATAATCAAAATGAAAACAAATCACATGATTCATTTTCTATTGATCATGCGCTACCTGCCCTGTTAAAGGCCTATAAACTGCAGAAGAAAGCCGCTGATATGGGATTTGACTGGCCCTGTATGCAGGGTCCTTTGCAAAAAGCCCGAGAAGAATTAGCTGAGCTTGAGGAAGCCTGCAGAGCCGAAAACCAGGATAGTATAGAAGAAGAGCTTGGAGATTTCATTTTTACCATAGTGAATATTGCCCGCTTTTTGAACGTAAATCCTGAACTAGCTCTGGGAAAATCCATTAGTAAGTTTTTACAGCGCTTCCGATATGTATTGAGTCAGGCGGAAAAAGAAGGTTTTCCGGCTTCTCATTTTTCACTTGAAAAACTTGATTCATGGTGGGAAGAAGCCAAAAAAAACAAGAAAATGCGTTAATAAAGCAGGAATCTTGTTAAGTAAGTAGAATTAACACTTGTATTAGGTGTAATATTATTTTAAGGAGGGCTTTAGCAGTGAATAAAACTGAGCTTATTGACCTGGTTGCAGAGAAAGCAGGTATGTCCAAGAAAGACAGTGAAAAGGCGGTTAAAGCAGTTTTAGATAGTATTACCGAGGGATTGTTAAAAGGTGATAAGGTTCAGCTGGTAGGATTTGGCACATTTGAAGTTCGTAATCGCAAGGAACGTGAAGGACGCAATCCGGCTACAGGAGAAAAGATTAAGATCATGGCCCTAAAAGTTCCTGCATTTAAGCCAGGCAAAGCTTTAAAAGAAAAAGTAAAATAGCTTTCCTGCAGCTTTAAATTACTGAATATGATTTATATCAAGTATCCCCCCAATTACAGCCGTATCAACAGTACTAATGGGGGGATACTCATAACAGGGTTTACATAGTATGCCCGACGAAGTTGATTATTTGTATTTTTTAATATATGTGCTTATTTAATTTGAGTGATGTGATTCTTATGATTTTTAAGCGTAATAAAGAAAAAATAGGTTCTTCAAGTTTTCCACGATATCAGAGGGAAAGTAATTACACTCTATACAGATTAATCAGTACAATCGGTATTATAATGATTTTTGGTCTGATAGTGATTATCGGTACTCAGTATGTTCGCTATAAACAGGTTGAACAAGAATTGGCTGAGCTTGAGTCTCATTTAGAGCAACATATCCAGTTTCAGGAAGCAGCCAAAAAAGAGGTAGAACGTTTGCAGGATCTTAATTATATTGAAATTCAGGCCCGAAAAAGGCTTGGGCTGGTTAAGCCGGGTGAAATAATTTTCCAAATAGAGGATTGACATTAGAATCAAAAAAGTTATAATAGCATTATCTTGGATAGATCAAAGCTGAGTTAACAAAACCAGTTAACAAAACAAGGAGGAGTTTTTCATTAAGGAAGAAATAGTAGTAGGTAAGATTGTGGAAGGAGTGATAACAGGCATAACAAAATTTGGTGCTTTTGTCGAACTGCCAGGTGGATCAACAGGACTTGTCCATATTTCTGAGATAGCCGATGAGTATGTAAAAGATATTAATGATTTTTATAAAAAGGCGGATAAAGTCGAGGTTAAAGTGCTTTCGGTTGAAGATAAAGGGAAAATAGGTCTGTCTATTAAACAGGCAAAGAATAATTATACTTCTCACAATAAAAAGGTTCGGAACAAGCCGCAAGCAGTTAATAAAGCCTCGTTTGAAGATAAAATGAACCGCTTCTTAAAAGAGAGTGATGAACGATTATTGGATTTAAAACGTAACACCGAATCTAAAAGAGGTGGCCGTGGTTCTTGTCGTGAAGCTTATTAAGTAAAACAACACCGCCATTATACTAGACAGAAAGGCACTCTGCTTCAGGGTGTTTTTTTATCTTTATCATATTTTACCAAAATAGTTTCATAAGACTGATAGGTTGTGATAAGTTCTGACCCAACTGAAAACAGTTAAAGATTTTGTGAAAAAGCATGCCCTTTTAACTGGAGGGGAAACGGTTATTGTGGCTGTATCCGGAGGGCCTGATTCTATGGCCCTCCTGCATATGTTACTGAGGATATCCGGCGAGTTTAAGCTTAAACTTGTGGTGGCACACCTTAATCATGGTCTACGGCCTGAGGCCGTCGAAGAAGCAGCAGAAGTTAAAAATATTGCTTTTAAATGGTCGCTTTCACATGAGACAAGAACTGTAGATATTCGAAGTTTAAAGCGGTTGCATGGCCTGACAGAAGAAGAAGCTGGCAGATTAGCCCGTTATCAATTTTTTTTCGATGTTGCCCGAAAATATAATGCGCACTGTGTGGCCCTGGGCCATCATTTGGACGATCAGGCTGAAACGGTCTTGTTAAATATAATCAGGGGTACAGGAGTAGATGGTTTAGCGGGAATTCTTCCTAAGTATGAAAGAGAAAATTTGCTGCTGATCAGGCCTTTGCTTTGCCTGAGGCGCCGGGAAATTGAAGATTATTGCCGAGATCATTCTTTAGATCCATTTACTGATAAAAGCAACCTGGAAACTGATTATACCCGCAATAAAATTCGCCTTGAGTTAATTCCACAGATTGAAAAGCAGTACAACCCCCGCATTAAAGAAGCTCTCTTCAGGCTGGCAGCTCTTGCCGCTGAGGATCGCTTATTTTTGCAAGGTCTCGCTAGAAAAAAATACAAGGAAATAGCCAGGTTTGGAAAAGGGGCGACTTTTTTTAAAAGGAATGATTTAATTGTACTGCCAAAAGCATTGACCAGTAGAATTCTGCGTATGGCTCATAATCGGCATTCTTCTTCTAAACAATTAGACCGAAAGCATATTGATCAGATCCTTAAATTGATTCTTAGAAATAAAACTACTGGTCAGATAGCTTTACCCGGAGGATCATGGATTTTCCTTACTCATAATCGTTTGATATTAAGTGGAGAATATTTACAGAAGAAAAAAAGACCGGTAGAAATATCCTTAAAAGTTCCCGGAAAGACTTTATTATCTGCCGGAGAATTGATTGATGCTCGTATGGTAAAAGTAGAAGAATTGTCCTGGCCTCCCTCCAGGTACCAGGCTTATATTGATTATGACAGTCTTCCTCCCGGAAACTTAACTGTTCGATCAAGGTGGCCGGGAGCCCGTTTTTATCCCCAGGGAGCTCCAGGCAGCAAAAAGTTAAAAAGTTTTTTGATCGATCAAAAAATACCATTAAACCAGCGCGAAAATTTGCCTTTAGTTACTATACAGGAAGATATCCTCTGGATTCCGGGAGTCAGGATTGCTCATCCTTACCGGGTTACCAATCAAACAAAGCATGTTTTGTTGCTTGAATATAGAATGCGCAAAACGGTAAAGTAGATAGTTTTTACTAAAATATTTGAAGGTGGTTAGTAAAATGACAGAGCAATTTGCCCTGGAAAAAGAAAATAGAAAAATTGAGGTCATGTTCACTTCGAAACAGATTGAATCACGGATAAAAGAAATGGCTGAAGTTATTTCAAAAGATTACCGGCATAAAAATCCTTTACTGATTGCTGTGCTCAAAGGAGCAGTTATTTTCCTGAGCGATTTAATTCGATATATGAAAGAACCTGTGGAAATTGATTTTATAGCTGTATCCAGTTATGGTGCCAGTACTAAATCTTCAGGTGTGGTTCGCATTTTAAAAGACCTCGACCAAAGTGTCCAGGGTAAAGACATAATTATTGTGGAAGATATAGTAGATACCGGGCTGACAATGAAATATCTTGTCGAAAACATAGGCAGCCGGCGCCCGGATTCTTTGAAAGTGGTCACCTTGCTTGATAAACCCGATCGCAGAAAAGTGGAATTTAAGCCTGATTACTGTGGTTTTACGATACCGGATCGCTTTGTGGTCGGTTATGGCTTAGATTTTAATGAAAAATATCGCCAGCTATCTGATCTTTGTATTCTAAATAACTAGCATTTATACAGCTTTTATGAGAAATAATTAATGGTTATCCGATTTTATTGCTTCCATCTTAACGGTGTGTTACAATTTTATTTAGGCTTTGAGAGCTTTTATTGAGAGGAGGGTACTTATTGAGCCCATTTGTCAGGCAGATATTATTTTACCTGGTAATTATCCTTGTGGTAGTTATCTTGTTTACAATGTTTAATACCGGCACTCAGCCGGAAGAGATAAGCTACAACCAGTTTATTCAAAAAGTGAACAGAGATGAAGTAGAAAAAGTAGTAGTTCATGGTAATTCAATTGAAGCAGTGCTCACTGACGGAACAGAAGTTGAAACAACTCGTCCTGAAGATCATAACCTTTCAGAGATTTTACTGGATAAAAATATAAATTATGAAAGTTACCCGGCTAGAACCCCGGAATGGTGGCAGACTGCTCTCACCTACATGATACCATTTTTGTTAATAATCGGTATCTTTTTCTTCTTTATGCAGCAGTCTCAGGGCGGTGGCAACAAAGTGATGAATTTTGGTAAAAGCAAAGCCCGGTTACAGGAAACGGACAAAAAGAAGGTTACTTTTGACGACGTAGCCGGGGCAGACGAAGAAAGGGCTGAGCTTTCTGAGATTGTAGACTTTCTTAAGGATCCGCGTAAATACATCGAAATTGGGGCACGCATTCCGAAAGGTATCCTGCTGGTTGGCCCCCCCGGTACCGGTAAAACCCTGCTTGCCCGTGCCGTGGCTGGTGAAGCCGGTGTNCCCTTTTTNAGTATCAGCGGTTCTGATTTTGTTGAAATGTTTGTTGGAGTCGGNGCTTCCCGGGTGAGGGATATGTTCGAAAANGCCAAGAAAAGCTCTCCCTGCATTGTCTTTATAGATGAAATNGATGCCGTCGGTCGCCAGCGTGGTGCCGGNCTCGGCGGTGGACATGATGAAAGAGAACAAACTTTGAACCAGCTTCTTGTTGAAATGGACGGTTTTGATGTTAACGAAGGAATTATTATCATTGCTGCAACTAACCGGCCGGATATTCTCGACCCTGCCCTGCTCAGACCGGGTCGCTTTGATCGGGAGGTTACAGTCACTTTACCTGATGTGAAAGGGCGAACTGAAGTTTTAAAGGTTCATACCAGAAATAAGCGTATATCTGAAGAAGTTGATTTAAAAGTGGTTGCCCGGGGTACGCCAGGATTCACAGGGGCAGATTTGGAGAACGTGGTTAATGAAGCGGCATTATTATCTGCCCGTGCTTCCAAAAAACGTATCGGCATGAAACAGCTGGAAGAAGCTGTGGAACGCATTGTAGCCGGCACCCAGAAAACAAGCCGGGTAATCAGTGATTTTGAGAAAAAAATTGTTGCTTATCACGAGGCCGGTCATGCTTTGGTTGGTTATTTGCTCCCTCACACTGATCCTGTGCACAAGGTATCTATAATCCCCCGCGGTCGTGCCGGCGGTTATACCTTGATGTTTCCCGAAGAGGATCGTTACTATATGACCCGGTCGGAGTTGCTTGACCGGGTGAGCACATTACTGGGCGGCCGGGTTTCTGAAAAGCTGGTTTTAAATGATATCAGTACCGGTGCCCAGAATGATCTTGAACGGGCCACTTCTATCGTGCGCCAGATGATCATGGAGTACGGAATGAGTGACAGTCTGGGTCCGATCACTCTTGGTCGGAGGCAAGATCAGGTGTTTTTGGGCAGAGACCTGGGAAGAGATCGGGATTACAGCGAGGAAATCGCCAAGTCAATTGACCAGGAAATAAGAAAAACTATTGATAACTGCTACCAGGTGGCCCAGGATATATTGGAAGAAGAAAGATCAAAACTTGAATTAATTGCCCAGGCCCTTCTAGAAAAAGAAACATTAAATTCTGAAGAAGTTAAAGCATTGGTTGAAGGAAGAGAACTGCCTCCGGAGCGTATAGATGAAGATGAAGAAGAAGATGTTTCTGCAGATGTTTCTGAATCGTCTGAGTCTAAGCTGCATGAAACAGAAAATGCAGAGGATCGAACAGAAGTAGAAGAGGAAGCAAAATCTAAAATTGAAACTACAGAAGATATTGCAGGTGAATTAGGAAAAACTGATACAGCTAAAGAAAAGGAAGATCGCCGGGCATCATTTCAACAGAATGCCGAGAAGAATGAAACACCAAAAGAAGAACACTAAAATATTCTAACCTGGAGATAGTTTAAACCCTGCTTCTTTATCCATAGTTATTTATTTCTTAATACATTTTCAACGCTGGACTGTAATTCTTTCCAAAAAGCGTGCTGCATTTTTGTAAAAAAGGAATTCATAAATGTCTTGAGGCAGGTTGAGTTCCATGATGCGGTTTATACCATTAAGAGGTGGTTCAAGAATAAAAGGATAGTCGCTTCCATAAATAAAACGATCCGGATATTCGAGGATTATGTCCACGATTTCTTCCAGCGGTGGGATAAAGCCCTGGTTTTGAAAGATAAAAGAAGTATCCAGGAATAGACCCTCATATTTATTTAGCAATTGTCGGTATTCTTGAAGGTCATAAAGACCAAGGTGAGGGATAATCAGGTTTAATGAGGGGAAATGGCTTAAGAGTTTTTCAACGTAGCTTATACCCAGGTATTCTGAATCTGATTGAGGGAAGCTGCTGGCATGAATAATGATCCCTTTTGCACGTTTAACTAAAATTTCGTAGACGGGGAAAAGTTTTTCATCATCCGGCCTGCACTGCTGAACCAGGCAGTGCAATTTTATTCCGGGAAACCGGTAAAAATCAAGGCACTCGACTGCTACTTTTTGCAGGTCTGGATCGTTTGGATGAACTGCTCCAAAAGGAATAAGCCAGGACTGCCTGGAACATAAAGTGAAAAGCCACTTATTTAGCCGGCGGGAGAGGCCGGGTTTGTGCGTGTAGGCTAAAGTAAAAGCCTTTTCAATGCCCAGTTTTCTTAAGTTTTGCAACAAAGATTCAGTGTTGGTTGGGAAAGGCAATTCCAACTGGTATTGATCATAAAAGAAAGCATAAACAGCCTGCATCATTTTTTCAGGGAAAATATGAATGTGGCTGTCCCATAAAGGATAGTTTATATTGTCCAATGTTTGCAGGGTTAATACATCCTTTCTAAAGCTCTCGTGTTTCCCTGCTCAACAACAGTATAACATATCATGTTTAGAGGTGAATTGTTTTGGCTGCGGGATTAACCGATATCGCAGGTATTAAGGTGGGTACGGCTTCTAACCTGGAAGCGGCTACCGGGGTTACTGTAGTACTTGTTGAGGAAGGAGCAAGGGCAGCAGTGGAAGTACGCGGTTCAGCCCCGGGTACCAGGGAGACTGATTTGCTCTGTCCAGGACAGCTGGTTGAAAATATCCAGGCTATTGTTCTTGCCGGTGGAAGTGCTTTTGGACTTGATGCTGCTTCCGGTGTTGTCCGCTATCTCGAGGACAATAACAGGGGTTTTCAAGTTGGTCAGTTCAGTATACCCATCGTTCCGGCAGCTGTATTGTTTGATCTTTTTATTGGTGACGGGAATGTGCGTCCAGACAGTGAAATGGGTTACCGGGCCTGCATTTCAGCTTCTCCTGAAGCAGTTGCTGAAGGTTCGATGGAAAAAAAAAAAAAAAATGCAGTTAAATCAGGTCAGGGTTCGTCATCTAAGGTTATAGACAATTTGGTGGTAGCTGCGCTTGTGGCTGTAAACGCCTTTGGGGATATCTATGATAATCAGGGCAGATTGTTGGCAGGTCCGCGTAACCCGGAAACAGGGATAATGGAAAAAACATTAGATCTGCTAATAAATACCGGCAAAAGTGGCTTTTTCGGCAATACTACCCTTGGTGTAGTGGCGACCAATGCTGATCTTGACAAAGCGGCTTTGAACAAGATATGCCAGTTAGCCCATGATGGTCTGGCTCGATCCATTTGGCCTGTACACACCATGTGGGACGGTGACACAATATTTGCTCTTTCCAAAGGTAATTTAAAGGCAGATCTTAACCTGGTCGGACTGATGGCAGCTGAAGCGATGGCAGCTGCTGTAAGAAGGGCAGTTATTAAGGCGACATCTCTTTGCCAGGTTCCCTCTATAAGTGAACTTGGTTCATGAGAGTTTTAGTTTGTTACCGGCATATAATCGATATGGCTGTGGTTTAATAAAGAGATTTTTGGATTACTAGCAACAGCCTGGAATTAAATATTTAAGACAGCAGAAAAATATGTGAAATTTTTAACACCACTGCAGGAATCAGAGTTTTTATGTTGAATTATAATATTTATCTGCGCAAAAGTGCAGAATAGAAAAGAATAATTAAAATATCAAGGAGGTTGTAGTAATGCCGTTAGATCCGACAAAACATGCTGACTGGGAAATTGCTGAAGCTGCTGAAAAGAACATGAAAAAAGTCTACCAGTTGGCCGAGGAACTCAAACTCGATCAAGAGGAACTCTTGCCTCACGGCCATTATGTGGCCAAAGTAGACTACAAAAAAGTACTGGAAAGAAAAAAAGATGTGCCTGATGGAAAGTACATCGATGTTACCGCGATTACTCCCACCCCGCTGGGTGAGGGAAAATCAACAAGCACAATGGGCTTAACCCAGGGAATGGGCAAACTGGGCAAAAATGTTGTAGCCACAATTCGTCAGCCTTCTGGCGGCCCAACTATGAATGTAAAAGGTTCTGCTGCCGGTGGGGGATTGGCTCAGTGTATTCCATTGACTCCCTTTTCTCTCGGTTTAACCGGAGATATCAATGCGATCATGAATGCCCATAACCTGGCCATGGTAGCATTAACCTCCCGTCTTCAGCACGAGTTTAATTCCAGTGATGCCTTCCTGGAACGCAGTGGCCTGAAGCGTCTAAATATTGATCCACGAAACGTAGAAATGCATTGGATTATAGATTTTTGTGCCCAGGCTCTTCGTAATATGATTATTGGTTTAGGCGGCAGGAGAGACGGATTTATGATGAATTCGGGCTTTAATATTGCCGTATCTTCTGAAGTTATGGCCATTCTGGCAGTAGCCAATGATTTGAAAGATATGCGTGAACGTATGGGTAAGATCGTGGTCGCATACGATAAAAAAGGCAACCCGGTTACCACTGAAGATCTTGATGTGGCCGGCGCCATGACTGCCTGGATGGTCGAAGCAATCAACCCCAACCTGATGCAAACCCTTGAAGGTCAGCCGACCTTTGTTCATGCCGGTCCTTTTGCTAATATCGCCATTGGCCAGTCCTCTATTGTTGCCGACCGTGTTGCCCTTAAACTTGGTGATTATGTAATCACCGAATCCGGGTTTGCTGCTGATATCGGTTTTGAAAAATTCTGGAACCTGAAATGCCGCATGTCAGGCCTGGTACCGGACTGTGCTGTTCTTGTAGCTACTATCCGGGCCCTCAAGTGCCATGGCGGGGCACCGCTGCCGAAACCCGGCCAGCCTCTTGATCCGGCTTATGGCCAGGAAAATATTGAGTGGGTGGAAAAAGGCTGTGATAACTTAATCCACCACATTAACACTATTAAAAAAGCCGGAATTACCCCGGTAGTTTGTATTAACCACTTTTACACTGATACTGATAATGAAGTTAAAGCCGTTCGCCGCCTGGCTGAAGAAGCAGGAGCTAAAGTGGCACTTTCCAAGCACTGGCAGTACGGTGGGGACGGAGCAAAGGAATTTGCCGAAGCTGTTGTAGAAGCCTGTGAGGAGCCAAGTGATTTTAAATTCCTTTATGAATTAGAAACTCCGCTGCGGAAGCGTATTGAGCTTATCGCCAGGGAAGTTTATGGAGCAGACGGTGTCGATTATACACCGGATGCACTGGAAAAAGCAAAGAAAATGGAAGCAGATCCTAAGTTTCAGAAAATGGGTACCTGCATGGTTAAAACACACCTTAGCCTCAGTGATGATCCTATGCTCAAAGGGGTCCCGACTGGATGGAACCTTAAAGTGCGTGATATTCTCACCTATGGTGGGGCAGACTTTGTAGTCCCGGTTGCCGGTGCAATCTCCTTGATGCCCGGTACTGCAGCCAGCCCGGCATACCGTAAAGTCGATGTCGATGTTGAAACCGGCAAAGTGGAAGGATTATTCTAAACCTTTCCCTGCTTTTTAGCTTTTAGCTTCGAGAATAAAAATATCACATAAACAGGACGCCGTCACTCATCTTTCTATAAGTTGATGCGGCGTCTTGTTTGTATATTAATATGATGATATTGGTCAAAAAGAGAGTGCTGAAGGTATAATATGTCAATAATTATCTATCAGGTAGATGATCGATACCAATTATTATGGCAGTAAAAAATTACAGTATTTGTGTCTTTCCGGTTAGTTATAACATCTTTAATGTTTTTATCTTTTCCAGGTAAAAAGAGGTTCGGGGCGATGTCTGAAAGTGGGATTAAAACGAAATCCCTTTCTTCAAGATGTGGATGAGGCAGCTTGAGGACTGGTGTATTCATTTTTATTCCTTCATAAATCAGAAGGTCCAGATCAATTATTCGAGGACCCCACTTTTCTTTTCTTACTCGTTTCATTTTGTCTTCTACAGATAGCATTTTCTGAAGTAATATAACAGGAGTCAAGCAAGTATTAATTGATATACAGGCATTAAGAAATGATTCCTGTTCCGGACCTCCAACCGGATCCGTCATGTATACATTAGAGCATGATACAAGATCAATATCCGGTTCAGCAAGGAGCAGGTCAAGAGAACCTTTTAAATTGATCAGACGATCGCCTAAGTTCGAACCAAGCCCTATATAAGCTTTTTTCATGGTTAGTGTTGCTTTCTTCGATTGATTAATACACTGACTCCGCCCTGTACTCCGGGTAATGGCGGATTTGGCTTGCAAACTTCAACTGTTGTCTCCTCCACTTTTGGCAAACTCAGTAGTTTATCAGCAATCCTGCAAGCCAGGGTTTCTAGTAACCGGCATGGTTTACCCTGCATTATTTCTTCGACAATTTTTACCGCTTGCCGGTAATCTGTGGCCTGATCAATTCGATCATCGTTTAGTCCGGAAAAATCTACGCCCAATTCTATGCTAACCCGGAATTCCTGTCCTATTTTAATTTCTTCAGGCAAAACTCCATGATAGGCATAGCAAACAATGTCTTCAATGATTATGCGGTTCACAAAATTCTCACCTCCGGACCATGGCATCGGTCATGTCGGTTACCCGACGCATTTGCAACACATCATGAACCCGGACAACATCTACACCTTTACTTATCCCATAAGCAACTGTGGCAGCGGTTCCTTCAATACGTTCTTCTAAAGGCAGGTTAAGGGCTTTACCGATCATAGACTTACGAGAGGTGCCGAGAAGAACAGGATAGCCCAGGTTACAGAATTGATCCAGATGATACATAACATCCAGATTCTGCTGCAAATCTTTTCCAAAGCCAATGCCGGGATCGATAATAATTTGGTTGTTTTCTATGCCCAGCTCAAGGGCTATTTCTATCGATTCCTTTAGTTCAGCTATTATATCAAAAATAAGGTTTCTATAAACGGTGTGGTCTCGATTATGCATCAAACAAATAGGGATCTTGTGGTCTGCTGCCACCCGGCCAAGTTCTCTGTCTGCTTTTAGGCCCCAAACATCATTAATCATTTCAACTCCGTATTTGAGGGCTTCTTTTGCCACCTCAGCTTTGTAGGTGTCAATGGAAAGGGGTAATTTAAAGGATCTTTCTTTTTTAAGAGCTTTTATAACAGGGATAACCCTGTTCAACTCTTCTTCAGATGTAATTGGTTCTGCTCCCGGCCTGGTTGATTCTCCACCAATATCAATAATATCAGCACCTTCATTGGCCATTTTAAAAGCCTGCTTAAGGGCATTTTCGAGCTGATTAAATCGGCCCCCGTCAGAAAATGAATCGGGTGTTACATTTAGAATACCCATGATCAAAGTTCTTGTACCCAGAAAAAGAACAGTGTTGCCAATTTTGAGTTCTTTATTCAATAAACCAATCTCCCTTTATGCGCCTGTCTGTCAGGCTTATTACAGTTATCGCTGGCAGTACATAGAAAGCAAAGACGTGATAAGTTATCTGCCTTACTGAGTGCTTTGCTCAGTGGAGAGCGATGCATTTTCTGATCCAGTTTTTTACGATGCTGAGAAATTGCTTTTATGATAAGACTGCGTTCTGATAAAGTAAACCCCGCTTCTTTTAAAATCGGATCAGCCATTTCGGCGCTGGCTTCAGCATGGTCCTTACCTTCTGTATATTCTTGCCAGCGCCCGATGTCGTGAAGCAGACCTGCCCCGTAGGCTATTTCCCGTGAAATATATGGAAAGCCATTTTCAAGCAATAATATATAGGTTAGTCTTGCAACAGTAAGCAGGTGTTCGAAATTATGACGGCAGTAAATCCGTTTAGCTTCCAGTGCCCCTGTTTGTTGTAAATACCCCTGGTAATCGGGGTTACTTATTATTTTATTACATCTTTCCATTGGCAGCACCCGTAGTAACTTTTGTTAGCTGTTTAAGCTTTTCCCTGTATTAAACTGAAGGCTTCGATGCGTGAGCTTGGATTGGTCCTGAAAAGACCACGTACTGCAGAAGTAACGGTAATTGCACCTGGTTTGCTTACTCCCCGGATGCTCATGCACAGGTGCTCAGCTTCAACAACTACAACAACTCCTTTTGGCTTAAGCTCTTCTGTGATGATATCAGCCACCTTACTGGTTAAGCGTTCCTGCAGTTGTGGGCGTCTTGATATTATTTCAATTACCCTGACCAGTTTGCTCAAACCTACTATTCTTCCACCCCCGGGAACATATGCAACATGAGCCTTTCCATAAAAAGGCAGTAGGTGGTGCTCACACATTGAATAAAAAGAAACATCTTTAACCAGAACAATTTCATCATGTTCATCTTCCACGAAACAAGTTTGTAAGGCCGACCGCGGATCTTTGTCCAAACCGCCAAAAAGCTCATTATACATATTAGCTACCCGATCTGGTGTGCCCTGCAAACCCTCCCGTGAAAGGTCCTCACCAATTGCTTCCAAAATCATTTCTACTCCTCGGGCTATTTTATCATTATCCATATTGATACCGCCTTTCATCTAGTACTGAATCACACCGGGTAATATAATAAGCAAGCTGTGCAGAAGCGCACAGGACAATATGTTTTCTGTACGCAGATAGAGGTATCCAAGTATAGCAGCTGTCGCCGGTGCCAGAATAGCTATCTCCAGGTAAGTATAAGGATAAGCAATCATCCATGGCTCTGTGATCAGGATATTAAAATAGCGTGAAACTGCCACCAAAAGGATCATTATAAAAAGTCCCCAATTTGGCCCCAGTCTTCGGCTTAAAACGGTTTGGATATAACCCCTCCAAATTATCTCTCTGGGCAGTGCAATTAGAATAAATGGTAACAATAAATATATTGGTGTGTCAAAGCTTTCAATATCAAGTCCGGAGGGCAAACCCCTTGTAGCCATAATAATAAAAGCAGCAGATAAAAGTGCCAGTATATAGCCATGTCTAATCCTGTCACGCCGTAAACCTAGATCCAGGTAAGCATTTTTATCATACCTTGAATAAATGATCAGGATTATAATGATCAAAGAATAACCGAAAACTGAGTAATTGTCAGGCCAGTTATATAATTCCGGGGTAATTTCACTGGCAATAAAAAGGGCGGTGACGATAGGTACTAAAAACATGCTTATTAACCCCGGCGGATTTTTAGCTAAATATATCCAATAACGGGAATATTGGTAATCTAAAGTAAAAATTGTAATTATTATCAGCATAATCATAGCAAAAAGTATATAAACCAGTGCTGAGCTAAAAATACTGGTCAAATTATATTCAACTGCAGGTGGAAGCAGTGGTTTACCTTCCGGCGAGATAAAATAAAAGTAAAGAAAATCATTATAAGGCTGGAAGGTTATAGGTATCTTATCGTTCCAGACAGAAGGAAGCCCTTTTTGTTTATCGAAAACATCTGATACCATATTTAGTTGATTTTGGTCTTCAACCGGTATGAATAAATTGTCTCTCCTGATCTTTTCAAACAAGTCGTTTTCGATAACTATAAAAAAACCGCTTACGGACTCTTCATTGTACCGGTCGTCATTATATTTATAAAGACCTTTTCCAAGCAGCATAATACTTCTGTCCCGATCTGTTTCAGCTAATGTGGTAATAATTCCTCCTTCAGGAAAATAAACCTCCAAATCATTAATATCAAAAAACCAGGGTTCAAATTCACAAACAGAGCTGATTGTATATTCATGGGGTTTGTTTCCCAGAGTACCTGGTGTTAAAGCTGTCAGGATAAAAATAGAAACAACCAGTAATATGGTGATTCCCAGCAGTATTATTAAAGCGACAAAATAATTCTTGCCGGCTAATTTTTTTAAAAGCAAAACTGTTCCTCCTCAGTTTTTTCTGGATGTAAAATTCCATACATACTTCGACGGAATAGGTGATTTTCCTTTAATGCACATAGCCGGTTTAAATGGTTCTTGAGCTTAAACGGCGCTGTTGTTTTCTTTTCAAAGCTGGCTTGATCTGCTATAGTGTAGGTGCTTATTCTACTGTGATTAAAATATAATAAACCGGGGTGAAAGGATGTTCTTAGCTATTGATGTCGGAAATACACATATTATGCTTGGTATCTACCGGGATAAAGATATTATTGTTTACTGGCGTCTTCCCACCAGGGAAGACAGCACCGAAGATGAACTGGGTATGTTTGTTAAAAATCTTCTTCATAACAGCCGGCTCCGCTTGAAAGATATCGATGCTATCGCCATTTCTTCCGTGGTTCCTCCTTTGATGTACTCTCTTGAAAGAATGTCAACAAAATACTTTAAGGTTGATCCCCTTATAATCGGCCCGGGGATCAAGACTGGTTTAAATATTGTAACAGATAATCCCCGTGAAGTGGGAGCCGATCGAATCGTAAATGCTGTTGCTGCATATAACATGTACGGAGGACCACTAATAATTGTTGATTTTGGAACAGCAACAACATTTTGTGCTGTGTCAGAATTAGGTGATTACCTGGGCGGTGTAATTGCCCCCGGCATCGGAATATCTTTAGAAGCATTGTTTGAAAGAGCAGCTAAATTGCCCCGGGTGGAAATAATCAGACCTGATCGGGTTATTGGTAAAGACACTATTTCCAGCATGCAGTCGGGGATAATCTTCGGTTTTGTTGGCCAGGTTGATGGTATTGTTCGCAGAATGTGGAAAGAGTTCAATACTAATCCAATGGTTATTGCCACAGGTGGTTTTGCCGCCCTGATTGCCCGTGAGTCTGAAACGATTAAAGAGGTTAATCCACTATTGACTCTTGAGGGCCTGCGAATTATCAGCAATATGAACTTATAAAAAGATAAATTAAGATGATTCTACTTTGTTTCAGCAAATTAATGGAGGTGGCAGGGATGAGAATCGGTCTGGCCTTAAGTGGAGGTGCAGTCAGGGGTATTGCTCATATTGGTGTACTTAAGTATCTGGAAGAACGCGAAATTAAACCATGTTGCCTGGCCGGAACCAGCGCGGGCAGTATTGTAGGCGCCTTATACTGTTCAGGCAAAACAGTTGAGGATTTGCAGCGGATCGCTTCAACCATATCATGGAAGGATCTTGTAAAATTTTCCTTTCCACAGGTTGGAATAATTGACTCTAAACGTCTTTTGCGAATCATTAAAGAACATATTGGTGAAACAACTTTTGACGAACTAAAGATCCCGCTTATTATTAATGCTGTTGATTTGTTAAGTGGAAAAGAGATTATTATTGAAGATGGAATCGTTGCTGAAGCGGTTCAGGCCAGCTGTGCCATACCCGGTATTTTTACACCGGTAAAGAGGAATCAGTATCTTTTAGTTGATGGGGGTCTGCTTGACAATGTTCCTGCTGCACATATGAAAAACAGGAATATTGATCACCTAATTTCTGTTAATGTAGGAGCCCAGAGACCTTTAAATAAGGAGCCGGGTAATATATTTGAAATATTAATCCAGTCTTATGATGTTTTGCGCCGTCACCGTGATATACCTGCTTATGAGTATACCGATACACTTATAGAACCGGATCTGGCAGATATAACTTTTCACGATACCAGCAAGACCGACATTTTGATCGATAGGGGCTATAAAGCCGCCAGGCAAGTTTTAGATAATGTCAATTTAAAAAAGAAACCGAATCGTTTTTTTAAGTGGTTAGGTAAGCGCAAGAAGACAGGCACAGAATAGAGAAAGATAGAGGTGATGATATGATGGGTTTGAGCTGCCGGGAGGTAATTCGCAAACGGCGCAGCATTAGAAAATTCGATTCCCGCCCGGTCTCTGCTGATCTGTTGGAAGAGATTATTGAAGCAGCCAGGCTGGCTCCTTCCGGAACGAATCGTCAGCCATGGCGCTTTATTTTGCTAAAAAGTGAAAAAGAAAAAGGAAAAATTGCCGGGATTGTAATCCAGCCTTTTGTTTTAGAAGCACCGGCTGTTTTTGTTTGTTGTGTTGACCGTAATTCATTTACCCGCAGAATGGTTGGAAAAAGGCTGAAAGAGCTGGTTGATACAAACGTTGTCAGTCAAGAGTCAGCTGATTTTTTATCACAAAGAAATATACCTGAACGGGTGGAAGAGGTAATTACCCCTTCTTCAGCTTATCTTGATCTTGGCATCGCTGTTGAACATATGGTTTTACAGGCTACAGCACTGGGTTTGGGCAGCTGTTGGGTGCGTTTGTTCAATACCCGACAAATGCATAAAGCCCTGGGGCTGCCGGAAGAGATCGAAGTTGTGGCTCTCCTGCCGGTTGGTTATCCGGCACATTCACCACCTCTTCGTCCGCGCTTGAATAGAGATGATATTATTATTGAGCCCGATAATTAGGGCTGCTGCACATTGTATTGGAGAAGATAGATTTTCTGTTTATAGAGGTCTTCTAAAATAAATGTCCGAACTGCTATATTTAAAAAGAAGGAGCATTCCTTTTTATTTATTAAGGAAGCTCCTTCTTCATTGGTGATCTATGAATAGTTCTTCTTTAACTATCTGAATCGGCCTGGACCTGCGCCATTTGTTTGTACATCTCCAACCTTTCTTTATTTGCCTTTTCAGCTTTTTCAAACAGTTCTTCAGCCCGTTCAGGAAACTCTTTTTGCAGTGAGCGAAAACGCACTTCATTCATCATAAAAGTGTGCAGTTTTTCTTTAGGCTCTTTAGAATCTAAGATGAAGGGATTCTTGCCTTCTTTAGTCAACAGTGGGTTATAGCGGTAAAGCGGCCAGTAACCTGATTCGACAGCCAACTTTCCTTCCCTCTGACTCTTGCTCATATCGATTCCATGACCAATACAGGGTGAATAGGCGATTATTATCGATGGCCCGGGGTATGCCTCGGCTTCTATAGCTGCTTTAAGAAACTGATTTTGATTGGCTCCCATCGAAACCATGGCCACGTATACATAGCCATATGTAACCGCCATGAGGCCAAGGTCTTTTTTCCGCATTTCCTTTCCTGCCGCAGCAAACTTAGCGATTGCAGCAATAGGTGTCGATTTTGATGATTGTCCTCCTGTGTTCGAGTAAACTTCTGTATCTAAAACCAGTATGTTTACGTCAGCTCCCGTGGCTATCACATGATCAAGTCCCCCATAGCCGATATCATAAGCCCAACCGTCTCCTCCGATTATCCAAATTGATCGTTTTGGTAAAAGGCCTGATTTTCCCCTTATATCACTTAACAGTTCGGCGTTATCTGCCTGTGGTTTTTCAGCTTCCAGCAGTTCACTTACCCGATCGGCAGCTTTTAAAGAGGGATCGCCCTGGTCTTTAACATCTAACCAATTTTGCAGAGCTTCTTTTAATGATGCCGATATGCTGGTATGGATTATCCGGTTAACAGAATCAACAAGTTTTAATCTCTGCTGGTTTATTCCCAGGGAATAGCCGAAACCAAATTCGGCATTGTCTTCAAAAAGTGAGCTGGCCCAGGCCGGACCGCGGCCGCTGCTGTCAACTGTATATGGGACAGTAGGTGCATTGCCTCCATAAATGGAAGAACACCCGGTTGCATTGGCAATAACCATACGGTTGCCAAACAACTGGGTGATTACCTTAACATATGGGGTTTCTCCACAACCAGCACAGGCCCCCGAATATTCAAATAGCGGTTTGCGGTACTGACTGCCACGAACAGTGCTCGGCGAAATGTCCAAATCCAGCTCGGGTAAACTTTCAGCAAAACGAAACTTGGCATCTTCAGCATCCGTCACTTCTTCCAGAGGTTCCATTCTGAGTGCTTTTTCCCTGGCCGGGCAGACATCTACGCAGTTTCCACAGCCGGTACAGTCGAGTGGTGATAGTTGGATCCTGTACTGCAATCCCTTGATATCTTTGGCTTTGCCATCTATGGTGGTAAAATTCTCTGGTTTCTTATCCAGGTCCTCAGGACGAGCCAGGTAAGGTCTGATTACAGCATGGGGACATATAAATGAGCATTGGTTGCACTGAATACAATTNTCCGGCAGCCATANCGGGACTTGAACGGCAATTCCTCTTTTCTCATAACGTGTTGTTGCTGTTGGAACGGTACCATCAGGATTAAACGCACTAACCGGAAGGTCATCACCTTTTAGCTCAATCATCGGGTAAACAGTCTCACAGACATACTGAGGAGCTTCTTCCGGTTCATAAGTGGAACCGGTGGCAGCTTCAGCCCAGCTTTGAGGATAGTTTACTTCTTCTATGGCTTCCAATGCTTTATAGATTGCATTAACATTCATCTCAACGACATCTTTGCCTTTTTTGCCATAGGTTTTTTCGATCATTTTTTCAATTTCTTTAAAAGCCAGGTCAGGCTCGATTACCTCGGATAGTTTAAAGAAAGCTGATTGCATGATAATATTGATACGTCCACCCAGGCCAAGCTCACTGGCAATTTTAAAAGCATCTATGTTATAAAACTTAAGGTTCTTTTGGGCGATAGTCCTTTTCATTTCTGCGGGCAGGTGCTCTTCCATTTCTTCACTGTTCCAGTGGGAATTTAACAAGAATATACCGTTTTCCCTGATTCCTTCCAGGATATCATAACGGGCAACAAATGAAGGGTTATGACAGGCAATAAAATCAGCTTCGTCAATGGTGTAAGTCGATTTAATTTGCTCATTCCCAAAGCGCAGGTGTGAAACGGTAATGCCACCGGATTTCTTCGAATCGTAGACAAAGTAGCCCTGTGCATAGAGGTCAGTATTATTACCGATAATAATAATACTATTTTTATTGGCGCCGACTGTGCCATCTGCGCCAAGTCCGAAAAATTTAGCCCTGTGAGTCCCTTCAGGAGAAGTATGGAAGCTTTTTGGTATTTCGAGAGAAGTGTGTGACACATCGTCATTAATGCCAACTGTAAAATGGTTTTTTGGCTGTTCGGAATGGAGATTGTTAAAAACAGCCTTAACCATACGGGGGTTGAATTCTTTTGAACCGAGTCCGTAACGTCCACCTATAACCAGCAGAGTCCGGTTTGCTTCCATCAGGGCGGTGCATATATCCTGGTAAAGCGGTTCTCCTAAAGAGCCCGGTTCCTTCGTCCGGTCTAAAACTGCGATTCGCTTACAGGTTTCCGGCAGAGCGGCTAAGAAGTGGCTCCTGGAAAATGGCCTGAAAAGGCGAACCTTAATCAGTCCCACTTTTTCACCCTGTTTATTAAGGTAGTTAACTGCTTCTTCAACTGTATCGCAGGCTGAGCCCATACAGACTATTACTGAGTAGGCGTCTGGGGCACCACAGTAATCGAATAATTGATAGTGTCGACCAGTTAGTTCGAACACTTGATCCATAACAGCGGCTACTTTTTCAGGAGTTTCAAGGTAGTAAGGATTAGCAGCTTCCCTGTTTTGAAAATAAATATCCGGGTTTTGCGCAGTACCTCGCTGGTGTGGTTTTTCGGGGCTTAGCGCACGTTCGCGAAAAGCTTTGATTGCATCCCAGTCAACCATTTTTTTGATATCTTCATAGTCAACGAGTTCAACTTTCTGCACCTCGTGAGATGTGCGGAACCCATCAAAAAAATGCAGAAAAGGAACCCTTGTTTTTAAAGTGCTCAGGTGGGATACAAGAGCCAGGTCGATCACTTCCTGAACTGAAGCCGAAGCAATCATTGCAAATCCAGTCTGCCTGGCAGCCATTACATCGGAATGATCGCCGAAAATCGATAGCGCATGGGTTGAAAGAGCCCGCGCTGAGACATGAAAAACTGAGGGTAGCAGTTCACCTGATATTTTGTACATATTAGGAATTTTTAACAGCAAACCCTGGGATGCCGTAAATGTTGTTGTCAATGCTCCATTAACCAAAGAACCATGGACCGCCCCGGCTGCTCCTGCCTCAGATTGCATCGTGGCTACTTTCAAAGTTTGGCCGAAAATATTTTTTCGCCCGTAAGCGGCCCACTCATCGCATATTTCAGCCATCGGAGATGAAGGTGTAATAGGGTATATAGCTGCTACATCACTCAAAGCATAAGCTATATATGATGCGGCTGTGTTGCCATCCATTGTGTCAAATTGTTTAGTCAAAAGGCATACCTCCTGTTGATTTGTTTTTTACAGCCTGATAATTTACTCATTACCGACCTCAACTTATATTATATTACCATTATATAATTTCAACAACAAATTTGATTGTCCACTAAACAAAATTTATAGTCAATAGAAAAAATAAATTTTCTGGTCTTAATTACTACTCATCAAAACTTTTTATTTGTTCAATAATTCGTAAAAAAATGTCGACCAGATCAGGGTCGAACTGGGTGCCGGCATTTGTTTTTAGTTCAGCAATTGCTTTTTCTGTCGTCATAGCCTTACGGTAAGGACGATCGCTGGTCATTGCATCATAGGCATCTGCTATGGCCATGATTCTACACTCAATAGGTATATCATTTCCACTGATTCCGAGGGGATAACCGTTACCATCCCAGTGTTCGTGATGTTTTAGAATTAGATTCGCTATTGTCGATAAGTCAACTGACGATAGGGCTATACGGTAGCCTTTTTCCGAATGCTGTTTCATGATCTGCCACTCTTGTTCTGTTAGTGGCCCCTTTTTAAAAAGGATGTTGTCAGGGGTGCCAACTTTACCAAGATCATGGACCTGGGCCAGTAAACTTAAGTCTGACAATTGTTTCTGTGACAGGTCAATTGTTTTCCCAATTTCCAGGCATAGCTTTTTAAGCCGGTGTGCATGGCCCATGGTAATATGATCTCTTTCTCCCAGCGTTGCCATAAGAGACTGAATAATCTGGGATCTGGCATCGACGCCTTTGTGTAATTTTGCCCTGTACATTAAGTCGTCAGCTTCTTTGAAAGTTTGCTGTAAAGATTTATTACCACTGTCTGCAGTAGCATAGCCCAATGATATGCTGAGCGGCAGTGGGTGCTGATTTTCCTTATTTTCCTTATCTACCATGGTTTGAATGCGCCTTGCTATTTTTTCTCCGGTGTGAGAATCGGTTCCAGGCAATAGGGCTACAAATTCATCACCTCCGACCCGGGCCAAAATATCTCTTTCGCGTAATGTCTTTTTCAAAATCCTTGCTGAAGCAGCTAATAATTGATCTCCTTTTTCATGGCCTACGGTGTCGTTTATCAGTTTTAAACCATCCAGATCAAAAGATATAACTGTAACCGGGTAATCACCGCTTATGCTCAATCGTTCAAGCTCGTTTTCAAAATAAGCGCGGTTATATAAACCGGTCAGCTGATCGTGCAGGCTTAAATATTTCAGTTGATTCTCATAACGTTTACGCTCGGTAACATCACGGCCTACACCTCGGAAACCCGGCAAGCTCCCTTTCTTGCCTTCCATAAGCGATAATGAAAATTCAGCGTATGCTGTGGAACCGTCTTTTTTGATCATTTGAAAAGTTTCGGCATGTACAGTTTTTCCTGTCTTGAAAACCTTGTTGAAACTCTTAAAGACAGCCTTGTAATCATTGCAAAATTCCCGGTAGTTCTTGCCGATAAATTCAGCAACACTATAACCGAGGGAGGAAGCTGCCGCTTCATTGCAAAATGTAATATTGCCTTTAAAATCTGTTTCAAAATAACCGTCATTAATGGAGTTTAATATTTCCCGGTGTTTTTTTTCCGATTCCTTTAAAGCTTGTTCAGCTAATTTTTTTTGGCTGATATCTGTGACAAAGCCTTCTAAAAATATCACGTCACCCTCTTTATTATAAACACCTTTAGCTCGTTCCCAGACCCATCTGGTCTCCCCGGAAGATGTAATAATTGGATACTCAAGTTCTGGGGTGGCCCCAGTTGAAAGTTTATGTTGAAATAGTTCCCAGACTTTTTCCTGGAAGTCGGGATGAATCAAATCATTGTATGAAAGGAGTTTGTTTGCGACCAGATCTTCAGGCCTGTAACCGGTTATTTTAAGACAGCCGCTGCTAATAAATTCCATGGTCCAGTTTCGATCGTTTCGGCACCTGTATACCATGCCTGGAAGATTACCAAGCAGATTATTTAACTGTCTTTCCCGCTCCTGTAACTTTTTTACCGCCTCTTTTCTATCGGTAATGTCGTTATAAATAGCATAACCACCGCAAAACTGATTATTTATGAATACTGGCACACCCTTGATCAACACTTCAATCCGGCCACCATGCCTGGTATAACGGGTGCCTTCGGTGATAATATTTTGTCCGGATAAAACCTTTCTGGTATAATCCCGGTTTGCTGAATCCTTTTTTCCTTGTTCAAGGACATCATCTACATCTATTCCAGCTATTTCATGCAGTCCATAACCAAATAAATCTTGAAAGTTTTGATTGATATCAATAATCCGGTGATACTGATCAAAATAAGCAATGGCATCTGTTGAGTTTTTAAATAAAGCTGCCAGAAGCTTATTATGATTAATTATCTTCTTTTCGGTTTCTTTACGGTCTGAAGCGTCATAATATTGCCATATATGACCGGATAAGGTTAAATCTTCATCGAATACCGGGATATAGTTTAGTTCAAAAACCCGGCCGTCTAAGAAAGCTACTTCTGCGGCAATAAGCGTTTTGCGGCAGGAAAGCATTTTATTGATTTGTGCGGAAAATTTTTCTGGGTCTGCAAGCAGGTGTTTGTATTTTTCTATAAGCATAGTATGATCACTGCCAATAATCTCATCAGGTTTGTAAGGGATCGAAAAAATTTCGCAGAATAACCGGTTGGTCAGGATAATATTTCTATTTATATCTTCTAAAAGAATGGCGGCAGGTGTATGCTCAACCATTGCTGTAAAATGAATAAGATTATCCTTGAGCTTACTATTCATATGCTCAACCCGGTTAAATTCTTTAGCATTTATATTATTAAACTCAGCTTTTTCCCTTTGGCTGCTGCTCTTATTTTTTCTGAACAAAAGCAATTATTCCTCCTGGCTGTACATGAGCTTAAATATTTATACTTAAATATTTATAGTTTCTTCTACATTCTACCTTATTATCCCTTTTATTAGCTTAAATTAAGCTTTTTCGGGATATGTTCTTAAGTAAATGGTTTTATGAAGTCAGGTAATTGTTTATTAGTCATTTACCATGATAGATGATTGCTTTAATCTGAATTTTAAAGGACATTCAGTGTTCTTTGGCGAAATTTAAAATAGAAATATGATGGTATTATTATCCCGGGAAGGTTGGTCTTATGGTTCCTCTACAATATGAAGGCGATGTTTACAGGCCGCCCAGTGAAGCAAAAAGCCTTATTTTGCAGGCTACAATTGGCTGCTCATATAATCGTTGTACTTTCTGCAGCATCTATAAAAAGAAGAAATTCCGAGTGCGTACACTGGACGAAATCAAGAAAGAAATAGCTTTTACTTCCGGCTTACTCCCTCATACCCGTCGAGTTTTTTTAGCTGACGGCAACGCCCTGGTAATCCCTACGGAACAGCTGCTGGAGATTTTGCAGAGCCTGGATCGTTTTTTCCCAAACTTAGAACGTGTGTCTGTATACGGCAACACCCAGGATCTGTTGGAAAAAAATGTGGCAGAACTCAAAATGCTAAGGAAAAACAAGCTGGATATTATCTACCTGGGTATTGAAAGCGGCAGTGCCAAAGTTCTTATGGATGTCAAAAAAGGAGTAAATCCGCATGAAATTGCTCAGGCTGCGGCGAGGGCAAAAGAAGCGGAGATACCACTTTCTGTTACCGTGATTAACGGCCTGGCCGGAGTTGAAGGTTCTGAGGAGCATGCCAGGGAAACCGCCTGCCTGCTAAACAAAATGGACCCTGAATATTTAGGTTTGCTCAGCCTGATTACTGTACCGGGAACGACTATACACCGCCAGTTTAGAGAAGGCAAGCTCACTCCGCTTAGCCCCTGGGAACTGCTTCATGAAATCAAGATGATTGTCGAAGGTCTATCATTAACCAATTGTGTTTTTCGGGCCAATCATGCTTCCAACTATCTGCCGTTAAAAGCAACCCTTCCCCGGGATAAGAATTCTCTTTTAGTTGAATTGGATAAAGTTATTAAAAAGAAAACCCCTGGCTCACTTAAAAGTGAATTATTTCGCGGCTTATAATATTTAACCCCTGTTTTGCTTATATTTTAACCGTAAGAACGGTAAAGGAAAACATTGCATCGGGTCAAAGGCGCTTGGGGGAATTAAAAAAATGAAAAAGACTAATGCTGCCCGAATCCTCGATCGTTTAAAGATTGATTACCGGTTAACAGAGTTCTCCGTCGATGAGCAAGATTTAAGCGCAAGAAATGCTGCAGAAAAGCTTAAAATACCTCCGGAACAGGTTTTTAAGACCCTGGTAGCCCGGGGAAATAAGACCGGTGTAGTTGTAGTCTCAATTCCGGGTAGTGCTGAATTGGATTTAAAAGCCATGGCTAAAATGAGTGGCAACAAGAAAGTAGAATTAGTTCCTTTAAAGGAGATCCAGCAGTTGACCGGCTACTTAAGAGGGGCGGTTTCTCCCCTGGGTATGAAAGTCAACTACTCCTGTTATGTTGATCAGAGCGCCTTTAATTATTCTTATATTTTTATCAATGCCGGGGCTCGTGGGATTCAAATCAGAATTACTCCAAGCGATCTGGTCAACTTAATTGGGGCTGTTACGGGGAAATTGATCATCTAAAAGGGCATTCTCCAACTGGCTAAGTAAGAGCATGCCCTTAAAAGTGTTCTTTTTATAAAAATTTACAGGGGGACAACGTTAGCTGCTTGTGCTCCCCGGTTGCCTTCAACAACCTCAAATTCTACAGATTGACCTTCTTCAAGTGTTTTGAATCCTTCGGACTGGATAGCGGAAAAGTGCACAAAAACATCTCCATCTTCCTCTGTTTCGATAAAACCGTACCCTTTGTCTGGGTTAAACCATTTTACTTTACCTTGCATTTAACAAATTCTCCTTCGCTTAGAAATTAATCAAAAAGAGGAATTTCGTCAAACCCCATTCCTTTTCCCAAGCAAAGGTATTAAGATAGTTTGCGTTATTCACATCTTTTCAACACTGACCCAAAATATAACATGTTTAAATGAAAAATGCAAGTTTTATGTGTGGAAATGTGCAGAACGGAAAGTGCAGAAATCCAGTTGTTCAATTCCGGTGCTTGTTTACCCTTGTGTTTATCTTGCTTAAGCTAGTTCTAATGCATTGTTGGGACAGGCTTTGATACAATCCATGCAGCCTTTGCAGACCGGGGAAAACATCACTGGCTTGTCATAAGGTTCTTCCTGTGCTAGAATATTGAGAGAACAGGCCTTAACAGCAGCACATACTCCGTTATTACACTGTTCAGGTTGGCACTTTTTATAGTCGATCAGTAACAATCTAGGCATGGCAATCATCCTTTTAAGAAGCTGTAATTAAGGGCAAATCATATATTATAGTATTATAATATTATAGTATTTAAATAGTAAGGTATATTGATAATCATGTCAACAATATTGTCATACCGCTATCAGGACTCGAGTTTTAAATAATTTTTTAAAGGTATTCTAACAGTATTTTGGTAAGATTTGAAGCAGGCTATGGCAGTTATCTAACTTTTCGTTATTTATTTCCTTGCAAGATGAACGATTTTGGAAAGAAGATAATGGGGTGAATTATGCAGGTTTGGTCTGATGTGGGAAAATTAAAGAAAGTCTTATTACACCGGCCTGGCCAGGAACTAGAAAACCTGACTCCTCGTTACCTGGAAGATTTGTTGTTTGATGAAATTCCATGGTTGGCCCAGGCTCAAAAAGAGCATGACGGATTTGCGCAAGTGCTGAGAGAAAGCGGGGCTGTAGTTTATTATGTGACCAACCTGTTAACAGATATTGCCGGTGATTCGGAAATAAAAAGTGAAATGATTAAAAAGCACCTTAAAGCAAGCCCTTTGATTGAATCAGATGTTTTAGACTATATTTATAGTTACCTTAACGAAAAGAATCCTGAACAACTAATCGCGACAATTATTGCCGGGTTTCCCAAGAAGGAAATCCAGCACTTAAAAAAATACAGGACGTTAAGCGATTTGACCTTAGATAGTTATCCTTTCTACCTGGCACCTTTACCCAACATGTATTTTACAAGAGATCACGGGGCAATGATCGGTCATAAACTGCAGGTTAGCAGTATGTTTAATCCAGCCCGCAGGTTGGAAACAACTTTCTTGCGTTTTATCCATAAATACCATCCCCTTTTTAAGAATGTTGAGCTGTCATTTCATGAAGAAATCCCTTATGGTATCGAGGGCGGAGATATCCTGGTATTAAACTCAGAAACTCTGGTTATCGGTTTAAGTGAACGGACAACAGAAGAAGCTATTGAATGGGTTGCTCAAAAATACCTGGTTGAAAATGAATTGGTCAAACAAGTTGTTGTTATTCAGATCCCTTCCAGACGGGCGTATATGCACCTTGATACTGTATTTACTATGATTGATAACGATAAGTTCTTGATGTATCCGGGAATTAAAGATTTAATAAAAGTTTACTGGTTGGAAAGAGGTAAAGATAATCGGGTTTTGGCCAGCAATGGTTACAGCTTGCATGGGGCTTTATGCAAGGCTTTAAATCAAGGTATGGTAGAAATTATATATTCAGGGACAAATGATGAGATTACGGCAGCACGGGAGCAGTGGGGTGATAGCACAAACGCTTTAGCTGTCAAACCCGGTAAAGTCATCTGCTACGAGCGTAATGAAGTGACTAATAAGACCTTACGGCATCATGGCTTAGAGGTTATTGAAATTGATGGTTCTGAGCTGGTGCGTGGACGTGGTGGACCAAGGTGTATGAGCATGCCTCTTGATAGAGAAGGATAATAATTATAAAAATAACAGAACGGGGGATACAAGGTGGAAAGAGAACTATCTTTAGAATTTGTTCGTGTTACAGAAGCAGCGGCCCTTGCTTCAGGGAGGTTAATGGGTCGGGGCGATAAAGAAGCAGCTGATCAGGCTGCTGTTGATGCCATGCGTTCTGTTTTCGATACGGTGCATATTAATGGGACAGTAGTTATAGGTGAAGGCGAGATGGATGAGGCACCCATGCTTTATATTGGTGAAAAGGTGGGAAACGGTTCTGAGCCTATCGTTGATATTGCAGTCGATCCTCTTGAAGGCACAAACCTGGTTGCCAGGGGTTTACCCAATGCATTGTCGGTAGTAGCTATTGCTTTACAAGGATGTTTTTTACATGCACCGGATATTTATATGGATAAAATTGCTGTCGGTCCAAGGGCCCGTGGGTGCATTGATTTGGATGCAACTGTGTCAGAAAACCTAAAAGCAGTGGCTGTAGCCTTAAAACGTAATGTTCAGGATTTAACAGCTATAATTCTTGATCGGCCGCGTCATCAGAAGATTATCGAAGAGACCCGCCGGGCCGGGGCCAGGGTTAAGCTGATCAGTGACGGTGATGTTTCTGCTGCAATTGCAACGTCAATAGATAATACCGGGGTAGATATTTTATTTGGTATTGGAGGAGCTCCGGAAGGAGTTATAGCCGCTGCAGCCCTTAAAATTCTTGGAGGTGATATGCAGGGTCGTCTTATTCCCGAGGATGATGAAGACATGGAACGTATCAGAAATATGGGTCTAAAAAATGTTAAGAAGCTCCTTTATTTAGAAGATCTGGTTAAAGGCGATGACATTTTTTTTGCTGCCACAGGAATTACTGATGGTGACATGCTCAAAGGTGTGCGGTTTCGTGGGCAAACAGCAGAAACCCATTCTCTGGTTATGCGGGGGGTCACCGGGACCATTCGTAATATATATGCAACGCATACTCTTGAAAAAAAACCTTTATTTATTCCGGAATCAGCAAATTGCCGTAATCAGCCAGGAGTAAACAGGTAAAAGAAAATGCTGCTCAGCTATTCTTACGACTGTTAATATTTTTTGCATCGGGTAATTCGGTACAGAAGTAATGAATCCAGATATAAATGTTATTAAACAGGGCTAAAAGTAAAGCAGCTGGTGAGGCAAACAAAATGCCGGGAATATATAATCCCAGGAGTCCGATTGTGTAGATACTGTTACCGGTATACTTGAATATACCTTCATTAAGATGCTGATTGCTGCGATAAGCCGGGTCAAAATGATCTGCTCCGGCAAGGCGTTTAAAACCATAAAACCTGATTATTGAATAGAGCAGCCATAAGAAAGGGACTGCTATGATTAAAGCGATAGCCCAGCGGTTGAAGGCTGAAATGGCCAGAATATTTTGATTGCTGATAGCCACAAATATTAAAGCCGTAATACGGGCTGTAAGCAGAATTGAATAGTCTGCTAAATATGCAATATAACCAATCCGGGGCAAATTAACAGTCAGCCATTGAGTTTCCAGTTGTATTCGCCAGATTAACATAACATAAACCTGGTGCAGAACAGCAATGATAATGCCAATCCACATCCATGAAATGGTGGTAACTCCCAAAAATTCTCCCAGGGAAAAAAGAGGAAATCTGTTTATTGCCGCACTTAATGATACCAGCAGAAGGGCAAGCAGTGCAAAATGCCATTCTTGATTTTTAAAAATACTTTTTATCACGGTTTTTTATAGGCCTCGTTCCTACTTGACAATAAGAACATTGGTTTGAGCCAACTGTAGTACTGCATTGCTGATACTGCCAAGAAATAACTTTTTAACACCGCCCATCCCTCTTCTACCTATAATAATAAGATCATAATTATCTTCTGAAGCGACTTTATTTATTACTTCGGCAGGGTGGCCTGTTTTAAAAATTGCATTAACCGGAATATTATACTTTTCAAACTCTTTTTCAGCATCATTAAAATATTTTTTCCTTTCTTCCCAAAGCCGTTTATCCATATTTTTAAGCTGTTTTTCTTCTTCAGGACTAAACGGGTATTTCCCCTGCCAGTAATCAGGTAAAATAGTTGTACTTTCATGTACATGGATAATACTTATTTCATTAATAGAGCAGTTGCCAATCATATCTGATGCTACTTTAATAACTTTTTTGCTAAATTCAGAGCCATCTGTGCATACTAAAATTTTCATTTACCTCTCCCCCTTCTCTTTATTAATTCTATGATATCAAGATTATTCCTTCCTGCAATATGCTGCGCTGCAAGCTGTTACTACTTGATTAACAGATATGCTTATAATTAATAAAGGGATACAAGGCCTAAAAGAGAAGATATTAACTGTTTAATCTCCGGTTAATTTTTCTTTATGAAAGTAAAGCTGGTAATCTGCCAGTAAAAAAGCGAGGGTTTAATATGGTCTCATTTCCGACGATTGAAGAGATTAATGATGCAGCAGAAAGAATTCAACCTTATATTCACCGCACGCCGGTTTTTACATCAAAGACGATTGATCACCTCTGCGGGAGAAGGATTTATTTTAAAGCTGAGAATTTACAAAAAGTTGGTGCTTTTAAAGTACGCGGGGCCACTAATGCTGTTTTTAGTCTTTTAGATAATCAGTTAAAGGGAGGAATAAAATCAGTAAAGGCTGTAGCCACCCATTCATCAGGCAATCATGCTGCTGCGCTGGCCTATGCTGCTTCCTGTGGCGCCATAAAGGCTTATGTTGTTATGCCGGAAAATGCCCCAGAGGTTAAAAAGGCAGCGGTTGCCGGTTACGGAGCGGATATTACTTTTTGTGAATCGACACAGCAGTCCCGTGAAGACACCCTGGCCTCGATAATAGAGCAAACCGGCGCCGTTTTTATTCATCCCTATAATGATTACCGCGTAATTACCGGTCAGGCCACAGCAGCCAGGGAGTTGTTGGAGCAGGTTCCTGAACTCGATGCAATTCTTGCCCCTGTAGGTGGAGGAGGGCTTTTAAGTGGCACTGCCCTTAGTGCCGCGGCGCTTAAACCGGGAACAGCTGTTTTTGGAGCTGAACCGGAGGGTGCTGATGATGCTTACAGGTCTCTACAGGCAAAAAAAATTATCCCGATTACAAACCCGCAGACAATTGCAGACGGTTTACGCACCTCTCTTGGCGATCTTACCTTTCCGATTATTCAAAGATATGTTAAAGATATCCTGACGGTTAGCGATACAGATATAATTAATGCGATGCGGCTGATCTGGGAAAGAATGAAACTAATTATAGAGCCTTCGGCAGCAGTCCCAATAGCTGCTATACTTACCAAAAAAGACCGGATAAAAGGCAATAAAATAGGATTGATTGTTTCTGGCGGAAATGTCGATTTAGAAAAGCTCCCCTGGCTAAAACGTAATTGATTTTTACCTGCCAAAAGAAGCAAAGGGTTAACAACATTATCTAAGGAGGAAGTCAGGACAACGACTTATAAATATTTCCCTAAGGTTCCAGCAGGGAGCCCATAAAGATAATGGTGCCCGTCATGTCATCGGTAATAGCAAAGAAAAAGGGCCTGTCGACAATCATGGTGAAATGATCCGGCATTGCTGATTCCAGGGCGATCTCTACCGAGGTGACAGCAGCAGCTTCAGTACCTTCTTCGTTTACCTCGATGAAACTTTTATGTTTCACTTCACTGATGAATAACCTGGGCGGGATGTCGCGCATACCACTAAAGTCAGCAGCCTGGTCGTCAAAAGCAATTCCCATACCAAGATTTTTCAGAACCGCATTTAGAGAGGTCTCGTACTCAAATTCGAAACGGGGCAGGCCGAGTTCTACTTCGGATGATTGATAGGAAGAAGACCATTCTTTCCAGCTTTCGGCATCAAGCTTTTCATAGAAGCCTTCTAATCCAGTTTCTTCCGAAGGCAGAAATACATGCATGCCAAGCCGTTCATTTTTGCCATAAGGCAGGCGAACTGCCTGGAAAAGTTCTGTTTCCAGGTATTCAAAGTCATCTTTCCTGAACATTACCGGGTGTTCTTTTTCAGAACCGTGGTTAAGTTTAAAAGGGATCTCCCGGGTTAATTCCGGGTCAAACGGTTCTGTCCATTCTCCATTGAAATAAATAGCATTGATCAAAAAGAGGACTGTCAGGGGATCAATCGGCGGTTCAATAATATCTTCTATTGTTCCACGGGTTTTATCCTTAACCCAGTTATTGATAATATCTGTTGATCCGGGATCATCAAAATCGAGATCAGTTACTTCGGCATCAAAGTATTTACTGTTACGCTGAAGGAAGTCTTCTTTAAATTCGATTCCTT
>SL_3KL_010_SEDDRAFT_10000195_pt1 | contig 44692 bp, 38 predicted proteins | sample SodLakKL_010_SED_2_FD_10381 | JGI IMG/M metagenome (IMG submission 10381) | reverse complement strand
CGGAGAGAGAGGGATTCGAACCCTCGAAGCAGGCTTTTACCCGCTTAATCGCTTAGCAGGCGACCGCCTTCGACCTCTCGGCCATCTCTCCGTTTTTCTCCTGGCGGAGGGGGTGGGATTCGAACCCACGGCCCTTTCGGGTCACTGGTTTTCAAGACCAGCTCCTTAAACCTCTCGGACACCCCTCCCTTGCAGGGTAATTTGCATTTTTCAGTATAGCAAAGGGGCCGGTTAATGTCAATCAGCGTAATAAAATATTGCCGGCCGGTCTACGGGCTAAATGCTAACGCGCTTTTTCAGGAACCGTTATTTTTTCTAACCCGTTAAAGTAGGGACGCAGCACTTCAGGAATTATGACGCTGCCGTCCTCCTGTTGATAATTCTCAAGTATAGCGGCAACTGTGCGGCCGACGGCAACGCCGGAACCATTTAAAGTATGGACAAACTGAGCCTTTTTACCCTGCTGCGGACGATACCTAATCCCAGCACGGCGGGCCTGAAAGTCGGTAAAGTTGCTGCACGATGAGATTTCCCTGTAGGTATCAGCTGAAGGCAGCCATACTTCAAGATCGTATTTTTTCGCGGGGGCAAATCCAAGGTCACCCGAACACATCAGCATTACCCGGTAAGGAAGTTTTAATAGCTGAAGAACTTTTTCGGCATCTCGGGTCAACTTTTCCAGTTCTTGATCAGATTGTTCAGGCAGGACAAATTTAACCAGCTCGACCTTGTTAAACTGGTGTTGGCGTATTAAACCGCGGGTGTCCCGACCGTGAGCTCCTGCTTCCGCCCGGAAGCAGGCAGTATAAGCGGCGTAATAGAGGGGCAGCTGGTCTGCTTCCAATATTTCGTCCCGGTGCAGGTTGGTGACAGGCACCTCGGCTGTTGGCACCAGGTATAGATCGGCACCTTCTATCTTGAAGGCATCTTCGGCAAACTTAGGGAGTTGGCCGGTACCGGTCATGCTTGCAGAATTAACCAGGAAGGGAGGGAATACCTCGTAATAACCGTGCTCATTGGTATGAAGATCAAGCATAAAAGAAATAAGGGCCCGCTCCAGCCTGGCGCCTGCTCCGAAATATACCACAAAGCGGCTGCCGGTTACTTTACCGGCCCGTGGAAAATCGAGAATTTGTAAGTTTTCACCAACATCCCAGTGAGCTCGCGGTTCAAAATCAAACTGCGGTTTATCGCCCCAGGCACGAACTTCAATGTTGTCTTCTTCATCGGTTCCGATCGGCACCACTTCGTCAGGAATGTTAGGCAGGCTGAGCAGCAGATGCTCCATACTTATATCAATTTGCCGCAGCTGATCATCGAATTCTTTAATCTTTGTTGATACTACCCGCATTTCTTCCTTTTTCTGCTGGGCCGCATCGCTGTCGGCCCCCTGCTTTCCGATTTCTTTGGAAACTCGGTTGCGGGTTTGCTTTAGTTCTTCAACTTCTTTTAACAGGTCACGCCTTTGCTGATCCAGTTTTAATAGACCGTCTAAGTCGCCTGTTTCTTTTTTAAGTTCCATGGCGCGGCGGACAGCAGCAGGATTTTCTCGGACAAATTTCAGATCTAGCAAAAGTACTACCTCCCTCATGGACAAGTGGTTATGTAATGATCGTAAAACATATTTTGCGGGCCACAAGCTAACGCTGCGCTACATTTTTTTAAGTTAAGGAATGCCGGTTCCTTAAATTTAATCCTGCTTCCAGACCTACATCTCTTCCGGGGCTATTATCCCCAAAAGGGCGAGCCCGTTGGCAATAACCTGCCTTGTCGCATTAACCAGCAGCAGGCGACCGTGCTTTAGTTCATCTTCACTGCTCAGCACCGGGCAGTTATGGTAAAAGCGGTTAAATTCACGGGCTACATCTATCAAGTAGCGTGCCAGTATTGATGGCCGGTAATTCTCAGCAGAAGCTAATATTTTATCGGGCAGAAGGGCCAGTGTTTTAATGAGCGTTACTTCTTCTTCCTTGATAAGAAGAGATGCGGCACTGTCATCCCATCTGGTATATTCTGTTCCTGCTTTACGCAAGATACTGAATATCCGCGCATGGGCATATTGGATATAGGCAGCTGTTTCTCCTGAAAAATCGAGAGCTTTTTCCCAATCAAATTCAATGTTCTTTATCCGATCGTTACTTAAATCACCAAACCTCACCGCACCCAGACCAACAGCCCTGGCTGCACTTTCTTTGTCCGGCAGGTCTGGATTTTTCTCTTCTATAATCTCCCGGGCCATATCGATCGAACGTTTTAAAACTTCTTCTAAAAGTATAATCTTACCTGCCCGGGTCGACATCCGGCCTTCTTTAAAACGAATCAGGCCAAATGGCACATGAACACATCTGGAAGACCATTCAAAACCGAGCAGTTCAAGAACCTTGAACAACTGCTGAAAGTGAAGGGTCTGCTCCGCCCCGACAACGTAAAGGGAAAGGGCAAAGTTAAAAGTTTTATAGCGGTAAATTGCTGCAGCCAGATCGCGGGTTATATAGAGGGTAGCACCATCTTTTTTGCGAAGCATCACCGAAGGCAGTCCGTAAGGTTCCAGGTCGATCATCAGGGCACCTTCGCTCTCAGTGGCAATACCCTTTTCCTGCACAAGTTTGATCACTTCTTCAAGCATCTGGTTATAGTGGCTTTCACCATGATAATAATCGAATTCAATCCCAAGCATATTGTAGATCAACTCGTAATTATCAAGGCTCAGCTGGCGAAAGCGGTTCCAGTAATCAACTGCCTCTTCATCACCGTTTTCCAACTTCCTAAACCAGTAGCGGGCTTCATCATCAAGGGCAGGGTCTTCTTCTACCAGCTTGTGAAACTGCACATAAAGCTTATATAGATAGTTAACCGGGTCTTCTTTCAGTTCACTATCGTCGCCCCAGCGCTTGTAAGAAACAATTAATTTGCCGAACTGGGTGCCCCAGTCGCCCAGATGGTTAATTCCGATAGTGTTATAACCAAGGGCACTGTATATGAGGGACAAAGAGTGACCGATAACCGTAGAGCGAATATGCCCGACTCCAAAAGGCTTGGCAATATTGGGTGACGAATAATCTATAGGCACATTGCCGCCCCTGCCTATATCGGCGTGACCGTATTTATCACCCTTGTCCCATACTTCTTGCAGCACTTCACGGCCAAAAGCACGCGGAGCAATGAAAAAGTTCAGGTACGGGCCCCTGGAAACAGCTTTTTCCCAAAGCAGGCCTTCTTCACCACCAAGTTCTTCACTCAACTCTTTGGCAATTAAAGGTGGCGCTTTTTTTCTGCTTTTAGCCAGTGCAAAACAGGGAAAAGCAAGGTCACCATAGGTGGGTTCAGGGGGGATTTCAAGCAGTTGGATCACTTCGGCCGGTTCAAGAGAAGTACGTGAGGCCAGCAACCGGCCAACCTCTTCTTTAAGCTTTTGCATGAATTATCTCCTTGACACTTTTTACTTATTTTAGCCTAAAGAAGTGCTGTTGACAAATAAGTTTTAACTTACTGCTCCGGATTTATATAGCTGGGTTGGCGGTAAAATCGGCTGGCAGAAGGATAACCTTCAGGCGTTGTCCAGGGCTCACCATCAATTAGGATTTCTACCCGCTCGGTTCGACTGTTGTTAAACACAGTCATAAACAGGGCATCGAGAACCAATGCAGCCTGCAGCTGCTCCCTCTCGGTGGGATTTTCGGGGAATATTGCCCGTATTGCGCTGTTCAGGTTTACCTGGATCTGCTCGGAATTCTTGTTAAGTTCGAGCAGATCTATGTTGGTAGGAACAAAAGGCAGTGAACGGCAGGCGTGCAGGGCCCTGCTAACCAGGTACTGCAAATCGAAATCTTCATTTGCAGCAGCTCCTTCTTCAACCATAAGATAATACCTGTCACCACTGATCACAGGCACATAAATGGGCTTAGTCCAGTCTGCGGGAGCAAGCGGCTGGTTTAGCGCCAGATCTTCGCCAAAAGTATCAATTTGTTCTCCATTGACAAGCAGGTATATTTTTTCAACATCTGCATTTTTNCTAATAGTCAGTATCAGTGAATCAAAAGCGATNTTGCTTTGACTGGCACTGCTCATTTCGATCAGCCCGGGAGAAAGTTCAATAAATAGGCTGCCATCTTCCGAATTATATTCAGCCTCAATAGTAATATCTTTATTAGGGATTGTCCGGTAAAGAGAACTATCACGGGCAGGCCCCCGGATTAGTTCTATTAAGGCTGCATTCAAAGGATCTTCTGTATAGCTAACCGAGCGGGTCACAGGAATCATCTTATTGTTGTCATCGACGAAATAAAGGGTAAGGTTAGTTTCATCAGCCCTTATGCCTGTAGTGACGGGGTCATAGATTTGTGTTTTCTGAATATCGTTATTATCATTTTCTTCCCGGAGAAGCGGCCTCAGATCTATCAGGTCGATATAACCGTCCTCACCACAAACTACTGCCAAATGAGGGTGTCCTACAAAAACCAGGTGCTCGACACGCATGGCCACTTCCCAGCTGTTTATTTCAAGGCCTTCCCGGTTCACCATCTTCATCTGCGTATAATCTTCTTTGTAATGCCGCCAGGAGCTGGTCACAACATTCTGTCCATCAGCAGTAAAAGAGAAAAGAGAGCCATCGTCTATCCTTTTCATCCAAAGCAAGTCTTCAGCCAGGTCAAAATAATAGAGGTTTTCTTCTGCTCCTTCCCTGCTGCCATAGACCAGCAGCCGGTTGTAATTTTGGGGATTAAAAAGAACCCTATCTGCCTCGAAGGGAAGGTTTTTAGACCACATAGAGTAGCCCAGCGAATCATAAACAGTCAGCATGCTTCCATCAAGTGTAGCCAGACGGCTGCCGTGCCTTGAGACTGCCGCCAGGGTTTGATTTTCATAAGACCAAAGCTCATTACCCTGAAGATCCAATGCGATAACCGACGGCTCTTCATCTTCCAGCAAGGTATAATATATATTGGCCTGCTCAAGATATTCACTGGTCAAAAATAGATTTTTTATCGACCCGGTTTCCACGCTCCACTTGAGTTCGCCATTGCGGTTATAGAAATCTAAATGATGTAATTCTTGTTCAGGCTTTGATCGGGCAACAGCTATCCAGTTTGCGTTGGGGGATAAAGCGATCAGCTCGACAGGATTACCCTCATCATCCCACTGGAATTCCAGGTCGGTTGCAGTAAAATGAAGCCTGCCTCCTTCGGTGCCGATAGCAGCATAGTTCCCGCATGATGAAATTTTAGCCTGGTTCGGTGCGTAGGCAAATATTTTCTCCCATTTCAGCTTGCGATCCCTGTCGATAAGGCTGACCACTTTATTGTCCGCACTGAAGAGAATCTTGTTGAGAGCATGATCAACACTCAAATCATAGATTTCAATATCGGAAAACCAGAAGTCATAAAGATCTTCACCCTGCCTGTCAGTCTGTGGATCGATAGTTATTCCTGTGCTCTCAGCGGCGGGTAAAAGTTTAATCGAAAATTGAACCAACCCGCCCAGTATAAAAATACAGGCCAGGGCTACTATATAATAATACGGTTGAATCCGTTTCATGGCAAAACACCTCCAAGCTTAAAAGCCAGAGTGTCGATATTGTAACATACAGAAATCATAAGACTTTAAGTATGGATTAAAAGTCATTAATTTTTATTAACATCTTTATTTTTCAGCAAGAGGGAGGGCGAAGTAAAACCTGCTGCCCACATCTACTTCACTTTCGACCCAAACTCTCCCGTCATGCTTGGCAACAATTTCACTCACTATAGCCAGGCCCAGACCTGTACCGCCGCCTATTCGGGCCCGGGCCCGATCGACTCTGAAAAACCGTTCAAAAATATAATTCAAATCTTCCTCAGGTATACCACAGCCTGTATCTTCTACTTTTGTAACCGCTTCATTTGATTCTGTATAAAGAGATACAGTTACTTTTCCGCCAGCCTGGGTATAATTAAGGGCATTGTCTAAAAGGTTAGATATTACCTGTCGCAGCTGAAGGGGGGCACCATAAATGTAACAATCTTGCTCAGGAATATTATCCAGTAGCTCCAGTTCGGCATGGGAAAATCTATACTGGTATTCCCCGAGCATATCGCGCAGCAGGTTGTTCAGGTTTATTTTTTCCATTTCAATTTCATTTTTATCTAACTTGGATAGTTCAAGAAGATCATTGACCAGGGCAGTAAGACGGCCAACCTCATTATCCAGATCTTCGATGAATTCTTTTTGCTGTTCCGGTTCCATTTCATGTTCTTTAAGGGACTTGGTTAAAAGGTTCATTGTAGTTAAAGGAGTCCGCACCTCGTGCGCAACATCGGCAGCAAACTTTTTCAGGTTACTGGTATAGTAATTGAGACGCTTAGCCATTATATTAAACTGCTCCGCCAGACGGCCGATTTCATCTGTCGACGAAATCTCTATATGCTGATCAAGTTTACCTTCAGCCATTTTCCTGGCTGCTACAGTCAGGCTTTCAAGCGGCCCGGTAAAACGTCTGGCCAAAGCTGCAGATCCACCACCCACTATAGCCATGGCAATCACTGTTGCCAAAAAGAGAAAACGACGGATGTCATAGAGAGTATTGTAAACTTCTTCCAGCGACGCCGACAGCAGCACCACTCCTGTAACCATTTCGTCCTCTTCCATTACCGGAACAGCTACCTGGATAACCGGGTGCTCAATTCTTTCACTATAAGCGATCCTGCTGCTGACATTTCCTTCAAGCGCTGCATTGACATCTTCATGATCAAGTTCCTGGTTAAGCAGCCCCCCGACCCGGAGAGAGTCCCCGACAACTATACCCTGTTGATCGGCAAAAAGGACCCTGGCCTGGGCCTGACGGCTCATATCTTCTGCCAGCGAACTGAGCCTGACCGAGTCAATTTGCCCGCGCAAGTGACCAACAACAAAATCAGAAGCAAGAAAACCGGATCTTACCAGTGTAGCCTCCAGGTTATTCATGTAATATCGTTCCAGGGTGCTGTACAAAAATATGCTAATTATAACCATCACCGCCAGTATTACAGCCAGAAAAGTAGCTGTCAGACGAAAACGGATGCTGTAAAACCTGCTCATTAAAGATCCTCCCTGACTTTATAACCGGTACCCCATACCGTTATAAGCAAATCGGGATTACCAGGATCTTTTTCGATTTTTTCTCTCAGATGCCTGATATGGACATCGACTGTCCTGACATCTCCATAGTAGTCATAACCCCAGACTTGTTCCAACAGCTGCTCCCGTGAGTAAACATTGCCTGCATTGGTTGCTAAAAAACTCAGCAGGGCAAACTCCTTTGAAGTAAGGCTGATTTCCTGATCGCCAACTCGAGCCCTGTGCTGCAATAAATCAACCTGCAGATTGCCAACCTGTACCACCTTTTTCGCTTCTTCTTCACGAACAGTACTTCTTCTTAGAATTGCCTTGATCCGGGCTACGAGTTCCCTGGAATTAAAAGGTTTTGTCATGTAATCGTCAGCACCCAGTTCAAGTCCTAAAACTTTGTCTATGTCTTCACTGCGAGCTGTAAGCATTATTATGGGGATATCCAGCTTCTTGCGAATCTGACGGCAGACATCAAAACCGTCAACTTCCGGCAGCATTAAGTCAAGGACTACAACATCGGGCTTTAATTCGAAAACCTTTTGCAGCGCTTCCTCTCCATTAAAAGCCTGTTCAACCCGGAAACCTTCCTTTTCAAGGTTAAAGGTAAGAGCTTTAACCAGTGTCTTTTCATCATCCACCACCAGCACTAATTCATTGCTCACAATATCAACCCCCTCGGTGATCATGATAGTATCTCATAACCTGCTTAAAATCTTCCCAAACTGGCTTCTTTTTCCCCGGATCGCGCAGCAAGGCTGCAGGATGAAATGTAGCTATTAGATGATGGCTGCCTTTCTGATGCCACTGACCGCGGACACGAGTTATTGATGTATTCCTGTCAATCAAATTGCGCGTGGCCAGGGCTCCGAGACAGACAACAATTTTCGGTTTAACCAGCTCAAGTTGCTCTGTCAAGTAGGGACGGCATGATTCTACTTCGGCCTGGGAAGGCATACGGTTAGCAGGAGGACGACACTTGACAACATTCGTAATGTAGATTTCTTTACGTTCAATGTTTGCAGCCTCCAAAATCCGGTCAAGCAGTTGGCCTGCCCGGCCAACAAATGGTCTGCCCAGGCGATCTTCATCGCTTCCGGGAGCTTCGCCAACCAGCATCAGCCGGGCCTGCGGATTGCCCTCGCCAAAAACCACCTGACTACAACCGCTTCTGAGACTGCATTTTGAACATCTAAGCGCAGTATTGATTAAACCATTAAGTTTAACTGCCTCGTCTTCTGGTCGGGGAGAAGAAGGATCATTCTTATTGAACAATTCTAATAACGATTTCTGCTCCTCGGTAATTATTCTCACCCCATAATTTTTTACTTATTCAGGTGGGGCGAACATCAGGGCCTGGCGACGCTGAAATCTGGATTCTGCTATAGTCATCAGCTTGTTAACCAGTTCCCTGTAGCCCACACCGCTGGCTTCCCACAATTTAGGATACATGCTGATACTGGTAAAACCGGGCATGGTATTTATCTCATTTATAATGACACTACCATCTGCAGGGCTGACAAAAAAATCAACCCTGGCCAGGCCGCTTGCTTCAACTGCTTGAAATGCTTTAATAGAATAGTCTTTTATGCTCTTTTCAAGCCTGTCCCCTAACTCAACAGGAATGACGAGACTGGAACGATCATCAATATACTTTGCCCTGTAATCGTAAAAATCATTGCAGGGTATTATTTCACCCGGACGGGATGCTTCTATTTCACTGTCACCTAAAACAGCACATTCTATTTCACGGCCTTCTACAAATTTCTCAACCACCGCTTTGTCATCATAGAGCAGCGCTTCTTCTACAGCCTTGGTCAGCTCTTCTTCGGTAAAAGCCTTGCTAATACCCACACTCGAACCAAGGTTAGCAGGTTTGACAAAACAGGGAAAGCCCAGTCTTGTTTTTACCTGCTCCAACCAGTATCCTGATTCTTCGTTCCACTGCAGGCGCGAAAAATTGAGGTAAGAAGCCACGGGCAAACCACAATGCATAAAAAGAGCTTTCATAAAAACTTTATCCATACCGGTACTCGATGCAAGAACACCTGAACCAACATAAGGCATGCCGGCCATATCAAAAAGACCCTGGATAGTCCCGTCTTCTCCATAAGTACCGTGTAAAACCGGAAAAGCCAGGTCGACAGGCTGATATTGCCACTCTGTCGGAGATTGATTAGATTGAACAAGCAAACCGGGATTGGTTGGATCAGTCAGCAAAACAGCCCGGGCCGCTTCTCGTGGCGCCCGCTGTTCCCACAGGGAGAGCCAGGTATCGGATCCTGTCAGCCAGATGCCTTCCCTGGTAATGCCAACAGGAATAATCTCATATCGCTCTGTATCAATTGCCTCCATAATTGAAGCTGCCGAGCGCAGTGAAACTACATGCTCACCGGATCTGCCTCCAAATACAACTGCTACTTTTTTCTTTTTCATGATGATCCACTCCAACTGTCTGCGCTGTAAGATAAAACGGCAGTATTGTAAAATATCGGACACAATTAAATGTTTAATTGATTATATCATAAATGCCAGGTTAGAAAACAATTTGAACATCTTGTAAAATCAGGCTATAAGATATAAAGTTAGTGTATATCTGCAGTAAAAAGGAGACAATAATGCAACTACCTGTAGTGCTGCTGGGAGCAAATTTCTATACGGCCCTGGGGGCAATCCGCACCCTTGGACGAAGAGGCATCCCCGTGTACGCCCTTGATTACCATTTTCCCACAGCCTATGCCCTGTCATCACGCTTCGTGACACAGAAGATACTTTGTCCTGATGTTAATATTGACGAGGAAAGCCTGGCAGGTTTTCTGCTTGATTTGGGTAAAAGTTTTACAGAACGGCCGGTCCTTATGGCCACTGCCGATAATTATGCCCTGCTTATATCGCGTTATGCCAGAGACCTTTCTGCTTATTATCTTTTTCCTGACAATAAAGACGGCCTTCTGGAAAATATTATTGATAAGAAAGGCCTCGCTTCCCTGGCGAAGAAACATAATATCCAAATCCCGAAAACTTATATTTTCGATCAAAATTCTGATATAGCTGCTATAACCACCAATATTGTCTACCCCTGTATTATCAAACCGGCTCTCTCTCATAAATTTGTTCGTGTATTCCGCCAGAAATGTTTGTTCATCAACAACAAAGAGGAACTTATCTCTACTTTAAAGGAAGCCCGGGAAAGCGGGCTTGAATTAATGGTCCAGGAGATAATTCCCGGATTCGATGATCGGATGTATGTATTTGATTTTTATGTCAACGGAGACGGCCGGGTGACCCACACGCTTGCCGCTCAAAAGCTGCGTCAATTTCCTATTAATTTTGGTTCGTCAACCCTGACCCACCAGGTATATGATCGGGAACTAATTGAACTGGGGCTTGATTATATTCAAAGAATCGGATACCGCGGCTATGGTGAAATTGAATTTAAACAACACCCGAACAATGGGATGTATTATCTAATAGAAATTAATGCCAGGCTCAGCACTCTTAATGTCCTTTTTGATAAGTGCGGTGTCGAGTTTACATATATCATGTACAAAGACCTGATTGGCGATCCTTTACCTGACTACCACCTTCAAGCAGAGAAGCCCTGGGCTTTTTGGCATGCTTACGAAGATACCTTTAGCATCCTTGCCTACCTGAAAAAGAAACAACTCACTTTAAGCCAAATCATTAAGCCCTGGTTAACACACCGTAAAGCCCATGCAATTTGGGCTGCAGATGATCTCTTGCCGATCTTTTCTTTCGCCCGCTTAATCCTGGCCAAAATAAGCAGCAAACTTGGCCGTATATTTACCCGAAGCTGAAATAAATTTTAATCTTAAAGCAAAGTTAGAACCTTCTCAGGGCTTACAGTTCGATTATCCCCACTCTGAATTATAAGCAGACATTTCAGGGAAGCAATCGCTTACAGGGCTTTACCGTCGGAAGCAAGAAAGCTGCAGCCTTTCTTATTAATAAGTTGAGTCCCGGGAATTCATTTCTATTGCGATTTTTACGTTAAAGGGACGGCCTGTTCAGCCGTCCCTGTTTTAACCTCTCAAGCTTTGTGTTCTTAACCTTCCTCTTGCTGTTCTTTTTTCGACTCGGCTATGACCTGTTCAGCCACCTGGTAAGGTACTTCTTCGTAATGAGAAAACTCCATTGTAAAGAATCCGCGGCCCTGGGTCATAGAGCGCAGGTCGATCGAGTACTTAAACATTTCGGCCATGGGAACCTGGGCCCGAATTTTCTGCAGGCCATTTTCGGGCTCCATGCCCTGTATTTTCCCGCGCTTGCTGTTTAAATCGCCCATGATATCGCCCATATATGCTTCGGGCACAATAACTTCAAGATTCATAACCGGTTCGAGCAGGATGGCATTGGCCTGCTCCATACCTTTCTTAAATGCCTGCGAAGCGGCTATCTTAAAAGCCATTTCGGAAGAATCTACCGTGTGGTATGAGCCGTCAACCAGCCTGACAATGATATCCTGAACCGGGTATCCGGCAACGACGCCGGCCTCCATTGCTTCATTGACACCTTTCTCCACTGCAGGGATATACTGCCGGGGGACTGCTCCACCGAAGATCTTGTTTTCGAAAATCAGACCTTCCCCGGTTTCCGCAGGCTCCATTTCAATGTAAACGTGACCGAACTGGCCCCGGCCTCCGGATTGTTTCTTGTGTTTTCCTTCTACTTTAGCCTGACCCTTGATAGTCTCGCGGTAAGGAACCCTGGGTGTGGAAAGCTCTACTTCCACACCAAATTTATCCTGCAGGCGGTTTACTATAATATCAAGGTGTAATTCACCGAGCCCGGAAATAATCGACTGTTTGGTTTCCGCCCTTCTTTCCAGGTGAAAGGTCGGATCTTCTTCCAGGAAGCGAGCAAGACCACTGCCCACTTTTTCTTCATCGCCCTTGGTTTTAGGCTCTACCGCGAAGGAAATAACCGGTTCGGGGAAATCAAGCTTTGGAAAGACAATCGGCGCATTGCGGTCGCATAGCGTATCGCCGGTTGCCGTTTCCTGGAGCTTGGCCACACAGGCTATATCACCGGTAACAACTTCATCCATACTAACCTGGTTTTTACCGCGCATGGCGAAAACCTGGCCAAACCTTTCATTTATATCCCTGGTTGAATTGTAAACCTGGCTGTCAGGTTGAATAGTTCCGGAATAAACCCGGAAAAAGTTTATTCTTCCTACGTAGGGGTCAGCCAGGGTTTTATAGACGAAGGCCGACATCGGTTCATCAGGACTTAATTTGCGGGTAACCTCTTCCTCGCTGTCGGGCAAATGTCCTTTCAGTTCACCCTGATCAAGAGGCGTCGGAAGATATGTTTTAATCAGATCGAGCAGGGCTTGGGTTCCATAATTACTGGTTCCTGCACTGCAAAGGACCGGGACGATCTTGTTATGCAAAACACCCTGCCGGAGGCCTTTTTTTACTTCATCGTCATTAAGCTGCTCGCCTTCCAGGTACTTTTCAAGTAGGCTGTCATCGGCTTCTGCCACTGCCTCTACCAGCTTTTCGCGCAGTTCTTCAGCCTGGTCTTTTAGATCAGCAGGAATATCTTCTTCCTTTACTGATTTGCCGTCATCAGAAAACATAATTGCCTTCTGGCTGACCAGATCGACTACCCCTTTAAAATCAGCTTCTTTGCCAATCGGCATCTGCAGTGGCGCAACACTGTAGCCAAAATGATCGCGCAGCTGATTGAGAGTGCCTTCGTAGTCAGCATTTTCACGGTCCAGCTTGTTAATAACTACCAGGCGGGGCAGGTTAAAGTCATCGGCATAACCCCAAACTTTCTCAGTGCCGACTTCTACTCCTGAAACAGCACAAACAACCACTACAGCACTGTCTGCAACCCTTAAAGCCCCTAAAACGTCACCGATGAAATCAAAGTATCCTGGCGTATCGAGCAAGTTTATCTTAACTTCTTCCCATTCGAGTGGAGCAAGACCGACATTAATCGTAACCTGTTTTTTGATTTCATCAGGGTCAAAGTCGGTTGTGGTGTTTCCCGACTCAATTTTTCCCAGGCGGTTTATCGCACCTGACGTAAAAAGCAGCGCTTCGGTAAGAGAAGTCTTTCCGGCACCGCCGTGGGAAATTAAAGCTACGTTGCGAATATTTTCGCTGGTGTACTTCTTCATCCATATGCCTCCTCAAAATCTCCCGACCGGCCCCTCCGGCCGGGTAAAATTGTAATAGCCGCTATTTAAACGTAATACCGGTCAAATTTCAGGTTTAATAAAAATTCGCCACAGTCACGGTTAAACCCTATCATTATCCCAAAAAAATTGCAAATTATATTGGCCCGTTTTAGCAGCCTTCCAGACGGGCTTTAACATATTCAACCAGGCCCCCGCGGCTGATTAATTCCTGCATAAATGGGGGAAAGGGAGCAGCCTGATATTCACGACCACTTTGCAGGTGGGTGATTGTGCCGAGATCAAAGTTAACTTTTAACTGATCTTCGCCGGCTCTAAGCCCGGATAAATCTTCATCGCATTCAAGAATCGGCAGACCGATGTTGATGGAGTTACGGTAAAATATACGGGCAAAACTGCGGGCAATCACGCATGATATTCCGGCTCCTTTAATTGCCAGAGGTGCATGCTCACGTGAGCTGCCGCAGCCGAAATTATTCCCGGCCACAATTATATCACCGTTTTGAACCAAACCGGGAAAGTCGGGTTTTATATCTTCCATTAAATGTGCAGCCAGCTCCCGCGGTTCCGTCGTACTCAGATAGCGGGCGGCAATAATTGCATCGGTGTCAATATTATCACCGAACAACCAGATTCTTCCCTGCAGGATCATGACAATACCTCCCCTGGGTGAACAATGGTGCCTGCGACTGCTGATGCAGCGGCTACTGCCGGACTGGAAAGAAATACTTCGCTTTCCGGGTGGCCCATCCGGCCTACAAAGTTGCGATTTGTTGTAGCCAGGGCCCTTTCCCCCCTGGCCAGGATGCCCATATGTCCTCCCAGGCAGGGTCCGCAGGTCGGTGTGCTTACGGCGGCCTCAGCATCAATAAAATCTGCCAGCAGGCCCTCATCCATGGCCTGGCGGTATATCTGCTGGGTAGCAGGTATAACCAGCAGTCTTAAACCTTTTTTGATTTTCCTGCCCCTGATAACTGAAGCGGCAGCACGCAGGTCATCAATGCGTCCGTTGGTGCAGGAACCGATCACAACCTGGTCGAGCTTAACTCCTTTTGCCTCAGAAACGGGGTAAACGTTATCTGGAGAAGGAGGGAAAGCAACCTGGGGTTCGAGATTACTTACATCGTATGTATACCTTTTTTCGTAAACAGCATCCTGATCGCTGTATACCGATGTGTAAGCCTGTGCAACCCGACCTTCAAGGTAATCGAAGGTAATCTGATCAGGCTGCATGTAGCCGCACTTGCCACCTGCTTCTATAGCCATGTTAGCCATAGTTAAACGACCGTCCATGGGCAGTGTATCTATTGCCGTGCCGGCAAACTCCATGGCCCGGTAGCGAGCCCCGTCTACGCCAATATCTCCGATTGTTAGAAGAATCAAGTCCTTACCGCTGACCCATTCAGGAAGGTGCCCGCTATATTCAAAGCGGATTGTCGGCGGAACCTTGAACCAGGCTTCACCGCTGGCCATCGCCGCAGCCAAATCAGTGCTGCCAACTCCGGTGGCAAAAGCGCCAATAGCCCCGTAAGTGCAGGTATGTGAGTCAGCGCCGATGATAATCATGCCCGGCCTGACAAGCCCCTGCTCCGGCAGCAGGGCATGTTCAATACCCATCCTGCCGACTTCAAAGTAATATTTGAGGCCGTAATCTTCGGCAAAACGGCGCAGCACAAGGGCCTGTTCTGCTGCTGCAATATCCTTATTTGGCGTAAAGTGATCGGGAACCAGAACAATTTTTTCTGGATCAAAAACCCGGTCCAGGCCAAAGCGTTTAAATTCTTTTATTGCAACCGGGGCAGTTATATCATTACCCAGCGCAAGGTCTACTTTGACATTAACCAGATCGCCCGGCGACAACCTGTCTTGTTCCACCCTGGCAGCAAATATTTTTTCCACCATAGTCATGCCATTGCCATAACTCATCATCCACCATCTTCCCCTGATATGTTCTGCCTGATCTTTAAGCTTCTTTCGTTATTTTTGACCCACGCAGTAAAGCCACTTTGCCGGTACGAACAATCTCCAAAATCCCATAATGTTCCAGGAGCAAGTTGATCGCTTCCATCTTCTCTTCGTTGCCGGTTATTTCTATAACCATCGAATTGGGAGAAACATCAACCACTTTTCCGCGAAAAGTTTCTACGATTTGCTGTATATCGCTGCGGTTGCCAACTTCAGCCCTCACTTTGATCAACATCAGCTCACGCATCACAGAAGGTTCTGCAGACAGGTTGCTAACCCTGATCACATTAATCAGTTTATGAAGCTGCTTCATAACCTGCTCAATCAGGGTCTCGCTGCCCTCCACGGTGATAGTCATTCTAGAAATGCCGGGAGTTAGTGTTTCGCCTACGGCAATATTTTCAATATTAAAGCCCCGGCGGCTGAAAAGCCCCGATACCCTGGTTAATGCACCCGGTTTGTTTTCAACAAGCACTGCTAAAATGTGCTTCATTCCTGATCACCCCCGATTATTATATCGTTGATTGGATGGTTTGGCGCTACCATAGGGTATACATTTTCCTCGGGGGCAACTATAAAATCGATCAGGACCGGACCTTTGGTATTTAAAGCCTGTTCGATTGCATCAGTTGCTTCCTTATTATTGGCAGCCCGCAACCCTTTTGCCCCGTAGGCCTCAGCCACTCTGACAAAATCAGGACTGCCTTCCATGGAGGTATATGAGTAGCGCTTATCGTAAAATATATCCTGCCATTGGCGGACCATGCCCAGGTATTTGTTATTTATAATGGCAATTGTAAGATCGATGTCATTATGGACTGCTGTAGCCAGCTCTTGTATATTCATCTGGAAACTACCGTCACCGCTTATACAAATCACTTTTTTATCGGGAGCAGCAAGTTTTGCGCCTATTGCCGCGGGAAATCCATAACCCATGGTGCCAAGGCCTCCTGATGTAAGAAATGTACATGGTTCCCGGACGATGAAGTGCTGGGCAGACCACATTTGGTGCTGCCCCACATCTGTGGCTACAATTGTGTTCTTACCGCTTAACCTGCTGAGCTCTCTGATTACAAACTGGGGCTTTAGACCTTTATCGTCAGAGCATGCACCAAGTGGCATGGGGTATTTTTCCTGCCAGGTGTAGATCTGTTTTAGCCAGTCAGCTGTATCGCCTGGACGCAGTTTTCTAACAAGCTCTTCTAAAACAAGCTTTACATCACCAACTATAGGAATATCAATAGCTACATTTTTCCCGATTTCAGCAGGATCTATATCTATATGAATAATTTTTGCGTTTTTGGCAAATGATTCGATTTTGCCGGTAACCCGATCATCAAAACGAACTCCTGTTGCAATAATCAGGTCGGCTTCAGTCAACGCATAGTTGGCGGTAACACTGCCGTGCATGCCGGGCATGCCGAGGAATAATGGCTTGTCTCCCGGATAAGCGCCCAGGCCCATCAGGGAAAGGATCACCGGGATCTGTGCTGTTTCCGCCAGGTCACAAAGGGCGGCTGAAGCTTCCGACCTGATTAAACCGCCTCCACCGAAAATCACCGGCTTCCTGGCATCGCGGATTGCTTTAACTGCACGGCTGACCTGACCGACATGGCCTTTATATGTAGGCTTATAACCGGGAATATCGCATTGACAATTGTAGTCAAAATATGCTTCCTGATCAAAGATATCTTTTGGTACGTCAATTAAAACGGGCCCTCGCCGTCCGCTGGAAGCAATGTAAAAAGCTTCTGACAGTATCTCGGGCAGCTCTTCTATGTTCTTGACCAGGTAATTATGTTTGGTGACAGGAATAGTAATACCGGTAATATCGGCCTCCTGGAAAGCATCGGTGCCAATAAAGCTTTTCGGAACCTGCCCGGTAATTATGACCAGCGGTACAGAATCCATATAAGCATTAGCAATACCTGTAACCAAATTGGTGGCTCCGGGGCCGGAAGTGGCAAAAACCACCCCTGGTTTTCCCGTTACCCGGGCATAACCATCTGCCGCATGAACCGCTGCCTGTTCATGTCTGACCAAAAGGTGTTTAATTGGATCATCATAAAGCTGATCATATAAAGGCAGGACAGCGCCTCCCGGAAAACCAAAAACGATCTCAACACCCTCTTTATGCAGAGCAGATAAGATCATAACCGATCCTTTAGTAAGTTTTTTCTTCATAAGAAATCACCTATCTCCAGTGTTTATTCCCGAAATTATTTTTCGTCCAAAACAGCTCCACTGCCGGCCGAAGATACCTGCCGGGCATACCGTTTTAAATAACCGTGATTAATTTTTGGCTCCGGAGCCTGCCAGTTTTCTCTACGTTTTTGCAGTTCATCTTTCGATACCTTTAACTCCAGGGTATGCCCGGGCAGATCGATCGATATTAAATCTCCATCTTCAACAAGGCCTATCGCCCCACCTGCAGCTGCTTCAGGAGAAACATGTCCAATTGAAGCTCCCTTGGTCGCCCCGGAAAAACGCCCATCTGTAATAAGAGCAACTTTATCATCAAGGCCCATGCCTGCAAGAACTGAAGTCGGCGCCAGCATTTCACGCATACCCGGGCCGCCGCGCGGCCCTTCATAACGAATCACAACAACGCATCCTTCTGTTATGTGGCCATCATTAATTGCTTGAACGGCACTTTCCTCACTTTCAAAAACCCTGGCCGGGCCTGTAAAGTTCTGCATCGAAGAGGATACCGCACCCTGCTTGACTACGGCGCCTTCAGGCGACAGGTTGCCAAAAAGAACGGCTAACCCCCCCTGGGGACGATAAGGTTCTTCCACACTTCGAATTACCGACCGATCGGCGACAGCGGCTCCAGATGCATTTTCGGCAATAGTTTTGCCTGTAACAGTAAGCAGGTCAGGATTGAGCAGTTCCGCTTTGAGCAATTCGCCAATCACAGCAGTGACCCCTCCTGCTCTACCCAGATCTTCTATGCGATCAGGCCCGGCGGGACTGAGCAGACAAAGCTGCGGGGTACATCTGCTGATTTCATTAACCCTGTTTAAATTCAAGCTAAAACCACACTCATGGGCAAGGGCAGTTAGGTGAAGCAGGGTATTGGTCGAGCACCCCAGGGCCATATCTACAGCCAGGGCGTTGTCAAAGGCTTCGTTAACCAGGATCTTATCTGCGCCAATACCTTCGGTTAACAAATCCATAATCCGGATTCCCGCTTCTTTAGCCAGCTGGATACGATCAGCACTAACTGCAGGAATAGTGCCGTTGCCGGGTAGAGCCAGCCCCAAAGCCTCTGCCATACAGTTCATTGAATTAGCGGTAAACATCCCGGCACAGGAACCGCAGCCCGGGCAAGCTTTATTCTCCATATCTGCAAGTTTTTCTTCAGATATGCGTCCCGACTGAACCGCCCCAACTCCTTCAAACACGCTGCTTAAATCGATTTTAACGCCGTTTTGCACACCAGCCAGCATCGGGCCTCCACTTACCAGGATCGAGGGCAGCCTTAACCTTGCCGCGGCCATCATCATACCGGGAGTTATTTTGTCACAGTTAGTAATAAAAACAAGGGCATCAAAACAATGAGCTTCAACCATCAGTTCTATACTGTCGGCCACTACTTCACGGCTGGCCAGTGAATAATGCATTCCAGAGTGATTCATGGCAATACCATCGCAAATGGCTATGGTTGAAAATTCAATTGGTGTACCACCATTTATCCTTATGCCGGTTTTAACCGCTTCAGCAATGCTATCAAGGTGAACGTGGCCGGGGACTATCTCATTTGCGGAATTGACAACTCCCACTAACGGTCGGTTAAGCTCTTCGGGGTGAAAACCGGAGGCCCTAAAAAGAGAACGATGCGGGGCTCGATTGATGCCCCTGGTTACCTTATGACTTCGCATGATTTAAACCTCCTAAAAGCCGGATTACAAAATTTTGAGAATTAGGATTGTGCATAAATAGATTCTGAATTAATAACACCCGAATCATAAAATACTGAAATGAACCTGGATCTCCCAATAAAAGCTTACCATATGAAATATCATCTTACTTGCTCTTTTTACTTGTTTATTTCAGCTGAATCCCGATTCTGAATTTATTTTCTAATTTACAACCTTTTGCCCCTAAACCCTGGTTACAGCGGGGTTCCCTCGCTTTGGGTCAGTTCCCGGAATTTATCCATCAGGAGAAGGGTAATCGGACCGGGCTTCCCGGTTCCTATAGTACGCATATCTGCCTCAATGACGGGGATAACTTCCGCCGCAGTCCCGGTAAGAAAACATTCATCTGCAACGTAAACATCATGACGGGTAAAGGGCGCTTCTTCTAAAGGAATGCCTTCCTGTCTTGCCAGGTCAATCACTGCTTCCCGGGTTATACCGACCAGGATCCCGAGATATGGCGGGGGAGTGATCAACTTGCCTTTGCGGTATATAAATATATTATCACCGGTTCCTTCACAAACATAACCCTGACTGTTAGTCATCAAGGCTTCCAGAACACCCGCCCTGTTGGCCTCTATCTTGGCATGTATATTATTCAGGTAGTTGAGCGATTTTAGCTTTGGATCGAGGGCATCTGCAATGTTGCGGCGTGTAGCGACGGTAACTACGGTAAGGCCTTGCTCATAGAGCTCTTCCGGGTAGAGAACAATTTTATCAGCAATGATAACCACCTGGGACTCTTTGCATTTACGCGGATCGAGGCCGAGATCACCAACCCCTCGGGAAACAACCAGCCTGATATAAGCATCTCTCAACTTGTTAGCATTGACAGTATCAACTACGGCCTGAATCATTTCCTCTTTGCTGTAAGCAATCGGCAGCATAATAGAATGAGCCGACTCATATAATCTCTGTACATGCTCCTCCAGCTTAAAAACCCGTCCATTATAAGCCCTGATTCCTTCAAATACTCCATCACCATAAAGGTAACCGTGATCAAAAACTGAGATAACCGCCTCGTTCTCCGGAACCAATTTACCGTTCATAAATATAACCCGGTTCATCTGGATCGCCCCTTCATTTATAGTGTTTAAAAGTATAAAAATACCCCCCGCCCAAAGGGGCGAAGGGACTTCCTCCGCGGTACCACCCTTTTAATGCTCTCTCGTAAACATTAAATATACTACCTCTCCATGATCATGATAACGGTATCAACCCGGCCCGGTCTACTTTAGTTTCAACCGGACGGCTCCGGACCGACTTTCGGCAATAATCCTTACCGGTTTTCAGCTACCCCGGTTCTCTTAAAAAGTTATATTGCCTACTCCTGCCCTTCTTTGCCTTTACATTTAAATATTGCTTTTAATTATAGCCGCCAGGCTATCTAGTGTCAACAATTTGAGCCTGATTTGGTTAGGATAATAATCCTAGTAATCCTTTTCCGGCTCCCCGGGACGGACAGCCTATCCTGCCGGATAAACGATGTTAATTTCATCGCGCCAGATCAAGGTTTCATCGACCGAGAATAAAGAATCGAGCATTAGATTGTTTTGCTCGTTTGGCAGTCCTGCAACCCTGTTGACAGCTTTACCCCTGCTGCAGCTGCTGTTCAGTTGCAGCGGAGGCAGTAAGCCTTTACGTCTTTTAAAGAAGTCGATCGCCACATTTGGAAAAATTATATAGGAGAGTATGTCCTCATCCTGTTCAATATATTCTTCAACTTCTTGCCTTGCTTCTGCCAGCTGTGGTTTAAGCATATCTGCCGGTCTGCCTGTAATTGGCTTTTCGTCTTTGAGGACACGCGTTAAAAGATCTTGATTTATCTCTCCAGGTGGTTTCCCGTACTGACCACGCAGGTAGTTCTTAACTTCTGTTGAAACCATTTTATAGCGCTCACCTGTAAGAACGTTAGCCACCGCTTGTGAACCAACAATCTGGCTGCTTGGCGTTACCAGGGGCGGATAACCAAGATCAGCCCGCACCCGGGGCACTTCGGCTAACACATCTTTAAAGAGGTGTGTCGCTTTTTGATCCGCAAGCTGTGATGCCAGGTTTGAGATCATCCCACCGGGTATCTGATAACTGAGAACATTAGTATCAACACCCATAACTTCCCGCGGAATATCATATCCACAGCTAATTTCCTGAAAGTGAGCACTGACTTTTGTAAGCAGCTCAAGGTCAAGCCCGGTATCATATTTTGTTCCTTTAAAAGCGGCAACCATGCTGTCGGTCGCAGGTTGACTGGCTCCCATAGCCAGGGCAGCATTAGCGGTATCAATAACATCAACGCCTGCTTCAGCTGCTTTCAAATATGCCATCGAAGCCATGCCGCTGGTATAGTGACAGTGCAACTGCACAGGAAGACCCACCTGTTCCTTGAGTTTGCCAACCAGCTCAAAAGCATCAAAAGGCGAAATAAGTCCGGCCATATCCTTAATGCAGATCGAGTCTGCGCCCAGATCTTTTAGATCCCGGCTGACCCTGATAAAGTAATCAAGGTCATGGAACGGGCTGATAGTGTAACTTATCGTCCCCTGGGCATGGGCTCCTTCTTCCTTGGTGCAGTAAATGGCTTTTTCCATATTGCGGAGGTCATTTAACGCATCAAAAATACGAATAATATCTATCCCATTTGCTACTGCTTTTTTGATAAATTCGGCAAGGACGTCATCGGGGTAATGACGGTAACCGACTAAATTCTGCCCGCGCAGCAGCATTTGTAACCTGGTGTTTTTAAGATATTTGCGAAACTGGCGGAGGCGATGCCAGGGGTCTTCATCAAGATAACGCATGCAGGCATCAAAAGTGGCCCCACCCCAGACCTCGAGAGAATGATATCCGATTTGATCCATAAGCTCCAGCACAGGCAGCATCTCACTCAGGCGCATCCTGGTTGCCAGAAGCGATTGGTGGGCATCGCGAAGCGAAGTGTCAGTAATGCCAATTTTTCTTTTTTCAGCTGTCATAAAGAAAACCACCAATCAAAAAGTGTCAATATTTATGGATTAGGATTATTTCTTTAACATTAATCAAGGGCGATTAAGTTAACAACTCTATCGCTATGATCCAACCTGATCAGGGTTACACCGCGTGCATAACGACCCATCAGGGAAACCTTATCAACACGCTGGCGATTAACCACGCCGCGGGCGGTAATGATGATAAATTCTTCTTCATCGCCACTTAAGACAACAAATACTGCCAGGGGCCCGCTGTGCGAGGTCGTCTTCATCCCAATCATGCCCTTTCCACCGCGGCGATGGGAGCTAAATTCACTAACTCTGACTCTTTTGCCAAAACCTTTTGCCGAGGCAATCAATAACACCTGATCAGCGGTGATGAGGTCTGCACCGATTACCCTGTCTTCAGGCCCCAGGGTTACTGCTTTAACACCCCTTGCAGATCGACCCATTGAACGAACCTGGTCTTCAGGAAAGCGGACAAAAAGCCCTGCACTCGTTCCGACAATAACTTCTTTTTGACCATCAGTAAGACGAACAGCGATCAGTTCGTCTTCAGCAGTCAGGCTGAGAGCGATAAGACCACTTTTACGGGTATTCCTGTATTCTTTAAGAGAGGTTTTCTTGACCATGCCCCGTGCCGTAATCATTAACAGATAACGATCATCACTGAATTCACTAATCGGCAGGGTGGCCGTAATATATTCCTTTTCTTCAAGGGGCAGCAGGTTAACCAGGGCGGTACCACGCGATTGCCGGCTTGATTCAGGAACTTCGTGAATCTGCAGCAGATAGACTTTGCCCCTGTTGCTAAAGCAAAGCAGTTTATCATGGGTTGAAGCCACATGGCATTGCTCTACACAATCATTTTCACGGGTCTGAATACCAATTACGCCGCGCCCTCCCCGATGTTGACTGCGATAAGTAGTTAAAGGCAGTCTCTTTATATAACCACGGTCAGTCAGGGTTACGACAACATCTTCCTGGAAAATCAGGTCGGTTAAAACAACATCTCCTTCGTCGGCCACAATCTGGGTGCGGCGGCTGTCGCCATGTTTTTCCTGAATAACCTCCAGTTCATCTTTTATAATTTTTAAAACAAGCCCTTCATCTTCAAGAACCTTGCGCAGGTAAGCAATTCTGCTCTGCAGATCCTTTTTTTCTTCGACCAGTTTGGATATCTCAAGCTGGGTAAGGCGCTGCAGGCGCATATCAAGGATCGCCTGGGCCTGTTTTTCAGATAAACCAAGCAGGTTCATTAACCCCTCGCGGGCAGTATGAACATCTTTTGAACCTCTAATCAGGGCGATAACTTCATCAAGTTGATCAAGGGCAGTGAGCAGACCCTCAACTATATGCATCCTTTCTTCAGCCCGCCTTAAATCGTATTCCGAACGGCGCCGAATCACTTCTTTTTGATGCTCCAGGTAATAAGCCAACATCTGCTTTAAGTTTAAAACCTGGGGCTGACCGTCTACCAGGGCCAGCATAATAATGCCGAATGTTTGCTGAAGAGAGGTATATTTATAGAGCTGGTTAATTATAACCTGCGGGTCGTAATCGCGCTTGATTTCTATAACTATGCGCACTCCTGAACGGTCTGACTCATCGCGCAGGTCAGTAATCCCTTCCATTTTGCGCTCTTTTACAATCTCGGCAATTTTCTCAACAAGTTTTGACTTGTTCTGCTGATAGGGCAGTTCGCTGATAATAACCTGGTTGCGGCCTTTTTCTTTCTTTTCGATCCGGGCAACGCCGCGAATTTTAATAATCCCCCGTCCTGTCTTGTAAGCAGAATATATTCCTTCCTGACCGACAATTATTCCACCGGTCGGAAAATCGGGGCCTTTGATATAATCCATTAAATCAGTTATCGCTGCCTCAGGATAAAGTATTAAATGTTTAATTGCCTCAATCAGTTCGTTCAGGTTGTGAGGAGGAATATTTGTAGCCATACCTACAGCAATTCCTGATGACCCGTTAGCTAAAAGATTGGGAAAGCGCGATGGCAGGACAACCGGTTCTTCAAGACTTTCATCAAAGTTAGGCCTGAAGTTTACTGTCTCTTTTTTTAAGTCGGTGAGCAGTTCTCCGGCAATAGAAGAAAGGCGTGCTTCTGTATAGCGCATGGCCGCAGCTGAATCACCATCCTGGGAGCCAAAATTGCCATGCCCGTCAACAAGAGGGTAGCGGGTAGAAAAATCCTGGGCCATCCGTACAAGGGTTTCATATAAAGCAACATCGCCATGAGGATGGTACTTACCCAAAACTTCACCAACAATCCGAGCGGATTTTCGGTAAGGTTTATCGGGGGTAGATCCCATTTCAGCCATAGCATAAAGAATCCGCCGGTGGACAGGTTTTAAGCCATCTCGCACATCCGGCAGAGCCCTGCTGACAATAACGCTCATGGCATAGTCAAGGAAAGAAACTTTAACTTCATCATATATATTAACCGGTATTACATTTACTCGATCGACCATGAAGTCTCCTTATAAAAGCAAACATATTTGGAAGGATTTACGCTTGCTAAATTTTATCACATATTTTACTTTCAGAAAAGGAATTATCTGCTGCATCATTTTTTACGTTTTGAACGGCCGGTCTGTTTCGGAACCATTTTCTTTAGAAGTGAGTCCAGCTCCTTTTTGTCCACACCATTAACCTGCCATACTTCCGATCTTTTCTTTTTCCCCCTGCTGATTGAGAGAGTCACGGTGCTCTTCGACCAGCGATATGATAATATTTCGTCCCACTTCCAGAATCCTCGCGAAGTAGAAATGCCTTTTTCCCGTAAAGCAGGCTTTTCGATCTCACGCAGTATAACTGTCAGAACCAGCGCTCCATAAAAAATAGCATAGGTGTAAGGTTCTAAAATCATGCCCTCTGAAGCAGCCGGTATATTTTGCAGATCAAAACGACTCAAAAAATATGAGGCGGCCGTGATAACAATGATTAACATGAACGAATCTGCATTGTAACGGCTGAATAATGCCCGGTTGACCTTTAGCAGCACAGAACCAAGCTGCAGGCGGCGAACATAAAGATAAACCACAACAATAAAAATCAGCAAAATGTACGGAAACATAAGCCTGATCAACAATTATAGTCACTCCCGCTAAATATTTTCCTTCTGTGGATAATTAATGGGTATACCTAATTAAAACATGAAAATGGTTACGGGTAAATAGGCAAAGCTAACCTGGTAACCTTAAGAAGTACCTGTGCCGGCAGTATGCAGCACAAGAATAGTTTGCAAATTGACAGTGTTAAGAAACCTTAACACAAACAAAGAATATGAGGCAGGAGTTATTAGTTCAAATGTTGAATTAGTTACAGCGCAGTTTGTAAAATTTGAAAATATAGAAGCAAGATCCAATAAGGGGGTGGAAAGGCGAAAACAAGATTGATAGTTAGGCCGGTTTTACTGGATAGTATTAATTAAAGGAGGGTCAAAAATGAATAAGAGTAAGAATGTATTTGTACTGATGCTTTTGGCAGTGTTTTTGGTAAGCCTTTTTGCCGTAGTCGGGTGCGATGAAGCAGTGGAACCTGATGTGGACGAACCTGTTGATGAGGTAACCAGGATCAACATGGGAGCTGGCTGGGTAACCGGGGTTTATTATCCGCTGGCCGGGGCAATGTCCCGTATCGCTCACACCAGCATTGACAACATCTCTTTAACAGTCGAGTCCTCCGGCGCTTCAGCCGTGAACTCGAGAATGATCGGCAGCGGTGACCTCGATATGGCTATCGTCCAAAATGATGTTGCTTATTACGCCTACTATGGTGAAGGCGAGGCTTTTGAAGGTAATCCTGTTGAAAATATGCGCGGCATGTTTGTTCTTTACCCTGAGCCGGTACAGTTGGTTGCTGCCGCTGATAGCGGCATTGAATCACCGGCCGATCTGGAAGGCAAGAGCGTAGCATTAGGTCCCCTGGGCAGTGGCGCTGAAGTTAATGCCCTTCAGGTCCTAGATGCCGCCGGACTTAGTGAAGGTGACTTAGCCTCTGCAGAGAGGCTGGAAGCAGGAGAAGCTGCCGACTTCTTAAGAGACGGCCGTGTTGATGCCGCTTTCTTTACTGTTGGTATTGGCGCCTCCGTTATTGATGAGCTGTCAGTTATGACCGATATTTACCTGGTTAATATCGTCGGTGATATTGCCGAAACCCTAATTGACTCTTATCCGTTCTATGCCAGTGTTACTATTCCCGGTGACACTTACTCGGATGTACCGGAAGCGGATACAATTGCCGTTTTATCAATGATTGTTTGCCGGGAGGATCTCGATGCAAACTTGGTCTATGATTTTATGACGGGGATTTTTGACAACATCGACACTATACACGGAGCACACGATGTGGGCAGGCTGGTTACACTCGATACCGCTCTTGACGGCATGTCGGTGCCCCTGCATCCCGGTGCAGAAATGTTCTTTGACGAAAGAGGCATGGACTACTAAAACATGCGGCTGACTCAGCAATGATGGCACAGGGCGTCTTGTGCGCCCTGTGCCTTTTGAACAAAAGGTTGGAGGTGATTATATTTGAGCAAAATAAATTTGGAAGAAGAAATTAAGCAAAGCAAAGAAATGGATCTCAGTGACATAGTCGATGAAGGCAAGGTTCGTACACCGGGAGGTAACCTGGCCACAATAATCTTCATAATCGGAGTGTTGTGGTCATTTTTCCATTTATATACCGCAGGAACCGGTCTCCTAACAGCAATGCTGCAAAGGTCTGCCCACCTATCTGTAGGTCTTGCCTTATGCTTTCTTTATTTTCCCTTAAACAAAAAAAACGATACCGCTTATGAGAGAGTTCCGTGGTATGACTTGCTCCTGGCAGCAGGAGGTTTTCTTTCAATTTTTTATGTATATTACTTTTTTGACGACCTGGTCTGGAGGATCGGCGCACCAACAACAACTGACCTGGTCATGGGCGGGCTGGCAATACTTTTAATTTTACTGGCTGCGCACCGGGCTTTTGGGCTGATTCTGCCTGTTGTCACAGTTATATTTTTAACATATCCTTTCCTGGGCCAATACTATCCTGTCCTAATTGGACATGGCGGTTACCGCCTGACCAGGGTCATTAATGATCTTTATATCACCAATACCGGTATTTTTGGTATCCCGATTGGGGTCAGCGCAACCTTTGTATTTATTTTTGTTCTTTTCGGTTCTTTCTTTCAAACTTCAGGGGCCGGTCTTTATGTAGTGCGGCTGGCTTTTTCCACCATGGGCAGGTTCAGAGGCGGTCCGGCCAAGGCTGCGGTAATGGCCAGCGGGTTTATGGGCAGCATCATCGGCAGCTCTGTCGCCAATACAGTGGTAACCGGTTCAATTACTATTCCTGTTATGAAAAAAGCCGGTTTTACTCCTGAAGTTGCAGGCGGTGTGGAAGCAGCCGCCTCTACCGACGCACAATTTTTACCGCCAATTATGGGCGCTGCCGCATTTATAATGGCCGAATTTACAGGAATACCTTACTGGCAGATTGCCATTGCAGCGGCGCTACCGGCAGTGATTAGTTACTTCGCCCTGCTGGCTATTGTCCACCTGCAGGCTGCGAAAACGGGGATGCAGCCGATGGCAAAAGAAAATATCCCGCCTTTTTTAAAGACATTTATTCGTGGAATCTTTTACTGGTTCCCCATATGTATTTTAGTTTACTACCTGTTAATCGCTCGCTTGACACCAATTTTGGCTGGTTATTACGCAATATTGGCTGTATTGTTTATTATTGTCGTTATCAGGTGTGTTCAGTTTGTGGAATCTTTAAAAAGCAAGGAAAATGATACAGAGATTTCTACACTTGCATTCGAACAAGTAAAAGGCTTGTGGAGCGATTTTCTGGCCGGGTTAGATAGTGCAGCAAAAGCAATGGCCGGTATAGCTGTTGCCTGTGCCTGCGCCGGCATAATAGTTGGGGTAGTAACTATCACCGGGCTGGGCCAGGGCATGATCCTGCTCTTGTCTGCCGTAGCCGGTGATAACCTGCTGATTTTACTATTAATGTCTGCTGGAATCTCGATTATCCTTGGAACGGGCCTGCCGACAACTGCAAAGTATGTGGTAATGGCTACCCTTGTAGCGCCTGCAATAACTACAATAGCTCCACAGGTGCCGGTTTTGGCGGTACACCTGTTTATACTTTATTACGCTATTCTGGCCGATGACACCCCGCCGGTTGGTGTTGCTGCTTACGCTGCCGCGGCAATTGCGCGTTCCGAACCGATCAGAACGGGACTTCTGGGTTTCAAGTTCGACCTGGGAGCATTTTTGCTGCCTTTCATGTTTGTATACAACCCGGAATTTTTACTAATCGATACGACATGGTATAACGCACTATTCGTTGCTGCCACATCATTATTCGGGATTTACTGCTTTTCCGCTGTCATACAGCGCTGGCTCTTTACCAGGATGAAAATCTGGGAGCAGGTTATTTTGCTTGGTGTTGCTCTTTCAATGATCTGGCCGACCTGGTATACCGACATTATAGGAGCGACAATATTCCTGATTGTCTATTTCCACCAGAGAGCAGTCAAAGCCCGCGAGGATAAAGGAGAAATCCAGACTGCTTCAAGTTAGAATTAAACATATCATAACTTTTTCAGGAATATTCGGGATAAAAAACTGGCAGCCGGGATGATTTAGATGTTAAAGAGAGTGGATAGGGGCAAATGTAATAAATCAGTAATATTTAAGACGTCACTTTTCCTTCTGCTGGCGGGTGTTCTTATACAGATGTCATGTTCCGGAGCAAATATGTCCCGGCATATGATCATTAAGGACCCCCGCAGCGGAACCGTTTTTTATTCTTTGGCTGTTGAGGTTGATGATATTTTCAGCCTGCGTTACCGTCATTCGGTTAGCGGCTCCCCGGTGGAGGGAGCTTTTTATATTACAGAACAGGGTAAAATCAAACCGCTTACTACATCCTTCACCTCTTACGGACCCGGCTTGCCGATAGATTACATGGAATCATATACTATTGAAGATGGCCTGGTAACCGTTTATCATGAAGAAGAACCCCGGGACTGCATCAGGTTATGGGTATCTCCCCAGACAGAAGAAGTGCTATATCTAAATGAAAGCGCATATCCCCTTTCTGCGCTTTCCGAGGATCATTTACTGATCGAAATCTCCATTCAATCCACAGGTAACCGCTAACAAACCGACGCAAAAGCCCGCTTTTTTCACGGGCTTTGTTTTAATAAATAGAAAACATGCTAAAAACCGGCAAACAACAGTTAGATATCCAGATTTTGTACCTGCCGGGCATTTTCTTCGATAAACTGACGCCGCGGCTCAACTTTATCGCCCATTAAAACCCCAAATATGTTATCGGCTTTCATTGCATCGACAAGCTCAACCCGCTTGATAATTCTACTTTCCGGGTTCATCGTGGTTTCCCAGAGTTGTTCGGGATTCATTTCGCCCAGGCCTTTGTAGCGCTGAAGACTAATTCCTCCGTCGCGGTTCCATTCATCTAAAAGTTTATTTAATTCTTCTTCCCGGAACAGATACTCCATTTTTTTTCCTTTTTTAACCTGGTAAAGAGGCGGCTGGGCTATATAAATAAATCCGCTGTCTATTAATTGATGCATAAAGCGGTAGAAAAATGTAAGTAAAAGAACCCGGATATGAGAACCGTCCACATCAGCATCAGTCATGATGATGATCTTTTGGTAGCGGGCTTTTTTGATATCAAATTCACTTTCAATGCCTGTTCCCAGGGCAGTAATCAGGGCCCTTATCTCTTCGTTAGCCAGAATTTTATCCAGTCTGGCTTTTTCAACATTAAGGATTTTACCACGAAGCGGTAAGATCGCCTGAAAATGTCGATCACGCCCCTGTTTAGCAGAGCCTCCTGCAGAATCTCCTTCAACAAGAAACACTTCGCTCTCAGCCGGGTCCTTTGAAGTACAGTCGGCCAGTTTGCCTGGCAGGTTGCTGATCTCAAGGGCATTCTTGCGCCTGGTCAGTTCTCTGGCTTTACGGGCGGCTTCCCTGGCCCGGGATGCCCGTATTGCTTTTTCAATGATCCTTCTGGCTACTGCAGGATTTTGTTCAAGAAAAGCTTCCACACTGTCGTAACAGATATTATCGACAACGCTGCGAACTTCACTGTTCCCGAGTTTTGTTTTTGTTTGCCCTTCAAACTGGGGATCAAGCAGCTTAACACTCAATACAGCGGTAAGTCCTTCCCGTATATCCTCTCCCGAAAGATTGCCCTGGCTATCTTTGATCATCCCCAATTTTCGGGCAAAATCATTAATAAGCCGGGTCATTGATACTTTAAAACCATATTCATGAGTTCCACCCTCATGGGTGTGAATATTGTTGGCATATGAATATAGAACTTCAGCATAACCGGCATGATACTGCAGCGCCAGTTCAACTTCGAAGCCATTTACTGAATGCTGAATGTAAAGGGGTTTGTTGGGAACTGTTTCTTTACCCTGGTTCAGGAAACTGACATATTCAATTAAACCGCCATCAAACTTAAACTTTTCCGACCGCCCGCTGCGCATATCTTTAAAACCAATCTTGGTTCCCTTGTTAAGAAAAGCAAGTTCTCGCAGGCGTTGAATGATTACCTCGTTATCAAATGTGATGTCTTCAAATATTTCTTCATCAGGCATAAAAGTTATTTTTGTTCCTGTTTTGCTAACACTACCAGAGGCCTTGATGGGTGATGCCTTTTGCCCTTTTTCATAACTCTGCCTGTATATTTTCCCGTCACGGTAGACTTCAACTTCTAACCATTTTGATAAAGCATTAACCACAGAAACTCCTACACCATGCAAGCCTCCTGCAACCTTGTAGCTATCTTTACCAAACTTGCCTCCTGCATGCAAGGTAGTCAAAACAACCTCTACGGCGGGACGTTTTTCCTGGGGATGATCTTCAACCGGTATACCACGGCCATCATCGGTTACAGTAACACTATTATCTTCATTCACCACCACTTTAACTTGTTTACAGTAGCCGGCCAGCACTTCGTCAATACTGTTGTCCACCACTTCAAAAACAAGATGGTGAAGTCCGCGGCTGGATGTCGAGCCAATATACATGCTGGGTCGAAGTCTTACCGCTTCAAGACCTTCAAGAACCTGGATATGTTCAGCGCTATAATCATTGCTATGATTTTTTTTCTTTACCATTTTTCACCTCTGGGACAATAGATATTAATATTGCTATGATTTGCCTTAAATATTAAGCATAAACAGACCGGTAACTTAAATCAGGAACTACCTTATTATATCATGTTTTTTGTAAAGCAAACAAAGCAAGAAGGGTTAAAGGGAAGAATTGCGACGCTTAGATAAGGTAAGAGGCGATATTGGAGAGATATAAACATTTTTGCTGGTCACAATGAAAGATTTGTGCCGTTTAGAGCCGGATATAATACTGACAGGATTGTTTTTAACGGTGTTCAAAAAGCTTTCGTTAACAGAATTATCATCTGGATCCAAATTAAATATTCCAATTAATTCACTGCTAAAAACTATTTCAGACCCACCTATATGCAAAAACATGTAAGCTCTCCTTTAACATACCCTTTACTATACTGATATTAATAATTAGATGTTTGTATCAGTTGTCCTTCTTTTCGAAAGGTTCGATCTTAAAAAAAATGTCTTTAACAACCTTGCTTCCCAAATGCTTATTTAACTTGCTAATTAATCTCGGCTTTAGCATTGATAGGTGATAGGCCCAAACTGAATCTTTAACCGATACCCTGAGAACGCCTCTTGTTATGCTATCTGCCCGGGTTACCTCTGCCAGCTCAGGACCTACTATCTGATCCCAACTCTCTACTACCTGGTATTGCTTATAACCCTGCCAGAGATTATAGCTGCGCAATAAATTTTCAATTACCGGGCCTACTGACTTCATCGCTGGCCCTCCCCTGGTGGATTGAAATAGTCTTATAATCACTCGATATGCTTTCTAACAAATTATCTATCCCTATTGCGGTAGATATAAAACACTGTCCGGAGTTATCCCTTAAAAAATCAAGTAAGTGCATTTTTCTTTTTTCATCAAACTCTGAGAAAACATCGTCCAGTAATATTATTGGGCAGTCATTATGTTCTTTTCTAAAAAGACTGACTTCTGCCATTTTTAAAGAAAGAGCCGCTGTTCTTTTTTGACCCTGCGATGAATATTTCCTGCTATCGTAACCATTAATCATAATCTTTAAATCATCTAAATGGGGACCAACAACCGTAGAACCTTTTCTAATTTCTATCTCTCTTGCTTTCTCCAACCTTCTTCTAAATATTTCTTTTGTTTCATTAAATGCTTCACTGTACTCGACACTGGCAGCATATTCTAAAGATATTGTTTCCCTTGAAGAGGTCATGTTCTCAAAAAAAACTTTACCCTCTTTCTCCAGATACTTAATTATTTTTACCCTTGTATGTATTATATTACTTCCCAGCGATACCAGCGTTTCATCCCATGGCTCCAGCAGTTCATTGATTTGTCTGCTGCCGCGACCATATAATTTTTTTAAAAGATTATTGCGCTGTTGTAAAACTCGCTGGTAGGCTCTCAACTCTTCAAAATATTGCGGGCTGAGACGGGATGCTTCAAGGTTTAAAAATCTTCTTCGAATAGAAGGACCTTCCCTGATCAGCAAAACATCATCCGGACTGAAAACAACTATAGGAAATTGCTGAAGATGAGCGTATCGGCTTACAGCTTTATCGTTAACTTTAACTTTAAGTTGAGCATTTTTGCGGTAGCTGATTCGGATGCTGTTTCTTAAATCATATTTGTAAAATATTCCTTTTAAATAAAACAAGGGCTCTTCCCAGTTAACCAGTTCTTGATCTCGCCTGGTCCGAAAAGAGCGGGTAACAGACAGGTAATATATTGATTCAAGAAGATTTGTTTTACCCTGTGCATTTCCTCCGCAAATAATATTTAGGCGGGGATTAAACTGCAGTTGCTGATAGTGGTAGTTGCGAAAACCCTTGATCAGCAAGCTTTCTAAATAAAACACCAAGCCAGCCCCCACAAAAATATTAATTTAACTTTTTGATCGGTAAAACAAGATAAAGATAACCCGGATCTTCATCTATTCTGAATATAAGCGGCCCTCCATCACCATGAAAGTCCACTATTATTTTTTGCTCTTCAATAATTTTCAAAACATCGGATACAAACCGTGTGTTAGCAAAAAGTTCTATATCTTCACCATCTTGCACAACGGGTAACATTTCCTCCATACTGCCTTCCTGACCCGAAACCTTAACTTCCAACTGGTTATTATTGACTATTATATTAACTGCGTGATTTTTCCCTTCTGCCAGCAATGAAGCGCGGTTAATTGTATCCTCAAAATCCTTGCGCCCCAAAATTATCCTGGTTTTATAATCATTTGGAATAACCCCGCTTACATCAGGATACTTTTCTTCAAGCAGCCTGGTGGCAAAGTAAACTCCTTCCAGTTGAAAAGCTAAAATATTCTTTTCTCTTAAAATTAATATATTAGCATTGTGTTCACCCAAAATACGTAAAAGTTCTCTCATGGATCTTGCAGGAACCAGAGAATGGTTATCATCAAGAGACCATTTATCATCCTTTAACTCTTTAATGGCCAATCTATATGTATCAGAAGCAGTTAGAGAAAAAGTATTTTCATGGGAAGATAATAATACTCCATTAAAAGCAGGTCTTGTTTCTTCGTTTGAAGCTGCAAACACAACAGACTTAATAATACTTTTTAATTTTTTTTGATCAATATTAATAGGTTTTTTTTGACTTGAAGTAATATCAAAAGTAACAGGATAATCTTCCGGGTTAGAACCATATAAATGGAAGTTGGCAGAACCACCGGAAACATTGATACGGTAATTATCCCAATTTATATCTAATGTAACTTTATCGGTGGGAAAATATCGCATAATATCTACTATTTTAGGTGGAAGTAATATTTTACCACTTTCGCCGCCTTCGTAATCCATCCGGCTTTTAATAAACATTTCGAGGTTTGTAGCAGAAAAGTTAAGACAGTCATTGTTAATATCCAATAGAATATTACTGATTACTGGCATTGTGGAACGAGCGGGAAGAGCTTTCTCTACAATTTCAAGACAGTTTTTAAAGTGCTCAGCATTTAACAATATTTGCAAACTTAGACACCCCTTTCTGATAAAACAAGTCCATGTAAGGATTATTCACAGGTTAAAGAAAAAAGATAATATATATATAAAGACAGTAGTTATAGTAAAGGCTGTGCATATTGTTAATAGACTCTGTATACACTGACAGAGTCGGAAAAAGTAAAATAATTACCTGTTAAAAAGATCTTGAAATAATGTTTATAAAAAGCATAATAGTCTTAAGTGTTTTTATAACTCAAATTAAACACAGATTATCAACAGCTTAATCAGGAGTTATCCAGTATATTATTTTTAATCATTTCCAGGCGGTTTTTAAAATCACTATTAGTTGCAATCAGCGTATCTATTTTTTTAAAAGCATGCAAAACAGTAGTATGATCTCTGCCACCAAACTCTTCACCAATTTTTGGCAGGGACAAATCGGTTAAGATCCGACAAAGATACATTGCAACCTGCCTGGTCATGGCAATGTCCTGTGTTCGCTTTTGAGAAAGGAGTTCTTCGGAATTAATGTTAAAATTATCTGCGGTTGCTTGAATTACAGTTTTGACAGTAATGTTTTTTTGTTTTGTAAAAATAATATCCTGTAACGCTGTTTCAGTTAGTTCCTGGGTAACAGGTGTTTCTGATAAAGAAGCATATGCGACAATACGGATCAGCGCCCCTTCAAGTTCACGGATATTAGTAATTACTTTACTGGCAATGTATTGAAGAACATGATCAGGAATATCAATGTTATCGGAAAGAGCTTTCTTTTTCAGGATGGCTGTTCTTGTTTCAAGATCAGGAGTCTGTAGATCAGTAATTAAGCCCCATTCAAAACGAGATCGAAGACGGTCTTCTAAAGTAGGTATTTCTTTGGGGGGACGATCGCTGGAGATTATTATTTGTTTATTATTATCATGAAGGGCATTAAAGGTGTGGAAAAATTCTTCCTGGGTTTGTTCTTTGCCGGCCAAAAACTGTATGTCATCAATTAACAGGATGTCCATGTTACGGTACTTATTTCTGAAGTCAAGGGTTTTGTTGTCACGAATGGCATTAATAAATTCGTTGGTAAATTTTTCAGAGGAAAAATAAAAAACTCTTGTAAAGTCATGATTGATTAATGAATATTGGCCAATGGCATGTAGAAGATGAGTTTTTCCTAGTCCCACTCCTCCATAGATAAATAATGGGTTATAAGCGCGTGCCGGGCTTTCGGCAACAGCAAGTGAGGCTGCGTGAGAAAGGCGGTTGCACGATCCTACAACAAAAGAATCGAAAGTATAGCGTGGATTAAAGCTCGAGATATACTTGTTTTTTAATTGATTATCTTCTTTTCTTGAAGAGTTAAAATCTGCGTATTGATTAAAATGCTCGTCGGCAGATGAGGCTTCAGTATTATCCTGAAATTCAGCAGCAATAACAAAGCTGACCCTGTGGTCCTCAGATGATATTTCTCTCAAGGCCTTTTCAATTTGATCCCGGTATCTTGTTTCAAACCATTCTTTGGTAAAGTCATTTGGAACTTCGATCACCAGGCAGCGGTTTTCGAGGGAAACTGGTTTTGTCAGGTTAAACCAGGTCTCAAAGCTTGGTTTATTTAAATCCTTACTTAACTCATTAAGTGTTAACTGCCAGACTTCATTAAGCTCGCTATTCATCGATAAACCCCCGCTGAATTAAGATAAGGATAGGTTAGTTATTAACATAAACAATAGTTATTAACAGTTTGTGTGGAAAACCCCGAAATAAGAAATTAATAAACACAATCTATTAAAAACATATTAACAGATCTGCGCTCTCCCTGCAAAGAAAAGATTAGGTTGTGTAAAAGATATTTGAGTTAAAAAGATAAGGTTTTCTTGACACGCTTCCATTTATTGCTGTATACTTTTTGTAATCTAAACGAAACCAGAAGGGATTATTATGAAAAGGACATATCAACCAAAAAAGAAACAACGCAAAAGGGTACACGGATTTTTAAAAAGAATGAGGACCCGTGCCGGAAGACTGGTAATTAAGAAAAGAAGGCAGAGAATGAGAAAAAAATTAAGTGCCTGATATTGTTGAAGTAAAATTGCTGAAGCTGAGGAAAAATTGGGAATTCAAGCGGGTATACCGCTACGGCAGGACGGTTGTCTCTAAAAACATCGTCCTTTATTACTGTCCTAACGGACTGGCTAATAACCGCATCGGTTTTTCAATTAGCAAAAAAGTTGGTAAAAGTGTTGTTCGGAATAAAATAAAAAGAATTTACAGGGAAGCTTTTAAAGTAATAGAAAGGCGGCTCTGTAAAGGATATGATTTTATCTTGATTGCACGGAAACCGGCAGTAGATGTTTCTTTTCATGATGCATGTAAGGAGTTGTATAATCTTTGCCGGAAAGGACAATTGCTTTTAAAAAGTCACTTGAAATAATAAAAAACCTTGCGACAAGCATATGTTTATTTATGATCAGGTTTTATATGATGTTTGTTTCTCCGTTGAAACCTCAGGTGTGTCGTTTTTATCCTTCTTGCTCGCAATATACATATGAAGCATTTTTAAAGCATGGTATTTCAAAGGGTTTTATAATGGGCGTGAAAAGAATTTTAAGCTGTCATCCTTTTAATCCCGGGGGCTATCACCCTGTTGAGTAATTATGAATGTAGGAGGCGAATATATGATTGATGCTATTGCTGAAGTATTCAGCGTTTTGATTAGCTTTATCTACGGCTACTTTCCAAACTTCGGGGTTGCTATCATTATCATGACCTTAATGGTCAAACTGGTAACCTTTCCTCTCAATAACAAGCAGATTAAGTCGGCAAAAAAAATGCAGGCTTTACAGCCTGAAATGAAAAAAATACAGAACAAATATAAGGACGACAAGGAGAAACAAAACAAAGCTGTCCAGGAGTTTATGAAAGAAAATAATATGAACCCCCTTGCGGGCTGCCTGCCGCTATTAGTCCAGTTTCCCGTTCTTATCGGTGTATTCAGGCTTTTAAGAGAGCCCGATCTGTTTTTGGATATGGATATTATCAGCCCGTACCTTTTCCAACAGGCTGAATTGATTAACCTGCTGGACTTGCCCCTTTCAAGTTTTAGCTTTGAAAGTTTTTTTGCAGACTTTGGGATCCTTTATTTATTTCCATTGATTGCCGGGGCAACAACTTACATATACTCCAAGATGTCAATGCCCGCAGACAGCAGTCAGAAAATGCTAATGTATATGATGCCTCTAATGATTACCGTATTTAGCTTTCAATTTCCCGTAGGGTTGGTTATATACTGGGTTATGAACAACATATTTTCTATCGGACAACATAAGCTAATAGTTTCAATGGATCAAGCCAAGGAAGAATTAAAAGAAGATATTAAAGTTGACTCAAAAGAAGGCAAAAAAGAAGAACCTGAAAAAAGTTCTGTAAAAAAAGAAAAAGGTACTTCTGCAAAGAAAAAAAGCGGGATTGAACAGCAAAGATCAACCAAAAAAGATAAGGAACTGGAATTCCTGCAAGTAAAACCTTCCAAGGATGAAAGTAAAGATCAATCGAGGCCAAAAGAATCTAAACCAAAAGGTAATAAAGGGAAGGGTAAGAAGAAATGAGTAAATTTGAAGCTACAGGACGGACACTTGACGAGGCTATTGAAACCGCTCTTGTTTCTCTGGGTATTAGGAGAGATAATGCTGACATTGAAGTCTTAAATGAGCCAAATCAGGGACTTCTCGGCATTATCGGTAATAAAGATGCCAGGGTAATAGTAAAAATGAAATTGGAGCCGGCTCAGTATTTGCAATCATACCTTCAAGAGTTACTGCAGTACATGAATGTAGAAGGCAGTGTTGTAGTGGGTGAAGACGATGAAAAACTTGAAGCAGAAGTATCAGGCAGTGATGTTGGGTCATTAATAGGACGTCGCGGTAAAACATTAAGCGATCTGCAATATTTGCTTAATGTGATCATGAGAAGGCAGTTTGCCGGCTTGAATAAAATGATCTTCCTGGATGTCGAAAATTATCGCTCCAGAAGGGAAAAAACTCTCACTCAACTGGCTAAAAATGTTGCCCGAAAAGTTATCCAGGAGGGCAGGGAACAGGCACTGGAACCGATGTCTCCACAAGAAAGAAGGATTATTCACCTTGCGCTTCATGATTTACCGGATATTACTACATACAGTGATGGGGAGGAACCTTACCGGAAGGTTGTTATAGCGCCAAGCTAAAAAGATAATGAGGAACCGCCCCGTTTGAAGGGGCGGTTTTTTTATGTATTTCGGGAGGATTTACAGTGAATAAAGCGGATACCATCGCAGCAATAAGCACTCCTTTAGGCGAAGGGGGTATTGGGATAGTTCGCCTTAGCGGCCCGGATGCTTATAGAATTACTTTAGAATTATTTGAGTGCATTCGAAGCACAGAAATGTCTTTTCCTGAACCCCGCCGCCTGTATCATGGTTACATTCGCAACCAGGAAGGACTGAGAATTGATGAGGTTCTAACTGCATTTATGCCTGCGCCTCACACCTACACCCGTGAGGATGTGGTTGAAATAAACTGTCACAGTGGGATCATGACCTTGCGGATTATACTTAAGCTGGCTCTTGAGAGTGGAGCCCGGCTGGCGGAGCCCGGAGAATATACAAAGCGTGCATTTATAAATGGAAGGATCGATCTTAGCCAGGCGGAAGCAGTTATGAATATTGTACGGGCACGTTCTGAAGAAGCGGTCCAGGTTGCTTCAAGGGCGCTACAGGGAGAATTAACCGACAAAATTGAACAAATAAGAGATGATCTTCTTGCAGCAAGGGCTCCACTTGAAGCATGGTTTGATTATCCCGACGAACATGAAGAGGGAGCTCCAGGAAAAGATCAAATTAAAGCCGAACTGGAGCAATTGCAAAAGAAGGTAAGTGAAATATTGCAGGGAGTAGAAAGAAACAGGGCTTACCAGGAAGGAGTAAGCGTTGCAATAATCGGGAAGCCTAATGTTGGCAAGTCTTCACTGCTGAATGCATTACTGCGTCAGCAGAGAGCTATAGTACACGAACTGCCGGGCACTACCCGTGATATGCTCGAAGGCTTCATGAGCCTCGGCGGTTATCCGATCCGGCTGGTCGATACAGCCGGGATACAGGGAACTGATGACCCTGTAGAAAAAGAAGGAATTGAACGCTCCAGGCTTGCTGCCAATCAGGCCAGGATGCTGATCATGGTAATAGACGGATCAACTCCCCTGGATGAAGCAGATAATGAAATAACCATGCTGCGCAAGCAAAACCAGGGGCTGGTTATTGTAGTTAATAAGAAGGATCTTGAAAAAAGGGTACCTTTAGAAGATTTGGAGAAGATCCATGAAGATGCGGAAATTATTGAAACTGCGGCTATAAAAGGAGAAGGAATTAGTTTGCTTGAGGATGCAGTCACCAGGCAGCTGGACACCTTGTTGGGTAGCAACTCGGAATCCCCGGCTATTGTTTCCTTAAGGCATGAAGAAATTTTAACAGAAACGTTAAAATACATTGATAGCGCAATGCTGGCTCTTGAAACCCATCCGCTTGAACTGGTAAGCCTGGAGCTGCAAAATGCATGGAATAAGCTCGGTGAAATAACCGGCGAGACGGTGAGCGAAGCACTGCTGGATAAAATATTTAGTGAATTTTGCCTTGGCAAGTAGAACAGAAAGCGTGATCATAATGCCACAAAATGCTACTCCAGAAATGATTGATCAATTAGCATGCCGGCTAGAATTAAGTTTAGGCAGCCTGGAAAAAAAAAGATTGCTTTTGTATACTAAACTTTTAATGCAGGGGCTGCAAAAGCAAAGGTTAACAGGAGAGCGTACTGCTAAAGGGCTAATTGAAAAACAGATATATGACTCGCTTTATCCGCTACAGTTAATTACACTTAAAGAAGCGGGCAAAGCACTTGACCTGGGTAGCGGCGGCGGGTTGCCGGGAGTGCCGATAAAAATTTGCATGACGCATTTATCAATGTTTTTAGCTGATGCTAATAAAAGAAAAATCAGGTTTTTACAAAATGCAGTAGAACAGCTAGGTTTGGATAAAGTCAATTTTATCAATGAAAGAGCCGAAGTTATTGGTCAAAACAAAGAACATCGTGAGCGCTTTGACCATGTTTTTTGCCGGGCGGTTGCCGAAATGGCTGTACTTGCCGAACTGGTGTTGCCGCTTTTAAAGACTGGTGGGCGAGCTTTAATTTACAAGGGTCCGCGAGGAATGCAGGAAGCGATAGAAGCGGAGAAGGCAATAAAGTTATGTGGCGGTTTTATTGAGAAAGTTCACGAGTATAGCTTGTCTACGGGGGAAAAACGATCACTGTTTATCTTAAATAAAGCAGAAAGCACTCCCGATCAATACCCACGAAGCATCGGAACGCCGGGCAGAAAACCATTAAAAGATTAATCTGTCTTTGGCAGAAAAAAAGTTGCAGGTTGAAGGAAAGAATCAGTTGCTGTCTAATTAGAAGTAAACAGAAAAAATAAGGGCGTTGATATAATGAGTGAAAAGCATGTTGAGCAGTTTAAAATCAGAGATATGGAACCGGCAACAGAAAAAGTAGTAGCAGTTGATATTGAAAAAGTATTCCCGAATCCCTTTCAGCCGCGCAAAGATCTGGCGGAAGAGAAAATTGAAGAACTGGCCCAGTCAATAAAAACCAGCGGCTTAATCCAGCCAGTGGTAGTGCGGCGGGTGGGCAGTAATTATCAACTTGTTGTCGGCGAAAGAAGGTTTTTAGCCTGTCGTAAACTTGGTTGGAAAACCATATCGGCCGCAGTAAAAACCCTTTCTGATAACGATATGGCTACGATCGCGCTAATTGAAAACCTGCAGCGTGAGAATCTAAACTATATCGAGGAAGGGATGGGCTATGTAAGTTTAATGAAGAATTTCAACCTGACCCAGGAAGAACTTGCCCGGAGGTTGGGTAAGAATCAATCAACTGTAGCGAATAAGATCAGGTTGCTTAAACTGACTAAACCGATCCGCGAACAGCTTCTTAAAAATGGTTTGTCAGAAAGGCATGCCAGGGCTTTGCTCAGGCTGGAATCTGAGGAGCAGCAGTTAAAGACAATTCATGAAATTGTGGAAAGAGGATTGACTGTCAGCCAGGCTGAAAAACGCATTGATAAAATTAGCGGACAGCCCAAAAAGCGGGGAAATCTCAAGCGCTCGAAGCCAATAATAAGAGACATGCGCATTATCTTAAATACAATCAGAGAAGCAGTTTCGATTATGCATAGTTCCGGCTTGTACCCGGAAGTAGATGAAACTGTAGAAGAAGATTATATTGAAGTTACTATCCGTTTGACCAAAGAAATGTTAAGATCCGAAAAAAGTTAAATTAGTTTTAACAACGTTCGAAATTAATAACAGAAAAAGGTTAGGGGAGATAATAAATGGCTCGAGTTCTGGCGGTTGCAAACCAAAAAGGCGGGGTAGGAAAAACTACAACAGCAATAAACTTAAGCGCATCGCTGGCCAAGTTGGGAGCAAAGGTTTTGCTAATAGATATTGATCCCCAGGGCAATGCAACCAGCGGTGTCGGCCTGCCGAAAAAGGAAATTAAAACCTGTATTTATAATACGATAATTGATGAAATGCCGATAAAAAAGGCAATACTCACCTCACGTTGGGATAATCTAGATGTAGTTCCGGCTACAATCCAATTGGCTGGCGCAGAAATAGAACTGGTTTCCATGGTCTCACGGGAAGAGAAACTAAAGAACGCCCTGACCCCGATTTTAAGTGACTACAATATCATTATTATAGATTGTCCTCCTTCGCTGGGTTTGCTGACCTTGAATGCTATGAATGCTGCTAATGGAATTGTCATTCCGATTCAATGCGAATACTATGCCCTGGAAGGGCTGGGGCAGTTGATGAACACAATCACGCTTGTTCGCAAGCACCTTAACCCGGAATTGAAAATTGAAGGCGTAATCCTGACAATGTATGATACAAGAACTAATCTTTCAGAGCAGGTGGCAGAAGAAGTCAGAAGTTATTTTAAGCAGTATGTTTATAGTACTGTAATTCCCCGCAACGTGCGCTTAAGTGAAGCCCCCAGCTATGGAAAGCATATCCTGGAATATGACCCAAGAAGCAGGGGAGCGGAGCTCCATCTTGCTTTAGCTCGGGAGGTATTAAATAATGAGTGAAAAAAGACGGTTGGGTAAAGGCCTGGGGGCTTTAATCCCGGATGCTCTGGCAACTTCGGCTGAAACAAGCGAAATAAAGCTGGATCTTATCAAACCAAATCCATTTCAGCCGCGAAGGACATTTAATGACGAAAAGTTAAATGAGTTAGCCTCGTCGATCAAAGAGCATGGCGTTTTGCAGGCCGTAGTGGTATCGCCAGGCGGTGAAGATGATCACTACATTCTCGTGGCCGGGGAAAGAAGATGCCGGGCAGCACGTTTGGCAGGTCTCGATACGGTTCCGGCAGTAGTAAAAGCTATTGATAAGAGCACTATGCTTGAAATTGCTTTAATCGAAAACCTGCAACGTGAAGACTTAAATCCTGTAGAAGAAGCTCATGCCTATAAGAAGCTGATGCAAGACTTCAGCTATACGCAGGATGAATTGGCACGCCGCATTGGTCGCAGCAGACCCTCGATTGCCAACAGCATCAGGTTGCTGGCCTTGCCTGACTCGATTTTGAACTCCCTGGCCAAAGGAGAGCTGACTCCGGGCCAGGTCCGACCCTTGCTGGCCATTGGCGATCCAGAGAAACAGTGTGCAGCAGCGAGGCAAATTATCACCGAAGGGCTTTCATCCAGGGAAGCAGAAAAAATGGTTACCGCTATTAACGCAACAAAAAGCGGGGAAAAAGAACCGGCAACCGAAACCGTTCTCGATCCCCTTAGCGCTGAACTGCAGCTACAAATGCAGAGGTTGCTCGGCACCAAGGTTAAGCTAAAAAAGGGCAAAAATGGTGGCAGCATAGAGATCTATTACTACAGCGATGAAGACCTTGAACGCCTTATGGCAAAGCTTCTGCCCGAAGGAATCTAAACAGGAACCTTAGCCTGCTGTTTCACGTGAAACAGCGTCACCACAATTTCAGCATATTGTTTCACGTGAAACAATATGCTTGATACGGCAGCTATATTTGTCAGGTGATCGTGGCCGTTTTGCCTGTAAAGACTTCTTGCCTGGGTTGTTTTTGGCAAGGACGGTGTTGCTCAGTTCCCTTTGACCGTTTGTGTTATAATCATCTAGAGGTTATGCTCCGCCTATGTTTTTAGTTTTAACTGTGCTTTTATGAAACAATCTATGCTTGCTATGCAGATAAGCTAAATATGCACGGATCGCAATTGTGATAATCTAGTTTGCGGTTTTAATTGCTGAAAGGAAACCAGGTATTAATGCCAACATCAAATAAAAAGCGTTGTTTTACAGTTATGATCGTTCCTCATTCTGAAGAAGCCACCTACAGCCTTCGGATTCCCCTCTTTTTTGTACAAATAGCGGTCGCCCTGCTGGTTTTGGGTGTAACCGGTTTATGCGTGTTAAGCTATGCCTATCTTAAGGCTGCTGCTGAGGCTGAAGAAGCCGAAACCCTCAGACAGTTGAGCAGGGCCCAGCAGGAAGAAATTGATGCGCTGGCTGTAGAGACTCAAAAAATGCTAGAACAAATATACGCTGTTGACGAGCTGGTGGAAATGGTTAAAGAAAAGCTGGAACTGGAGCCCGGTGAAATTGAAAGTGATTTGCAGGGTGGTTTTACAAACCAGTCTGCAAACAATAATCCGAATGTGCTGTATGCTGAAGAAGCTCAAGGTACGGTGCGTTCCTACGATAGCCGTTCTTCCTCAGGTGGGGTAATGGATAGGGCGGTTGACAACTTGTCAGTGCTGCAGAGCTTTGTCCCTGAGCGTGCGGAAACACTGGATGCTGTCGGAGAATTTGTGGCACAAGCAGAAGCCAAACCCTCAGTGTGGCCTGCGCGGGGACGAATATCCTCAGGTTTTGGAGTAAGAAGAATTCCCTACTCCAAAAGCGGCTACCAGTTTCACACCGGTGTAGATATTATCGGCTCTTACAGTTCTTCCATATTTGCTACAGCTCCGGGCACAGTAACCTTTTCCGGGTATCGCGGCAGCCTGGGCAACATGATTATAATCGATCACGGCTACGGGTATGAAACGTATTATGCTCACCTTGCTGATTTTGCTGTAAAAGCCGGTGATTATGTTGGAAGAGGTCAAACTATCGGCTACATGGGCGCCTCAGGGCGGACTACGGGGACTCACCTGCACTACGAGGTGCATCGCAATGGGTCGCCGGTTAATCCGTCTAACTACATGAAAAAGCAATAAAACATAAAGGAGGATGTTTGTTTGTTTAAAAAAGATAGTCTCGAGGTTACGACCGACAAGGTTGATACGGTTATAGGCAAGGATACGGTTTTTAAAGGTAATATAAATAGCAAGGGATTGATTCGCA
>SL_3KL_010_SEDDRAFT_10000194_pt1 | contig 44786 bp, 34 predicted proteins | sample SodLakKL_010_SED_2_FD_10381 | JGI IMG/M metagenome (IMG submission 10381) | reverse complement strand
TGCCTGATGGGCGCTTTTGCCTGGTCGGTATCCATAGCTGTCCTCGTGGAATATCGGTTCCAAGGTCGGTTCCAGCCATGTTTTAATGACCTGTTGGGCAAATTGCCTTTACTTCAAGGCACACACGTCAGTTCGACATAAGAATTTAAAAAAAGAGTCTGAGGCAGTCCAAAAAGTGCGCTCAACAATATTATCAGTCATAAATACCGTCATGCAGGACTCCGATCCCCAAAAGGGACAGGCAGCATTTCCAACCAAAATCCGTCATTCCTGACTTGATCAGGAATCTCCAAACGTTGTTACAGGATATCTCTATGCAGAGGGTGGAGATCCCGTATCAAGTACGGGATGACGCACTTTTTGGACAGCCTCACTTTTTGATGCTTATCTCATCATATCGGCCATATGAGACTTCCGAACTCTTTTTCGCTTTGCCAATCTATAATTGACTTAATACTTTTGCTATCCTCAAGCTATCTCGGCATCCTGTTGGTGATGTCGATAAACTCCTGGTTATCCACCTCCGGCCTGCCCTCGTAATTGGTAACTTTTATGGCGGAAGAGTAGATCAGTTCAACCACACGCCTGTATTTATCAAACTCTATTTTGTCAACAGTGTCGGAGGGCTGGTGATAATCGTCGTGAACGCCGGTGAAAAAGAAAACAAACGGTACACTCAGCCGTCCGAAATTCCAGTGGTCACTTCTCCGGTAAAATTGATTGGGATCGTTCAGGTCGTTGTATCGCCGGTCGAGGGTCATGTTCACGCTCTTCTCGTTGGCGGTAACTACCAGGCTGTCCAGCCCGGATGAGATTATTTCTCCGCCGATCAGGTACACATAGTCGGTTTCTCCGCGTTCAATGCTTTCGGGATCGCTGCGGCCGATCATGTCGGCATTAAAACTGGCTACTGTATTTTCAATGGGTATGACGGGGTGATCGGAGTAGTATCGGGAGCCCAGAAGTCCAATTTCTTCAGCCGAAACATGCAAAAACAGGATGCTTCTTTTGGGCCTGTATCCCTGCTGATCGGCTTCATGCAGCGCCCGGGCAATAGCCATCAGCCCAACCGTCCCGCTGCCATTATCGTCGGCGCCGTTGTAAATCATATCACCGGTTTCGTCAGGCGAGCCAATTCCTATGTGGTCATAATGAGCCATCAGCACAAGCACTTCATCTTTTAACTCTGAATCCGCACCTTCCAGGTAGGCCAGAACGTTTTCTGTCTCAATGGTGCTGCGGCCATTGTAAGGTGAGTATTCCAGGTAATGTGATGTTGCGGTTGCCCGGAAATCACGAATGTTTGTAATCAGTGAATCGCGTTTTTCCCGGATCTGCTTTTCATCATCCAGTCCGAGAATATCAGCGGCCATTGCCGGGCTCACATGCTTCACGCCAACCGGCAGCATGGGTGAACGCCTTCCGTTGTTCAGGTAGGCAAGGCTCATATCGGTTGGATTGGAAACCAGTTGAGCATTTACCGATGCCAGCTCTTCAAAATCTTCCTGCGGATCGTCTGTGATTAGCAAAATTCCGTTTGCGTTGTAATTTCTGAAAATGGTGCCCAGCCGCAGGTTCCCGTTAATTTGCGGGCTGATAAGTGTGTCGCCATCCACCACGTAGGGGATGTCTTCAAATATCAAGACCCATGAATTTTCCAGGTCGTCTCCATCCAGATGATGCACACCACGGGCGGCATCATTCACACCGAATCCGCCAAACACAACATTGCCCGAAATGGGAACCGATCCACCGAACAGCCTGTAATATTCGCCGTGTGAGTCGGGGGATTCGACGGTATGATTGACCAGAACCGTGTCAGTGCCTGTAATTTGATATGTCCGGTAAACAAGGCTGTCGGTAACTGTGGCATTCAGGTCAAAATGCTGAAAATAGGTGCCATTGTCTCCTTTTGGAGTGAATCCGAGATCCTGATAAAATTCAGCGATGTACTCCGCTGCAACTTTTTGGCCGCGCATTCCGGTATCGCGCCCTTCAAGCGAATCGTGTGCAATCACTTCAAGATGCTGCCGGAGAAAATCGGTATCGATCTGTTCGCCAAAACGGAGAAGATCTTCGGTTGAGGTGCTGTAGGTGATGGTTTCTGTGGCCGCACAGCCTGTAAAAAAGAAAAAAATGAGAACAAAAATTCTGTTCATGATTCAATATCTGCATTTTTGGTTGAACCGATGATTTCATCCACCGGTTTCAGGTCGATGAAAAATTGAGTTGGGTCGTCGTTTTCGATAAAAAGATTTATTTGCTGTTCTTTCAGCATTTCGAGCACGGCCAGAAATGTAACAACAACTGCTGACCTGGTGCCAAGCTCTTTGCAAATGATGCTGAAAGAAGTACGGCCGTTTGCCTGCAATTTTTTGAGGATATACTCAGTCTGCTCTTCCACGGTGATGCTTACTGTTTCTACCGTGTGATAGCTGTGCTGCCGCTGCATGTCGTCCAGCACTTTGCGAAATGCGCCCATCAGGTCGAAAAGGGTTACATCTTTCAGCGCTTCGCCGGATGCCTGTTTTTTTACTTCGTCGGCATCGGGATATCCGCGGTAATATTTTTGGCGTGTCTCTTCATCCATCACGGCCAGCTTTTCCGACATCTCTTTGTAGCGCTTGTATTCCAGCAGTTTTTGAACCAGTTCGTAACGGGGATCGTCTTCATCCAGTTCCTCATCCTCGTCGCCATCGAAAGGCAGCATCATCCTCGCTTTGATAGACATCAGCAGACTGGCCATGTAGATAAACTCACTGGCTACATCGAGGTCCAGCTCTTCCATCAGCCGGATGTAGTCCAGGAACTCCTCAGTGATGTGTGAAATGGGAATATCGTAGATATTGAGCTCATCCCTTTTGATGAAAAAGAGAAGCAGGTCAAGCGGGCCTTCGAAATTTTTTAGCTGAACTCTGTACATGATGGAGTAAAATTACTGAAAAGATCGCAATAAAGGCTGATAAAATCGAAATGATGTTATTTGTGGGCAGATTGCTAATTTGGAACTTGAAATTTTGGAATAGATTGAGTTAATACCAACACCGCAAATGGGTTTTTTAAGCCACTTCAACATAGGCAGGTCAGCCTGTTTCCGAACACTTTCGAAATTATGCGCAGGCTGGGCGGGAAACCCAGAAGAGTTACCCTACCATTGGCAATGATGCCTTTTTTTCCTGCAACATTCGTGCTGTCCAAAATAATCTTATAATCAACAGAAAGTCCCAACGGGACATAAGCAATAGCATGGGGCGGAGTCCTATGTAGTTGAAGTCGTCAATAGAGGAAAGCCCCAAAGCGGGCGAAAGCTTTCTCTGATCAGACTTATTATGAATGAATTGTGTGTTCCTGACAATCACATCCTAATCCCACACATATCTCTCATCATATTCTACGTTATATTTTTTCAGGAACTTTATGAACTCCTGCTTATAGCTCATATGCTGATGGTGATGTTCTTGATTATGGATGTACCTGGAAGCCACATCCACCTGCGAGGGATTTATAGAAAAAATGCCATAACCTTTCTGCCAATAGAAGTTGGAATAGCTTTCTCCTTTTGTCTTGATCCATTTGGAAGATCGCTGCTTTACCTCCTGGACCAATCGTACCTGAGTCACTTTTTTGGAAAGCAGGCAAAGAATGTGAACATGATCTTTATGGCCTCCAATCTGAACAGGGTTGCATTCAAGTCCTTTGTATATTCCACCGAGATAATCAAACAGGCCTTTTTCTATGGTTTTATCAATAAAAGGTTTGCAATGTTTGGTGCTGAATATGATATGGGTATAGACTTTTGAAAGGGCTTGTGGACTGTCGGGCTTGCGCTCCGTAGGAGTTGGTTATAGAGTTGTTTTTGATTTACATAGCCCCGAAAGCTTTCGGGGCCATGCTATTGCTGGTGCCTCTTCGAGGCGTTTTGGTTCATCAATCCATATGATTTGTGTTTCATATGGTTCTATTTTATGAACCGGATTTTCAGAATTCCTTACAGAAAAATGTTCGAAATAGAGAGATCTTGCCACTACGCTAAAATTTGTAGCACTTTCTTTTTCTACACTCTATTAAAAGCCGGATTAATAATCTTAATGCATTTTTCATGCATTTTTAATTTTATGGGTAATGTCAGGAGCCGCTGGGAGATCAAAGAAAATCGATCACTCACTGCACAAAAAAAGATCGTCTGATTAAATCTTCAGAATAACACAAATACACACTTAATTTGTACCTGATCCCCTGAAAGCCTAATTTTAAACTCTGTACTCAAAATTCAAGTAATATTACAGATCCATGAAACGAATTCCATTCTTACTGTTTGCGGCCGTTCTGTTTATTGCAGGATGCGAACCACGGCCTTCCGCTGAGATTGACCAGGCGGTTCAAACCATTACCGAGCAGTCACTGCTCACACATATCGAAATACTCTCATCTGATGAATTTGAAGGCCGGGCTCCGGCAACGCGTGGTGAGGATTTAACCATCGAATATCTTGTAAATCAGCTTGAGGAAATTGGTATCGATCCGGGAATGCCGGATGGAACCTATATCCAGGAGTTCCCGCTGTTGGGACAGGTGGTAGACCGGCAGACAGCATCCATGACTATTCGAGTAAATGGCGAAGTTGCAGAGGAGCTAAGCTATGGCGCCGATTTTATGGCATGGCCCAGCAACGAGGAGGAGCGCGTAAGCATAACCGATGCCGATCTGCTATATGTGGGATATGGCATCCAGGCACCGGAGTTTGACTGGGATGATTACAAAGACGCAGACGTTGAGGGGAAAGTGCTGGTGTATAAAAACAGTGATCCCTCACACGATCCGGAGATTTTTGACGGAGATTCACGGCTCTATTACGGCCGCTGGAGCTACAAATTTGAAAAAGCCGAAGAGATGGGAGCACTGGGTGCCATCATTATTCATACCACACCAACCGCGGGTTATGGATGGAATGTTGTGGAAGGAAGCTGGGGGCGCGAACGGTTTGCCCTGGAAAGTGATGTGGATGTTGAAATTGATCAGCTGGAGTTTAATTCCTGGTTCACTGAAGATGTAAGCAGGCAGATGTTCAGCCATGCCGGGCTGGATCTCGACGAAATGCTCGATGCAGCCGCAGACCGTGCGTTTGAACCGATTCTGCTGGAAGGAGTGACTCTGGACGTTGATATGACCGCAAGTTACAGCAATATGTCATCACGCAACGTAATTGGCAAAATTGAAGGAAATGATCCAGACCTGAGAGATGAATACGTGATCTTTTCAGCCCATCACGACCATCTCGGCATCGCCCCCGAGCCGGTTGACGGCGATTCGATTTTTAACGGCGCCTGGGATAATGCTTCCGGAACAAGCTCTGTACTGGAGGCGGCCAAAGCACTGAAACAGGTTGAGGATGATTTGAGGCGTTCGGTGTTGTTTATGTTTGTGGGAGCCGAAGAAATGGGGCTGCTGGGTTCGCAGTACTGGTCTCAAAATCCAACGGTTCATCCCGGCAAAGTATCCGCCAACTTCAACCTCGACAGCATGCAGATTTACGGCGAAACCAATGATGTGGTTTTGGTGGGTTACAGCCGAAATACGCTGACTGACATTTTCAAACAGCATGCAGAAGCCGAAGGCAGGGTGATTGTGGAAGACCCGCAGCCAGAGCAGGGATTTTTCTACCGGTCTGATCATTTCTCTTATGCACGAATCGGCATTCCTGCAATTTTCCCTAATCCAGGAAGAGATTTCATCAACAAGCCGGATGACTGGGCGGCGGTAACCGACAGCGTGACGGCAGCCAACTATCATGCACTTTCCGATGAAATCAACGAATACTGGGACATGGCCGGTATGGAGAGGGATGTGCGCCTGATTACGAAAGTGGCATTTGATGTAATCAACCGCGATAAAATGATGGAATGGGAACCCGGCGATGAATTTGAAGCCGTGCGTCAACAAATGCTTGAAGAGATCTAAACGTTTAAGCGTTGAAAAAATAAATTGTTAAAGATTGATGATAAAAAAACTCTCATTGTTCTTTTTTGCTGCTTTTTTATTTGTGGCATTCACTCCGGCTGATAATGATAAACCGGCCTACCTGCTCTACAACAAGCAGGGTGAGGTGATCTCCTATTCGGATCTTCTTGAAAGTGTTTTGGATAGTGACCTGACTTTTTTTGGGGAACTTCACAACAACACCATTGCCCACTGGCTTCAGCTCGAACTGGTTAAAGATCTTGCTGAGGACACACAGCGCACCACTCATGTTGGAATGGAGATGTTCGAAGCCGATCAGCAGATTCTGATTGATGAGTATTTCAGTGGCTACATCAGCCAGAGCAGTTTTGAAGATGAAGCGCGATTGTGGAGAAACTATCAAACGGATTACAAACCCGTAGTGGAATTTGCCAGGGAAAACGGGTTGAAGGTTATCGCAACTAACATTCCGCGAAGGTATGCATCATCCGTGTTTCATAACGGAATGGATGTTCTTGACTCTTTAAGCGGCCGCGCTCTTCGTTACATGGCGCCGCTGCCAATTGAAGTGGATAAAACCCTGCCGGGTTATAAAAATATAGCAGAAGCAGCACACGGCCACGGCGGGGACAATTTGATCTATGCCCAGGCTGTAAAGGATGCGACGATGGCTCATTTTATCCTGCTGAATATGAAGATGGATGACCGAATGTTCCATATTAACGGCTCCTATCACTCCAATAACCGGGAAGGCATAATCTGGTATATTGAGGATACCGTTGCGGGATATAATATTTTTTCCATCAATACAATTACCGTGGACGATCCCCTGGAAGTGGATGAAGAAGAGCTGCAATCCGCCGATGTAACCCTGGTGGTGCCATCCACGATGACAACCACCTATTGATATAATTCCAATTAAAAAGAGTTATTCTGTAAACTTTGTGGACTTTCTGTTTGAAGTGGACCAAATCCCCTCTCGAGAGGGGAAATGTGATGATGAAAGCGCGAAGCGCGGTTCATCGAGCGAGGGGTGTGTCCCTAGTAGAATCAAAAATCAAATTTAAGATCGATGAGTAACCACAAATTTCCGTATTCAAGGCCGCGGCGGTTACGGGTATCCGAAAACATGCGTTCGATGGTTTCGGAACACTCGCTATTGGTGATAGATTTTATCGCGCCGCTGTTTGTGATGGAGGGGAAAAACCAAAAAACGGAAATTCCATCTATGCCGGATTATTACCGGTTTACACCCGATCTGCTGCTGAAGGAGGTTGAGGAAATTCAGAAACTGGGAATCCCTTCCGTTTTACTTTTCGCCAAAGTGCCCGATGAGAAAAAGGACAATGCCGGCACCGAAGCACTCAACCCGGATGGGCTGATGCAGCAAACGGTAAGGGCCATCAAAAAAGAGTTTCCAGACCTTGTGGTAATGACCGATGTGGCCCTCGACCCGTACAGCAGTTACGGGCATGACGGAATTGTAAAAGACGGGAAGGTTGTAAATGACGAAAGTGCACAGCTGCTTGCCAAAATGTCGGTAAGCCATGCAGAAGCGGGCGCTGATGTAATTGCCCCGTCTGACATGATGGATGGCAGAATTCTAAAGATACGCGAATCACTTGAGGAAGAGGGATTCCACCACACCGGAATTATGGCCTACAGCGCAAAATATGCATCAGGTTATTACGGGCCGTTTCGCGATGCCCTCGATTCTGCTCCCGGTTTCGGCGATAAAAAAACCTACCAGATGGATCCCGCAAATGTTACCGAAGCTGTTAAAGAGGCTGTTACTGATCAGGCAGAAGGCGCTGATATTGTAATGGTTAAGCCCGGCCTCCCCTACCTGGATGTGGTGCGGGCTGTGAAAGAGGCGGTGGATGTGCCGGTATCGGCCTACAATGTATCGGGAGAATATGCCATGATAAAAGCGGCGGCAGAAAAAGGCTGGCTCAACGAAACCGATGCAATGATGGAGGCCCTAATTGCGTTTAAACGAGCCGGTGCCGACCTCATTGCAACTTATTTTGCCAAAGATGCGGCACGATTGTTGTGATGTAGTGAAGAGACGTAAATAAAGTCCCCTCTCGAGAGGGCATCTGTTTGCATGAAAAAAGTGACCTTGAAGCGTTGCCGGTGCTTTTCCGGAATCCTTCAAGCGTCACAGTGTAGCCATTAAAAAACGCTTCAAGGAGCTTACGCACGCTTGAAGGTTCTTTTGTGACTGCACTTTTCCCCTCTCAAGAGGGGACTGAATATCTAATAACAAAAAACAAAGAAGTACAAATATGAAACGTGTTTTATTATTTCTCGGAACCAACCTGGCCATTATTGTGGTGGCAAGCATCACCATGTCGATTCTGGGCGTTGGTTCTTTTCTGGATGAAACAGGAACCAACCTTGACTTGCAGGCATTGCTGATTTTCTGTTTTATTTTCGGCATGGCGGGATCGTTCATCTCTCTGCTGCTATCCAAAAAAATTGCCAAGTGGACAATGAAAGTCCACATCATCGACAAACCGCGAAATTCCACCGAAGAGTGGCTGTTCAGAGTTATTGAAAAACAGTCGAAAGAAGCGGGCATCGGTATGCCTGAAGTTGGAATCTTTCAGGCACAGCAGGCCAACGCTTTTGCAACCGGTGCAAACCGTAATAAAGCACTGGTTGCCATCAGCAGCGGGATGCTGCAGCGGTTTAACCGCGATGAAATTGAAGCCGTGCTCGGCCACGAGGTTGGCCACGTAGCCAACGGCGATATGATCACACTTGCCCTGATCCAGGGTGTGGTAAACACCTTTGTGATGTTCCTCGCGCGGGTGGTCGGTTTTGTGGTAGACCGTGTGGTTCTACGAAACGAGCAGGGCCTCGGACTCGGGTATTTCCTGACAACCATCGTTGCAGAGATCATTCTTGCTATTCTGGCCTCAACCATTGTATTCTGGTTCTCAAGGCGGCGTGAATTTGTGGCTGATGAAGCCGGTGCAAGGCTTGGCAGCCGCCAGGGTATGATCAACGCTCTGAGAAGGCTGAAAGCAGAAATGGGCGTGCCGAACCAGCTCCCCGAATCGATGCAGGCATTTGGCATTACAGGAGGAAAACGAAGCGGAATCAAAGCCCTGTTTATGACCCATCCCCCGCTGGATGACAGAATTGCCGCTCTGCAAAATTTAAGTGATTAATTTAGAATATAGTCTTGAGTCGTGAGTCCTGAGTCTTGAGGGTTTCGAACTCAAGGCTTAGTGCTGTCAATCAAACAGACATCAAGTTTAAATACAACTAATTAACCTATGCTTTTAAAAAGCGAATATCTATTTAACCGTGCACAAGAATCCATTCCCGGCGGGGTAAACTCTCCGGCAAGAGCTTTTAAATCGGTTGGTGGAGTGCCTGTATTTTTCCAAAAAGCGAAAGGCTCCGTCATAACTGATGAAGACGGCAATGAATACATCGACTATGTGGGGTCTTGGGGGCCCATGATTCTGGGCCATGCCTACCCGGCTGTCATCAAAGCCGTGCAGGATGCATCGTTCAATTCTACCTCATTCGGAGCCCCCACCCGGCTGGAGATAGAAATGGCCGAACTGGTAAAGCAGATGGTGCCGAATGTTGACCGGGTGCGTATGGTAAACTCCGGTACGGAAGCGTGCATGAGCGCTGTCAGGGTAGCGCGCGGATATACCGGAAAAGAAAAAATCATCAAGTTTGAAGGCCATTACCACGGGCATGGAGACGCATTTCTGATTAAAGCCGGAAGCGGCGCACTTACACTGGGCAAACCCAGCAGCCCGGGTGTGACGAAGGGAACGGCAAAGGATACCCTGAATGCCGATTTTAACGATCTCGAAAGCGTGGAAAAACTCCTGAAAAAAAATGAAGGAAATGTTGCCGCCATCATTCTTGAACCGTCAGCCGGAAACATGGGATGTGTGCCGCCCAACCCGGGATTTCTTGAAGGTTTGAGAAAACTTTGTGACGAGCACGAAACCGTCCTCATTTTTGATGAGGTGATGACCGGGTTCCGGCTTGCACGAGGCGGTGCACAGGAGCGGTTTGGCGTGGACGCAGATCTTGTAACTTTTGGAAAAATCATTGGCGGCGGACTTCCCGTGGGAGCATTTGGCGGTAAAAAAGAAATTATGGATGTAACCTCACCGGCCGGCCCGGTATACCAGGCGGGTACGCTTTCCGGAAATCCGCTGGCTATGAGTGCCGGGTTAGCCCAGCTCAGCACACTTGAGAAACATCCCGAACTCTATGTGGAACTTGAAGAAAAAACCGAATACCTGGCAAAGCGGTTGCGTGTTGTGCTCAATAATCACAAGGTGGATTATCATATCAACCAGGTGGGCTCCATGATCAGCATATTCTTTACAAAAGAAAAAGTGTCCAGCTTTAAAACTGCCAACACGACGGATCAGGAATTCTTTAGGCGGTTTTTCCATGAAATGCTCAGGCGTGGAATTTATCTGCCTCCATCGCCATTCGAAACCTGGTTTTTAGCCACATCACACACGCATGAAATGCTCGACAAAACCGTACTGGCGGCTGATGAATCCCTTGAGGCTGTAAAGGCTGGAATGAAGTAAAAAATCATCGTTCCGGTTATCGAATATTTGCGTAATATTCGGTTATAACCTGCACTATTCACCAAGCTCATTTTTTTAACGCGAAGCGAAATTTAGTTGTGAATAGTGCAGGGTGGTTGTTTTCACGGTGCATTATAATCCCCATTGAACTTATAGTGCACTCAATCATAAACAAATGGTTGGGAGGGATTATGAGAAGCAAAAAACAAGCAATTCTTTTAGTACTGATTTTTCCGTTTTTCTGGTTCAACTCCTGTTCAGATGAGGCCTCACAGGATGATGAAGTAACCGTTTGGGTTCAGCTTGATGTAACCGAGATCAGGGAAAGCCGCTATAAAATCGGTGATCCACCAATAACCGGTGTCTTTACTGATGAAATTAATTTTACACGATACGGTTTCTACACGTTCAGCCGGTACGGAGATGGTTATTTTCAGGCAATGCCCGGCATGGGATCGTCTGCAAAAATGCCGGAAACGCTCAACCTTACTATTCAGAGCACACATCCCTGCCAGGACAGCCAGTCTCTGGTTATAGGGGGAACCGCCACGCGATTTCTTGAAGGCCGGGTACATCCCGCAAGCGGATGGATCAAGGCTATGCCTGCAGGAGGTAATCGCATGATTTTGCACCTGTTGCCAACAGAAATCGTGGATGTGGATGTTTTACGCTGTAATATTCAGGATTGTCAGAATGGATTTGGTTTTCCACACACATCAGTAGGTGAGGATCCGAATGCAACTGAAGAAGACGAATATGGATATGAAATTGTATATGGTTACAATCTAACAGAAGTGGACTTTAATACGCTGAAGGAGATTGCCAGAGGTGGTGAAATACCATTGACGATTCCGATTTCTATCCAGGATACAAACGTTGAAGATTTTGAAGATCCTCCCGGTTATCCGGCCAGCCACACCGTTATCTACCGGGTAAACGGATGGATCGGCCCGGTTTCGGGTGATGATATTTAATTTCAGCTCTTGTTTCTGTTTTAATCAATTCGCTGTAAAAATTCCAGGACACACATTATGTGTGAGTTGATATAGTGTAATGTCAATAATATAAATGGCAGGTTGGCAAAGACTTCCGAAGTCTTTCTGATTTTAGTAAAATATTGGCTAATTACATCTTTCAAATCTTTTTGGTAGCGTTTATGAAGACTTCGAAAGTCTGATACTCAACATTCGATTAATGATAAGATCTTTCGAAAAGGGGATTAGCAACCATTTTTAAAAAAAATCTGTACTGGCTTACCCTGGAGTCCTTCCCGGTAACCCCTCGAATTTGTTCTCGTGCTTTGAAAGGCTCAATGCCTCGGGGTCTTTTCTTGTTGCTCTGATCTCCCCCGGGTTGCGCTCCATCATTCTTGCTTCGCAATTCCGATAGCCGCTTCACCCGGGGGATACAAAGCCTCCAAAAAAATCCCGAGGCAAGGAATGAAGAAAAGGCAACAAAAAGCATCGAAGGGATTGGGCGTGGTTTACTGAATGCAGAAACCCCAAAGCTGTTATCCGGATCAGAGATCTATCGAATTTGGGTCATGCAATACACAAAACAGGAATCAGATGCTGTGTGTTATTGATGCAAGTGTATTCAAAGAGTGTTACTCGAAAAATAAAAGAGTTCGAATTAATAAACCCAAAAAAGTCGTTAAACCTTTTTTGCACCGAAAGCATTCGGTACCGACATTGAAACACAAAGGTTTATGAGCATTTATTAAAGAATGAACCACTACTGGTTTCAATGTCGGGATTGACCCCGACAAATCATTGGTTCACAATGATTTGTCGGCCCTTCGGGAAAAATTGTCATTGTTTCAATGACAATTTTGGGATAAAGATAACAGCGGGACATTATTTTCGTGAACCGGTTAAATAATAATCCACACTGATACCACGGTAGAAATAGTTTGTAGTTAGTGTCAGCTCTCCGTCTGATATTCCGCCCTCTCCCGCATATCTGCCAAAAGGTGTAACTATATCAAATAGAATTTTGTCATTTTGGTGTAAAGCGTAAGTGCAGTGCCTTGGCGGGTTGGTTTGCCCATGAGGCCTGCAATATGGGTTAGTTGCATTTCGGCTTGATTCGAAATGCCTGATAGGGACATCAGCACCTTCAAGGCCTGAAAACAGGAGTGTATCTACCCTGCTTTCTACGATGTATATCTCTACCGGAAATGCGACTTGAAAAGTGTCGCTTCGTGTAATCTCGCCATATCTTTCCGGTGGACAACCGACAAGGCAGATCCTTTCATTTATTTGAATTCCCTCAAGCGCGTAAGTACCGGCAACTGATTTCGTAAGATCATTTGCGCTTGTTGAACAGGATGCCAGAAAAAAGGCAGTTACTGTAATGGACAAAACAGTAGGCAAAATGGATGTGAACAGAACTCTTGCTTCCATATATCATGATTAATTTATCCTGACTTACATAGTTTTATTTCAATTAGAGAATGGCAGTTTGGCAAAGACTTCCGAAGTCTTGCTGGTTTTAATAAAACATTGGCTAATTTTATCTTCCAGACCTTTTGGTAGTGCTGATGCAGACTTCGGAAGTCCCATATGACCTGCATTCTTTTGTTGACACGACAATAGATAATTTATAAGCATTCTTCAGAGAAAACAATAAGTTCAATCAATTCGCAGGAAAATATCTCCCGGACGAATATTCTGTTTGAATTGATCCACACCTGCAGGATTTGGATTGTAAAAACCGATCACATCCACATTTAGCCCCTCCTGTGGGATTCTGTCTTCCAGGCCAAGCGCCCAGAAAATTCCCTGAATTGCTGTCCGCCGCATATGCAAATTATTAAAATCGTAAGGATGGCCAAGCGTAGTGAAAAATACCCGGCTGGTTCCGTTTTCTCCTTCATAAAGTTTTGTCCATGCAACAACATGCGGATCTCCGAAATAATCTCCATCCGGTTCATCACCCTCAATTGCTCTGCCAATCAACAAGGGTTGGGCAGCCGTACTCAGCTCTGAAGCATCATACAGCCAGCTTCTTGCATAAAACGGGTCTACTCCATTTAAAACAGGGTGGCCTCTGTTTTCTTCCGATAAAAAAACACCCGTTGAATGTTCAGAGCCAAAATGGCTGATCCACGGCAAGCCAAAAACATACCGCGGCCACTCTTCGTCCAAGTAGCTGTAAGCATGACTCTCTCCGTACTGAAACGCGTGTGTCGAAGTTCGGAAACCCGCCATCGGCCGGCCGGATTCAGCAAAATCAAGAATGTATTGCAACTGATCATCTGGCAGGTTTCTGAACCGCGTAAACATCACCATCATGTCGGCATTCTCAAGGGCTTCAAGTCCCGCGATGTTGTCGCGCCGGTTCGGATCGATAAACCCATCGGTAACTGAGTAGGCAACCTCCACATTAAAGCCATACCTGTTTTTTAAAATACGAGCCAGCATGGGCATGCTCTCTTCGGATCGGTACTCCTCATCGCCGGTAACGAACACCACACGCGGAGTGTTGGGATCAGTCGGCTGATAGAATTCAAGCGGAGGAGCTTCTTCTGCTTCGGGTGAATCTGACCGGCAAGACCATGCAGAAAATAAGATGAAAACAATACATAAAACCTGAATTTGCCTCATTGTCAGTTCATTAAAAAGTTTGAAATGATACCTCGCAACTATCTGTTAGCTATTCTCATAAATACCCTGTACGATAGCAATAAAAACCAGTTCCTTCAACAGAATTGCTCTAAAATTTAGTTTGTGAATTGTTAATCCAAAGAGTCTATCTTTACCGGTCTGTGATAATTGGATGAAATTGAATCGTTTAATAAAATTATTTTTGTTGAATAAAAATCCCGAATGAATAAACCTGCGCTCGCAACTGTATTTCTGGTGGTAATGATCGATCTTCTCGGATTCGGGATCGTGCTGCCGCTGCTTCCGTTCTACGCACAGGAATTTGCCGCTTCCGCCGTTATGATCGGGTTGCTGTACAGCGTTTATTCCTTTATGCAGCTTAATTTTTCACCCATCTGGGGGAGCTGGTCTGATCGTATCGGACGGCGGCCCATCATGCTGCTCAGTACATTCGGGGCGGTGATTGCCTACATCATTTTCGGGCTGGCCGAGTCGCTTGGCGTACTCTTTTTCTCAAGGGTGGTTGCCGGAATGATGGGCGGAAACATCTCGACGGCACAGGCCTACATCGCCGATGTTACCGATGATGAAAACCGTGCCCGTGGCATGGGTCTGATCGGGGCGGCTTTTGGAATCGGTTTTGTGATTGGCCCCGCAACCGCCACACTGCTTATACACTCCTCCTTCCACGATTTTATTGCCGGACTGGGATGGACAACATTTGCCGAATGGATGAGTACTAACCGATTTGCTTTGCCGGGCTTTTTTGCGGCATTTCTCTCCTTTTGCAGTTTTTTAATGGTACTGTTCAAGCTGCCCGAAACCGTGGATACCACCAAAGAACGCAAAGCATTTTACCGCCGGCCAAGCGTGTTCACCCCGAGGTTCTGGCGGCTACTGTCTGACCAAAAAGGGAAATCGGCACGGGGATTCCTCATTCCTCTCATCATTGGATTTTTCCTGTTATCGTTCGGTGAGTCGAGCCTTTACAGCGCATTCCCGCTCTTTGCCGAGGCTGAACTTTCCATGACGGCTGAAGAAGTTGGCATCCAGTTTTTTTACATCGGGATTATTGCCGTGGTGGTTCAGGGTTTTTTGATCAAACCGCTGACCAATATTTTTGCCGAAGAAAAACTATTCATGGCCGGTAACATTATCATGGTTATCGGGCTTGGTTTGATCCCGCTTGCTCATAATATGCTCACGCTCGCGGTTTTTCTTGGGTTGATGGCACTTGGAAAAAGCCTTAACACGCCCACCATCACCAGCCTGATTTCCAAAGAAGCGAACGATGACAATGTCGGAGCTGTGATGGGGGCATCGCAGGGTTTATCCGGCCTGGGGCGGATGATTGGCCCCACATGGGGTGGCGCACTGTTTGCCGTATATTTCGGGCTGCCGTTTGCACTAACCGCCCTCATCGTTGCCACCACCGTTTGGATTGCTTTTGGCCTGATTCAAAAAGAAAAACGACGGCAATCTTAAATTGAGCAACCTGAATACTATAAATTTTTGGTTCTACAGAAAACTTTGTGGGTAATTGCCGATAAGACTAAATCATGGTTGCTGTTAATTAAAAGTAGGCAGTTGTCAGTTGACAACTCATTTGGATAAATATAGACGGTAAATGATCTTTAAATACAAATAAAAACAGATGATTAAATTCAAACCAAATTATAAAATTGTCAACTGCCTACTGTCAACTAAAAACCTTCTAAAAATTTCCGTCCCGCAACCCACAGAGTTTTCAAATGAACCAAAAATTTTCTCGCAAATTAACACAGATGAATCGCTGAATTTCGCTGTATCTATTTTTTCTTCTCTCATCTTCATCAAAACAGAATTTCGGGAAGTTCTCCCCTTTATGTAACTTTAAGAAAAGAGAATATTAAATAAATCTACTGCCATGACTATTTATTTAGCTGACAAACTACCCGAACAAGCCATTTCAGATCTTCAAAATCTTGGACTTAACGTCGTTTCAAAGCCACAAACCACTGCCGCAGATCTTGAACAGGGTCTGGAAGATGCACAGGTGCTGATTGTGCGTTCAACCGTTGTGAGTGAAACGTGTATAAAAAACAGCAAATCACTCAGCCTTATTATCCGAGCAGGGGCAGGTGTTAATAACATAGACATCGAAGCTGCCAGTAATCTTGGTATTTTTGTAGCCAATTGTCCCGGGAAAAATGCAATCGCCGTAGCCGAATTAACCATGGGGCTTATTTTAGCTCTCGACAGGTTTTTAGGAGATAATGTTGTTGACTTTAGAGAGGGCAAATGGAATAAAGCGGTTTACAGTAAAGCAGACGGTTTATTCGGTAAAACATTGGGGATTATCGGAACCGGCCAGATTGGAAGGGAAGTCATTGTAAGGGCAAAGTCTTTTGGGATGCCGGTTGTGGCTTGGTCGCGATCCCTAACTCCCGAAATAGCTGAAGAATTGGAAATTATTTATGCAGACAGCATTAAAGAAGTTGCTTCGAAAGCGGACATTTTGAGTGTGCATCTTGCACAAAATGAGCATACAAAAGGAATTATATCTAAGGAAATTTTATCCGCTTTAAAAGATGGCGCCTTTTTCATCAATACTTCAAGAGCCGGGATTGTTGATGAAGATGCTCTGATTGAAGAGCTTAAATCCGGCAGGCTGAAAGCAGGGCTTGATGTGTTTAGTGATGAGCCTGAATTTAAACAGGGAGATTTCACAAGCCGATTTCAGGGAATTGATAATGCCTATATCAGCCATCATATTGGCGCGAGCACGAAGCAGGCACAGCTTGCCGTGGCCGCTGATGCAGTGGATATTGTTCGTGGATATGTTCAGGATGGTTATGTGCGAAACTGGATTAACAGGAGTGAACAGACCGATGCACCATGGCAGCTCGTTGTACGTCATTATGATAAACCCGGCGTTATCGCCAATGTGATGAGCGAACTGAAACACGCTGACATTAATGCGCAGGAGCTCAGCAATGTGATTTTTGACGGCAATAAAACAGCCTGCTGTACCATTCAGATCGATACGGAGCCATCGGCAGATATTCTTGAGAGTATCCGAACCCGCCAGGATGAGGTGATCAGCGCCACGCTGGTTTCCCGCTGATTGGATGAGGGAAAAATTTTTTCCTGGTGATTTAGTTTTCTTGCGGAATTACCGATGAAGCACACCGGATACCAATTTCAGGGCTTCTGGTATCGCGGAAAGTATAAACCCTCCAGTAAGTCCGGATGGGAAATGGAAGTTGCATAACGCTGCCTCCCCGGATCACACGGAGATCACTTCTGTCCAGCGAAAATTTATATCTCCTGCGGGGGTTGCTATGGTATTGCATATACCAGTCACCAATCCATTCGTAAACATTACCGCTCATATCATAAATACCCAGTCCGTTGGGCAGCTTGGTTCCCACCGGCTGGCTTACAGGCGGACTGTTATATTGGAAATGCGCAAAATAGTCAAGGCTGTCGCGCGCGTTTGTACCGGAAAAAACTTCATGCCTGCCTCCCGACCTGGCAGCGTATTCCCACTCCTGTTCAGTTGGCAGGCGGTAACCCAAAGAGTTGCAGAATTCGAGAGCATCATCCCAGCTAACATTCACAACAGCCCGGTTGCCGCGGCCTCGTCCGCCGTCATTTGGAAGCGGGAGTCCATTCGCGGAAGCAAAGGCATCGTATTCTTCGAAGGTAACAGGATATTTTCCGATATAGAAATCATCCAGGTATACGGGATGTACCGGCAGCGCATCGGGGTTGTGCTGGTAAAACAGATCTCCCATATAAAAATTACCTCCTTCAACCAAAATCATTTCATATTCCGGTACGGCCGGGGATTTTTCTTCCGTTTGAGCCATTGCTCTTAACGGCAGAAATATGAGCAAAACCGATATGATCACCCCCATCCGCATCATTCAGAAATCTGAGCATTACCGTTATTCCAAGAGTTACCCGTCTGACCGCTCAAAGCGGTCTGACGGGTAGTCCCTGATAAAAAGAACCTTCAAGCGTGCGTAAGCTCCTTGAAGCGTTCTTTTGCGATGAAGTGACGCTTGAAGGATTCCGGAAAATCACCGGTAACGCTTCAAGGTCACTGGGTTTCCCCAGCTAAATACATCCTTAAAGATAACCGTTTTAGACTGCCCGGGCAGAATTTGAATATCTGCTGTATAAAAATTTAACGGGATTGAGGATTTTGAAATTATTCAGGTATCAGAGGTTCCCAGCTCAGCCAAGACCTCTCCGCGTTCGGAATCCGGCAGGTTTGTTTTGATTTAGCGACCTGCAAGAGTATCCCGGGGTATTTGCCGGGATTCCTGGCAGAGTCGTGGTTGGTGGTTCAATTGAGCGACCTGGAAGAGTTGCCTTGTGCTTTTCAAGGCATCCTGCAAGAGTCGCGGTTTCCTGCCCACCATTTCCTTTACAAAAACCTTTCCACCTAACCCACAACTCTTCCAGGAGCCGAAAAACACGGCACTCTGGCAGGTTGTTTGGTTTAGTACTCCAAAAGATCATCTGCTGTTCTTTCGGGAGCTTTGAATGGGCGAAAATGAATGACATTCCCCCATTCCTGCAGCCGGATAAACCAGCCGTGTACAAATTCCGGTGTGAACTGCGATTCGTGGCAAAGAGCTGCGTTAATCGCCGTCTCGGCTTCTTCTTCGGTGAACGCCATCTGAATGGTGAGGTACCGGTCATCTACACCCATAAACATTTTTTCATCTTCATCATCCAGAAGCGATGCGGGGACACCCACATAAAACAGCGATGGAGTTTTATCCCACTCCCTGTTTAAAACCGCCTGTGTGACCGTTGCTCCCACCAGCCGGTGATCCATATGGTTGGAAAAACCGTCCGGCCCGAAAGTAATGATGGCATCCGGTTTTCGCTCTTCGATGATCCGGTGCAGGTCCCGGAGAATGCCGCGAGTTTGGTCAATCAGGTTGTTGTGGCCTGCCGAGATGCCAAGCTGGTCTTCGTAATCCAGATGGATCAGTTCAGCCCCCAGCAGATCTGCGGCACACTTTAGCTCTTCCCTTCTCACCGCTGCCAGCTCCTCTTCATCATCAATTCCGGAAAAATCGGTAAAACCGAGTCGTCCGTCGGTTGCCGTTACCAGTATGACTTCCACTCCCCGGTTGGCATATTGATGCAAAATGGGACCAACGAGCGTTTCATCATCCGGATGGGCAAAAATGGCCATCAGCACTTTATCATCATCGTAATTAGCAGCCTCGCTGTGCTGTTCGCAGGATAAAACCGGGCTGAATGTCAACAACAGAAAAAGAGTGAAAAAGATACCGTAATATTTTTTTGGAAGTTTGTTTGAGGGTTGCATAATGGAGGGAAGTATTTAAATTTGTTAAAATTTTTTGCTGTTAAAAACCGATGAAATATTGGTTATAAAGAAAGCTTATGAAGGCAGAATAGCATTTTTCACCGATTTACCCAACATCAAAAATATTTTGCTCTTCGTGAGCATATTATAATATTTCCCCATCTTTTCTTTCCGTAAATTACTTATAGATAAATGTGCCACTGCGATGAAAAATCAAACCAGGTCATGGAAAATATTGCTGTGGACAGGGTTGTTTTTTGGTTTGTTAATGTCCACCTGTAAACTGTTTGACAGCAACGGGGAAAACGGAGAGAATGATTATGAGCCGGCACCCCTGACTGACATTGACAGCAATGAGTATCAGACGGTAAAACTTTGGGAGCATATCTGGATGGCCGAAAATCTGCGCACCACCCGATACAATGACGGAACTCCCATTATAACCGGGCTAAATAGAGAAGAATGGGAATCTTCATCAGAAGGGGCTTATGCCATTTATCCTCACCAGGACGTGGAAGGCATTGATTCTGATCAGGACATGGTCAATGCATACGGAATACTTTACAATTGGCAGGCAACCAGAGATCCCAGGGGTTTGTGCCCCGAAGGCTGGCGGATCCCGGAATTTGATGAGTATCAAGACATGAGGGATTTTGTAAACGATAAAAGGCAAGCCGGCTTTGATGGGATAGGTGACGCTCTGAAAGCTGCAAGACAGGTTGGCCATCCCTGGGGCGGAGTACACGACACGGATGTGCATCCGCGCTGGGGTGCAAATGAAAACCACTTCGGGCGAGATGAATTTGACTTTACAGCATATGCGGCTGGTTTCCGCACCTCCCATGATTATCGCCAATATGAAGGAGACTATCGTGCATTGGGATATGAAGCAGTCTGGTGGTCTTCCAGAGAATCGGCAACTGATGCATTTGTTTTCCGTATCTGGAGTTGGGAAAATTTCACGATTCTAAATACGGCCAGCAAAAAAGATGGCGTTTCGGTACGATGCATCAGGGATGCCAGGTAATTTTCTGGCAATTTGATTAAATGGGGGTGACTGTTCTAAAAAGCTCACGGCCGCGGATCTTGAAGCCACCGTTCCGGGTCCACCATTTCTCCGCCTTCACGAATTAAAAAGAAAAGTACTGAGCCGCGTGTAGAGTTTTCATCACCAGAAAGGCCAATTACTTCACCTTTTCTCAAAACCTGGTTTCTCCTCACAAAAATTTCGCTCAAATTGCCGTAAGCTGTGCGGTAATTTCCGTGGTTCACAAATACCACCTCACCGTAACCGGGCATGGGCTGTACACCAAAAACGTACCCGTCGCTCACAACGCTCACAGACGATCGGGCAGGTGCAGAGATGTCGATGCCGAGGCTGGGTGTGCGGGTGTTGTGAACCGGGTTCACCCTTACGCCAAACCGTTCGGTGATGGTGCCGTTATCAACCGGCCAGGGCAGTTGTCCGCGCTGCTCTCTGAATTGTTCTTCAAATGCCGACAGCTCTTCATCGCTGAGAGAAAATTCCCTACTCACAGGAACTTCTCCGGCGGCTTCTGCACGGCGCAGGCGCTGTTCTTCACGAATCAGATTTGTCATAGTGTTTTCCAGGTTTTCGCGCTGCTCTTCATGCCTCCTTCGAAGATTTTCGAGGCTGCTGATATCTTCCTGTAATTTTTCCACAACCTGTTTTTGCTGCGACTGCTGCTGCTCAAGGTTCCGGTTTTCTTCGCGAATGTTTGCCAGCGCATTTTCATTACGCTGCCGGGTGTCGATCAAATCCAGCCTTGATTGTTCCAGTTGCTGCTGAGTTTCTTCAATTTCATCTACCCGGGCTTGAAGATGGTCGTTAAATCTGGCCAGGTAGTAAGAGCGAACCATAAGCTGATTGATGGAAGTGGAGGTTAATACCAGTGCAAGCTCTGTGGTTCTGCCGTGCTTGTAGAGATAGGTCAGTGTTTCTTTGTATTGATCAATCAACTGTTTTAGCCTTTCTTCAAGCTCTTCCAGGTTGTTTTCAATCAAATTAATCTCTTCCTGAATTTGCCGCTGTTCACGGTTCATCTGCCTCAGGCGTTCCTGCTGCAGGGCAATGAGACGGTTCAGCTCTTCGTACTGCTGATAAACCTCATCATACTCGAGGGTGGTCTCTTCCAGGCGTTTGGTGTAGGTTTCTATCTGCTGATCCAGGTTCTGAATTTGAGAGCGGGTGGATTGCTGGCGCTCAAGAATCTGAGAGCGCAGATGATCATATGACGATTGGCCAAATACGGCCTCGGCCGCCAAAAAGCCTGTTAAAAAAACCAATATGAAGAGTCGATTCATCATAAACGGTAAACAGGGATATCATCCGGAAGATCAATCCCAAGTTCCGGAAGTGTTACGTTGATATCAAGATTTTGAACCAATAAAGTTGCACGGGACTGTCCATCACTGCTGATCACCGTAATTCTTCTGGGCAGTTTGAAGTTTTCAATTTCTGCGTACCCTTCATATTCAATACGGCTAAAAGGCGCTTGAAAATTTGCGCTTGCATGTACAACCTCTTGTATGAGCCCGGTGTTTTTTGAAATGGTTACCATAGCCTGGTTGTGTAAAACTGCCACATACGTACCGCTGGTCTCGTAAATTTCCACTACTTCATCCGCATCAAAAGTGAAGTTAAAAAGATCAATCATATTTACCGATGCGATGGAGCCCACACTGCTTAATTTCCCCTGGTGAAGCGGCGCCTTTTCAGCGATTCTGTCAACACGATTATAGATCAGCAGCGAGTCTGAATCGACATAAATCTGGCCGCCTTCAACCCCAACGCTTGTTCTTACCTGAAACAGGCTTTCGTTACGGTTTGACTGAAACTGTAGTGTAACACGTTCGCTGTTTCCCGGTTCGCTCACAATGGCACGGCCTCTGCCGCTCAGAGTCAGCAGGTCATCCCGGTAGTCCGGCACAGAATACAGCAGTTCTTCAGCCGAAATTGCCGAACGCTCCATCTCCTTATCAGCGGTCAACTCTTCTGTTGTGCTGCATGCTGCAACTAAAAATAACAGCAGCATAGCGGCAAAGAGTTTTCGTATGTTTTGAAGGCTGATCATTATATCCGGTCTTGCAGATAGGTTCGTTCAGGATCTTTCTCAAAGGCTTTTTGCCACCAGGTTCGGGCATTTTCCATATCGTCCAGGGCTTCGAAAACATCGCCGAGATGCTCATAGACTTCGGCGCTTGCATCCCCGGTATCCACAGATTTTTGGATGTACTCCAGGGCTTTATCGTAATCCCCCATTTTGAAATATACCCAGCCGAGGGTGTCCAGATAGGCGGCGTTTTCGGGCTCCATGCCCACAGCGCGCTCAGACATTTCGAGAGCTTCATCCAGCCTCTCTTCACGCAGAGAGAGATAATATGCGTAATTATTGAGTGCGGTGTGATTGTTGGCGTCGAGCCGGAGAGCCATTTCGTAAGCTTCCACGGCATCATCCCAGTTATCAAGCTGGTATTTTACATCGCCCAGTGTACCGAAAATAATGGATCTGAAATTTCTTCGGGAGGGTGCCATGGTTGCCTCTTCAAGCCATTCAGCGGCTTCTTCATAACGGTCAGTCAGCATATAGGAAGCGCCAGTAAAAAACATCACAAAAGCGTTATCAGGTGCTGCATCGTGCGCATCTTCTGAAAGTTCAATCACCTCTTCATACCGGTCAAGCGAAAACAGTACCTGAAGCCTCTGACTCCATGCATCCGCTTCATCCGGAATAGCTTCCGTTGCCCGCTCAAGCGTGATGAGTGCCTGTTCAAGATTGTTTTGCTGCAGATAGTAGTCGGCTGCAATCAGCTGTGCCGGGCCAAATTCGGGTTCATTTTCACTGATGGCGTGTATTAATTTTTCGGTTTGCTGTTCAAGTACAGCTTCGCCTGGCATACTCTGTTGTTGCATGTACACAAATCGCACCAGCTCCATTTTTTGTGATGGATTGATCAGCGGATCTTCAATCATTTCAACGAATGCATCTCCCATTTTTTCCCATTGGTTGTTGTTGATAAAAATTTCAGCCAGCAGCAGCAATGTTTTCGGCTCTCCGGGATTTCTTTTGCGGGCATCCATCAAAACTTCTTCGGCCGCTTCCATATCACCCAGCTCCAGGTAATACTGGCTGATGGTGTGCAGGGTAGTAATATTTCCCGGGTTCAGCTCCCGCATTTTCTCCAGTTCGGCAAGAGCTTTTTCGTTTTGATTGAGGGCGTTGTAGTTTTGAAATTTTTGAAGGTGTATTTCGAACGTGCTGCCGCGATACTCCAGAATTTTGTCGAGCACTTCATTCGATTTTTCCAGCTGGCCAAACTCGATGTAATTTTCAGCCAGGGAATAGAGCACATCAACATCCCGCGGGTGATGCTTCAGTACAGTTTGTAATGCCTCCACTGCCATCTCGTTGCGGCCGGACTGACGGTAGATCTCGGCCAGCTTTATGTGATACCATTTATTTTCGGGATCAAGATCGGCGGCAATCTGCCCGTAGTAGGCGGCATTGGTTAAATCGCCGGTGGCAAGGTACACATCAGATAGTGCGTAATTGATTCCCGGTTCATCAGAAAGAATCAGATGAGCGGCTGTCAGTTTATCCAAAGCAAGTTCGTACTCCTCGTTTTCGAAGTGGGTGATGCCTTCAATAAAATATTCCATTGCCCGCGTCCTGTCAGGATCAGTCAGGCCGGAATCCTGGGCGGCCGTTGTAAACGGAACAAGAAGAAAAATGCCGAGAATTATCGAAATGTGTGATAAAGTTTTCATCAAATGGGGGTGTAATGTCATGATGTTATTACTATGGAACGATGCTTTATGAAGCTAATTATAAGAATGATCAGTTAAAACTGTTTTAACCTGCCAATTTTTTAGAAAAAACGGACTTCTTTTGAGGCCAAATTTCAGCCTGATCGAATTCGTTCGTGAGAATACCCATCAGACAGCCACACTTAATCAGGTACAAGTTCTAATGTTAGAAATACCCGTCAGACCGCTTTGAACGGTCAACCGGGGAACATCAAAACTGATTAAAATTTACATCCTGTCCGGGGCCGAAATTCCCAGGATGGTGAGGCCATTGGCCAGCACACGGGCAGTGGCCTTGGCCAGTACCATCCGTGCATGCATCAGATTTTCGGGTTCACCGATAATCCGGCAGTCGTGATAGAATGAGGTGAAACCGGATGCCAGTTCATTCAGGTATGTAATGAGCCTGTGCGGTTCGCGATGGCCTGCCGCAAGTGCAACCGCATCGGGGAAATTGAGCAGTTTTTTGATGAGTGATATTTCTGATTGATGGGTCAGTACGGAAAGATCGGGCTGTCCGGCAAAATCGCCCATTGAGCCTGCCTTTCGTAAAATGGATTGAATACGCGCATGAGCATACTGCAAGTAAAAAACGGGGTTTTTTTCACCGGCTTCTTTCGCCCGGGCTACATCAAACTCAAGATGTGTGTTTGGGGATCGCATCAAAAAGAAAAAGCGGGTTACATCTTCTCCCACATCATCCATCAGTTCATCGAGTGTGACAAAGTTGGCTTTTCGCGTACTCATTTTGTACGGCTTGCCGTCTTTCACAAGAGTAACAAACTGGTAGACCAGAACTTCAACCTTTTCAGAGTCGTAGCCCAGCACCTCAATACCATTCTTAACATCGGGATAAGTGTCGATGTGATCGGCACCAAAAATATCCAGGCAGAGGTTAAATCCGCGATCCAGTTTATTGGCGTGATAGGCAATATCGGGCAGGCGGTAGGTCGGCTCGCCGGTACTCTTCACCAGAACCGTATCCTGGTCTTTTCCAAACTTCGTGGTCTTGAACCAGACTGCTCCGTCTTCATCATAAGCCATCTCCTTTTCACGAAAGGATTTTATCGTCTCATCTATGGCCCCATTGTCATAAAGCGTCTGTTCGTTGAAAAAGGAATCCATTTCAATGTTCAGCCGTTTCAGTGTCTGCTGGATATCCTCAAAAATGGCGGCTTCTGCTTTTTCTTTGAACCGTTTTTCATCCGGTTCATCCGCCAGCGAATCGCCAAATTTCTGAACCAGATCTTTAGCGATGTCGGTGATGTATTCCCCCTCGTAACCGTCTTCCGGAAACTCAGCATCTTTGCCCAGTTCCTGCAGATAGCGGCACTGGACGCTTTGCCCGAGCAGGCGCATCTGCCGTCCCGCATTGTTGAAATAATATTCGCGCTGCACATCAGCCCCCGTCCATTCCAGCAGGCGGGCTACGGTATCACCCAGCACGGCATTTCGCCCGTGGCCTACAGTCAGCGGTCCGGTGGGATTTGCACTGACAAACTCAACCAGTGCTTTGATGCCGATGCTACCATCGCTTTTCCCAAACTCTGTACCCTTTTCAATAATTTGCGCCAGTTCGTTGTAAATATAATCTCCGGCAAACCGGAAGTTGATAAAGCCGGGGCCTGCTATTTCTGTGGATTTGATTCTTTCCGGATCGAGATCTAATTCATCAACAAGCTGCTCGGCAATTTTCCGGGGATTGTTGCGGAGGGGTTTGGCAAGCTGCATGGCCACGTTGGTGGCGGCATCACCGTGGGAGGGGTCTCTCGGTTTTTCGATCTGAATGCCGGGGATTTGGTCTTCGTTCAGGCCGATTTTTAGTAGTGCCTGCCTGATAGATTCCTGTAGATATTGCTCCATAAAAAGCGAAAGCTGGGGTTTTGAGTTGAGTTAACGGGTTGAATTTTTGATTGGGTAAATATACAGTTTTCAGAATCCGTAATCTGCCCTGATATGATTTTAAAAAAGCGAGGCCTGATCGTTGTCGGCACCGGAAATTTTCTGTTTTAGGAAGGCGGGATCATACTCGTAAATATCCAGCATTTCGGGCTGAAACCTCTTGCCGTAGAGCCTGCGGCAAACGCCCTGAAGCGCACGCTCGCCTGCAGGGGTAATGGTCAAATAACCGTGCTCATCTTCGCGGATAAAGCCGAATTGCCGCACATCATTCACAATCAGGTAGCCCAGTTTTGGTATCACCTGGATATTTTTTTCCACAAACTCCCTGTGCAGTGGTTCATCATTGTAGGTGTAAACCAGGCCAAGCAGGTTCATTTCCGCTTCGGTGACAGGGTATCCTTCCGAAGATTTCGTGAGCAGGTTGTCCCACGCTGCCTGGCTGTAATAAAGCCCAAACCACCATTTGGCGTGCTTCAGCAGTTTGTGTGAAATGGAGCAGGCCAGATATTTACCCGGTGCTGCCCGGCGCGGTTCACCCCTGTCGCGGTACATACTCACCATGGTTGCAAGATCAAGTTCCTGCAGGTTTGGAGGGTATTTAAAAATAAAATCCGTCTTTTTTTGCATGATGAATAAGCACGCAGTTTTTCAGGTACAACCGTTGAAAATTTTTCTGAAGCCGATTTCACAGGCATCAATGATATATACAAAAAAATAATGGATTTCTGTGAATTTGCAGAGTGATTTAAATAATCTTAATGAATTCAAAAATCTAACCTGACTGTAAAATGGCGCAAGCGTCCCCGCTTGTGACTTTAGGTCCGATGTATATTGTTAATTTTACCGTTGACTGTGGCTTTTTATGAGCCTATAACAAGGAGATTCTTCGACTTCGTCCCGACATAAATGCGTCGGGACTGCGCTCAGAAAGACAATTAGAAATAATAATCTATTGAAATTTTAAATAAACAGAAGCTGCTGCGGCAACGAGTTTTTCTCCCTGTAAGATTAAAAATCTTGATACTGTATTTCTGTTCATCAGGGTTAATTCACGGTTAATCTGATCATCCAAATTTTTCAGCATTTGCAGGCTGCGATCCAGGCCGCCGCTTCGGTTTCTTGTAAGCCAGAGCCGCTGGTGTTCTTCAATCACCGTTTCGTTTAGCTGTTTGAGCTGTTGCAGCAATTCAATGTTATCTGTGGCACTATGCTCACGTTTGTACTGGATATATTTTTTGGTCAGCGCCCCCAGGTGTATCATGCGGACGGCATTTCTGTATTCATCCAGAATCAGGGCGGCATCTGTTCTCTCCATTTGGGTTTCATCGAGCCGTTCTTCCAAAATGGAGGTGTATTCAATAATCGATCGGTAATCATAAGGGCCGGCATTTTCGAACCGCTGCTTTATTTCTTCGACTATTTCATCATCGTAGTGAATCAGCTCAAAAAGTCCATCCTGCAGTTTGTTCTGCACGGCTTCTATCATCACCTTGTCCATAATGCCGAACATGAAGGTTTGCATGGTTGTGGTCATGTTCACCATCTTGTACTCTTCAAACTGATTGTATCGCCCCATGTCTAAAACCAAATCTCCCATAACTCCGGAAGAGTCCTGAAAAGCCATCCGGTTCAAAAAGGCAGCAAACGGAAGCCTGTCTTCGCTTTCCACATTCCAGCTTAGAGCGGAGCCGTACACAAAGGGTGCAATACTGACCGGCCAGTATTGCCAGTGTCCCATATCACCCCAGTCGGTCAGCAGCATTCCCCGTGCATCATTTTGAATGGCACTATGCACAGCGTTGCTAATGTTTTGCTTCATGTTATCGGTTCGGCCTGTGATGGTTGTCCAGCTGCTGGTTCCAGGGCAAACCATAAAGTCCAGCCCGGCCTCTCGATATTTTCGGGTTTGATCTTTAAACGGATGCACATCCTCGTATCCCCATTCAAGCAGTATCACTTCATCCGGTATTTGTGGAATGATTTCCGGGTGCTTGGTGACGATATCACCCCACATCATCATTTGCCTTTCATGATTTTCGGCAACAAAATCTTCCAGCTCCTTCACAAAGTTGATGTAGAGCTGCCCTGCACCTTTTTCCTCAGCGAGTTCTCTGTTTTTGCATTGGCCAAGTTCAAAAGGCTCGTCGAGGTTAGCGTTAAAATATTCGGAGCTGAAATTGGGCAGCATGTCGTCCGTCATCTGTTTTACAAGCTCCATGCTGCGCGGATCAGATACATCGAGCGTGGATTTATAATCGATCAGCCCCAGCAGTTTGAATCCGTCGGGACATTCGGCCAGGTCGGCGAACTCCTCCGTTTCCAGCCATGCGTTCATATGGCCCAGCGAGTTCTGGTTGGGAACCAGGTCGATGAAACGCTCTTTTGCATACCGGTCGAGAGCCTGAATTTCTTCGCCGTTAATCGGCGTTTCAGATTCATCCCAAACGTGCCTGAAAGAGGGATAATCTAAAGAAAACCCCTCAACATAGAGCTGAAGGTGGTTGTATTTGAGCCCGGCCAGGAAATCCACGATTTCATAGAGAGTTTCCATCGTGGGAATTTTATCGCGGCTGATGTCGAGCATGGCGCCACGAACAGGCAGGTCGGGCCAATCGGTGACAGTCAGGCCGGGAAGGCTGCCATCAGACTGCTGCAACAACTGTTTGAGCGTAACCAGTGAGTAAAAAAGCCCGGCTTCGTCTGCGTACCGGATATTTACTGCCTGAGATCGGATTTCCAGACTGTAGCCCTGCGGCTTCAAATCGTCATCGGGACTGAATTGGAATGAAACAGGCCCGGATCGGCTAACCGGAAACTCAAGCTGCTGCTCAATTAGTTTTTCAATGAGTTCTCGCTGATCATCCGGTGATTGAAAATGAATGGCTTCCGGTACGATAAAAGATTCTTCCGAAAACTCCATCTGCTGCGGAACGGGAATCAGTGCAAAGGGAATGTCCGGCTCTTCTGATGCCGATGTGGCGCCAAAAGTGTATTCAACGTCATCAGGCAGCGGGGGCGGCGGCTGATATTTTACGTGATACCAGATCAGCAGCCCGGCAATGGTCAAGCCAATCAAAATGAGCAGTACATAAAGGACGGTCAGAAAAATTTTCATGATGGATTACAGTTAGATTAATTTTTTGTAGTCTTCTTATTAATATGAAAATAGCATAGCAACGTTATTTCTTGATGAATGGATATAAAAATCCATTTTTCGTTTTATAGATTGTAATCCTGAATGAAATAGTTGAAAGTTTTAAAGTTGCTGCAATTTCATTTACTGTGTTTACGGCTGAGATGGCTGTAATACCAACCGAACATTGGGCAAAGCCATGTTGGAGTGAATTGAAACCGGGTCAGATTTTGCCAGGCTGATTTCATGAATGTCTCCGCCTGTGAACTCAAAGGATTGGAGCGGCAGTTTGTAAAGCCTCTGGGGAACTTCATGATTTATAGAGAATTGTAACCTGTTCCCGAACCGGTTATAAAATTTAACAAGCAATTCATTTTTTCCTTCACGAAGCGGCAGCAGAACGAGATCTCCCATCGTTTCTTTTCGTTCCGGATTATTGTGTATGTACAATTCTTTGCCGTTTAGAAAGACCTGTATTCCGTCCGTTCTTTCAAACTCAATCAACACTTCCTGTTCTGTTTCTGATTCGATTTCCTGCCAGGCAAACCAGTTGTGATTTCTTCGTACCGGTAAATCTGTAACATCAACAGTTGAGGAATTTAGCGGCTCCCATTGATTTCCGGAATCAATTGGCCAGTGTTGCTCCGGATCGATATCAAAAACTTGATCCGGTATGGCATCCAGCATCATAGAGTGCGGGCCGTTCAGGTAAGCAGGGCCAAATTCTATTTGTGATTGCTGTGCACCGAGATCAATCAATTCACCGCCCTCCAGTAAAATTTCTTTTGATCCGTTTGTTGTGTTCAATTCAATCGTCTCCGATTTTTCACCGTCACTGTAATAGATGAAAGAATCGTAAACAGCGGATTCCTCAGGTTCGATGAGCCAGGATTCTTTCACCGTGCTGCGGAAACTGCTGTAATAGTCCACACCGGAAAAACTGTGATGTTTACGACTGTTTTGCCTGTCGAGCATCACCTGTTTTTCACCTGAATAAAGTGATAAGGTCTTCTCAGGAACAACCTGGAAAGAATCCTCAAATTCAAGCACAACCACACGAAATTTATTCAAACCGTTATCTGTCAATTGAACCTGAATGCCTGAATCTGTTTGGCTGAAAACCAGCTCTTCATCCGGTTCATCAAGAAAGTAGCTGTTTATGATTGTACCGAAAATTCCGTTTAATGGCAGCAGGCCGTCTGCAGGCGGTTCCAGAATGTGCAGATAGAGTTTATCATCCGTTGATGTTACTTCTCCCCAACCCGGAGATTGTTCAAGCCCAATTGGCCTTGTATTGTAGATGGCCTCTCCATTTATTTGGAGCCATTGACCAATTTCGAGCAGTACATCCCGTTCAAATTCTACAACTGAACCATCGCCCCTTGGGCCGATGTTGAGCAGATAATTTCCGCCACCGGCGACAACACGAATCAGGCTTTCCAGTTTTTCATCCACTTTCTCCTGAACACTGCCGCGTTCCTGCCAGCTACGGTATCCCCAGGTTTCATCGAACATGGAGGCGGGGGTTTGCCACGGTGTGTCGAGTATATAATCGGGATACTGGTTATCGCCCATCACGGTAAAATCTCCCATATCATTCCCAAGGCGTCCGCTAACCATGCATTCGGGCTGAAGTGTATGTACAAGATCACGTAATTCGCGGCTCTGCTCAGCAGTTAGAGATCCCATATCAAACCAAAGTTCGGAGATAGGGCCGTAATTCGTCAGCAGCTCACGAACCTGATTCATGTTATACTGATGATGTTCGTCAGGAATGGGATCAGCATTATGGCTGGAAATCGGATATGCGGGTGGATAGTGCCAGTCAATCAAAGAAAAATAGAGGCCGAAATTGAGGCCATGCCGTTCTGCGGCTTCGGCCAGTTCTTTGATCACATCCCTGCCATATGGCGTGGCTTTTACGATATTGAAATCGGTGTATTGAGAATCGAACAGGGCAAACCCGTCGTGATGTTTTGCGGTAATGACCACAGAGCGCATACCGGCATTTTTTGCAAGCTGCATAATTTCATCAGGATTCCAGAGTTCCGGGTTGAAGCGTTCGGCAACGTGGGCATAAAGATCCGAGTGGATGCCTCCGTGAGACTGTATCTGTTCAGAGTATCCCCTGGTTACCCGTTCTCCGTTCCACACTCCGCCAAGCTCGGAATAAATACCCCAGTGGATAAACATGGAATATTTATTGTTGTACCATTCCTGGAAAGCATCGGGGTCATGCTGCCGGGCAAAAGATTTTTCTGCGATGCCGGTGCTTATTGAAATAAATGAAATAATTAAAATAAAGAGTAAGAATTCCCGGGTGGTTGAACTGATTTTATTCATAAAAGGAATTGTGTGTTTTAATGGTATTTTTCGAAAAATATTTAGTGAATGAGAGTTCAGTAAAGCCATACATTCAACGTATTGATTTTACTCCGGCCTCAGATAAAACGGAATATTAGCCACACCCACATTTCCATGGCCATCATAAATATAAATAAATAACCGATAGGTTCGATCAGCATCGGCGGGGACTCTGAACTCGATTTCTTTTTTTGTTTCTCCGTTAGAGACAATAAAATCTTCAATTGAATCGGGTTTGGATTCTCTCTGGCCTGCATAAGCCGCGAATTCATCCAGTTCGGGAAGCAGTTCCCATTCAACATGAAACGGATCACCATCTGGATCAGACGCCTCTACTTTAGCGGTGTGCACCTTATTCTCTTCCAGGATGATGCTGTGCAACGCATTCAGCCCGTTTATGGTAAACGCCTCAATTCGAGGAGCCCGGTTTTCCGGCCATTCATCGGTCCAGAGGTAGTGCATCACTTCAACAGCGGCTTTTTCAGAACCGTCGTCATGAAACATGTTGTATCAGGTGTGAGTACGCTCCATCCGGTTGCTGGTCCATAAAAAAGCGTATGATCCGACACTGCGGGGATCGGCCTCAATCACTTCACGATATCGCTGTTTGTACAATTCAGCTTTTTCGGTGCTGGTTTCTTCGATAACTGCTCCCCATTCGGTTCTGGATACTTCCCAGTGGCCGGACGGCCCCCACTCTGTAACGACAAACGGTTTGTTCCATCCGTGCTCATCCAGCCATTCCGGAACGTCCACAAGATCGGCATATGCATTGATGCCCAGCAGATCCAGATCCGGGGCGCGCTCCATCAGGTCGGCAAGTTTTTCAGGCATTCCGGTGCCTATTACGGTCATGGCCGGATGATGAGGATCTGTTTCTTGGATCATCCGGGCGATGTCGTTCACAGCATCCCAAAGGTTCAGATCGTATGGCAGGTTGCCCGGGATGTGATCCAGCTCGTTGCCAATAACCCACATCAAAACGGCAGGATGATTTTTGTATGTTTGAACGATCTCCTTCACCCGTTCAAATTGGGCCGCAACGGCCTCTTCATCACTGTAGTCAAATCCGTCGCGCTCTGCCCGAACCGGCAGGCCCACCAAAACCGAAAGGCCGAGTTCATGGGCTTTGTCGAGCACTTCCTGAACTCCGTCGCCATAACCGATTCTCACAGAATTACCGCCATATACGGTAACTTTTTCCATGTATCTCGTGCCAAGTGTTCTGGCACCCTTTATGAAGATTGGCTCACCGCCGCGATAAAGCTGGAACTGACCATTTTCTTCATGAATTTCAACGGAGATGGGCTGATCAGGACCGGGCTTATCCCTTTGGCAGGAAGTCAGGCCGATCAAAAAAAGTGCGTAGCCAAGAAAGAATTTTGTCAGAATTCGTGAGTTTTTCATTGAATTGGTTTTTAAGTCATTTTTATTGAAGAGGCACCGAAAGCCTAATTTTACTATAAAAGTGAAATATTTGTCCGGCTGTAAATTTTATATTTTCCCATTTCATCAAGCCATTTCATTTCAGTTTCCCGAAGGTATTTTTGCAGTTTTTCAAAAGGCAATGTTCCGTTCAGGTAGCTGAGCAGTTCAGGATCTCCGCAGAGCAGTTCAATCGCGGCTTTATCTGATCCAAATTCATACGCCCCTTTCCTGAATGAAAATGAATCAGGATAGCTCTCTTTTATGATGCGAATCATCTTCAGAGAGTGCAACAGGGAATGATAAGGCTGTCCGGTTAAATGAATCTGAAAACCATCACAAATTTCATCTTCCCATTTGTGAAAGGTGGGTTTAAAACGCAGCGGACGGAGTACGGCACCGGGATATTCCATGAACTCTTTATTTTTGGTCAGCCTCCGGAGCGGTTTTAACCAGGGGGAGCCAAACATTTCAAACGGGCGGGTTGTCCCGCGACCCTCGCTCAGGTTGGTTCCTTCCAGCAGACACTGGCCGCTGTAAACCAGGGGAGTGTTAGGATGCGGAATATTGGGAGATGGCGGGATATCGGATTTTTGGAATTTTCCGGTTGGATGTAAATCAGGAGACAATGAGATCAGCTCGATCTGCCCGGGGAAAGCAGATGAAAAATCAGGCCGGGTTTCAACACCGGACAGTTTAGCGATATAGAGAGGAAACGTGGCTTTATGGTAGTCGTAAAAAAAGAGAATCAGTTCAGCCATGGTCAGGCCGTGGCGGTGCGGCAAGCCGGCATGCCCGATGAATGAGCTGTATGATTCGGACAGTTTGCTGCCTTCAACCTGGAGCCCGGCAGGATTGTCGCGGTCAATCACAATCACCGGCAGATCGGGGGCATGCTGTGCAACGGATCTGATCAGGTAGCTGGCCGTAACGCCATAGGTGAAATATCTCGCACCGGCATCCTGCAGATCAATGAATAGCACTTCAAGATCTTTAAGATGCTCCGGCGAAACATACAGGCTCTGTTCACTGCCGCTATAGAGCGAGATAATTTGGGCATCCACACCAAAATCTGAATAAATAGAAGTATCCTTCAACGGAACCTGGTCCTGCAGTTCAGCAAACAGGCCGTGTTCGGGGACAAAAATTCGTTTCAGGCCCGGAATTTCCTGGAATAGGTATGAGCCGGTTTCAGAATCCCAGGCGGTATGATTGCATAACAGCCCCGCCGGGCGCCCGGTTAAAGGTTTTATGATTTTGTGATTTAACAGGCGGCGATAGTTCATTTCATCAACTTACAGAGCTTATGCAACTTTGAAAACTGAAATTCTTGAATTGAAGGGCAGAAAAGATGTATTATGTGTAAAACAATAAAATTCACGGAGATTCCCATTATGGCGAGAAAACAAAAATTATTTAAAAGTGATGAACGAAGAACCCGCGATGAAGTAAGTGCATTTCTGCGCGAACTTGCGGATAAAGTTGCAGACGGAAAAGTGGTTCTGAAGCAGGGTCAGCAGGAAATTCAGGTTGAGCTGCCGCATAACCTTATTCTGGATGTGGAGGTAAAAAAGAAAGAAAAAAGGCACAAAGGACTCAAGCACACCCTCGAAGTGGAAATTGAGTGGTATGAAGGAGATGACGAAATCCGCGGAGACGGTACCCTGGAGCTGGGGTGATCGTTAACCCGGATATCTCACAGAAAATAAGTGAAACATAGCATAACTTTATGATTATTTGTTCCTTAAGTGACATATTTTGAGCCTTCAGAAAATACAGTCTGTTTTTCTGCGACATTTTTCCCTCAGCTTCGTTTGCCAAAGGCATCCCTTTGGGGGAATCTAAAATTGCATGCTCAACGTCCGCCAGCCGGCGGACGTTTCCGCTGCCATTTTATCTTCGCATTGCTAAGGAAAAAATCTCTTGGTGAGATATCCGGGTTAAAAGTTCTGATTTATTTCCGGGAAAGTTAGAATAGAGTGCGACTGGAAAGGAACGGCTAATCTTCACCGCGAAGGATATTTTTTAAACCTTCCGGGTCTGATTTTTTTGTGTAGAACTGGAATTCCGGCTCACTGTTGTTTTCCTCATTTTCGATTCGCTGCAGTTTTTCTTCCGATACATGCAGCATCAGTTTGGATTTGAGAGATTTTGCCCGCTCAAATTCACTTTTTTTGGTGGTTAGTGAGAGGCAGTTCTCATTTAATGTCAGCGATTTTCCGGTTTTGGGGAGACGATTCAGAAATACTTCAAACCGTGCAGAAAACCATTTCTTTTTTACCTGAACGTCTTCGATGGCAGCGTAGGGAATTTTAAGTGTTTTCACATCCGAGTTTAAGACACCAAGCACATCATCTTTCAGGGAATATTCCAGCACCAGGAAATCCGGATCCATCCGAAGCAGCCCGCTGAGCTCCGCCCATCCGCCATATTGATCGTTCTGTTTTACCGGGAGTATCATGGTTGAAATTTAAGGATTAGGCAAGTTAAATGTGAAACAGGGATAGGAACATATAAGTCGAGTAGCATAGCACAAACGGGACGTTTGCGCTATTACTTTATATGACTCGCCTTGAATTTCAAGAACTGAAATGGCGTAAACGACCGTTTGTGACTCTCTTCCGCTTGAATATTTTTTAGAAAATGCTAACCAACTTTTCTGATCGCCTTTATTCTCTTTAATACAGGCGGATGCGAATAGTTCAAAAATACATAAAACGGATGCGGGGTCAGGTTGCTCAAATTATCCTTTGAAAGTTTTTTAAGTGCATTTACCATCTCTTCTTCATTACTGATGGTTTTAGCTGCAAACTCATCCGCTTCGTATTCATGTTTGCGGCTCAAAATCTGCATCCCGATACTGAGGATGGTCTCCACAGGCGAATACAGCAAACCAAAAAAGAGCAGCCCGGCATAAACGCTCATCTCTTCCATAAAAAAGGCTTCAAACAGTGCAGGCACCTGAAGGAAGATGGACAACAGCCCAAACATAATTCCGGTATGCAAAATGCTGATGGCCATATTCTTCACAATATGTTTCTTTTTATAATGGCCGATTTCATGCGCCAATACCGCCACCAGCTCTTCTGTGGTGTGTTTTTCGATGAGCGTATCAAACAGTGCAATTTTTTTGTTTTTCCCAAAACCGGTGAAGAAAGCATTCGATTTTGATGAGCGCTTTGAACCATCCATCACCGAAACATCCTGAAGCGGAAAATCGACTTTCTCGGCATATTCTTCGATTGCTTTGCGAAGCTCATCATCTTTCAGCGGTTCAAACTTGTTGAACAGCGGCATGATCCAGTTCGGAGCAATGTATTGCATAACCAGCAAAAAAGCCGTTACCGCCAGCCATGCGTAGAGCCATGCCCATGTGCCGCCAAACTCGAAAAATGCAATAATTGCTGCTAAAAGCGGTGCGCCTATCACTATGGTCAGCATCAGGCCTTTCAGTCGGTCGAGTACAAATACTTTAGGTGTGGTTTTATTGAAACCGAATTTTTCCTCAATTACAAAAGTGGAATAAATACTAAACGGAAGCGAGATGATGGTTTTGGCCAATATCAGCACACCTATAAAGATCAACCCGGTTACAATCACCCCAAATTCAAAGCCCCTCGCCCACTGGTCCAGCCAGTTGAATCCGCCCGCAAACCAGAATACCAGAAGCAAAATCAGATCAAATGTGCCGGTTAAAAAACCGAATTTGGTTTGTACCCGGGTATATTCCTGCGATTTTGCATAGGTCTGCTCGTCGTACACTCCTTCAAACTCCTCAGGCAGTTTCTTTGAGAGGGCTTTCAGGTTGAGCCGGTTTGAGATCACGCCCAATATAAAATCGATCAAAATGGCTGCCAGGATGATGATGGCGATAATATTCATAAAATGCGTTTTACATCGGAATTAAAGAGTTCATTAGGAAGCGCAAAAAATCAGTTCTTTTTCGGATACAATCAACTATTCTCTTCCAGTACTTTTATTGCAGCGTCGTATCCCTCGCTGATAAGCTTTTTGGTCTGGCGGGTATCTGCCTTGTTATACGCACTTAATTTTGGCTGAATCCATTTGATATTTTTATCTTCCACCTGTGTTTTAATCATATTATTCAGGGCAATATCAAATGTGTTGTTGAGCACATCTATGATGTCATCGGGGCGTTTAAAATCGCGGTTTGTAGTTAAATCTACAGCAATAATGTTTTTTGCTCCCATCTCACTGAGCGGAGAAACCGGCACATTCTCGCAAAGAAATCCATCAACAAGTAGCCTGTTGTCCCATTCCACGGGAGCGAATATTCCGGGCAGGCACGAACTGGCCATCACGGCTTTGTGAAGCGGGCCCTCGTTAAGCACAACTTTTTCACCGTTTGTAATATCGGTGGCTATCATACATAAAGGAATTTGAGCCTCCTCAATGGTTACCATCCCCAAATGATCGAGTATCTGCTTCCCCAATCGCTTGTTGGTTAACAGTCCCATTTTTGAAATTTTAAATGCCGTCACATCCAGCCAGTCGAGATCAAGGGCAATTTTTTCAATTTCATCTACCGGCTTGCCAAATGCCACATGTGCAGCCACAAATGCACCAATACTGGTGCCGCTGATCATATCCGGCTTGATGCCTTTTTCCGCGAATGCCTTTAAAACGCCAACATGTGCTGCCCCGAGAGCGGCGCCTCCTCCCAATGCGAGCCCCATCGATTTTTTTGACTGAAAAAATTTTGAAAGATCCATATGCCGGTTCTGTTAGTTAAAAATTGGAGATTATTAGAGTCTATGCTTTTGGCAAAGCCATAATGTTATGCCTAATCTGGCAAGAATTTCCAAAAGATGCCAAAGGTATTCCTTGTGGGCAAGCACCAAATGCCAAATATTTAATTATCCAAATTTCAAAGTCTGATATTTAGCAGTGGATTTGGATTTTGTGATTTGGGATTTCGCTGCGCCTGATGGATTGGTTTCTGCTTTAAACCTTTCTAAAACTATAATGCCAATCAGGAAATCCACTATTTCATAAGTGCTAAATAATTTTAATTTTATATACGATTTTTGATTTTGTGACTGTCTCAGTTTACCTCATCGACAAGTATATCAGCGTTGGAAGCGTTTTCTTACTTTTCGAATCAAAAACAGACGATTTTAAGGTATAATTAGCCGAAATCTTTTATTTTACATGAGGAAAAAGACAGAGAGTTATCTAATAACCTATAAAATAAAATAACATGAAAAATACAGCACCAACCAAAAACAATGAACTTATCAAGTGGGTTCAGGAAACCGCCGAATTAACTAAGCCGGAGAATGTCGTCTGGTGTGACGGTTCTCAGGAAGAATATGACAGGCTTTGCCAGGAAATGGTAGATTCGGGTACATTTATCCGCCTGAACCCGGAAAAACGGCCAAATAGTTATGCTGCCTTTTCCGACCCATCTGATGTTGCACGTGTAGAAGACAAAACCTTCATCAACAGCTTGCGCAAAAGCGATGCGGGCCCCACAAACAACTGGGAAGACCCAAAAGTGATGAAGAAAACACTGACCAAGCTTTTTGACGGATGTATGCAGGGACGCACCATGTATGTGATCCCGTTCAGCATGGGACCGCTCGGTTCTCCTATTGCCAAAGTGGGAATCGAAATTACGGATTCTCCATATGTTGTTGTAAACATGAGAATTATGACCCGCATGGGACAATCTGTACTGGATGTACTGGGTAAAGGCGAATTTGTTAAATGCCTGCACTCTGTAGGCGCTCCGTTGCAGCCGGGCGAGGAAGATGTACCCTGGCCTTGCAATCCGGACACTAAATATATTTGCCACTTTCCTGAGGAGCGAAAAATTATTTCGTACGGATCAGGATACGGTGGTAACGCACTGTTAGGCAAAAAATGCCTGGCACTTCGAATCGCCTCTACCATGGCCCGCGATGAAGGATGGCTGGCTGAGCATATGCTCATTTTAGGTCTTGAATCTCCTAAAAAAGAGAAAACCTATGTTGCTGCAGCATTTCCGAGTGCGTGTGGGAAAACCAACCTTGCAATGATGATTCCTCCAAAAGGAATTGATGGCTGGAAAGTAACCACAGTGGGCGATGACATTGCCTGGATTAAGAAAGATGAGAACGGCCAACTGAATGCCATTAATCCGGAGTCAGGATTTTTTGGTGTAGCCCCTGGTACTAACTATGATACTAATCCGAATGCAATGGATAGTATCGCCACTGATTCTATTTTTACTAACGTTGGTGTAACTCCTGATGGTGATGTATGGTGGGAAGGTATTGGCCACGATTGTCCTGAGGGAACTATCAACTGGAAGCGCAAGGAGCACGATCCTGAATCAGGTGATAACGTAGCACACCCAAATGCACGTTTTACTGCACCTGCAGCCAACTGCCCGTCTATCGACGAAAATTGGGAAGATCCTGCCGGTGTACCTATCAAAGCTTTTGTCTTTGGTGGCAGAAGAAGTACACATGTGCCCCTAGTGTTTCAAAGCTTTAACTGGAACTTTGGAGTGTATGCCGCTGCCACAATGGGTTCTGAAATGACAGCCGCTGCTTTCGGCGATATAGGAGCCGTTCGCCGCGATCCCTTTGCCATGCTGCCATTTGCAGGCTACCATATGGCCGACTACTTCAATCACTGGCTGGAATTAGGCCGTACGTTGCCGAACGCACCCCGCATTTTCTCTGTAAACTGGTTCCGTAAGGATGAAGAAGGAAATTTCCTCTGGCCAGGCTTCGGGCAAAATATGAGAGTTCTGAAGTGGATTGTTGAGCGTGTTAACGGAGAATCCTTTGCTGTAGAAAGTCCGCTGGGCTGGATGCCAAGGTACGAAGACATGGACTGGAACGGCCTTGAGAATTTCACCCGGGAAGATTTCCAGAAACTCATGTCTGTTGACAGGGAAGCCTGGAAAAAAGAAGTTCTGAGCCATGAAGAGCTCTTCAGCAAGTTGTACGACAAACTGCCTAAAGAGTTCCTCTTTATGAGAGAGCTGTTGCACTCAGCACTCTGGCGTTCACCCGAGCACTGGGAATTAGCTCCGGAGCGTCCAGCTTTGTAAACAAATCATAACACACAATCGCATCTCTTGCGTACACCCCGGTTTCGTTGCTTCGGAGCCGGGGTTTCTTTTTTTTTGCTATTCCACCAATAAGCATAGATTCTTCTATTCCTGAGTTCGACACTGGAACACCCGAGAAGTCAGTTACAAATTAAACAATATTCGGGCGTTGTGTCTGCTGGTGAGGCTGTGCCTGCAGTGACGAAATTGAATAAAACAGGATAGTCAGTACAGAATTGACAAGCAAATCAATTCTATGAGCCTTGATCTATGTTTCAAGTAAAATTGTCTCAATTTTATGCAATCAAATTAGAGGGATTTTTAATCAAATCCAGGTTAAATCACTCCTCTTCAAAGTGAAGTTCGGCTATGGCAATAGCCCATTCACCGGCGGTTGAATAGAGCATATAAAGCCTGCCATCTTCCTCGTAAATGGCAGGATCACGGAGCTGATGAACAAAATCATAGGTAGAACCAAACCGGGATTCTTCAATGGGCTCATTCACACCCTCAAAGTCTTTTTCAGGTTTAAGAACGGTCTGAGGTTCTGTGAATCGCCACTCGTGCCAGTCATCATCCAGGTTTTCAATTCTGGACACCAAAATATGTTCGGGTGCATCTCCGCCGCGAGAGAAGAAAACATACAGTTTCCCCTCATGCTTCCACAGCGCTTTGTGGCGGACTCTTGGTAAGATTCTCGGGCCTTCCTCAAAATTCGTTAAACCATCGCGAGACCGGTAGATGATGCCACCATCATTGATATATTTTGCCAGTGCATACTGCCAGCCGTCATGTTCAAACACCCGAAAGTAAAACAGGCCAACCGCATCGGGAAGTGATTCAAAATGAAGCCCATCATTCGACAGTGCCACATAACTCATTTGATAAGGCATGTCTTCCCGGCCGGGACGAGGGTCTGCATGATAGTACATCCGGATTCGCTGCTTCTCATGATCCAGAATCACATCGGGACTGGCTACGTGGTCGCGGTCGGCGCCGTCATAAGCCGGTGTTTCTTCCATAGGCAATACACCGCCTTCATAAATCTTCCACGGCCCTTCCAGGCGATCGGCATAAGCCAGGCGGATGAACGAACCATGATGATGCGCAAAATAGAGATAATACTTCCCCAGAGGATTTTCGATCCAGTCTGGCACCCTGATCAAAGAGGGGCCATTTATATCTTCTCCCACCTGCCCGATCATCCCTCTCATTTCCCGGTGAATGATCGGGTTGGCATCAAAGCGTTCAACCTGAAACTGAAACGCTGAAGAGGGTTCAACATATTCCCAGGTTTCCATTGGATCGGATTGGGCATATCCTAAAGAATTAAACACCAGGATTAAACATGATGCCAAAAATAAATTTGACGATTTTGATGGACTAATTGGGTTTTTCATAGTTTATACTAAGTTACTTGCTAAACCATAAATCAATCGTGGTTCATCTGAAAATGGTAGTTGCCAGATGTAACTTCAACAATAAATCGGTTTTCATCTTCATCAGGACCAATTAACGTTACGCCTTCTGACTCATCAAGAGGGTTTCCGCTTTCGGTTAACTGATCTAATTCCAGGGCAGACAGGTAGATCAGTGCCGAGGTGTTCACCGGAATTTCGATTCGTAAGTCGATGGACTGGCCATTTTTCACCCACTTACTTTTCACCGTTCCTCTCCATGTTTTGTATGATCCTTTAGCCCAATCCAGGTCATCAACAAATTCAGGTTTAATGATAATATTTTTGAACCCGGGGTTGTCATGATCCGGCCGTATTCCGGTAATTACCTTATAAAACCATTCGTCGATACTGCCAAACATCACATGATTTCGCGATTGGGTACCGTCCCAGTTTTGCCATAATGTTGATGCACCTTTTTCAATCCAGTAACCCCAGGATGGAAACGTTCGCTGATTGGCAATTTTATACATCACATCGGTGCGCCCGTAATCGCTCAAAACCCGCAGCAGATATTTTGTACCAACGACACCGGTTGTCAGGTGGTAATCGTGCTCCCTGATGTTTTCAATCAACTGCTTCATAATTGTGTCAACCTCATCCGGTTCAGCAAGGCCGTGATAAAGGACGCCCGACAGAACCATTTGGCTTCCATTGTCCCACGTGCCGTCTTCTTCGTTGTAAAAACGATCCCGGTATCCTTGTTTAACCTTACCGGCCAATTCGCTGAAGTAGGCCGCTTCGTACTCTCTGCCCAGTATCTCAGCCATATCTGCAACTATATTGGAAAACGAGTGAAAATGACCCGTGGCCAATACCGCCGGATTGCTGTCAACCAGTGTTTTGTGATCATCGATTCCAAAAGAGATTGTATAATCATCCTCGGAGTGGCGTTCCAGGTATCGCACATATTTCTTAACGGGATCAAAATAGCGTTCAAGAATAGACTTATCGCCTGTGTGCAGATACAGATACCATGGAATCAGTACAAACGCACCTTCCCAATGCGGTCCATGCCCTCTGCTCCTGAGATTGGCTTCGCGGCCCCAAAATACATATCCCCACCCGCTTGAAGGTATAATTGACGGTATCTGCCCGGTTCCGCGCTGTTCATCCACAAAATCGTCTAACCATTTTATGTAGGATGAAACGGTCTCAAAATTGATCAATCCACCTTCGGCTACAAGATGGGCATCACCCGACCAGCCAATTTTTTCGCGATGGGGGCAATCCGTGGGATAACCGTGATAATTACCAAGATAGGCGAGTTTTTTGGCCGCATGTATTTTGTTAAAAAGCGTGTTTGATGATTCAAATGTACCCGTAACTTCCAGGTCTGTGTGAATCACCTCTGCGGTTAACTTTTCTATTTCCACACCTTCGGGCACTTCAACCTGGGCATATTGAAACCCATAATAGACAAAAGAGGGGCGCCAGTCGGAGGGTTGCTCAGACCCCAGAATGTACCGGGATGTCTGAGCTTCACCAGTGAACACAAATCGCTCCAACTCTTCGTAGTCGAGTGTGCCGTCGTCATACAGTCTTTCTCCGTGCCGGATCACAATTTCAGCTCCTTCCGGCCCGGTTGCCGTCAGCCGTACACTGCCTGTTATATTCTCCCCAAAATCAAAGACATGGAGATTGCTTTTTGGATTTGTCACTTCTACAGGATCCAGCGTACGAACGTGGCGTATTGGAGGCATCAACCGGCTCCTTAATGTTCCGGCCGGGCCTACAACTTCAGATGACGGCTCCCAGCCCGTCGTATCGGCAGCAGGGTTTACCCAATCCCCCAGGGCAAGCCTTGCGTCATACGTCTCCCCGTTGTGAATTCCATCAAAAACAATAGGTCCGGTTCTTGTTTTCCATGAGCGGTCTGTGGCGATGGTTTCAGTTGTTCCATCCTCATAGTTGATCACAACCTGAGCCTTCAGCGAAGGCGGGGCACGCCAAGGGGCGCTGTCGAAATCCCAGGCTGCCGCTGTATGGAAATTGTACCAGCCGGTTCCGAGAATTACCCCGATAGCATTATCTCCCTGCTGCAAATGATCGGTTACATCATAGGTAACATATAAGGCGGTCTTGTCGTAGCGGGTCTTAGCGGGATCTAACAAATGATCGCCCACCCGTTTGCCATTCATGAACGCTTCGTAGTAACCGAGTCCCGATATATAGAGCCGTGCCGATGAAACAGGCTGTTCATTCGCAAAGATTTTTCTGAAATGAGGCGCCGCTTTCGGCTCTAAAACCTCTTCATCTATAGGTATTACAGGATGGCCTTCAGCCGCAGAAATCCAAACGCCCTCCCAGTCATGCAATGTTAATAACCCGGTTTCAAAGAAAACTGGATCGGCATATTCGCTTTGGCGGTTATCACCATCCCAAACAGAAACAGTCCAGTAATATCGTTTTGCAGATTTTAACTCCGGCCCTTCGTATAAAATCTGAACTTGCTGATCAGATGATACAATTCCGCTGTCCCAGATGTCGGCATTCCCTTCCGTCAACTTATCTTTATCACTCGCCACCAAAATCCGGTATGCGGTCTGATGAGCTCCCCTTTGATCGGACTTTAATATCCAGCTCAGGCCGGGACTGGGTTCATCCAGCCCGATCGGATTTTCTGTGTATTGTGTCCGCAGTTCGGCAGGTGAAATGTTTTGAGCAAACAGGGTTGAAGTAAAGAACCCCAGTAAAAGGATTAAACTGAAAAATTTTCGGTACATGATATTTCTATGATTCATTTTTAATTATTGATCAGGAAGTGCCCACTCCGGAATTGGAAATTCCCTCATTGGCCCTCTGAGCCTTGGATAACTCTCCCAGATATCACCATCTCCGGACATATGGGGGTCTTCGGTTTCCTCCAAAAAGCGAATTAATTTTTCCCTCAAAAATCGTGTAACCTGCTCATATGCGGGATCCAAAGCCAAGTTATTCACATTGCCGGGATCTTTCCGAAGATCATACAGTTCTTCTGCAGACCGTTTACCCACAGACAAGAAGAGATAGTTATTAATGGAAGGGTCATCCACGTTTTCTGTCATGAAATCCAAACTTGGCGCCGGGTCGATATCATGATATGCTGAATGCATCGGTGTTACCTCACCCTCTTCTATCCGCC
>SL_3KL_010_SEDDRAFT_10000193_pt1 | contig 44894 bp, 37 predicted proteins | sample SodLakKL_010_SED_2_FD_10381 | JGI IMG/M metagenome (IMG submission 10381) | reverse complement strand
ACCTCATCCATTGCCGGAATGAGATATTCCTTTACAATTTGTTGTGGATCGACTCTGTGATTGAGTGCTTGCTGGGTCAGCTCGCGGGCTTTTTTTGCATCACCGTTGATGATCGCTTCAGATAACATTTTGAGATTTTCCATATGCAGGTCCTGTATCTGATAGTATGATGTGAAGATAAGTGTTAATTCGTAATAATGGTTTTTATGAGCGCAAAGCGTACATCGCTCTTTGTTTCACATATAAAACATCATTTTATACTTAAATATACTCATTAGAAGCCCAAAGTTCAATGAAAAATATAATGTTTCCATAGGTGAAATGCCCCGCATGGTTGCGGTTTTTTTATTGAATAATCGAAGATCTCTCAGTACATTGTAGTATCATATGATAAACACTATTCCATATGTAAAACGTCTAAATGCTATGACAAATCGAGAACGGTTCATCAACACAATGGAATATACTTCTGTCGATAAAGTGCCCAATCATGAAGTGGGTGTTTGGCAGCAAACTATCGAACGGTGGAGTAGTGAAGGGGTGTGTCCATACGGCATGCACTGGGATTGGTTTACCGGAGAAGAACGCTTCGAAATGGATGCAAGAGAGTTTATTCCCGTCAATTACGATATGATGCCGCCCTATGAAAGAAAGGTACTTGAATCAACAGAGCGGTATGAGATATTTCAGGATGCAAACGGCATAATTCGAAAAGCCCTCCTTGAAGGAACGGTACGCGGTCAGCGGTTATCGATGGATCAGTATCTGAAATTTCCCGTTGAAACACCCGAAGATTTTAAAGAACTACGAAAACGGTATGAAGCTAAACTGACTGCCCGTTATCCGGCCCAATGGGAAACTTTGTATAAAAAGCACTGGACCGAGCGCGATCATATTTTGGTCCTCGGTAAAAATGTTGCCGCGGGGGGGTTTTACTGGCGTGCACGCGAATGGATGGGAACGGAAAATCTGTCGCTCGCCTGGTATGATCATCCCGATTTGATGCATGAAATGATGGAGTTCTATGCAGACTTTACTATCGAAGTGTCACGCCCGATTCTCGAGCAGGTCGATGTTGAATATTTTAATTTAAGCGAAGATCTATCGATGAAAAACGGCCCGCTTTTAAGTCCAAACACTTTTCGCACTTTTATCAAACCGCACATGGAGCGTCTGGTATCGTTTATGAAATCAAACGGAGTGCGGTATGTAACCCTCGATACCGACGGGAATCCGGAGACCTTAATTCCCGATTTCCTTGATATTGGTATCGATTTACTATGGCCGCTTGAACGCGCATCGGGAATGGATCCGCTATATTTGCGGAAAAAATTCGGTAAATCTCTCCGGCTTGCAGGCGGTGTCGATAAAAGGGTACTTGCAACAAATAAGCAATCCATAGACGAACATCTTGAATTGCTCAGACCGGTAATTGAAGAGGGTGGATATATACCGCAGGTGGATCATCTTGTGCCGCCGGATGTGAGCTTCGATAACTTCTGTTATTATATGGATAAAAAACGTACGCTTCTTGGCGGATGATGAGTTGAATTGCAATGGATGTATTATCCTCGGTTATCCGGAAAGTCCGGACGGATCATAAATACGGAAAACTTATCGTAAAACCTTCATACGTGTACGGCACATTTGATAGTCACGCCGTCGATTGCCCCTTTGTGTTCCGTTACGAAGGGCGTTTCCTGATGACCTTTGTCGGCTGGGATTCCATTGGATACCGTGCGGGTATGGCTGAATCCGATGATCTTGTTTCCTGGAAAAAGATCGGTATGATAATCGACCGCGGACCGGAAGGTTCAATAACCGAGTTCAATGTTGCACTAACCTCTATATTGCGGGATAATGAGCTTTTCGGGTCCGGTGAGCTGCGAAAAGTTGATGGAAAATATGTGGGCACGTATCACGCATATCCCGGTGAAGGTTATGAGGTGGGTGCAGGCGTGATTGGATTATGTTACAGTGATGATCTTATGAGATGGAAAATCGGCGATCCGGTCCTTTTGCCGGAAGATAGGTATAGGTGGGAGTCCGGTGGAATGTATAAATCGTGGTTGATGGAAAAGGATGGAACATTCTACCTGTTCTACAATGCCAAGAATATAACGACGGGAGATTGGAAAGAAAGGATCGGATTTGCGTATTCAGACGATCTGCTTACCTGGAAAAAATATCATGGCAATCCGGTTCTTTCAACGGGATCGCCCGGATCATTCGATGACAGATTTGTATCGGATCCCTGTGTTTTTCAGTACAATGATATTTGGGTGCTCTTTTATTTCGGTGCAAGTTCCGACGGGCACGCCCGGGACAGTGCGGCTTATTCAACTGATTTTATAACGTGGAACAAAACGAATATTGTCTTACTTGATGTTGGTCCGCCCGGTAGCATTGATTCAAAGTATGCACACAAACCCTCTTTGATTGCAAAGAATACTACCCTCTATCATTTTTATTGTGCGGTATCGCCGTCGGAAGGAAGAAATACAGGAACGACAGAAATGAAAGAAATCCGGGGTATTTCATTTGCAAAATCTTAATATATAGCGCACAATAAGGATCTATGAGTATTATGAAATCACGTGAACGGATTATGTGCAGTCTTTCTCACCGTGAACCGGACAGGATCCCGGTAGACATCGGTGGGTGTGGTTTGACGAGCATGCACGTCAGCACCGTTTATCAACTCCGGCAGGTACTTGAGCTGGATGAACCCGGCACGCCGGTTAAAGTCGTGGAGCCGTATCAAATGCTGGGTGAAATACAAAGCGACCTGGCCGATGTCCTCGGTACCGATACCATTGAGTTATCGGGAGATACGACAATGTTCGGGTTTAAAAATGAAAACTGGAAAGAATGGGAGACATTTGACGGAACACCGGTCCTTGTTCCGGGAGCCTTCACGACGTCTCCCGATGAAAAAGGCGATATTCTTTTATACCCTCAGGGAGATACAACCGTTTCGCCAAGCGGCCGAATGCCGAAAGGCGGCTGGTACTTCGATGCAATTATCAGACAGGATCCGGTCGATGAAATGAACATACAGGTCGAGGACAATATCGAAGAATTTGGCTTGCTGACGGAGAACGATCTTGCAACGATGCAGAAAAAAGCCGAAAAATTATTCCGGGATACCGATCGTGCCATCATCGGGGGTGTACCGGGAGCTTCTTTCGGCGATATTGCCCATGTACCTGCTCCTGCATTAAAACATCCGAAGGGTATCCGCGATATTGAAGAGTGGTATGTTAGTTTATCATCACGTCAGGATCTCATTTATAAGATATTCGATCGTCAATGTGAAATCGTTTTGCAAAACCTTGACAGGATGTATCGGGCGGTCGGAAACAAAATACAGGTAGTAGTTGTCACCGGTACCGATTTCGGAATGCAGACCGGCCCCTTTATATCGCCCGGAAGATACCGGCAGCTTTTTAAACCTTTTCATAAGATCGTCAACGATTGGATTCATAATCATACAGAGTGGAGGACGTTCATCCATTCATGCGGATCTGTGTCATCGATGATCGATGATTTTATTGAAGCAGGTTTCGATATACTGAATCCCGTACAATGTTCTGCCGCTCATATGGATCCGTCATTTCTCAAGAAACGATTCGGTGATCGTATAACATTCTGGGGAGGCGGCGTGGATACACAGTATACGTTACCGTTTGGAAAACCGGACGATGTCCGGCGGGAAGTCACCGAGCGACTTGAGGTTTTCGGTAAAGGAGGAGGGTTCGTCTTCGCTGCAATACACAATATTCAGGCTAAGACGCCGGTTGAAAATTTGCTTGCAATGGTTCAGTCGATAAAGGAATTCCGGTATTAATTATTTCAGTGTAATTCAGTAATGATATGTGGAGCGTTAAAGATTGAAGTTTATTAGAATCTGCGTTTTAATAATTGTATGTATAAGCCTTTCCGGTATAACTGTAGCAAAGGACAGTACCGATGTGAAAAAGATTACGGAGAAGAAAAGGTATCCGCTTGAGGTTAATTTTGCGATTGGAGGGAGTATATCCGGCGGCAATAACAGCGCCCGGACTGCTATGCTGGATAGTGAACTGCAAAAGAGATACACTCGATTCAGAATCCGGGTGAACGGAAAAGGTGCCTACGGGGAAGCAAGTTATTCAGACGGCCCCTGGATTGAATCAACTAATAACTGGTTAATCAGCAGCCGTGTCGATTGGTTTACAACATCGCAACTCCACAGTTTTCTGTTTACTGAAGGTGCAATGCAAAGTAATCAGTACAGAGGATACTGGTTAAAAAACAGTGTGCAGGGCGGGTATGGCGTCAAATTGTTCAGTAGCAGCGATCTAATCGATTTAAGCTTACCGCTTGGGATTGATTATGCGAGGGAGATGCTTGTGGTCGATAACGGTCAAAAACCTGAAAATTTTTCTGCAGTGTTAAAACCGGAATTGACTGTTACATTTAATTCACATGTACGGTACAGACAAAAAAGCAATTTGTTTATGGATCTGGGCAATGAGGAAGATTATCGTATCGATTCAGAGAACATTATTGATGTTATGGTCACCAAAGCATTTTCACTGCGTATGGCATATTCCATAAGTCATTATAATAAGCCCAGGTTAATTCGTGAAGTTGACCAATCGGGACAGCAGACGGGAAACCGGATTCGTGCACGGCCAACCGATCATATGTTCACAACCTCTGTTATGATAAGTTTATAAATAGAAGCAGGGAAATATATCATTGACCGTATATCTCGGTGTTCGGATAGAAAGCCAGCCATGCAAATGCGAAATGATTCCCGTGGAATATCCAGCTCAATTGTTTGCCCTGTAATTCACCTTCAATAGCTTTGCCAGCAATGGTCCATACTGTATTTGTCTCGTTGTCAATAAAACCCTGTTCAGTCTTTTGAAAGGTCAGCCTCTGACCGTTAATATGCGGATCAAATACGCCAACGGCCCCGACGTCCCGAGAATTTTGGATCATTTCATCGTCCATTACGGATACCGTTCCGCTCTGGTGAAAAATTACTATTGGCTTGCCAAACGGGGAGTCATTAATAACTTTCTCTTTTTTTATTACGGTCAGCGGATATACCCGGTGATTACCATCAACAGTGATATTAATTACCCGTTCCATAGCAGGTAACCGCTCATCAATCCTTCCATCAAAAAAATCAGGACGATTGTTCGGATCATCATAGCCGACATATACATTTTTTCCGTACTCCCGGTCGTAGCCTGTATCGGTGGAGAGAACCTGGCCGTCGGGATAGTTACGAATAAATTCATTAAATGATATAAGAACTGAGGGGATCATCGTCAAGGTCGCACCCGTTAATTCACCCACGAGTGCCTCACCGGTCAGTTGCTGCCACCAGGTTTCGGTTTGCCTGTCCCACATCACAAGGTCACTTTTTCGTAACATTCCCGAGGTACCATAATTGAGAAGATATTCTTCATCATTGAATTCAAGTCGGCGGTCAAATACAATGGCAGCATTACAGAGCGGACAGTAGGTAACCGATACCGGTACGTTGCCGACGACATCATTGACAATTTCATGATACATTAAGACGCTAAGCGGATAGGCGCGAACATCACCGTTTATATCTATGGCCATGACCGGTTCATGTTCAAAATATGTGCCTGACGCTTGTTCAACATTCCAGTACACCGGATCATCAATAGGAGGAATGACGTCTCTCGGAAGTATTGCTTTAAATTCACGGAGAGGAACCGAGCGGATGGATATATCTGTGTCCCATTGTTCAAGAGGGTCCACAGGTGGTTCCTCACGTGTAACTTGCTGTGAGCAACCAAATAACAAAAAAAATGACGCAGCAAAAAAAGTAATTAGCCCGGCTTGCATGATCAGTAGTTCCTCAAAGCGAGATCCTAGATTATTTTCTAATATAAGACAATCAAAGGTTTTTTGCTGTCACCTTGATGACAATTTGACTGTTTGACTCTGGTCCAGTTATTGCGAAAATGTTAAAGTTTGCTCATTTTGAACGAATTGCAGGGAAATAGTAAAAATAGGAGAATGGAAAAACTGCTCTGAGTTGATGACGAGATCGATCTGTTGAAAACACACATTAAATTCCGGGCCGATAAGGGATATAATGTCGATACGGCTGCAAATGGCGAGAATGCAATTACAATAGTAAAGGAAGAACAGTATGATCTTGTTTTCATTGCCGAGATGATTTAATTAGTTCCGGTTTTGTAGTTTAAAAAGTATGGGTTTTCGTGGCGATTATCATCATTTCAGGCCAAGAAAATCCCTCCGTCTTTTCTATAATCATAAAAAACCTCGATTTTTTGGGTTCCGGATTTACTATCTCAGTGTGAATTTATATAGAAAATATTACCTGTGTATGTATTTTTTACAGAGGTTAAAAGTATTTAAAAAATAAAAAGTTAAAAAAATCACATTTCTAACCCCGCACGCGTACCTGAGGAATCATAATTTAGTCCATTATTGTCATCAAATATTGGCCTACTTTTTGCCTTATCTATTACAATATAATTTTAACCAGTGTAATTATTGGGTAATGAGGGATTGTGATGAAAGTGATTTTTCTCGATATAGACGGAGTTTTAAGAACGGCCAATAATGTATATAATGAACTGCACGATATATCAGAAAGCCAGAATGGTTTCGATCACGCTGCAGTACGAAACCTGAATCGATTGCTTGAGGAGACCAATGGACGTATTGTTGTTATCTCTTCATTACGGCTCAACAATTCGATCCGGCAGCTCATGACGATTTTAAAATGTGGTGGAGTTAATGATCCGCCGGTTATTGATGTCACTCCGTTTGTAACAGATAATAGAACTATGCGCGGACATCGTGGCCGGGAGATACTAACCTGGCTTTCAAAAAATCCGTCTGTTGAGAATTATGTTGTGATAGATGATTGTGAATACAACCTTCTTGCAGGCATCCCGCATGATCGAATCGTGAAAACAACATATCAATATGGCTTCGGCACAGACGATGCATACAGTCGGGCATTGGGAATATTACAACAAAATACACAAAATATAGCTGTGGCGAGAAAGAAAATATCCTGAAATATTTCGCGTTATTGTAATTTCTCCCAATCTCTACGAAGTATCCCCATTACATGAAAATCACAGTATTTCCCGTTATGGTACATTGCCTCACGCAATGTCCCTTCAATTGTATATCCCGATTTTTGATATATCTTTACCGCCGCTTCATTTTCTGCCGCAACATGCAATTGAATTCTGTTTAAATTCAATGTGTTGAAGGCATAGTCAAGCATCAAAGCGGTGGTCTCTTTTCCATATCCTTTGTTCCAGTTAATTTTATCGGCAATGCCGATATAGTATATCGCCATTCTCCCTACCCAATCAATCCGGACGAATGCCGTTTGCCCGACCGGTTCATCGTCTTCATTACGGCATATTGTAAAATGAATTGATGTATGGTCTGCAACTAATTTGTTCATCTTTTCACGCTGCTGCTCCAGTGTTGTCGGTATTGCATAAAACAATGTTTCCCGGGGATCGGGATGGTTCTCGATACGTGCTATCATATTTTCGTCGCCGGGTACATACGCTCTCAGATAAATTTTCTTTCCTTGTAAGAACTCAGGGTATTTATTAGCGTTCATATTTTATTGTTTCAGGTTTGGTGTCAGTGATATATCAGCTTATGGTTTGTGAAATTAAGGTACTAAGAAAACACTACAATTAAAAATATGGCAGGATTGTTGTAATTTCTACAATACTTCACTGTATGGGAATGAAATAGTATTGCAAGATCACATATAATCATTGTAACACATTGTTTATTTGTAGTTTATAGATGCTATTACCTTTAGCTTACATTGGTATGATTCTTGATATTTGTATAAGTGTGTTAATAAAAAATGTGGAGTTGCATGCAAGGATGGAAAATTTCCAGAATAAATACAGGAGGATTGTTCGATGAAACGTCTGTTTGTACCATTTATTTTTTTCATTGCTTTTGGTTTGGTGTATCTCGGCTGTGATACCGATGTGTTCGGACCTTCAAACGGAACCGGAACGCTTTTAATTTATCTCACCGATGCACCCGGTGATTTTAGTAAAGTGAATATTCAGATCGAGCGTGTGGAGGTTCACTCAGCCGATGAGGATGCGTGGAAGGTTGTAAATACCTTCGATGTCGATGAAGAGGAGGGCAAATTCGATCTCCTCGAATTGACTAATGGTGTGATGGTTGCTATCGGAGATGAAGTGCTGAGTGCCGGGAATTATACACAGATCAGGTTGATTCTTACCGATAATAACTACGTTGTATTGAAGGATGGTGACGAACATCATTTGAAAGTACCGAGCGGCCAGCAGACGGGTTTAAAGTTACACTATGACTTTACAATCGAAGCTGATGAAACATATGAAATTTTGCTGGATTTTGATGCGAGACGCTCGATTCATGAAGCAGGGGAGTCAGGGCTCTGGATCCTCAATCCGGTTATTCGTGTACAGTCTATTGCAGAATCCGGGGATCTCACCGGTCGAGTTGTCGATACCGGGGAAAATCCGGTTGAGAATGCAACTGTCAGCGTTCTTGATGAATCAGAAGATACCGTAGCCACTGCCGGAACAAATGAGGAAGGTGGATTTACGATGGTCCATCTTGCTCCCGGTGATTATTTTGTCGAAGTTGAAAAAGAAGGATATCAAACCAAACGACTTGACGATAAGGTGACCGTGGTTGTGGGACAGGTAACTGATCTTGGCGATATTACACTTGAAGCTGAGTAAGTAAACGCTTACAACCATACCTTGGGACGTACGGGCGTTCAGGAGAACGTCCGTGCGTTTCTCTATTCTGCAAATATCTCCTGTGTCTCAATTTCAAATTCCTCTATTATCTGCGATCTTATTTATTGGTTTTTTAAATGTAGTAGGTATTCGTCGTATGTATAGACGACATCCCGGCTATCCCGATATGCCCTTCAATCCTCAATAAGAAATGTAAATTGAAATTAACCTAAAAATTATCTAATTTGATAGGTTATTAATTCTGCAGTTAAGAGAACCAAATATGGATGGACAAAATAACGCAGTCATCATCCGCGGTGCCCGCGAACATAATTTGAAAAATATCGACCTCGATATACCCCGCGAAAATCTGATAGTTATCACGGGGTTATCGGGTTCCGGGAAATCGTCGCTGGCATTTGATACGGTGTATGCCGAGGGACAGCGCCGGTATGTGGAGACAATGTCCGCATACGCACGCCAGTTTGTGGGAGTAATGGAAAAACCAGATGTGGATTACATTGAGGGACTCAGTCCGTCCATTTCTATCGAACAAAAATCAGTTGCTCATAATCCCCGCTCTACGGTTGGAACGGTTACAGAGATATATGATTATCTCCGCCTGTTATTTGCCCGCGCAGGTGTACAACATTGCTATAGGTGCCGGAAACCTGTCAAAAAGCAGACGGTTGACCAGATCATCGATAATATTATTGCGGCAGCAGAGGGGAAGCCGGTGATGATACTCGGGCCGGTGGTGCGCGGTCGCAAAGGTCATTACCGCGAACTATTCGAGCAGATAAGAAAAGACGGATTCCTTCGGGTACGTATCGACGGAAAGGTCAAAGATATCAAGCCGGGGATGAAGGCAAACCGCTATCAGATCCATGATATTGAAATTGTTATCGACCGGTTGGAACCTTCGGAGAAATCCCGTTCACGACTTGCCGATTCGGTGGAGGTTGCGCTTGAATATGGTGGGGGTGTGCTCATTATGAACGATGAGAAAGAAGACCGGATTTTCAGTCAGCACTTTGCGTGCGATACCTGCGGGATGAGCTATCCCGAGCCGGCACCAAATTCATTTAGCTTTAACTCTCCATACGGATGGTGCACAGCGTGTGAGGGATTGGGACGCAAACAGGAATTTGACCTGTCGCTAATCATTCCGGATCCATCGAAGAGTATTAATGAAAGTGGAATTGCTGCACTCGGCAAGCCGCGGTCTACCTGGCTGTACAGTCAGGTGCGGGCTGTTGCAAAAGACCTTAATATCGACTTTGATACGCCGATTAATAAATTGACAAATAAACAATATCAAACATTATTGTACGGTGCCGGGGATGAGCGGTTCGATGTGCAGTATAAATATTCAAGCGGTCGCTCGGTTACCTACCGCCATCGTTTTGCCGGCATTATAGAGACATTACGGAATTATTTCGAAGAGACCAGTTCCGGTAATATACGCGACTGGGTTGAATCATTTATGTCGACCAGGATATGCGAAACGTGCAAGGGTGGGCGGTTACGAAAAGAAAGTCTTGCCGTTCTGATAAAAGATCAAAAGACGGGTTTCGATTATACCATTGCCGATATTGTACAGATGCATATTGTCGATGCACAAAGATTCTTTCGGCATATCGAACTCACCGAGCGGCAGGCAAGAATTGCCAACCAAATTTTGAAAGAGTTAAATGATCGGTTATCGTTTCTTCTGAATGTAGGTTTGGGCTACCTGACCCTTGACCGCTCAGCACGTACCTTATCGGGTGGTGAGTCACAGCGTATCCGGCTTGCTACACAGATCGGTTCACAACTTGTCGGTGTTATGTATATTCTGGATGAGCCGAGTATCGGTTTGCATCAGCGGGATAATATAAAACTGATCGGTTCATTAAAAGAATTACGCGATCTCGGTAATACCATTATCGTGGTGGAGCATGACCGCGAGATGATCGAAAGTGCCGATCATATTATTGACCTCGGTCCCGGTGCGGGAGAACATGGCGGATTTCTTGTGAGCAGCGGGAACCCGGCCTCCGTGAATGGTAAATCGCTTACCATGGAGTACCTTCGTGGCATTAAAAAAATTGAAATACCACGGCAACGAAGAGAGGGTAACGGAAAAGCAGTCACCGTTGTGGGAGCATCGGGTAATAATCTGAAGAAGATCGATGTAAAGATCCCGCTCGGCAAATTCATTTGCGTTACCGGGGTAAGCGGTTCGGGCAAATCATCACTTATAAATGAAACATTGTATCCCGAATTAGCAAAAGCTATTTATCGCTCGGTGACGGTATCATTGCCGCATAAAAGTATTGAAGGTATTGAAAATATCGATAAGGTGATTGAGATCGATCAATCTCCCATCGGTCGTACACCGCGATCTAATCCCGCAACCTATACAGGTTTATTTACGATTATCCGGGATCTCTATGCTCAACTTCCGGAGGCTAAACTTCGCGGTTATAAACCGGGCAGATTCAGTTTTAATGTGAAGGGAGGTCGATGTGAGGAGTGTGAAGGTGACGGTGTGCGGAAAATCGAGATGAATTTCCTGCCCGACGTGTATGTAACCTGTGATGCATGCCGCGGTAAGCGATATAACCGTGAAACGCTTGATGTGACGTTTAAGAACAAAACTATCGCGGACGTTCTGCAGATGACCGTTTCCGAAGCGCTTGAATTTTTTAGTGAATTACCCCGTGTCAAACGAAAACTGCAGACGCTTTATGATGTAGGCCTTGGTTACATCAGACTCGGTCAGCAGGCAACAACCTTGTCGGGCGGTGAAGCACAGCGTGTGAAGCTTTCGACAGAATTATCCAAAGTAGGAACCGGCAAGACACTTTATATTCTCGACGAGCCGACGACCGGATTACATTTTGAGGACGTACGCATGTTGCTATCGGTGTTAAATAAATTAGCCGATAAGGGAAATACGGTGATTGTGATCGAGCATAATCTTGATGTTATCAAAGTTGCCGACCATATAATCGATCTGGGCCCTGAAGGCGGTGCAGAAGGAGGATATCTCGTTGCTGAAGGAACACCCGAAGAAGTAGCGGCAATAAAGGAGTCATATACCGGCCAGTTCCTTAAAGCCGAATTAACACGCGAAGGAATCGATATCCCGGAGATCGCGAAACCGAAAAGGAGGGGGAAATGAGCGGTTGATGGAGCTATCTGAGTAATGGAAACATCAAGGGAGATGGGCTTCAATGTGTGATGGGAAACGTGCTTGGATGATCGGCTGAGTTGTTCCTGTTTATTTAAGAACTTTTTACTCCTACAGACACAAACTCATTCTCCGGATCCAAAAACCGCCACTTTTTGTCAAGTGCTTCTCTTATACCTATTCTTGAAGTAGTTTTAATTTTTTGGGTCTTCAACTCAGTATTCTTAGATAGATACAGCGAAGGGGTATCGAGGGGGATTCCATTGAAACTTTTATCGATCGAAAATGCCTGACACAATTTGGCCGGACCGCTGAGTAAATCACGGAGGTTTTCTTTGCTTCGGTTTCGTTGCATAATGTCGATACCTTCGATCGGTTCTGCAGCACGTATCAACACAGCACCCGCTCTTTTCCCTTTCCCTGCGACAACGTTAAAACAATAATGCATCCCATACGTGAAATAAACATAGGAATAACCACCACTGTTGAACATTACCTTATTCCGTTCGGTTATACCACGATAGGCGTGTGAGGCGGGATCGTCCGCACCGCCGTATGCCTCAACTTCGACAATGCGTGCAATCAATGATCTGTTATCGATTATTCGTATGAGCAATGTACCGATAAGTTTTCGGGCAAGTTGTACCGGTGTTCTTTCGTAAAATGATCTCGGGAGCGGGAGGTAAATATGTTCCGTTTTTTTACTCACCGGTACTTACTGGCAAACTCATCGATAATTTTTGCAATATCTTTTTCGGTTATTCCGGTTCCGAATTCTTTTTGTTTACCGCCGTTATCCGGTCTGTGCTTTGTTTTCCGTTCAGGGATTGCAACATTTCCTGCGCGCTGCAACAAACGTTCTTCGATTTGCTTAATCCAATCGGTTTGTGTGTCATCTGAAGACACCGATTTCTTTTCGGGGAATGGCGGTTTTTTATTTTCAAACTCTGCAAGAAACGGACGGGTTTCATATGCAAGCCGTTTGATATTTATCATATGCCGCGCGGTGACATTGTCGGAGATGATAGATCCGCCCATCGTGCCCGGACCGAGTGTCATCGACGGTTCAAGTCCTGTTGTATAACCGACTGCGCCGAGTGCTGCCTGTGTGTTGACCAGTATTCTGAATGCCGGTTTTTCAAGAGCAAATTTCATAATAATATCCTGATCCTCGGAATGGATCACCATCGTGTGACCGATACCGCCGAAATTTAACAGATCGATACAACGGTGACACCCTGCAAGCCAGCCGTCATCGACAAAGAATGAGAGTACCGGTGAAAGTTTCTCCCGGGAGAGTGGTTCTTCTTTTCCCACCGATGTACATTCTGCGATGAGTACTTTCGTATCCTGAGGTACATCGATACCGGCGTTATGTGCGATATAGGTAGCAGGCTTCCCGACCATATCCGGATTAAGTGCGCCGCGGGGATCGAACATCAGACGTTCAAGTTTCAGCTTATCATTGCCGGTAACAAAATGTCCGCCGCGTGTCTTACATTCTGTCATGACAGCATCGCGCAACGGGGCATCACAGATCAAAGCAGATTCGGTGGAGCACAGGGTACCGTTATCAAATGTCTTCCCGGAGAGAACATCGGCTACCGCTTTCCGAACATTGGCGGTCCGTTCAATGAACGCCGGTACATTTCCCGATCCGACACCGTACGCCGGTTTGCCGGCGCTGTACGCGGCGCGAACCATCGGTGTTGAGCCGGTTGCGAGTATTACATCGACCGCTTTGTGATGCATCAACTCATCGGTGCCCTCGAGAGAAACGTTTTCCATGCAGGATATCAGGTTAGGAGGAGCTCCTTCGCGTTCGGCGGCTTCCTGCAATATGCGTACAGCTTCGTGTGTACATTTCACAGCCCGGGGGTGCGGACTTGCGACAATCGCATTGCGTCCTTTCACTGAAATCAATGCTTTAAACATAACAGTCGATGTCGGATTGGTGGAAGGAATGAGTGCTGCAACAACTCCCATCGGTTCTGCAATCTCGATGATCCGGTTCTCGTGGTCCTCACGGATAATACCGACTGTTCTCAGATCTTTAATGCTTTCGTAAGTATGTTTTGTGCCGAAAATGTTCTTCAATTTTTTATCTTCGGGTTTTCCGAAACCCGTCTCTTCACACGCCATCACGCCGAGGCGTTCTGCAGCTTCTTCACCCGCCTTCGCCATGGCAGCAACAATACGATCGACATTCGATTGCGGGAACTGTTTGAAGTCCTGTTGTGCCACTTTTGCTTTTGTAACAAGGTTACGGACTTCCTGGATTGATTGGAGATCTTTATCGTAGTTCATATTTTTACCTTTTATTACGCCAACAATTCTTGCCTGTAGTCCCACAGGTATAATCCGGTTTCCGGATCCCGTTCACGGACAATCTTTTCACCGTCGAACTCGTGAATTATCATCTCTGCGGCAAAGACAATAGATCCTGTGGCCAGATGTCCGCCGAATGCTTCTCCTTTATTATTTCCGAGCATAACATGAACATGAGCAAACGGTTCGTAGTTGCGGATTGAAATATTCCCGTAGAGAGACAATATTTCAAGATGCTCGTCAAATGTTATTTCTTCATATTCTTTTGTATTCTGATTGAAATACCAGACCACTGCTTTGGAGACCGCACCCAAACCGCGTATCTCACCGGTTTGAATTTTATGCTTGACTATATAATCGGTTATGCCGTTTAACAAATCGGTTCCCCGTTTTAAATGTCCGATATATGTTTGCTTTAACTTATACCGTTGATGTGACATTCTATAATCCTTCAATGAGCGGGAGTTGATTCGTTCGTCCCGGATCGGGTTTCCGGCGATTAAAATGTTTATACACGATATCGGTTACTTCGCGGCCTCGTGCGGTTCGTTTTAAAAAACCTTCGCGAATGAGGAATGGTTCATATACCTCCTCGATTGTGCCGGATTCCTCACCCACCGTCACGGCGAGGGTGTTCAATCCTACCGGGCCGCCTTTGTATTTATCTATAATAGAGAGTAATATACGCTTATCCATTTCATCGAGACCGAGTTCATCGACTTCGAGTTTTTGTAATGAATAATCGGCTACTTCTTTGGTAATAATGCCGTTGTGTTTCCGAAGACTGTCTTCTGCTTCTGCAAAATCCCTGCAACGCCTCAGGAGGCGGTTTGCAATACGGGGTGTACCCCGTGATCGTCCGGCGATTTCCAATGCACCATCATCACGGATATTTACATCTAATAATGAAGCCGAGCGTTTAATGATCTGGAAGAGTTCGTTTTTATCGTAATAATCGAGTCGGTTTGTGATTCCGAAGCGGGCACGTAACGGTGCTGTTAATAATCCTGCACGTGTGGTAGCACCGACAAGCGTGAAACGCGGGAGACTGAGTTGTATGCTTCGTGCATTCGGTCCACGGTCGATCATTATATCGATGCGAAAATCCTCCATTGCCGAATACAGGTATTCTTCCACAGTTGGATTGAGCCGATGAATTTCATCTATGAAAAGAACATCGCCCTCGTTTAAATTGGTCAACAATCCGGCAAGGTCGCCCGGTCGTTCGAGCACAGGACCCGAGGAAAGACGTATCGTAGCACCAAGTTCATTAGCTATAATGTAAGCCAGCGTGGTTTTTCCGAGACCCGGGGGACCGGTTAACAGAACGTGATCAAGCGCCTCACCCCTTTGTTTGGCTGCCGTGATAAAAACTTTCAGATTCGATGATAGCGAATCCTGTCCGATGAAATCATCAAATGAGAGCGGACGTAATGTTTGATCAAATTCCCGGTCTGTTTCAAACCGTTCAGGTGAAGTGAAGTCGCTGTGTCGTGTCATAATCAATCAAAGTAGGGATTTAGACCCTCACAATCAATAGTAAAATGATAAGTTCATACGTATCGAAGTTTACGGTTTCCGGTTGTCGGTATTCAGTTCCGACGGGACATCCGTTCGTGCAACAATAACTGTAAACAATAAACCGGAAACTGTAAACTGCCAGTTAGAAACTACATTCATTTTCCTAATTTTCTCAACGCCGCTTTTATCAAATCTTCGATAGAAATAGTATCGCCAGTGCGTTCGGCAAGTACGTTACGCAGTGCATTTTCAGAGGCGTTACGTGAATAACCGAGCGTTGTTAATGCAAGCAACGCTTCTGTCTGGATGCTGTCGAGGGTTTTGATGCCCGGCTGTTCTTCGGCGAGATGGATCTCGTCAAGTTTATCGCGTAGCTCGACAATAAGACGCTCGGCGGTTTTTCTGCCGACACCGGCGATCTTATTAAGTTGTGCGATATTACCCTGTTGTATTGCCCGGATAAGTTCATCATACGATAATCCCGACAGTACGGTTTGAGCAAGTTTAGGACCCACACCGGATATGGTGATAAGTTTTCGAAATATTTCTTTGTCCTGTTTTGTTGAGAAACCGTACAACTGTAAGGCATCTTCCCGTACGTGCAAATAGGTGAATAATGTCGTTGTTTGTCCAACTTCCGGTAACCGGTCGAAGGTGGTAACAGGAACGTGTATCTGATAGCCGACACCACCGACATCGATGATTGTTTCGGTGGGGGATTTATGAATAATCTTTCCGGTTAATTGTCCGATCATAATTAACGCTCTATCTTATATACTACATCACCTGGAGTTGATACGAGTCCGTAGCCTATACCCACAAGTCCACCGACGACTCCGGCACCAAGACTTGATCCTATATATAAAAAAGCATCGCTTACGGACTCATCCGGACCACGCTGGCTGACAAAGTGTGCACCAAGCGGAATTCCGGCGAAAAGTCCGACTATACCGCCCCACATACCCGATCGCAGTGCGCGGCCGCTGCGGTCATATTCAAGCCGAGAATATGCAATATCGCCGACGGGTACGGAGTGTAAATCGCCGTCGTCTTTTTTCACGGTAACAGTATTCATCTCATACACGATAAAATTACCGGTAACCCGGGTCATATCTTTTAATAATATCGTAACACGGTCATGTTCAACTATAGGAATCTCATTAAATGATGCAACCTTTTTATCAAAGGGGATGTCCTGTGCAATGAGCGGGGATGCGACTAATACTACAGTGCTTGCTGCCAGCAGTATAAATTTGATCACGTGATTACTCTTTCGGGATGTGCTTCAATAAATGATTTCCAGTTTTTAAATTGTTTCTGATTGAATGGCGAGATGGTTTTATGCAGATGACAGATTGCAACAGCAAGTGCATCACTCACATCATGCATCATATCTTCCTTTGGTATGTTCAATATGTTGCAAACCATATATGCTACCTGGTCTTTTGATGCTGCACCGTTACCAACGAGTGCCCGTTTTATTTCACGTGGTGAATATTCGGTCGTTGGTAGTTCGTACTGGACGGCGGCTAATATCGAAACACCACGGGCATGGCCGATCTTCAATGCCGATTGAACATTCTTTCCGTAAAAAGCCGATTCAATTGCGAATTCATCCGGATGATACCGCTTGATGATATTTACCAATTGAGTATGTATTGCCTGCAGACGGAGCGGCATTGAATCGGTGGATTTGTTTTTAATAACACCGTGATGAATTCGGTACAGCTTACCGTTTTTCCATCCAATCACTCCGTAGCCGGTTGTCAGGGTACCCGGATCAACACCGAGAACGATCATATTGAGCTTCCGGTTTTCAGTTATTAGTTATCAGTATTGGGTTTCCGTTTTAGAGCTTCCAGTTGAGTGTTGCCATGTAATGTGAAAAAAATATGTGTCAAACTGAAAACTGTAAACTGGAAACTGTATTAGCTTTCCTGGGCAAGTTTTTCAAATACTGCGTCGTCAATCTCAAAGTTTGCATAGACATTTTGAATGTCGTCGTGTTCGTCCAGTACCTCGATAAGCTTGAGGACTTGTTCAGCATCTTTCCCCTCAACGGGAACGGTGCTGTTCGGCTCCATCTGCAGTTCTGCAGAGTCAACCGGTATATTTTTATCAGCAAGGGCCTGTTTTACTTTTTCGAAGTTTTCCATAGTCGTTGTAATTTCATAATAATCATCGGTTGGCTGCATGTCATCTGCACCCGATTCGATCGCAACATGAAGTAGGTCGTCCTCTTCGATTTTGCTGGTTGGAACCCGAATCGCACCTTTTCTGGTAAACATCCATGCAACGCTTCCGGCTTCGCCAAGCCGGCCATTGTTTTTACTTAATAAATGCCGGATCTCGGCAACGGTACGATTCCGGTTATCGGTCACCGATTCCATAAGAATTGCGACACCGCCGGGGCCGTACCCCTCGTAGACGATTTCTTCGAACTGCATACCGGGCAGTTCTCCCGTCCCGCGTTTGATGGCACGATTGATATTATCCTGCGGCATATTTGCATCTTTTGCCATTTGAATTGCCAATCGCAATCTGGGATTGGCCTCGGGATCGCCGCCGCCTTCGCGGGCTGCGACAGAAATTTCCTTAATTATTTTTGTAAAAATCTGGCCGCGGCGCTGATCGTTCACGGCTTTCTTTCGCTTGATCTGTGACCACTTCGAGTGACCTGCCATAACAATCCTGTACCTTTATGATTGCTCTTTTATATCTTTTATTCTAAGCTGTGTTGAAACCACACCGTTCCATTCATTTTGATGGATTGTATAAACCATCTGAATCTCCTTGCCTTTTTCGCTTACTACAGGTAAAAGGCCTCCAAGGTTAAAACCTATTGCATCGAGGATAAGATCCTTTTGCCGTACGCGCATCAGTAAATGATTTTTACCGACTATCTTCGGTGAACCGACTACATGCAGACTATTGGAATAAAATGTCGGATTAAGATTTTCGGGGCCAAAAGGAGCAAACATCTCAAGTATCCGCACAAATTTCGGTGTTATCTCATCGAATGACAACAGTGCATCGATTTTTATTTCGGGTGTCATTATTTCTTCGGTAAGATATTCGCTTGCCACCTTGTTGAATGCTTTACGGAATTCATCCAACCGGTCGAGATCTACTGACAAACCGGCAGCATACTTATGACCGCCGAATTGTAGAGTATAATCTTCAACTTGTTTCAATGCCTGATATATATCAAACCCGGCAATACTCCGTGCAGATCCTTTTGCCACACCGTCTATAGTTGTCATCAATATTGTCGGACGGTAGTACTTTTCAACGAGCCGGGAAGCTACAATACCGATGACTCCCGGATGCCAGTCGTCCTGATGTAAAATGAGCGGAAAAAGGTCCCCGGTATCTTCGATATATGCTTCTGCAATTTCCATTGCCTCGTTGAATGTCATCTCGTCAATTTTGCGGCGATTATAATTTTCCGATTCGACAATTTGCGCAAACTCACACGCCTGTGAGTAATCTTCACATGTGAGCAATTCTACTGCGCGGCGGGCATCACCGAGTCTGCCGACTGCGTTGATGCGCGGTGCTATGACAAAGACTACCTGACCGGTATTAATTTTACCCGGTTTTAAATTCGAGCTTTCAATAATTGCTCTGATACCAGGCCGCGGGTTTTTATTAATAAGGTCCAATCCCATTTTGACAACTACCCGATTTTCACCTTCAAGCGGCACAATGTCGGCTGCGCTTGCAAGTGCAACATAATCGAGATATTCGAACGCTCTCTCTTCGTGCCCGAGTTCAAGGGCAAGTCCATGGACGAGTTTAAATCCGACCCCGCATCCACTCAGATATTTAAACGGATAATTACATCCGGGCTTTAACGGATTCAATATAGCGTATGCGTTTGGCAGCTCGTCACCCGGTTCATGATGATCGCATATAATACAGTCAACATTTTTTTGATTTGCATACTCTACCTGTTCGTTTGCCGTTACACCGCAATCGATTGAGATAAGTAAGCTGACACCACGATTGATAGCTTTATCTATGCCGGAAATGGATAGTCCATATCCATCTTTAATTCTATCGGGTATAAAGTAGGATACTTTACATCCTATAGAACTGAGATACCGGTATAACATCGCAGTTCCGTTGGTACCGTCAACATCGTAATCGCCGTAGATCATAATGCCTTCGCCGGTATCGCGTGCTTTACGTATACGTTTGATTGCGATATCCATTCCATCCATCAAATGAGGATCATGCAAATAATCAACACCGGGACGGAAATATTCCCGGGCTTTTTCAAAAGTATCTATGCCTCTGTTAATGAGAATGGAGGTAAGTGTTCTGCCGATCCCGAGTTTTTCTTCGAGGGGTTTAAGAATTTCTTCGGGAGCAGGGTCTGTTAAAGTCCAACGTTTATTACTGGTAAGACTCGATTTGTTTTCAGCTTGTGATTCTTTCGGTAGAGATGCACCAGAGTTCCTTTGTGTTTGTTCCATTGGTATCCCTTCCGAAGCCCTAACGGATCGGTTTGGAATTTTAGAAAAAAATCCGAATCTGTCTGTAAGCCGAATTCTGTCTGCCCCGACGAGTCGGGGGAGGCAACCATTTATCTGCGCGACCTACCCGAGAGTATATATCCCGATTACCCGGGACGAACGACGCGGGCAACGTCGGTTCCTCTCTTATTTGGTCTTGCTCCGGGTGGGGTTTACCGTGCCCCCGACAGTCACCTGTCGGAGCGGTGAGCTCTTACCTCACCTTTTCACCCTGACCCTCCTGCACTCTTCGAGCTTCGGAGGGCAAGCCCTCTTTTGCTCGATAACTTCGTGGGGAATACCCGACGAAGCTTTAGCGCAGTCGGGCGGTCTGTTTTCTGTGGCACTTTCCGTAGATCCGCCTTGAAACGGATTCCCTCTGCTTGCGCAGAGCACCCTGCCCTATGGAGTTCGGACTTTCCTCCCCGATTTATAGATAGATAATCGGAGCGATTGCCCGACATTTTCGGATAAAATGTTCCTAAAATATCCTGTACCAATCCTGTAAAGCTTCAAATTAATTATTAATATTCACTATTGATACCAATATATTAACTATCGGAATAAAGTTCAAGGAGTGCTATAATGAAAGAGGGATTTTTGAGTCTATACCGGCATTTGCCAGTCGGTCGGCTTCGCGATTTTGTTCCCTGCGAACGTGTTTAAATGAAATATTTACCCCAGGTTTATCCTTTTCTGTTTGATTTGCTGAAATTAAGCGGATCAGATCCTGGACTCTATTGTTTAGCTTTTTAAGCTCGTTTTCTTTGACTTTATATTGTCCATTAAGTTGTTTTACAACAAGTTCGCTGTCGGAGTGAATGACGATTTCAGTTGATGAGCCGGAAGCGTTGCGTGAAATAAGAGATGGAGTTTTTTTGAGTTTTGTAAGGGCAGCTATCAGTGCGTTATATTCTGCCTGATTGTTGGTCATTTTACCTGCATATCCAGCGGCAGAAAATATAGTTTCACCTTTATCGGTTTTTATAACAATTCCGATACCGGCTTCGCCGGGGTTGCCGCGCGAAGCACCGTCAATATAAATGTGGATCATCAAGCGACTTTATTTACCTCCGCTGCTATTTCTTCGGCGATCAGAATTCGTCCGCAATTCTCACAGTGATGAATCTCATCGTTCTTTCGGAGCAGAAGATTGAGTTGTGGGGGTACGGTTTTATAACATCCTCCACACGCACCACGGGTAATCGGAACAACTGCTTTACCGTATTTAGCCGATCTGATCCGATCATATGATGACAACGCTTCATCCGTTAACTGCCGGGCTATCTTATCCCGCTCGTGCTGTAACTGCAGCTCTTCATCTTCGTGTATTTTCGAAACTTCCTGAAGATCCTTTTTATTTTCACTGAGCTCAGATTGGAGCGATTCTAATTTTTGTTTCAACTCGTCGACGCTTGTACTTAACTCTTTCTGTTTTGCATCATTATCTTCTGCTGCCTGCATGCAGGCCATGATTTTATCTTCAGCTTCGGTGATCTCTTTTGTAATGGCGTCGTACTCTTTGTTATTACGAACTTCGTACAACTGTTTTTTTAACTCCTCGACGCGCTGGTTTAATGTTTCCTCATCCAGGTTTGCCTTTTCGCGGGCTGCAAGATGTTCGTCGATCTGCTTTTGTAATGCATCAATTTGCGTTTGCGTCTCTTGTATCTGATCGTTTAAATTTCTCACGATACCCGGGAGATCACCCTTTTCTTCTTCAAGGTCCATCAGTTTAAGGTCAAGTGTTTGCAGCATATAGAGCAATTTGATTTTATTTTCCAATGTAATCGCCTCCTCCTAACTATAGTGTATCGGGTTTGTTGTAATTTCTGTCCTATAAAATTCCGTTCTTGTGTCGGCAAATTTTTTCTTGAGCCGGTTCATAATCGCATCGAGGATCCATATCTCCGTTTCATAATGCCCGGCATCGATAAGGTGTATAATTCCACGCGCTTCGTGGAACGCATGATATTTGATATCGGCGGTGACAAAGGCATCGGCTTTCTTTTGTAAAGCAATTGGAACAAGATCAGATCCACTGCCGCCGCAAACTACAACCCGTGAAACTGTATCCGCTGAACCTTGTGCCCACCTGATCGTTGGTACCTTCAGGGTATTTTTAACAAATTGGATAAAGTCATCAATTGGTTGAGACTCAGGTAAAGTGCCGATCACTCCAGCTCCGTATTTTGGATCGACTGCTTCGTTTGGATATATATCGTATGCTACTTCATCATATGGATGGGCATCTGACATAGCCTGTACAACGGCTTGTGTCTTCCATTTTGGAACAATCATTTCAATGCGAACTTCATCTTCATGCTGAAGCTTGCCGACATCACCGCTGAACGGTTGTGCACCTTCAAGCGGTCTGAATGTACCGGTACCGCGCGTTTGAAATGAACACCCCTCATAATCGCCGATAATTCCTGCACCAGCATCCGTCATTGCATTCGTTACCTGTTCAACATAATCGACCGGTACAAATACGGCTACCTTTTTTGTCGTCCCGCCTTCTTGATAAAGGAATGCTGTATTCTGTAGATTTAGTTTCTGTCCGAGGACGAAGTTTACTCCGTCCCGGGTGAAATCGAGATTGGTATGTGCTGCGTACAGATGTAATCCATTCCGTGCGATGTCGAGGGCAAGTTTACCGGAAAAAGATTTTGGTGTCAGATTTTGTAAAGGTTTAAAGATGAGAGGATGGTGGGTGATGATGAGGTTGCATTTCTTTTGCAGTGCTTCTTTGATGATTTCCGGGGTGATTTCAAGAGCAGCCAGCACTCCCGTTACCTCAGTGTTTGCATCACCAATCTGCAAGCCGACATTATCTCGCTCCCACGCAATACCGGGTGGAGCCCAGATCTCCATTTCTTGGATTATATCTCGTATTCTTAGCATATATCAGACATAAAAAAAGTGTCCGCATTTTTTATAATGACGGACACTTTTGTTGAAAAAATTGTACGTTTTTGTCTTATCTCTGTCGGGCAGGATCAGTAGTTCCCTGCCGCTGGTATAAATCTTATATCTTTTTGGCCGTTGTTTTCTCAATCTTGAATTCATTAATGGAACACTCAAAATTCTTAGACATTAAATATACAGTTATTATCATCGAATTGCAAGAATATAACGACTTGATTTTTAGTGTTGAAAATATTATATTGCCAAATAACTATATAGTAATATTAATTATCATCTAACGGAGTGAAGCTATGGCTGTTTATGAATATCGCTGCCAGGATTGTGGCGGTCTTTATGACATTTTACATCTCGGAAAAGAAAAAGCAGAAGATATTATCTGTCCACAATGCGATTCACGAAACTATAAGAAGCTGTTATCTGTTTTTAATTCATCGAGAGGATCATCATCCAATCATGAAACGGTACCGGCTCCGTCTTGCTCGACCGGAGCATGTGGCATAGGAGGCGGCTGTTTCAATTAAATCCCGGAGGAATCTATGGATCTGAAAAAGATGTGGCGTGTGGTTGGTGTTCCGGTAGTCTTGTTCACGGTGATTGTTCTATACGCAGGAAACAATGATAATGAACATAAAGAACGGGCTCAAACGGCAGCTCAATCATTTATGGGACAGCTTCAAAACGTCCTTATGGAAGAGTTGCGTGACGGTGGTCCGGTTAAAGCAATCGCGGTTTGTGCCGATACTGCACAGGTGCTTACCGATCGTGCAGGTGAAGAGCTTGATGTCTCGCTAAAACGCGTTAGTGACCGAGTTCGCAATAGCAACAATGAACCTGATGAATATGAAGCATCTGTTCTTAAAAAATTCACCCGGAAGCAAGAAGAAGGTGAGACGCCACCGTTCATTCATACCGAAGTGCGAACTCTAAACGGTGAAAAGGAGTTTTGGTATATGCAATCGATTCACATGCAGGCACAATGTCTTGGCTGTCATGGTGAAGAAGAGCAGATTGCCGATACTGTTAAAAAATTATTGAGCGAGAAATATCCCGATGACCGTGCGACAGGATATACACCGGGTGATTTTCGCGGTGCAATACGGGTAAGTTTTACCGTTGACTAATTACCGGGAGGATATATGAAACAATACGTGCTCATTGTGGGTGGAATTATACTTATTGCCGGTATTTATTTTCTGGCGATTTCTCAAACCGGAGAAGGACATATGGAATACTCTGTACAAGAACTGAAGAATAAAATTGAAAACGATACCGAATTAATTGTGTTGGATGTACGCACGACCGGCGAATACACGGGGGATCTCGGGCATGTTAATTCCTCTATACTCATCCCCGTACAGGAATTACAACATCGTGTAGCCGAGATTGAAGAATATCGTGATCGTGAGATTGCAATTATTTGCCGGACCGATAACAGAAGCAGGGCCGCTGCCTCGATATTAAAAGAAGCAGGTTTTGAAAATGTAGTTTTTGTACGCGGTGGTATGGTAGAATGGAACAGACAATATGGTAATCCTCAACAAAAATAAAAACTAATTATGATGAGAACAGTTTTAATTATACTTGGTGTAGCTTTGCTTGGTGCTTTGGGCGGCTATGCATACTATTATTTTATCGGATGTAATGCAGGAAACACCTGTCCCATTACAAACAACCCGATATCAAGTATGGGCTATGGCGCTTTGCTTGGCGGACTTATAGGCTTTAATTTTATTCCATCGAAAAGTAAGAAAGACAAATCTTAATATGACAGCTATTCTCCTTGGAGTGCTCATTGGCGGACTCACCGGATTCGCCATCAGCAGTTATCTCAACCGACGAAATATATATGCATGCGTTTTTCTTTGCAATAAACGGGTAAGTGTCGTATATTTTGGTTTATTAGGAGCACTTTTAGCTTCCGGAATATAGGATACTAAAACATACATGTTCACACAGTCGGTTCGACTCGGCAGAATTATCGGTATTCCTGTCGGAGTTAATTATTCCTGGTTTGTAATTTTTGCCCTCATCACGCTCACCCTGGGAGGGCAGTTTGCATATGTATATCCCGAATGGGCATCAAGTGTGCATTATATCGCGGGAATTATAACCAGTCTCTTATTTTTTCTGTCTGTACTATTGCATGAACTCGGTCATAGTTTTGCGGCCAAGCAAAAAGGTATAAACGTCAGGGCAATAACATTGTTTATTTTTGGCGGTGTTGCTCAAATTACACGGGAGCCCGACCGACCGATGACGGAATTTTATATCGCGATAATGGGGCCGGTTGTGAGCATTGCACTTGCAGGTATCTTCTGGGCACTGGCACTTGTATTTCAACCAGTAAGTGAAGTAGTTGTTGCAATTACCCAATGGCTTGCCCGGATAAATTTTATTCTGGTTGTTTTCAATATGATACCGGGCTTTCCGCTTGATGGTGGGAGGGTATTCCGTGCGATTGTCTGGTTCTATGTAGACAGTTATGAACGGGCAACCAAGATCGCTTCGGGTGTCGGACAGGCGGTTGCCTATATGTTCATACTTGGCGGTATCTTTCTAATCGTCGGCGGCTATTGGATTAACGGGTTGTGGATTGCATTTATCGGCTGGTTTTTATTAACTGCTGCACAACAGGTTAGCCAATACGTAACGCTCAAAGGCGCGCTCAGGGGCATAAAATCACGTGATGTCATGCAAACAGACTGCCCCCGGGTTGATTCCAGGACAACTGTTTCTGCATTAATTGATGAACATCTTTTTCGAACGGCTCGTCGTGCATTCTTAGTTATAGAGAATGATGCTTTAGCTGGCCTCGTTACATTGCATCAGATAAAACAACTTCCGCGGGATTCGTGGCATCAAACTACACTTGGTGATATTATGACACCGATGAGTGATCTGCACTGGGTATATCCTGAAACGGAAATTACCGAAGTGCTGGACATTATGAATGCTGAAGATGTGAATCAGGTCCCGGTACTGCGTGACGGGAAGCTCGAAGGAATCATTGGTCGTGATCATTTATTACAGGTAATGCAGGCAAGACTGGATATCGGCGTCTGATTACAGGCTTGAATAATTTAATTTCTCAAAATTTATATCCCTGAGTTCATTGATTTTTTTCTCGATTTTTTCGACGTGTTCCTCAAGCTTCTTAATGTGAATTTTTTCCTGGTCCGATAGTGTATGTCGTTGCAACACATCGATAGAAATTTTTACCGCTGCAAGCGGATTGTTGAACTCGTGACAGATAGTAACAATGAGTGCTTTAATTGCATCTGTTTGTTTTTCGGCCATCAGTTGGCGTTTGTTGATTTTCTCCATTTGATTCCGGAGTTGGGCACGCTGGAGCGTGTTGATGATTGTGCGTGAGAGGATATCCATCCCGGTTTCTTCTTTAACGAGATAATCGTCGGCACCGATTTTCATAGCCTCGACGGCAACCTTAAGCTCTTTACTTGATGTGAGAAATACTACGGGAATTTTTGTGGTTATTTCCCGGATAAGGCGGGTAATCTCGAGTCCGTCAGCAATCGGGAGAAAATAATCTGTCAAAATGATATCGATATTTTCGGAGTTTTCTTTGAGGAAATCGATTGCCTCCTCGCCGACTCTATACCAGGTGGTCTCAAATTTTTCGGGGGTATGCTTTTCTAAAAAGCGCCGGGCTTCGTGAACATAATCCTCTGAGCTGTCGACAAATAAAACTTTAATACGAGAATTTTCAGCAGACACTACGAACTCCAAATTTTGCGAATATCGATATCTATAAATAGTTTTATAATGTACGGTTTAAATTGAATAATCGCAATATTATGTGTTTTATATCAACAAGATATTGATTTTCAATGATTTATTGACTATCATTCAATAACTTAAAAATTAATGAATAAATAATATAATTTCGCAACAGGAGATCACCAATGCCGGATAAGAATCGCATCCTTGTCGTAGATGATGAAGAGGCACTGCGAACTGTTCTCAGTACAGAATTGTCAAGCGAAGGGTATGAGGTGAGTACTGCAGCAGACGGAAATGAAGCGATTGAGTTAGTAAAAGATAATAATTACGATCTGGTCTTACTTGATATTAAAATGCCGAGTGTTGATGGGTTTGAGGTGCTGAAGTATATCAAGGGAGGAAAACCCGATATTAAAGTCATTATGCTCACAGGTTTTGCTGATTTGAAAAATGCAATTGAATCAAAACGTTTGGGAGCTGAAGACTTTGTCAGTAAACCGTATGACCTCGTTGATTTACTGACCACCATTGAACGGGTACTGGGTGAGTAATTACCGGGTAAACGAATAAGCCAATCAAGTTTTTTCCTATCATTATTGTTGTATCATGGCACAACAATATAAAATTCTGATAGTGGACGATGAGCGGTCGCTCGTCCATTTATTACAGGCCGAGCTTTCTTCAACAGACCGGTTTGAGGTTGATGTTGCCCTTGACGGCGCCGAAGCGATCAACAAATTGCAATCGAGCATTTACGATGTAGTTTTACTCGACGTCAAAATGCCGAGAGTCGGGGGCATGGAAGTTCTGAAATTTCTGCAAGAACAGTCACCTCAGACGCAGGTCATCATGCTGACAAACTATGCCAGCGTCAAAACCGCAATTGAATCTATAAAACTGGGAGCATACGATTTCATTGCCAAACCGTATGACTACGACGAACTGATTGCTACCATCGAACGTGCAATTGAACGGCGCCGTTTGTTCATCGATAATGAGCTGATGAAGAACCGGTTGTATGGAAAACAGAAAGACTCAACCATTGTCGGGAAGAGTGAACCGATCGTGGAATTAATAGAGCGATCACGGAAGGTTGCTGAAACAGATTCAATTGTGTTGATTCAGGGGGCAAGTGGAACCGGTAAAGAACTTATTGCAAATCTAATACACCGGGCGAGTCCTCGCAGCGACTGGCCGTTTGTTGCAATGAATTGTGCTTCAATTCCCGATTCATTACTCGAAAGCGAATTGTTCGGACACGAACGTGGTGCATTTACCAATGCGTATAGCACAAAACAAGGATTGGTTGAAGTTGCACAGGGTGGAACACTCTTTCTGGATGAAGTGGGTGACATAAGTCAAACAATTCAACCGAAGTTACTCCGTTTTCTCGAAACGGGTGAATTTCGCAGAGTTGGCGGGACGAATACCCTCAAAGTGAATGTCCGAATCATATCGGCAACAAATAAAGACTTACCGCAAGAAGCGAAAGAAGGACGTTTTCGTGAAGACCTGCTATACCGGTTAAACGTTGTTACCTTATATATCCCGCCACTCAAAGACCGAAAAGATGACATAGCCTTACTGGTTGATCATTTTATAAATAAGCACAACCGTACAAAACCGCAAAAAAAAATTAATCCGGAAGCGATGGATATTTTATTGCAACACGATTGGCCGGGGAATGTTCGTGAGCTTGAACATGTGATAGAAGGTGCAATAATACTATCGTCGAATGAAGTCATCGAACCGGAAGATTTAACATTGAATACTAATCTCCAGAAAACCGTGAAGCCACGACAGGAAAAGCCAAACGGAGTACCTGACCAGAAAATTCAGACACCATATGAGGATGGCGAGATCCTGTCGCTTGAAGATCTCGAAAAGATACACATACAAAATGTATTACAGCAAAATGAGTGGAGCAGGGTGAAAACCGCCCAGGATCTTGGGATCACACCAAAAACACTTTATCTCAAGATCAAGCGATACGGTATCGAGACACCATCACAATAACAACGGTATATACTATTATACCGTATGAAATAGGTCGTGTAGAATCAGCCAGAGTAATACAACCACACCGATAATTCCAAGAAAAAATGCAATTACCTGAAGTAATGCACGGGTTCCGTTGGTGGATGAACCTTGACCTTTCGGACGAAGCATTGTATTACACTTTTTGCAATTTGTACTACCTTCGGCATTAATCGTACCACATGATTTACATTTCATAACAACCTCCATAGGTAAAAAATGATCGAAAAAAATTCAGTTTATTAATTTCGACACACAAGAGGAGGTATGATCAAATTATTAAGATACGGTTACGAATGTATAAGGGCGTTGATGGGGGGGACTCAAGGTTTGTTCGTGAAGTAAAAAGATTAAGGGAGAAATACTCATCCGGGCATTTTGAAAATCGTTTAATCCCGGTAATTGCTATCGGTTGATTCTTATCCAATAAATAATATTGATTTGCAAGTTCACAAAGTCCGAATATCGAAATTGAATAAGGAGATACGTAGTTATGTTCACATAGATCGGAGAAGCCCAGATGCACTACTCCGATAATTGTAATAGTTACAACTATTGCTGCGATATCGATGCAACGTTTGACAGTATGTACAATAATAGTCTTCATTTGAGCATACGAATATATCTTTATATTTGCTGGAAATCAATAGCGTATTTCAGTGTATACTTTTTGGTTAAATAGATATAATCTCAATTGTTTTTTAATCATTTGAGCGGAGCGAAAATAATTCAGGCTATGTGATATTTGAGATCAGGTATTGACTTTTTCAATTTTATTCATTAAATAAGTCATAATTATTAATCAATCAATTTGATTAATAATATATTTTTTAGAATTTCTCCGTCTGTTCTGTAAATACAATTTCATCCACTAACTTTTATACCTCCAATGACGAACAATCCAACCCAAGTGAGTGAGCCTCAACCAGTATTACCGCTTCGAGAGAAAATTTCGTATGGTTTCGGTGACCTTGCCTCAGTCCTGTACTGGCAAACTTTTATGCTGTATTTCACTTACTTTTATACCGATGTTTTTTTACTTCCTGCTTCCGTAGCAGCAACTATGTTTCTGGTCGTCCGCGTTTTCGACGGGGTAAACGACCCGCTGATGGGCATTATATCCGACAGGACAAAGACCCGTTGGGGGAAGTTCCGTCCGTATCTGTTATGGCTGTGTGTACCGTTTGCGATATCGGGTGTACTGGCTTTTACGGTACCCGATTTCGGTATGACAGGGAAGATCGTCTGGGCATATTGTACCTTTATTCTTATAATGGTACTTTACACGGCAATTAATATACCGTATACCGCACTTCTTGGTGTCATATCACCGAACTCGCAGGACCGCACTGCGGTTTCGTCGGTAAAATTTATTTTTGCATTTGGTGCAGGGATAATCGTATCTGCAACGCTTTTACCGATGACCACCTGGCTCGGCGGTGAGGATCCGGCAAGCGGTTGGCAATACGCTTTTATGATTTATGGAGCCGCAGCGATCGTATTTTTCCTTATTACATTTTTTGGAACGCGTGAAAGGGTCCTGCCTCCGAAGTCTCAGGAAACGTCAATAAAGAAAGATTTACATGAGTTGATTACCAATAAACCGTGGATCATTCTTCTCGTAACGACCATAACATTTATTTTGTTTGTTGCTGTTCGAGGCAGTGTCACGGCTCATTATTTCAGATATTTCATCGGTTTTCAGGAACTCGATATTTGGTTTTTCGAAACCCGAACCTATAGCTTTGAAGTCTTGGTCTCGGCATACAATACCATCGGTCAGATATCAGCGCTGCTCGGGGTGTTCGTGGTATTGTGGGTGTCGAAAATACTCGGAAAAAAGAAAACTTTTATTTTGTTCTTCATCGTAGCGATTTTCAGCACCGCCACGGTATACTTCCTGACGGCCGATCATCTACCTCTAATATATTTATTACAGATAACAGGTTCGATGACCGGAGGACCCTTAAGTGTATTACTCTGGGCAATGTATGCAGATACGGCCGATTATAACGAATGGATTCGAGGAAGAAGAGCGACAGGATTGGTATTCTCCGCATCGACCATGTCGCAGAAATTTGGTTGGGCAATCGGTGCATATATTGCCTTAACGTTGATGGCAAGCGTCGGCTTCGAGCCGCACGTTGTGCAAACCGCCGAAAGTCTGCGCGGACTTGTTCTTCTGTTCACCATAATACCAGCCGGTATTGGTATAGTATCTATACTCATATATCTTACCTACCCGCTCAACGAGGAAAAAGTAAAAGTGATGACGGCCGATCTTGAAAAGCGAAGGGCTGATAGCGGTGAATCGGTTGATATGTCATAAGAGTAATTACAAATAATTGAGTAATACAAATTGATACAGGTAGTATTATTATGCAGTACGGTTATTTCGATGATGAAAAAAGAGAGTATGTCATTACCAATCCGGCGACCCCGGCTTCTTGGAGTAATTATCTTGGGTCGACAAAATACGGTGCCATTATAACCAACAATGCCGGGGGGTATAGTTTCTATAAGTCTGCTGCACGCGGACGATTTATGCGGTTTCGAACGAATGCCATTCCGATGGATCAACCGGGTAGATATATTTACATCCGCGACCGGGACAACAAAGATTATTGGTCAGCGTCATGGCAACCGGTCGGAAAACCGCTGGACAGGTACAAATCGATCTGCCGTCATGGGGCAGCGTATACTATCATAGAATCTCAATACACTGAGATAAAGAGTGAGATCACATATTTTGTTCCGCTCGAAAAAGATTACGAATACTGGCTTTGTAAACTCTCCAATGGTAGCGATACAAAACGAAAACTCAGATTATTTACCTTTGTCGAGTATTCAAATCACTGGTTACTGTATCAGGATACCGTGAACTTGCAGTATTCACAATACATCATCAAGATGGACTGCAAGGATAATATTATTCAACATGGTATCAATGTAAACTTGTCGCCAAACAACGAAGATATCGTAGATGAGGGAACATCTAAATATACATTCCTTGGTGTTGCCGGTGCCCGGGTAAGCGGTTTCGATACTGATCGCCAGGTATTTCTCGGTTTATATCGCGATTACGCAAACCCGATTGCAGTGGAGAAAGGTGAGTGCTCACAGTCGATTGCCATGGGTGATAACGGCTGCGGCACTTTACAAATCGACATCGAACTCGAACCTGGTGAAACTACGGAATTTGTAGTAGTTATGGGAATCGGTATGGCATCGACGACCGGCAAGGAAGCGGTACAGGCAGCCGCCGACATTGATCTGGTAAAGAAACGCTTCGACGAACTTGTCTCCTACTGGCACTCACGGTTGAACAATTTTATTATTGACACTCCCGACGCAGAATTTAACAGCATGATAAATATGTGGAGTGCGTATAATTGTTTGATAACCTTCGCATGGTCAAGAGCTGCAAGTTTGATATATGCAGGCGAACGTGATGGATACGGGTACCGCGATACCATACAGGATATGCTCGGGGTTATACATATTCTCCCGGATGAAGCGCGGAAGCGGCTTGAGCTGATGCTGACGGGACAGGTGTCGACAGGCGGCGCTATGCCGGTGGTGAAGTTCTTCGATCATAAACCCGGGCAAATGAAGCCGCCCGATGAATCGGAATACCGCTCCGATGATTCCATGTGGCTCTTTAATGCAATACCTGCTTATGTGAAAGAGACCGGTGATATAGAATTCTATAATAAAGTACTACCGTATACCGATAAAGGTGAAGATACCGTGCTCGGACATATGAAACGGGCTATCGAGTTTAACCTTGAACGCTCCGGCGAACGCGGGTTGCCCTGCGGGTTGCTGGCAGACTGGAATGATTGCCTCGAGCTGGGACAAGGGGGCGAAACCGTGTTCGTTGCTTTTCAACTTTATTATGCACTTGGTGTGTATGCAGAGATATGTGAAATGTTGAACAAATCCGAAGAGATTACGTGGGCGAAAAATCATCGTGAGAAACTTGGTAAGCAAATCGAAGAGCATGCGTGGGACGGGGATTGGTATCTCAGAGCATACAGTGAGGACGGATTGGTCTTCGGTTCACATACAAACGAAGAAGGATCGATTTGGCTGAATCCGCAAACATGGTCGGTTATCAGCGGACACGCCGGTAACGAAAGAATTGACAAAGTGCTCGATATAGTTAATAAACGGCTGGCGACTGACTATGGTGTGATTATCTGTGATCCGCCGTATACAAAAGAAAAGTTAAGCGTCATCAGAGCCGTTCTTTTCAATCCGGGAACGAAAGAGAACGGTGCAATATTCAATCATACCCAGGGATGGGTAGTTATGGCTGAAGCAATGCGCGGCAATGGAACACGGGCATTTCATTATTATAAGTCAACATTACCTGCAACTTACAATAAGAAAGCCAATATACGGGAAATCGAACCGTATGTCTATAGCCAATCGACTCACGGAAAGCACAGTCCGCGTCACGGTGCATCCCGGTTACCATGGCTGACCGGTGCGGCAACATGGGCGTATTACGCCGGACTGCAATATATCCTTGGCCTCAGACCCGAATATAATGGTATCACTATCGATCCCTGTATCCCGAAAGATTGGGATCAATTAAAAATAAAGCGGGTCTTTAGAGGCAGTATTTTAAATATAGAGATACATAATCCCAATCATAATGAAAAGGGAATAGAGAGAATTGAAATTAACGATGAAATAATAGAGGGAAATTTTATTCATCAGGATAAATTGAAGAAGACGAATACGATAGCAGCTTATCTTGGTTGAATGAGTGTAATATACAATAGTGATTCAACGATTTTGATAATGAATAACGGGTAATGGTTAATTGTTAATAGTTAATCGGATCGTTCAGCGGCAACAACTATTAACCAATACCAAATACCAATTAACAATTACCAAGAATCCGAAATACAAAACAAACAACACAAAACACGAAACGAAAAACAAACCATGAAAACAATTATTGGCCCCTCACTCCCCAACATTCCCTGGGAGGATAAACCAAAGGGGAGTATCGCGCCGATGTGGCGCTACAGCAAAAACCCTGTCATTGGCTGGAATCCAACCGAATCGATTGCCCGGGTGTACAACAGCGCCGTGCTTACGCACGATGGGGCGTTCATCGGTGTGTTCAGAGCCGATCACAAGAACGGCCGCGCAAATATTCATTTCGGAAGAAGTAAGGATGGGATTCATTTTGAAATCGATGACAACGTGATTCCATGGGTTGATCGTGATGGCAAACCTTTTCCGGTGAGTTATGCCTACGATCCGCGTTTTGTGAAGATCGACGACACGTTTTATGTGGTATGGTGCGATGATATGCACGGTGCATCCATTGGTATGGGCTATACCAAAGATCTGAAAACGTGGGTGCGTCTGCCGAATCCGTTAATGCCGTTCAACCGGAACGGAGTGTTATTCCCGCGAAAGGTTAACGGCAAGTATAAATTGTTAAGCCGTCCGAGCGACAGCGGCCATACGCCGTTCGGCGATATATTCATCAGCGAAAGTCCGGATCTCATCTACTGGGGTAACCATCATTGGGTAATGGGGAAGGGCGGACTCGGCTGGTGGCAGGGAACGAAAATTGGTGCAGGGCCGGCCCCCATCGAAACAACCGAGGGATGGCTGCTCTTTTATCACGGTGTATCGAACACCTGCAACGGTTTTGTCTACAGTATCGGTGCTGCTATTCTGGACATCGATAAACCGGAAAACGTAAAGTACCGTTGCGGCAATTATTTGCTGACGCCGGAAGAACCATACGAAGTATCCGGGTTTGTACCTAATGTAGCGTTTCCATGCCAGAACCTGTATGATTCAGATACCGGACGCATAGCAATTTATTACGGCGCTGCCGATACATACACGGCTATTGCTTTCTGTCAGGTTGATGAGGTGATTGAATATATTAAGAAGCATAATGAGGTTTTTTAAAGTCACAAATATTAAAGACCTGACAGGTTTTAAAAACCTGTCAGGTCTATCCGGATAAAAAGAGAAGTTTCGATGAATAAAACCATTACTTTAAAATCTCTTGCCAAAATGATCGACCATTCGCTTCTGCATCCTACAATGACCGACAGCGATATTATTTCCGGGTGTGAGATTGCAAAACAGTATGACGTGGCTACCGTCTGTGTGAAACCGTATGCCGTGAGTATGTGTAAGGAGGCATTGCAGGATAGCGATGTGGAAGTCTGTTCGGTGATCGGATTCCCGCATGGCAACAATACGACAGCCATCAAAGTGGCTGAAACGTTACAGGCAACTCAGGATGGAGCCGCTGAGATAGATATGGTCATTAATATCGGCAAAGCACTGGGCGGTGATTGGGAGTTTGTCCGTGCCGATATTGCTGCAGTCAATAAATCCTGTTTGGAAAATAATGCAATCCTCAAGGTTATTTTTGAAGCTGATTACCTGCAAGACGAGAACATTATCAAACTTTGTGAGATCTGTTCGGACATTAAAGTTGCGTTTGTCAAAACATCCTCCGGATATGGATTCGTTAAACAGTCGAATGGAGATTATAACTACAAAGGTGCAACTGATCACGTACTCACGCTGATGCGTGAACATATCGCTCCCGAAGTACAGGTAAAAGCCGCAGGTGGTGTCCGTAATCTAGATCGGTTACTCCATGTTCGTGAGCTTGGTGCGACTCGATGCGGATCAACCTCGACAGAAGCCACGCTTGAAGAAGCAAAACGACGCGGTTATAGGTAGGAGCTAATATTGAAAGCGAAAGCAATAGTATTTACTGACATCAATCATGCACTACAATTAACCGATGCGTTAATAGCCGGCAAGCATATAAATATAAAGTTCAGGATTCTGCAAGTACAATGATGATCTACTAACAATCTCAGATGATCAGTAACAGGAAGATACTCATTCCATTTTTTAAGATTATCGTGAATACAATAGCAACTAAATACATCAAAGTGTAATGAAGGTGAGATATAGCAAGAAAGGTAAGGAATATAAAGTTTATTCATGTTTGGAGAATCCCGGCAAAATGAGGGTTTTTGGTTTATCTGGGAAATATCTGAAAATAGGCCTTGACTTTTTCAATTTAATTTATTAAATAAGTGTATAGAATTAATCAATCAATTTGATTAATGATTTGCCTGTTCGTTCACATATAAGAACTGCTCGAAACAGTCTTTGTACATACCACGATCTTACCTGCAGCGAATCTGTGAACAACACGCAATGCCTTAACTTTAAAAGGTTACGTCACTTACAATGCTCCGAAAGGTGAGGTAAGGTAATATGAACTCCACACGTTTTATACTTATAATAACCCTCTTTCTTGTTCTTTCATTTATTCCTCATTCAGTCTTTTCTCAAACCGGTGGTATATCAGGTACGGTTGTTGATAGATCAACCGGTGATCCGCTTCCTGGAGCTAATATATTGGTTGAAGGTACAAATATTGGTGCAGCAGCTAATATATCTGGTGAATTTAGCATACAAAGAGCACCGGCTGGGATTCAGACATTGATTATTTCATATATCGGCTATAAAAAAATTGATGACTTTCAGGTCGAGGTAATTGCCGGTGAGGTCACGGAGGTGACCATTGAATTAGAATGGATCGGTGTTGAACTTGATGAGGTTGTCATTAGTGTACAGGCGCGCGGTCAGGTTGATGCGATCAATCGTCAGCTTGCTTCAAGAACCATTACCAATGTCGTTTCAGCTGACCGTATAAGAGAAATTCCCGATGTAAATGCTGCAGAGTCAATCGGACGGTTACCGGGTGTTTCCATCCATCGTTCAGGAGGAGAGGCAACAAAGGTTTCTATCCGTGGGTTATCTCCGAAATACAACGCTGTTACAATTGGTGGAGTTCGTATGCCGGCAACCGATGCGGCTGACCGAAGTGTCGACCTTTCTATGATCGCTTCAAACATGCTTGAAGGTATCGAACTGACAAAAGCGTTAACTCCTGATCAGGATGCCGATGCTATTGGAGGAACGGTAGATTTACAATTACGCAGGGCACCGGAAGGTCTCCAAACCGATTTATCCATCCAGGGCGGGTACAATCGACTTCAAGAAACATATGGTAACTACAATATATCAGGAAGCGTCAGCTCAAGATTTTTTGATAACCGTTTGGGTGCAATTGTAAATTTCCATCTTGAAAGTGTGGATCGAAGTGTCGATACGTTTGATGGAAGTTATCAGCTTTTTCTTCAGGCCGATCAATGGGTACCCAGAGTTGATGAATTACGCTTACGGGACAACAACCAGGACCGGTCTCGAATCGGAGGCAGTGTTCTGGTGGATTTTCGAATCCCCGATGGTCAAATAGCACTAAATAGTTTTTACAGTTTACGGGGAAACGATCAGATGGTGCGAAGCAATATCTTTCTGGTTGAGAACCGGATGCACGATTATGATTTCGCGCAAAACAATAATGAACTGAGCGTTATGTCAAATGCTTTGTCCGTAGAGCGGGAATTTCGATGGTTCAATATAGATGCAACAGGATCATATTCGCGTTCACATAGCCTCAGTCCCGATAATCGATTCTGGAAATTCCGGGAACGGGAAAATGCTTTTGATGATAGTGAATTAGACCGGTTTGACCCATATTCATTACAGGTTGCAGCACTTAACAATATTGAAAGAACTGATTTGTATACTGCTTCTTATGTCCGGCATGTCTCTGAAGAAAGAAACCGTGCTTTCCAGGCAAACGTGGAAGTACCATTTACCATAGGTAGAAATATCGACGGGTACGTTCAGTTTGGTAACAAACATACCTATAAAGAACGCCGTAATGACCGGAATGCATGGGGATCGTGGGGACTCTCATACGGAGGAACACAACCGGAGCGTAATTACCTATATGAAAATATGCCGGAACTCGGTTTTGAAGAAGGCACACGGTACCTTAATATGGAACCCTTTCTCGATGATTACTCGAGAGATAATTTTCTTGACGGCGAATGGCCGCTCGGCTATACTGCATATTTCGATATGCTTAACAAAATGTTAGATCTACTGATCGATGGTGAGTTTGTCGAACGTGACGCCGCGGGATCATTTCGCGATGACTATGACGGAACGGAGCGTCTGAACGCAGCATACACGATGGCTCAATTCGACATCGGGGAATATATTATGTTCTTGCCGGGATTTCGTTATGAAAAAATGCGCACCGAATACACTGCCAGCCGTGTGCTTGAAGCACGGGTGCCGCCACGTGGTGATCCGGGGGCTTCATTACGGGATACCACCGCTGTCAGGGAAAACGAGTTTTTCTTGCCAATGTTACACCTTCGTATTATGCCCACTGATTGGTTCGATATCCGAATTGCACGGACCAACTCTTTAACACGACCGGATTATCTGCAGTTTGTTCCCCGCCGGTCTGTCGATTCATACCAAAGATATATTTATATGGGAAACCCGGCTTTGAAACCTGCCCAATCACTGAACCACGATATAACGTTTTCAGTATATACTAACAGGATCGGGCTTTTCTCGGTATCTCTGTTCCATAAAAGGATAGAGGATCTGATCTGGCATACCGAATTCATGGCACTTCCTAACCAGTGGTTGATTGAGGACCTTGATCTGGAAGGTACGAGGGGAGTCCCGCAGGTATTTACATCACTTAACAATGAACATGAAGCTACCATTCAGGGTTTTGAAATCGACTTCCAAACCAACTTCTGGTACTTACCTTCACCGTTTAATGGTATAGTGATTAATTTAAATTATACCAATCTACGATCCGAGACTAAGTATACACAATATTATACCAGGCAGGAAATGATCGAACCTCCGTTTCCGACAACAATATTGGCAGACTCAACCAGAACAGGCCGACTCCCGGACCAGCCGGACGAAATTTACAATATCTCGCTTGGATTCGATTACAAGGGGTTCTCTTCACGAATATCGTTCCTGTACCAGGCCGATATAATGACTTGGTTGTCGAACAGGCGTGAATCGGATCAATTTACCGAAGACTATTTCCGTATTGATGCTTCTGCTCGGCAGAAACTGCCATACGGTTTAGAGCTTTATGCCAATTTTAACAACATAAATAATCGGGCAGACCGTAACTTCCAGGCTGCTGTGGGGGATAACCCAACATATATACAGTATTATGGATTTACCGCAGATATAGGTGTCCGGTTTAGATTTTGAAGTATCACCCCAATAAACAACATAAATAATCAATGATGGAGGTATCGCTATGAGACACTTTTATACTATAATGATAAGCACGGTGCTTGTCGTACTGTTTGGCTGGTCTCAGGCCATGATAGCAGATGAACCTGATACGCTTTTAGTTGAATGGGCTGACGCGGACGGGTTTATTATTACGAATGCATTGCGGGATGCTATACACAACGACGTTGATGATGGAATAGAACGGGTTTACAAGTTGGAGCGCGGCGGTTTTTATTTTATTGAGAGTAGGATCGAAACGCCGAGCGATTTTGATCTTCGAATTATCGGAGAATCGGGACCGGCTGATGTCCATCCTGCGGTCTTTATGCCGGTAAACGATGATGCGGGAGGATGGGATGAAAGAATGGTAGATGCATCCGGTTCGCTGACATTGAAGAACCTGTATGTCATCGGTCGCACCAACCTCGGCAATGAAGGATGGGAACCAATCAGGCTCACCGGCAGTGGCGGAGAGCTGGTGGTTGATAATTGTGTTTTCGAATATAACTTCTCGCCAATCCTTGCTGTGACAGGAGCGAATAACTCCGTATATCTCACCAATTCACATTTCCGGAATCTGATCCATGATGGTCAATACTGGGCAGGACGGGGTATATCAATCTGGAACGATGTGGATGTAGTCTACGTCGAGAATAACACCTTCTTTAATGTCAATGGATTTGCCGTTCAAATTGAAGGTGGTAAGGAAAATCATTTCTGGTTCAATCACAATACAATCGTTAACACCGGACGCCATGGAGTCATTGGAGATCAGTGGACGGACGGTTATTTCACGAACAATCTGTTCGTGAATTCATTTTGGACCGGTGAAACGGCAGAAGATTTTTCTCCGGCTCGTTTGCTCGAAGATGATAATACTCATTCGGGTATGATCCAGATCGATTTCCTGGATCCTGCGTTTGGGTTTGAAGATATGCGGGCTATTGGTATTTATAACAACGCAACATTTCGTCATCAGGAATTTCTCGATTATTATGCAGCATACCAGGATACTGCGACAGTATTGATTGAGGATGGTTCCGGTGACGCAATCCGTGCGCAACCGCTTCTCAACCCGAGAGCTATGAATTTAATTGCAGAATATGAGTTCATGAAACTCGAAAACCTAATAGAAGGAGAAGACCCGAATTTTACATTCTATCCGGAAAATCTTAATTCGGAAATGATAAGGTGGGTTCAGGAGCTCAGAACCGGTGCCGATGTGGTGGAGGGTTACTGGTGGGATCCGGCGGAACGTGACCCTGATGCATTGGCTCAGACTCTAATCTGGCCGCTGCCGGAAGATTTCTCCTATGACAACGCAACACTTCTAAACCACGGGCGGGGTGGTTATCCCGTCGGTGACCTAAACTGGTTCCCCGATGAGAAGGCCTCATGGGAGTTTGATGCAGAGCAGCTAAGAGAGGATCTTTTGGCTGAATTTGAACCTCCGGAGTTTGATGTCGTAACTGTTTTAGAGGGACGGCACGCTGTTCTTGATGGTGATGCTACTTTACAAGTATATGATGGTGTTTCATATTTTAATATGACAAACACAGGATATATCGAGTGGACATTTGAATTGGAAGAAGCAGCAACGATTGATCTTGTTGTTACGACAAGAAGTGGGTCTGCTGAGAGAGGTCAAAGAATCAAAGTCAACGGGCAAAATATCCGTAATAATGATGGGTATGGTGAATGGTTCTGGGATGCACTTGACCCGGAAGTCTGGGAAGATACCTACATAACAAAAGGTGATATACTCGATGCAGAAGACTCAGATCCAGCTGCATTAGATCTCCTGGAGGGTGAGAATACCGTTAGGATCGAACCATCGTGGGGTTGGCAGCAGTTTATAGGCATTCAGGTAATCGTGGGGGGTGATGTAATTCACGATCTTGGCGCTATGGATGCAGAATTTGAATTGGTGTCGCTTATATTAGAAGATGACGAAGGTGAAGAGATCGGATTCCCGATAACAGGGCGATGGATAGAATTCGAAGATGAAGGAAGCGCGACGTGGACCTTTGATGCACCACGTTCTACCTATTATGTTTTCAGATTCTTCTATCAAGCTCCTCATGGCACCAAAGAGGGTGAAATACGTGTCAATGGTGAGCCGGTTCTTACCCAGGTATTCGATGAGGATCTGGAGGATGAGTTTGCCGCTCTTGAAGTAGCATCGGAACCCTTCCTTATGGAAGAAGGAACCCACGATGTTACGCTATTTACCGACTGGGGCTGGTTTAATTTAGATTATATCCAGGTATTTGCCCAGGAAGGCGTTGTATCCGTTCCCGGAAGTGAGATTGTTGAGGGATTCCAGTTAATGCAGAATTATCCGAATCCATTTAACCCTGCGACGATTATTCAGTACAGTGTTCCACAAATGGAAGAGGTCGTTCTGAAGGTTTATAACGTGCTGGGGCAGGAAGTTAAAACGCTGGTTAACGAAGTACAAACACCCGGTACTTATCAGGTAACGTTTGATGCTTCCCATCTTTCAAGCGGGGTCTATTTCTATCGCTTGCAAGCCGGTGATTATACAGAAGTTAAGAAAATGATGTTCCTCAAGTAAAATGTACCATACATAATGTGGCTGTTTATAGAATAAATAAAGGGGAGGAAATTGCTTCCTCCCCTTTATTATAACTGATGCATAGTTACATGAAAAATTATCACGAAGATTTCGAAAAACGATTAACACAGTTGAAACGAGACCATGACGTACTTCTGAACCGGAAAAATAAAAAAGTACAGGAGACGAATGGTACTGTAGATAGATATGAATATCCTGTGCTAACTGCCCGACATACTCCGCTTCAATGGCGATACGATCTCGATCCGGATACTAATCCATATCTTATGGAGCGTATGGGAATTAATGCAGTATTTAATCCGGGTGCGATCAAATTCAATGGAAAATATATATTAATTGCCCGTGTTGAGGGCGCCGACCGGAAATCGTTTTTTGCCGTGGCGGAAAGCTCAAATGGAATCGATAACTTCCGGTTCTGGAATAAACCTGTTGTTATGCCGGAAACAGCTAATCCCGATACAAATGTTTATGATATCCGGTTAACCGAACATGAGGATGGTTGGATCTACGGTGTCTTTTGTACCGAACGAAAAGATCCGGCTGCAGCTAAATCCGACACATCATCCGCAATAGCGCAAGCGGGTATTGCACGAACAAAAGATCTCATAACATGGGAACGATTGCCCGATCTACAAACTCCTTCGAAACAGCAGCGTAATGTTGTACTGCATCCGGAATTTGTTGATGGAAAATATGCCTTCTATACACGCCCCCAGGAGGGGTTTATCGAAACCGGTTCCGGGGGCGGTATCGGATGGGGATTGTGTGAGAATATTGAAAAGCCGGTAATCGAACGGGAAGAAATAATCGACGAGCGGGTTTATCATACGATCAAAGAGATGAAAAACGGTCAGGGACCGCCGCCGATTAAAACGAAAGACGGCTGGTTACACTGTGCACATGGTGTTCGTGCATGTGCTGCCGGACTCAGATATGTGTTGTATGTGTTCCTCACTGATTTGAATAAACCTCATAATGTGATTAAACAACCCGGCGGATATTTTCTTGCTCCCGAAGGGGAGGAGCGAATCGGCGATGTGTCAAACGTTGTGTTTTGCAACGGGTGGATTAAGGATGATGACGGATCGGTGTATATTTATTATGCATCATCTGATACACGAACACACGTCGCAACGACGTCTGTTGAGCGGTTACTGGATTATGTCCACAACACACCTGCCGATCCATTGCGATCCGCTGCGTGTGTCGAACAAAGAATAAAGCTCATCGATAAAAACTTGAATCAAAACTACCATGACCTATAATTATGCTGTATTGCACAATTTGTGTGATGAATTGAGAACTGAAGTCGTAGAGCACATCCTGCCGTTCTGGATGCATAATGTGGTTGATAAAAAGAACGGAGGATTCCATGGGCAAATTCTAAATAATAATACCATCGTCGAAGATGCACCCCGATCTATAATATTATATTCGAGAATTTTATGGACATTCTCAGCATCCTACCGGATATTACATAAAAACAGATACCGGGACATTGCCGAACAAGCTTATAACTATATAATGAATCATTTTTGGGATCAGGTGTATGGTGGTGTGTACTGGATGGTGGATAATAAAGGCAAAGTGATCGAACAAAAAAAACATGTTTACGCACAGGCATTTACCATATACGGGTTAAGTGAATTCAACAGAGCAACATCGAATACGACTGCCTTAAATCGGGCAATGGATTTATACCACCTTTTAAAGAAATACAGTTACCAGTCCGATGGGACGGGATACCATGAAGCGTTCACAAGACAGTGGACACCGTTAAATGATGTTCGCCTCAGCGATAAAGATGACGCGCAACAACGAAGCATGAATACACACCTGCATCTGTTCGAAGCGTTTGCCAATCTTTATCGCGCTCACCAAAATGATGATTTAAAGAATGATCTGACAGCACTTGTCCAACTTTTTTTTGGACCGATATACAACATAGAAAACAATCATTTTTACACGTTTTTTGATGAAAAATGGAACCCGACAACGGATATTTATTCCTATGGTCATGATATAGAAGCTGCATGGTTATTACTCGATGCTTCACGGGTTCTGAATAAAAATGAGATTATTGAAAAATCTCAAGAACTCATACTCACATTGGCTGATGTGACGCTTAATGAGGGAGTAGACCAGGAGGTGGGCGGACTTTTCCATACCGGTTGCTCCGGAAATGCAATGGATTCCGATAAGCACTGGTGGGCGCAGACTGAAGCCATTGTGGGTTTTGTATATGCCTATAAAGTAAGCGGTAACGAGAGATATCTCGAAGCTGCAGATAAGATATGGGAGTTTGTGAAAAAATATATGATCGATCAGAGGTACGGAGAATGGTATTTTCGCGTCGATAGAAACGGAAAACCGTATATGCAGGAAGAAAAGGCGGGGGCATGGAAATGTCCGTATCATAATGTAAGAATGGGACTTGAATTAATGGAACAGGTAAACCTGTTGAAATCGACACCGGGCGAACAAACTATCGGAACTAAATAATCGATTCCTATGAATAAGTTGATACTAACTATATTTACCGTTGTTATTATGGTACCAGCATGCCAGGAAAAGGAGCATGAAATTTTACTCGTTGATCCATTTGCAACACCGCAAACGAAAAGTCTCTATGGTAATCTAAAAACTATCACACCGGACGCACTTTTATTCGGTCACCAGAATACCCTCGCGTATGGGGTCCATTGGAAGAATGAACCGGGGCGTTCGGACGTGAAAGATGTTACCGGTTCATACCCTGCAGTTTATGGCTGGGATGCAAATTATATTCTCCCTGCCACACGACCGGATCGTCCGGGCTACGAAGAGCGAAGTAAACAACTCCGTGACTGGATCCTTGAGGGCTATGATCGTGGCGGTGTTATAACGATGTCCTGGCATATGTGGAATCCTGTTACGGGGGAAAATTTTTACGATACAACTCCGGCGGTACATGCTATAATACCGGGAGGTGAACGACATGAGTACTATAAGAGTCAGCTCGACACTCTTGCTCTTTTCTTTCACAGTTTGAGATC
>SL_3KL_010_SEDDRAFT_10000191_pt1 | contig 45685 bp, 42 predicted proteins | sample SodLakKL_010_SED_2_FD_10381 | JGI IMG/M metagenome (IMG submission 10381) | reverse complement strand
CGATGACAACATCACGACTGCTTCAGGAGAGCTGGCTTTTCAGTTGGCACCCCGAGGGGCCCTCTCCCTCTGTCCTGTCGTAGGGGTGGAGCACGACTTCTGGGACGGGGAGATCGGAGGGGTGGACCTGGACTACTCTCGTTGGGCGTTCCCGGCAGCCCTCAGTGTGGGGACCCGTTTGGGTGGTGGGGATGGAAGTGCCGTCCTCCTTCCGGCCGCCCGGGTGGGGGTCATGCATCAACGGTTCTCCGGAAGTGCCTCCTCTGGTCCGTTCCAGATCCGGCGGGAGGGTGATCAGACAGACCCCTTTCTGGATGCCGGTGCCACGGTGAAGCTTGGTCCCATCTACGGTAAGGGGGGAATCCGGCGGATCTTCGAGGATGAGGGAGAGACTGTCTTCCGCTTCGGCGCAGGGTTCATCTTCTGACCCCTGGCCCGTGATCCCTGTCCCAAGGTGAAGGGGGCGGGGCGCGTGATGGATGGCACGGGTCCCGGGGACTGCATAGATTCCGGGCCCGTGCCGCTCGCCCTGCCTAGTAGCGCGGCCCAGGTGGAAGCTTTCTCCTGAGCGGAACGGAGCCGGGGTGGCGAAATGGTAGACGCAGGGGACTTAAAATCCCCCGGGCTTTGGCCCATGTGGGTTCGAATCCCACCCCCGGCACTGCAGGTGGCCCGACCAAGTCGGTTGAAGGGGGTGGGATCTCTCATCCCACCCCCGGCATGGTTGGTGCCCAAGGGAAGCACGTTGGGGGTGGATCTCCCATCCCCCCCGGCACGGCTTGCGAACCTCCGGATATGGAGAGGGACCGCTGCCACCTGGGACGCCTGAGAGAAAGGGAAAATTATAATGAATACATTATGATTTTTCCCGGAACCTTCCACCCACCCAGGGGATCCTTGGTCGATTGCCCCCCACTCCAGGGGCCTTCCGCCCCCGATTCCGGATCCAGGCGTTCGCCTTGTCATTTGACAGCCGCATGAAGGAAGCATAATCTGGCGTTTCACCGACAGCCCCTCTCTGACCCCGGCCCAGCTGTCCATCACCGTTACTTCGGTGGACGATCTGGACAGGGCGATCTCCTTTCTAGAAAGGAGATGAAGGGGAGGGGCTCGTCGGCCAAGTCCTGGAAGGCAGTTCGGGTGACCAACACCCGACCCCTTCCACTCAGCGGATCTGCCTGGATGGAGGATGGCGGTGAATCGGAATCATGAAAGCAAGACGCAAGAGAGGGCGAGACGACCAGGCACCTGGTTGGCACGCCTTGCCCTGACCACCGGCGCCGCCGGAGGGCTCCTTCTGGCCCTGACGTCGGGGCTCGAGGCCCAGGACGCAGGTGTCATCGCCACCCTGGAGGTGACGCCTCACGAAATCCAGATGGGCGTCGGTGAGCACACCTCTGTGGAGGTCCGGGCGCTCAACGCTTTGGGCGAAGAGGTGGAGGCCGAATTCCGCTTTGCTGCCCCCCGAGGCGCCGTTCAGGTGGCCGACGGTGTGGTCCTGGGCATTGAGCCCGGAGAGTACGAAGTGATCGTGGATGTCTTCCCCACTCCTGAAGTCCAGTGGGAGGGGGACGACCCGCCCAGCGTCGTGCTTCCGGTCCGGATCGGTTGGCCATCCCTCGCTTCGGTGGAGGTCTCAGCGGAAACCGGGACCCTCTACGAAGGGACCATGGTGCGACACCATGCCCGAGCCATCCACGACGATGGAAGCGAGCGACCCTCATCTCATGCCCCCGTCCGCTGGTCCTCCTCCAACCCGGATGTGGCCACTGTGAACAGCTTCGGTCAGGTGAGGGCCGTGGGTACCGGGGCGGTGGAGATCCGGGCCCAGGTAGATGGGGTGACGGGCGCGGCCAGCTACCAGGTGGAGGCATTCCCGGCAGAGCGCCTGGAGATCCTCACGGATGTGGATCAGGCTCGGACCGGCGATGTGATCCCGGTCCAGGCCCGAGCCCTGGATGCCCAGGGAAATGAGATCGACGACCTCCCCATCACCCTGAGCCATACCTTCATCCCTGCGGACAGCGTCGGCCACCACTCCGGTGGATCGGGCCTCATCCGGGACGGCCAGTTCGTCGGCGAACTCCCCGGAGAGTACACCATCCTGGCATCGGCAGGGCGAGTGTCCGCCCATCACACCATCCAGGTGGAACATCGGGGCGTCATCGAACCGGTGGAGTTCCGCGGGCAGGGCCGTGTCGGTGATCAGCACACCTCCGACCTCTGGGTCTGGGAAGGCGTGGATGGGCGGGATTACGCGATCACCGGAACCTGGGGCTCAGGTGGTTGGGCCCTCATCTGGGACGTAACGGATCCCACCAACATCGTGAAGACGGACTCGGTGCAGGTGGACGCCCGGACGGTAAACGACGTGAAGGTCTCTCCTGATGGACGGTACGCCTCCATGACCCGGGAGGGGGCGTCGGATCGTCGGAACGGCGTGGTGATCCTGGATCTGGCCGATCCGGCCCACCCGGTCATCGCTGCCGAGTTTGACGAGGATCTGGCCGGCGGCGTCCACAACGCCTTCCCGACCAACGATTACCTCTTCGCCCTCTCCGGGGGTGAGAAGTACGTCATCATCGACGTGTCGGACATCTACAATCCCCGCCGCGTCAGCCAGTTTCAGTACCCCGGGGCCCGGATTCACGATGTATGGGTCAAGGACGGGATCGCCTACTCGGCCCAGCGCCCCTACGGCGGCATCATGGTGGATGTTGGGGATGGCCGCTGGGGAGGATCCCCGGAGAACCCGGTCTTCATCTCGAAGACAGGTGCTACGCCCGAGGGAGGCGGTGCCCACACGGTCTACCCCTACTACCAGGAGAGCACGGGGCGGATGCTCCTCTTCCTGGCCGACGAGATTTTGAGTCGAGAAGGGCAGGCGCTGGGTGAAGGAATGGGCCGGACGCTGGTGACGGACCCCTATGATCCTGAGACGGGCGAGGGCGGGCGCCCCTCCATGTCCTCCGGCTACATGCACATCTGGGATGTGACGGACCATGAGAACCCCAAGATGATCGCCCGCTACCACGTGCCTGAGGCCGGGACCCACAACACGTGGGTGGAGGACGATGTCCTTTACCAGGGCTACTGGGAAGGGGGCATGCGGGTGGTGGACGTGTCCGGAGATCTCCTGGGGAACCTATATACCCAGAACCGTGAGATTGCGGTCTTCAAGTCCCAGGATCCGGCCGGATACATTGCCAACGCACCCTTCGTCTGGAGCGCCATGCCCCACAAGGGGCACGTCTTCTTCTCCGACTTCAACAGTGGATTGTGGGCCGTGGAAGTGACTCCCCAGGATGCAGTCATTCCCTGAGGCGCTGAGCTCCACCGACGTTCGATTTCCACCGACCCGTCCCTCCCCTGCTCCCGGACCGTCTCCGAGGCAGGGGGGGACGGGTCGCCGCAGATCAGCAGGAGTGCACTATGAGCCTGATCCCGACACTCGGCCTTCTGGCCGCCCTCGTCCTCCAGCCCGGCGCCCCTGAGGCCGGGGAACTGGGAGGCGAATTCCAACCTCTATCATCTCCCGTCGCCCATGAGGGGACCGTCCACCTCGTCTCCATGGAGGAAAGGGATGACCCGGAGGCGAACTACTGGATCTATGTCCTGGCCGAGTCAGCGGATCGGATCCACCGGGTCCGGTTCGGACCGGGAGGGGCCGAGGTGGAAGCGTCCATCCCCATCGGTATGTTTCCCGTCACCATGGAGGGGCCCCACGGGATCCAGGTCGCTCCTGACGGCCGCCATTTCTACGTGACCACCGGTCACGGGATTCCCGACGGGAAATTCTGGAAGTTCGACCTGGAAGCCAGTGCCCCGGTGGGTGAACCCATTGACCTGGGGCGCTTTCCGGCCACGCTGGACGTGACCCCCGACGGTCTCTATGCCTTCGTAGTGAACTTCAATCTCTACGGCGCCATGGTGCCCTCCTCCGTCTCGGCAGTACATCTGCCCACCATGACGGAGGTGGCCCGCACGGAGACCTGCACCATGCCGCATGGGAGCCGGGTGAGCCACGACGGTCTGCACCAGTATTCGGTGTGCATGATGGACGATCAACTCGTGGAGATCAGCACCCGCGACTTCGAGGTATCCCGGCGATTCTCCCTGGTGACGGGGGAAGAGGGGCCTTTGGATCCCCAGATGGTGGCTGACCAGGACCATGGGGATCACATGGATGGCGGCGCCCACGAGGATCACCACGAGCACGATCCGGCGCCTGAGGCAGGGGACCGGACGGCGCACGATCCGGCTGGAGCGGGAGCCCATCACTCCACCTGCACCCCCACCTGGGCCGATCCTTCGCCCGACAACCGGTTCCTCTACGTGGCCTGCAGTGCCACAGATCAGGTCCTGGAGATCGACCGTGAGAACTGGGGGCTGGTCCGGACGTTTTCCACCGGTCGGGGCCCCTACAACCTGGAGGCCACACCGGATGGACGGCTCCTGGTGGTGACGCTGAAGCAGGGAAGTGGGGTGGAGTTCCTGGACCTGGAGACCGGGGAGTCGCTGGCCATCCGGGACTCATCCATCACTGTCACCCATGGCGTGGTGGTCAGCCCTGACTCCCGCTACGCATTCGTGAGCGTGGAGGGCGTGGGAGCCGAGCCAGGAAAGGTGGATATCTACGACCTGGATACGCTGGAGCGGGTGGACTCGGTGGAGGTTCGCCAGCAGGCCGCCGGCATCGCCTTCTACCGGATGGATCCGGCTCCCTGATGCCCCGCCTGGGGACCGATCCCGCGGTCCGGTCTCAGCGGTCCCCGTATCGGTCCTGGAAGGCCTGATGCTGTTCGGCCGTACCGATCATGAAGAGTCGACACTGATCGGTGAGCTGCTCCGAGGCCCGGGGAGCGGCAGAAAGCCCATCGCCTTTTTCCACAGCCACCACGGTCAGGCCGGTCTTCGCCCCGATCTCGCTCTCGGCCAGCGTCTTGCCCCTGAGGCTCTTCGGTAGATCTTCTTCGAAGAGCTCCACCCCTTCCCCCAGTTCGATCATCCTCCGACCTCGAGCCATGGACGTCAGGGCGGCAATGCCCAGCCCGGCGTAGCTCATGACCAGATCGGCGCCGGCTCTCCGAATGGACTCGATGTTCCGGTCGTAGGTGATCCGGCTCACGATCCGGAGCTTCTCATTGAGGCGGCGGCAGTAGACGGCCAGGAAGACGTTCATGGCATCGTCGTTGGTGGTGAGGAGAACGGCGGGAGCATCGTGGATCCCGGCCTCCTCCAGGAGTTCCCGGTTTGCCGCATCCCCGACGAACATCCGGTCCGGGAGGTGCTGCCAGCGGGCCGCCAGATCCGGATTTCGCTCGATGAGGTGGACCTGGACTTCCTTCTTCTTGAGGGCCCGGGTGGCGGCTCTCCCTACCTTTCCCCCGCCGATGATGATGACCGGGCTCCAGTTCGTGTCGTATATGTACAGGAGTTCGTCCAGCTCCCGCATCTGTTTCTCCGATCCGATGACCACCGGGAGGGCCTGTTCCGTGAGACGGAGATCAGGACGGGCCGGTTTCAGTTCGGCATGCTCCCAGACTCCTACGATATTCAACCCCATCAGGTCTCGGAGCCGGGTTTCGCGGATCGTTTTCCCTGCCAGGGGAGTGTTCATGACCGGGAACTCAGCAATCACCAGGTCCCGGAATCGCCCGATGACATGCGTCTGGGCATGGCCGGCGTTCACCCGGTTGGCAAGCTGCTCCCCCAATTGCTTTCGGAGGGGCAGGACATGGTTTGCTCCGGCAAGCCCCATCAGGTCCACGGCATCCTCTGAAGACGCGATGGCAGCAATCGGGGTGTCGGGAGCCAGGTCCCGAACAGTCAGGATGATATTGGTGTTGGTGACATCATCCAGGTTCGCCAGGAGGAGCCGGGCCGACGACGCGTGGGCCGCTAGGTAGGTTTCCTGAGCGTCCACCTCCCCACAGAGGACTCGCTGTCCCTGGCCGAACCGCCGAGCCGCCGACTCCGGGTCTGGATCCAGGAGGACGTAGGGAATCCGGTGGATCTTCAGTTGCTCAATGAGCCCCGGCGTAATCGGGTCATCGCCGCAGATGATGACGTGACCCTCCGTGTCCTCAGGGACCCGTCGGGGGGCCCGGAGGCGCAGTTGTGCCTCCAGCCACGGCGCGTAGAAATAGCGGATGAAGACAAAGGGAAGAACCACCAGGAGGAGGACGACTCCACTCATGAGAACCACGATACTGAAGGTTCGTCCCAGGTCCGTCTGGAAGGTGATGTCCCCGAATCCCAAGGTGCTCATGGTGACAATGGTCCAGTATAGACCAGCCAGCCACGAGTGCTCCTGCCCCTCCACGTGGGTCATGAGCAGTTGAAAGAGGACTGTGTAGAGAAGGGTCACCCCGACGAGGAAGGCCAGATACTTGATGAGCGCCCCCAGGTTCTGTCGCATCTGGGGTTCGTCCATGAAGAGGGCCAACTGGGCGCCCACGGTCTTGATCATGGATTCGAGACCCGACCAGAAGGTGGGGCTGAAGGGCGTCTTGGAGGAAGGCCGTAGCGTGGCGCGCCGGATTGAGCTTCAGGCATCTGCTTGTGGGGGGGTGTGAGGGGAGGGACGCTGCTTTCCATCGCAGGAACGACGGTACAGCCCGATCCCTGGCAGGGGCAAGCGGGAGCAGATGTGCCTGACCCGTCGAGCAGGAGCCGGCACGGGCGTCCCGTCCTCCAGCGGCTGCATCAGGGGAGGGGAAGGGCCACCAGGACCGCCGTAGCCAGGAGAACCAGGAGCCCCAGGACGGCCTCCACCGAAGCTGGGATTCGAAGCTGACTCGGATCCGGATTGGAGGAAAGGCCAGGGCGGACCTTCCGCCAGTTGTAGAACCCCATGAGGAAGGCAGCGCCAACCAGCCCGAGCTTCAGCGCCAGGGTCCGTCCCCAGCCCGATTCCCAGGTGGCTCCCAGCCCACCTCCCTGGATGAGGGACGTGAGCACGCCGGTCAGAACCAGGAGTGTCACCGCCACCAGCGCGACCCGGGAGAACCCATTCACGAGGCGAGCCAGGGGAGGGAGTCCACCTCCAGCGTCCTTCAACTTCCGGACCGCTGGCAGACCGGCCAGGATCAGGACCAGGAGCCCCCCCAGCCAGATTCCGACCCCGGCAACGTGAAGGTAGAGGAGAGGAATGGCCACCTGCCGGAGCGGTGAGGCCATGGCATGTCCCTGGAAGGCAGGGATCAGAGGGAGGAGGATGGCGGCCCCGGTCAGGATCCCCCACCCCCGGCCCGTCTCGCCACCTCGTCGGATCAGGACCAAGCCGGTGAAGGCCAGGACGGTGGCTCCCAGGTGGATGAACCAGCCACCACCCCATCCGGTCCGGAAGAGAAGGTGGGGAAGATACTCCCACCCTCCCCCCCCAGCATCGGCCAGTTCCCCAAGGCGCTGCTGAAGACGGGTTACCAGCGTCAGGACGAGGACGGCACCATGGCCACCCACCCGATCCGGACCAGGTTGCGGTTGGCTCGTTCCCGTACCTGGAGCCCGCTGTCCTTCTCGCCCAGGTATCGGAGGGCCCCATAACGGAAGCTCACGATGCCCAACAGGAGGACGGTGGCCAGGAGGTGGAGCCAGCGCTGTCCGGTCCCAGAGGGGAGGGTGGAAGCACCAGTATCGGTCCCCAGGGCCTCCAGGTGGCCTGGCAGGACCAGGGTCGCGACCAGGAGGACGAGGAGGACGCCCGGAACGGCGGAAAGATGGGTCATGGCCGGCCGATCAGTCTCGGGTTCTGGAGGATGGTTCGATGGCTGGATGGCGGACCCGGAGAAGCCGTACCTGACTCAGGGCCTGCGCCCATTCAACCAGAGAAGGGTAGGCGGGGAGGCGGCGTCCTGTCCACAGCACCGGACCCATCACCGGACGGGGCAGGGCGATCCAGGGACGGTCCTGGGGTAGGCAGAAAAGCCGGGGCGGACAAGCTCCTTGATCGCACCTTGGAGGGCGCTACCTTCAAACTACCTGAAGCCTACCTTCACCCGGCCCCCGAACCAGATGATCCGAATCACCTTTCTTGGAACGTCTGCGTCTCGTCCTACCGTAGGGCGGAACGTAAGCGGCATCAGTGTCCAACGAGAAGGTGAGATCATGCTCTGGGATTGTGGGGAAGGGACCCAGCGTCAGATGATGCGGTTCGGGACCGGCTTCTCCATCTGGGGGATCTTCGTGACCCACCTCCACGCCGACCATTTTCTCGGTCTCATTGGACTGGCCCGGACAATGGGACTGCAGGGAAGGGAGGAACCCCTTCACATTTTCGGTCCTCCAGGATCCGGAGGAACCCTCCGGGACGCCATCTACCTGGGCGCCGCACGGGTCGGATTCCCGGTGCACATCCAGGAGCTGGCTCCGGGTGAGGCGGTTGAACGGGAGGGATACGAGGTGGCGGCGTTCGAGGTCCGGCACGGTCTTCCAGCCGTCGGGTACATGCTTCGAGAACAGGATCGACCGGGTCGCTTCGATGTGGAGAGGGCCCGTGGCCTGGGGATTCCGGAGGGTCCACTCTTCGGACGTCTCCATGCCGGTCAGAGGGTGGAAATAGACGGGCGAGTCATAGAGCCTGAGGAGGTGGTCGGACCGCCGAGGCCCGGCCGACGAGTGCTCTACACGGGAGACACCCGACCCCTGGATTCCACGGTGGAACTGGCAAGGGGTGCTCAGGCCCTCATTCATGATGCCACTTTCGGGGAGGAGGAAGTGGGGCGTGCCCACGAGACCTTCCACAGTACAGCCCGGGGTGCTGCCCAGATCGGGAGGCGAGCTCAGGTGGAGCGCCTCTTCCTGACCCACGTCTCAGCCCGCTATTCGGCCCAGCCCGCTCCCCTGGAGAAGGAAGCACGGGCCGCATTTTCATGTGCACGGGTAGCCTACGACGGGCTGGAGGTGGAGATCGGGTATGACTCACCCGATGACGCACAAACCTGCGATGATGGGTAGAGCAACGATGATGCGGGAACCTGCTTCGACGACGAGCCCCCTGGGGGGGAGGAAATGATGTTCGGAGAGATTCAAGACCGGGATCGGGATGACGCTCACTGGATCGAGGTCCGGGAGGTTCGGAGTTCGCATCGGGAACGCTGGTCCATCCGTGCCGCCCAGTGGCGAGGGCTGGAGCTGGCCCGGGAGATCTTTGGGGACTCCGTTGTCCTCCGCTCCGAAGGATTTCCACCTCGAGGGGGCTTCCAGGGGCTGGTGCACCTGACGGTCCCCTTCGATTCCCTTGAAGCGCACCGGACCCGCGAGGCTCGCTTCGCCGGACTCGTAGGTGCGGACGAGCTCCTGGCCCGGGTCCCCCTGGTCTTCGTCTTCGAGCCTCAGGATGTGAACACACCCGTGGGGAGGCTCTCCTGAGCAGGGGCAGGGAGGGAGCGCACCAGGATCCTCCGTCCAACTCCCCCACAGGCTCGACGGTGGCCGTGGTGGGGTTGGGTCTGATGGGGGGCTCTCTGGCACGTGCTCTCCGCTCCGCCCAACCGGAGACCCGGATTCTCGGTGTGGACCTGAATTCGGTGACGGGGACCCGGGCACTCAATGACGGGCTGGTGGATCGGTTCGGACTCCCGGGGGAAGGGCTACCGTCCGAGGCCCAGTTGGTGGTCCTGGCCTCACCCATTCGAGCTGCCCTTCAATTCCTGGAGGAGGAGGCTCCTCACCTTCCTCCGGAGACCCTGATCACGGATGTATCCAGCCTGAACGCTCCCCTCTTGAAACGAGCAGAGGTGGCCGGCGTGGCCCAGCGCTACGTGTCCGCCCACCCCATGGCCGGCTCCGAGGAATCGGGGCTCGCCCACGCCCGAGGCGATCTCTACCAGGATGCCACCGTCTGGCTCTCTGCATACGATGCCGCCGGTCCCGAAGTCCGAAAAGGGATCTCAGCATTCTGGACGGCCCTGGGAGCTGCCCCTCGATGGATCGAGGCCGGGGAACATGACCGGACCATGGCATGGGTCTCCCACCTTCCCCAACTCCTTTCAAGCGCCCTTGCCGGCGCCCTGGACTCGGCGGGGATGACCCCAGCCGACCTGGGCCCAGGTGGAAGGGACATGACTCGCCTGGCCGGATCCTCCTCACGGATGTGGACCGAACTCCTGGAATTCTCGGCACCTGTCACCGGCACGGGGCTGACCTCCGTGTCGAGGGCATTGTCAGCCCTGGCCGACCTCCTGGCCAGGCGGGAGATGGACCGGGTCCAGGAGTTCCTCGAGCTAACCCGCTCGTGGGCCCGAGCTGAGGACTCTCTTTCGGCACGGGCAGAGGCGGACCAGGCGGAGCCGTCCTCGCCATGACTCGGTTGCCGGAGGACATGATCCGGGTTCCTGGCGACAAGTCCATCAGCCACCGGGCCCTTCTCCTCTCCGCTCTGGCCTCTGGCCGAAGCCGGCTGGCCGGGCTCCTTCCGGGCGAGGACTGCCGGAGCACCGCCGCCGCGCTTCGGGCCATGGGGTGTGCCATTCCTGCCCTCCCAGACGATGGAGGGTGGATCCAGGTGGACGGTGTCGGTCGTACGGGTCTGGTGGCGCCGAGGGGGCCTCTCGACTGCGGGAATTCTGGGACCACGGCCCGGCTTCTCCTGGGCCTCCTTTCCGGGCTCTCCCTCCCAGCCACCCTGACCGGTGACGCATCTCTGCGGAGCCGGCCCATGGCCCGGGTCACGGACCCCTTGAGCCGGGCAGGCGGCAGGTTCGAATGGGAGGAGGAACCGGACCGATTGCCAGTCACCGTTCATCCTGGGGCTTTGACGGAAATAGAACACCGGTCCAAGGTGGCCAGCGCACAGGTGAAGAGCGCCCTCCTCCTGGCCGGGTTGGGTGCCGGCGTCCCGGTAAGCGTGGAGGAACCGGTCTCGTCCCGGGACCACTCGGAGCGAATGCTCCGCAGAATGGGCATTCCGATCCAAAGCCGCGGCGTTGCGCCCCACCACGTCCATCTGGACGGAGGCGAGTTCCAGCTCCACCCCCTGGAGCTCCGGGTCCCTGGAGACATCTCCTCTGCGGCATTCTTCCTGGTGCTTGGCGCTCTGGGCCAACGGGCTCTGACCCTGGAGAACGTTGGGCTGAACCCGACCCGGACCGGTGCCCTCGCTGTCCTCCGGAGGATGGGCGCCCAGGTGGAGGTCCACAACGCCCGGGAGATGCACGATCCGGGTGGTGAGCCAGCCGGGGACCTGCTGGTGGCGCCCGGGCGTTTGGAAGGAGTGGAGATCGGAGGAGATGAGATCCCCAGCCTCATCGACGAGATCCCCATCCTGGCTGTAGCCGCGTCCCGGGCCAGGGGCACCACCGTCATCCGGGACGCACAAGAGCTCCGTGTGAAGGAATCGGATCGGATCCATGCCTTGGCCCGGAACTTCCAGTCCATCGGGGTGAGCACGGAGGAGCGTCCCGATGGCCTGGTGATCCAGGGGGGCAGTGGCCCCCTGGAGGGTCAGGTGTCCTCGTTTGGAGATCACCGCATCGCCATGGCCTTTGCCATCCTGGGGGCCCTTCCGGGAAACCGGATCCAGGTGGATGATCGGCGCATCGTAGAAGTCAGTTTCCCTGGGTTCTGGGAACGCCTGTCCGCGTTGGCCGAGGCCGGAACGCACTTCTCCTCAGGCAGGCTCGCGGGGGCCGGGACTTCAGGAGGGAACGGGGAGGGCCGCAGGGTGAACGGGGAAGAAGATGCTGACAGAGGGCGTCCTCCCGTCGTCACCCTGGATGGCCCAGCAGGGTCGGGGAAATCCACCACTGCCGGAGAGGTGGCCCGCCGGTTGGGGTTCCTTCACCTGGACTCGGGTGCCCTCTACCGGGCCGTGACGTTGGTTCTTCTGGATTCGGAACTCCCTCGTCAGGACTGGGCAGAGCACGGGGCCGAGGTGCTGGAGAAGGTTTCCCTGGGGCTGGAGGCCGGCTCCCAGGGGCTGGAGGTCCAGATTGAGGGCCGGACGGTCTCCCACGAGCTCCGCTCCCCTGATGTGACTGCCCAGGTCGCATCGGTTGCTGCCCTCCCATGGGTGCGGGAGCGACTCCTTGCGCCTCTGCGGGAAGCTGCCCGGGATGGAGGCGTGGTGGCCGACGGGCGGGACATGGGGACGGTGGTGCTCCCCGATGCCGAGGTGAAGGTCTACCTGACGGCCTCGCTGGAGGAACGGGCTCGGCGGCGCCTCCTCCAGGAGGGAAGGGAGGAGGTGGAGCCCGAGATCGAGTCCACTGCCCAGGAGCTGGCCCGACGGGATCGGGCGGATCGCGAACGGGAGGTAGCGCCTCTGCGCAAACCTGCCGACGCTCTGGTCCTGGATACGACCGGGCTCGGGTTCCAGGAACAGGTGAACGCCATCCTGAAATTGGTCCACCAACGGTGGAAAGGGGGCGGGTAGCAGACTCTCCAGACCCTGTGGACCCTCCTCCATGGCCGATCTGGGGTGACACCCCCTGGATCCGTCAAGCCGCCCCGGGAAGCCGCATCCCCGTCCCCGCAGACGCATCTTGACCTCTCCCGTACATTTTCGATAACTTGAACGTCTGCCTTCTAGAGGGGGTGGGCCGCTTCGGCTGCCTCCTCAACAGGCACTGAGTGATCGCTAGAATTCATAACCAGGGCCACAGGCCCGCAGGCCTCGCCACCCGCCGTCCGGCAAAGGCGAGAGACACCATCGGTTCTTCATGAGTGAGCAGACCCCCACCGAACGTACGTCCTCCGATTCCGAGCTGACCGAGCTGGTCGAGGATCCCTCCGCAGTCGTCACCGTAGATCCGGACGAGGTCGAGAAGGAGCCACCCCGTGTCGGGATCTCCCCTGAGCTCTCCATGGATCCCTATGGCGACGAGGACCTGGATATCTCCAGGGACGACTTCGAGGCACTCCTCAGTGACTTCGGCGCCGACCTCCAGGATGTCCGGGAAGGTGAGATCGTCAACGCCCGGATCCTGCAGATCACGGATGCCTCCGTCATCCTGGAGTTCGGATTCAAGAGTGAAGGCTCCGTCTCTCTGGATGAGTTCAAGGAGCCGGAATCACTCTCCGAAGGCGACGAGGTGGAGGTTCTCCTGGAGAGCCTGGAGGACGAGGACGGGATCGTCGTCCTCTCCAAGCGGAAGGCGGACTTCCTCCGGGTCTGGGAAAAGATCAAGGAAGCCCACGAGGCCGATCGTCCGGTCAAGGGAACGCTGGCCCGGAAGATCAAGGGTGGCGTCACGGTGGATCTCATGGGGGTGGATGCCTTCCTCCCCGGTTCACAGATCGCCCTCCGGCGGGTCCCGAACATCGAGGACCTCATCGGCGAGACCTATCGCTTCAAGATCATCAAGCTGAACAAGCGCCGTCGGAACATCGTGGTGTCTCGCCGCGTGATTCTGGAGGCGGAGCGGGAGCGGAAGCGGTCCCTCCTGGTGAAGGAGCTCCTGGTTGGTCAGGTGCGGGAAGGAACCGTGAAGAACATCACCGATTTCGGTGCCTTCATCGACCTGGGCGGTCTGGACGGACTCCTCCACATCACCGACATGTCGTGGGGACGGGTGGGACATCCCTCCGAGGTGGTGGATATCGGTCAGGCGCTGGACATCAAGGTCCTGGACATCGACTGGGACCGGGAGCGGATCTCCCTGGGGCTCAAGCAGCTCCTCCCGTACCCCTGGACCGATATCGACAAGAAGTACCCCGTGGGCTCCCGGGTGCGAGGAAAGGTGGTCTCCATCACGAACTACGGCGCCTTCGTGGAGNTGGAAAAGGGCGTGGAGGGCCTGGTCCACATCTCCGAGATGTCCTGGACCCGGAATATCCGCCATCCCTCCAAGCTGGTCTCCATCGGAGACGAGATCGAGGCTGTAGTCCTNAAGGTGGATCCGGACGACGAGAAGATCTCCCTCGGTATGAAGCAGATCGAGGAGGACCCGTGGCTCTCGCTCCCCATGAAGTACCCCTCGGGAACCCGACTCACCGGGAAGGTGCGAAACCTGACCTCCTTCGGTGCATTCGTGGAGATCGAACCGGGGATCGATGGTCTGGTCCACGTTTCGGACATGAGCTGGACGCGCCGAGTGGAGCATCCATCCGAGATCGTCCAGAAGGGCCAGGATCTCGAGGTGTTGATCCTGGACATCGACGCCGAGAACAAGCGGATCTCCCTGGGAATCAAGCAGCTTCAGGACGATCCCTGGCCGGTCATCGCTCAGCGGTTCGCCCCTGGGGTGGAGTGTGAGGGCTCGGTGACCCGGGTTCAGGACAAGGGCGTGGTGGTAGACCTGGGTGACGAGATCGAAGGATTTGTCCCTGCGTCCCATGCGGCGGTGGAGAACGTTGACGCGCTGGAGGAGTATTACGAGGCAGGTGACCCGGTGGACCTGAAGGTCCTGGAGTCGGATGCTGCCAACCGCAGGATCGTCTTGGAAGTCACCACGGCCCCTGAGCGGAAGGCTGCCCAGGATGTAGAGGAGGAGGAGGCGACGGAGGACGAGGAGACTCCCGCTGCCGAAGCCGAGGGTACCGACGATGAGGGTGCAGATACCGAGGCCGGCGACACCGAAGAAGCCGACGAGACGGAGGCCTGATCCTCCTTCCTTCTTCTCCACCGGAGGAAAGCACAGCGTGAAGATGGATAGCACCCATCCACGAGGCCGTCCGACCGCATTGCCGGTCGGGCGGCTTCGTCGTGTACGAACTCTGGCTCCCACGATCCTCGGGGTGCTTCTTCTTCTGGGAGCGTGCCAGTTGGGGGAGGCGCCCCTCGAACCACCTGCGCCCGCCCCCGACGTGGTGGCCATGGAGGGCCCGGCTGCTGTAGAGGGGCCGGAAGACACGGACCCTGCCCGAATGGAGACTGCATCACGGCTTCTGACGGAAGGCGAGGACGCGCTCCGAGACCGCGATGGGGAGACGGCCCTGGCACGGGGCCGGGAAGTCGCTCGGGAATTCGGGACCGTCCCGGGCTCGGCACAGGCACTCTGGCTCCAGGCACGGGCCTACGGAGTGCTGGAGGAGTGGCCCGAAGCGGCCGAGGCAGCGACCCGGTACCTGGATCGCGGCCCTCCCACCGTCGCTGAGGAAGGTGAAGGACGCCTCTTCCTCGCCCGTGCTCTCCTCTCCGGTGAGTTGGACGGAGGGATCGAGACCCTCTTCGGTCTGGAGACGGACCTGCCGGACCCCATCCTGGGCGAGGCCGAGGAGCTGGCCCAGGAGACGGCCTCGAGAATGACGCTTCCGGTCCTGAGAGATCTCCTCCGGGAGGCTCCCCATCACCCTCGGATCTATCCGGCCTTCCAGGTGGAGATGTCGCTTCGCCGCGCCCTCCAGGGCGATGAAGTCGAAAGCCGGGAGCTGGCAGCGGCCGCCCTGGAGCTGGAGCCGGGTCCAGAGGTCCGGGCTCGGGCTCGGGCCCTGGCTGAGGGCAGGCTGGAGGACCTGGATCTGGCCGTATTGGCCATGGGAGCGATCTTGTCTGAAGGCGGCCCTCCATCCCTCCGGGACCTGTCGGCGGAGATCCGGGCTGGGGTGGAAGTGGCGCTGAGCCAGGGCGAAGCAGAAGGGCGTCCCGTCCGCTTCCAGCTTCTGGACGATGGAGCCTCCACCGCCCGGGTGGCCCAGCTGGTGGAGGAATTGGAGGCCGGGGGGGCGACAGGGATCCTGGGTCCCCTGGAGCAGGATGGACTGGCCACGGCGGCCCGGGCCCGACGAGGACCCACGCCCGTCATCTCCCCTACAGCCCGCATCCTCCCGGATGGCCAGGACAATATCCTTTCCCTGGCAGCGGTAGACCCGGCTGCCTCGAAGGTATTGGCCGAAACGGCCATGAGGGCAGGGATCCGGGAGGTGGTCTTGCTACATCCCAGAACGGAGGAGATGCAGGAGGAGGCCCGGTATTTCCGGCAGGCCTTCGAAGGGGCGGGTGGGGTGGTGCGCCGCGTCCTCGTGTATCCTCCGGGGACGACCAATTTTGCCGAGCCCTTCGGTGAAGTCGTCCGCCTGGCCCCCCAAGGGCTGGTCCTTCTCCTGCCGCCAGGCGAGATCGGCCTTGTGGCCCCGCAGGTTGCCTACTTCGGGGTCGACGACCTGGAAATCCAGATCCTGGGGAATGAATCCTGGAGCTCGGAGCAGGTTCTGAGCCAGGTACCTCCTCGGCATACCGATGGAGTGCTGAGTGTTTCGGCCCGAAGCCAGGCCAGCGGATACGGGCCCGGTTGGGATGACTTCGTGGACCAGTACGAGAATCATTTCCAGCGAACCATCCGAAGCCCGGTCCCTGCGCTGGGTTACGACGCGGCCCGCCTCCTCCTCCATGCCAGCAGGGAGGGAGATGGCACCGCTGAAGGTACGGCTGAGGCCCTGAGGAACATCCGTGACTTCCCCGGCGCCACCGGATCCATCTCCATTGTCGATGGACGGATCCAGCGCAGCTACACACCCGTCCGCCTCCAGAACCGGGAAGCGGTGCCATTCCAGCCCTGATCTGACATTGGGCGGATCCGGGGTTGAGCCCCCTGGAACAGGGCGGCTTCACGTGTCCAGTTCTGGGTCTGCCTCCGATCACGCGCTTCGTACCCACAATCACACCAAGGAGTCGTTGGCCGCATGAGCATGGAATCCCGCCTGGAGGAGTTGGAGCAGCTGAGAGAGGATGCCCTGAAGGGAGGAGGGGAGCGTCGGCTCAAGGCCCAACACGAGCGAGGGAAGCTCTCGGCCCGGGAGCGATTGGATCTACTCCTGGACGAAGACTCCTTCGTAGAGCTGGACCGCTTCGTCACCCATCGGTCCACCGACTTCGGCCTGGATGAGCAGCGGATCCTGGGTGACGGGGTGGTCACTGGGTACGGGACCATCCATGGACGATTGGTCTACGTCTTCTCCCAGGACTTCACCGTCTTCGGCGGCTCCCTCTCGGAAGCCCACGCCGAGAAGATCGTGAAGCTCCAGGAGCTGGCGGTGAAGAACGGTGCGCCCCTCATCGGTCTCAACGACTCGGGGGGAGCCCGGATCCAGGAAGGAGTGGTATCGCTGGGAGGCTACGCCGACATCTTCCTTCGAAACACCCTGGCTTCCGGGGTGGTGCCCCAGATCTCCCTCATTCTGGGGCCGTGCGCGGGAGGAGCCGTCTATTCCCCGGCAATCACGGACTTCGTCTACATGGTCCGGGGGACGAGCTACATGTTCGTCACCGGACCGAATGTGGTGAAGACCGTGACCCATGAGGACATCGACATGGAGGGCCTGGGCGGAGCCGATGTCCATGCTTCCAAGTCCGGGGTCGCCCACTTTGCCCATGACTCGGAGCCCGAGAGCCTGGAGGCGGTCCGGGAGCTCTTCCACTTCATCCCGCAGAACAATACTGAGCGGGCTCCGGAGGGAGCCGGGGACTCACCTCCGGAAGGGGCCGTGGACCGGCTGCTGGACCTGGTGCCTGAAAACCCCAACAAGCCCTATGACGTGACCGGGGTCATCGAGGCCCTCGTAGACGGCGGCCGCTTCTATGAAGTCCACAAACAATTCGCGGGCAACCTGGTGGTGGGATTTGCCCACATGGGCGGACACGCCGTGGGGATTGTGGCCAACCAGCCTATGGTCCTGGCCGGGGTCCTGGATATCGACGCCTCCGTGAAGGGGGCTCGCTTCGTTCGGTTCTGTGACGCCTTCAACATCCCCCTGGTGGTCCTGGAGGACGTTCCCGGCTTCCTCCCGGGAGTGGGACAGGAGCATGGGGGGATCATCCGTCACGGAGCCAAACTTCTCTACGCCTTCAGCGAAGCCACCGTCCCCAAGATCACGGTCATCACCCGGAAGGCATACGGTGGCGCTTACGACGTCATGAACTCCAAGCACATCCGCGGGGATCTGAATCTGGCGTGGCCCATCGCCGAGATCGCCGTCATGGGCCCCAAGGGGGCAGTGGAGATCCTCTTCCGGAAGGAGCTGGCCCAGGCAGAGGACCCGGAGGCGGCCACCGACGCCCGAATCGAGGAATACCGGGAGATGTTCGCTCATCCCTACATTGCCGCCGCCCGAGGCTACCTGGACGACGTCATCGATCCCCGGGAGACACGGGACCGGGTCATCTCGGGACTGGACATGCTTCAGAACAAGCGGGACTCCAACCCGCCGTCGAAGCACGGAAACATCCCCCTCTGAGGCGGCCTGGCAACGTGCGTCACTGCGTCTACTGCGACGAAGCCCTGGGGGAAGGGACGCCGGAGGCACCGGCGCCTGGCCGCCGCCATGCCTACGATCCCCACCAGGGGAGACTGTGGGAGATCTGTCCGGCCTGCAGCCGGTGGAACCCGGTTCCCTTGGCCCTCCGGTGGGAGACGTTGGAGGGCTGGGAGGCCGCAGTGGAAAGAGGGGGGAAGGTGGTCCTGGAGAGTGAGCACCTTGCCCTGATCCGGGTGGATGTGGGCGAGGTAGTCCGGGTGGGCCGGCCTACCCTGCCGGAATGGGGTGGATGGCGCTACGGGGACCGACTGCCCGACCCCAAGCGCCGAGGGGGCCTGATCCGGCGGATCCTTTCCAGCCTTCCCACGCCTCCTCTGGAAGGATACGACCCCTACGGCCTCACCGGGCCCATGGGTGGGGTAGGGGGACGAGACGGCCCGTCCCAGTGGCTGGCCTCGCCTTTCCTGGAGCAGGCCACCCCCCTGACCATGGCCTTCACCTCCGTGCCCTTTGCGCCCTCCTGCCCTTCGTGCCGGAATCCCCTTCCACTGGCGCCCTGGGAGTTCCAGGAGGTGACCTTCCGGCCGGTGGATCCCGGAGGCGAACTGGCTGCCGTGGAAGTGCGCTGTGGGGTCTGTCATGACCGGGTACTCCTCCCCCTTCCAGACGCCCGCCCGGCGCTTCGACTTGGATTGGGAATCGTTGGCGGGGGGTCTGCCGCACGGGCCGTGGGACGGGCCGCCGGCGAGGGCCTGGCTCAGGTCGGAGGGACCCGCTCCTTCCTGGAGGGGCTCGCCCGGGTCGGTGCGCCCGTAGGAGAGTTGGAGCTCTCGCAGCGTGTCGCCCTCACCATGGCGCTGGACGCCGAAGCGGAGATGGAAGCGCTGGAAGCCGAGTGGCGAGAGGCGGAGGAGATCGCCGCCATCATGGATGGCGAGTTGACCCACGTGCCTGGCTTCCAGGAATTCCGAGCCCGGGTCCTGGGCGGTGGGTGACGGANCTTCGAAACGTTCCGGGGACTACCCCTGGCCCTGCCAGGCCTCTACGTTTTCAAGGCTGTACCNCGGACCCGGAAGTCTGGGAGTTGGAGACACCGCCAAGCCCATGGGCGCGGTCGATCCTNCCGTCGACCCCTCGCGATCAACNCTGAAGCGTGGGCTCANNCTGGCCCATCCGACCCGGACCCACACCTACGACCTTATCCACCGTTCCGGAGGCAATCCTTTCCTGTGATCGAATCCGTCCTTGTCGCCAACCGTGGTGAGATCGCCATCCGGGTGATCCGGGCCTGCCGGGAGCTGGGGATCCGAAGCGTAGCCGTCTATTCGGAGGTGGATCGCCAGTCACCTCACGTTCTCCTGGCTGACGACGCCTACCTTCTGGGCCCGGCGCCGGCAGGAGAGAGTTATCTTCGGACCGACCGGATCCTGGAGGTAGCTGGCAAAGCGAATGTGGACGCCATCCATCCCGGCTACGGGTTCCTGGCCGAGCGAGCCCCCTTTGCCGATGCGGTTGAGGAGGCAGGGTTCGTCTTCATCGGCCCTCGGGGGCGAACCATCGCCGCCATGGGCGACAAGACGGAGGCCCGCCAAAGGATGGAGGCGGCCGGAGTCCCCATCGTACCCGGCACCACCGAGCCCCTCCGGGACGCGACCGCCGGGGTCGAGTTGGCCCGGGAAATGGGATTCCCCGTCCTCCTCAAAGCCGCGGCCGGCGGGGGAGGGAAGGGCATGCGGGTAGTTCAGACCGAGGAGGAACTGCCACGGGCGCTGGAGGCAGCCCAGCGGGAGGCCCGTGGAGCTTTTGGCGACGATTCGGTCTACCTGGAGCGCTACCTGGAACGTCCCCGGCACATCGAGATTCAGCTCCTTGGCGATGCCCATGGGAACGTCATCCACCTGGGGGAACGGGAGTGCTCCATCCAGCGGCGACACCAGAAGCTGGTGGAAGAAGCTCCCTCCGTGGCCATCACCCCTGAAATTCGGGGTCAGATGGGGGATGCGGCGGTTCGGGCGGCCCAGGCTGTGGACTATCGAGGCGCCGGAACAGTGGAATTCCTCTTCGAGGACGGGGAGTTCTTCTTCCTGGAGATGAACACCCGGATCCAGGTGGAGCATCCGGTCACCGAGATGGTGACGGGGATCGATCTGGTGCAGTGGCAGATCCGGGTGGCGGGAGGGGAGGAGCTCCCCTTCCAGCAGGAGGACATCGAGCTCAGGGGCCACAGCATCGAATGCCGGATCACCTCCGAGGTGCCGGAGGAGGGGTTTCTTCCGGCCACTGGACAGATCGGGTATCTGGAGATCCCCGCAGGGCCCGGGGTTCGGTGGGATGGGGGCATTGGGGCCGGGTTCCAGGTCGGGCTCCACTACGACCCCCTCCTGGCCAAACTGATCGTCCATGCTCCCACCCGGGACGAGGCAGTTCAACGGATGGGCCGGGCCCTGGACGAGTTGGTCATCGACGGGGTGGACACCTGCCGGGATTTCCACCGGCGTCTCATGCTGGAGCCGGACTTCCGGGCTGGGAAGCTGGATATCCGTTACCTGGAAGACCATCCCCAGGTAGCAGACGGACCCTCCGGCGCCACCGAGGAAGGTGAGCGCCGAACTGTAGCAGCCCTGGCCGGTCTCCTGGAATCCGAGCGCCGTCGTCAAATCCAGCCCCCGCGGATCAAGGGAGGGGCCGGAGGGCGGAGCCTCTCCTCCTGGCAGCGTGCCATCCACCCTCGGTTCGGTGGACGGTGAAGTGAAGGCAGACCCTGTAGGGCCGGGGCAGGAAGTGACGCTGGAGGTCCACGGGATCTCCTCCACCGGCGCCGGAGTGGGGCGTCTCCCGGACGGACGGGTGGCCTTCATCCATGGCACGGGTCCAGGCGAACGGATCCGGGCAGAGATCGACCGGGTGAAGAAGCGCTGGGTCAGCGGCCGGCTGCTGGAGGTCGTCACTCCCGGCCCCTACCGGCGTCCTCCTCCCTGTCCATTTCAGGGGAAGTGTGGCGGGTGCCCGCTGGAGCACCTGACCTATGAGGGCCAACTGAAGGCGAAGGAGGGGCGGATCCGGGATGCCCTGGAGCGGATCGGAGGATTGTCAGACCTGCCAGGATTCCAGATCCACCCATCGCCCCGGGAGCTCCGATATCGCAACCGAGTAACCTTTACTCTTCTCCGACTCCAGGGTCCGGACCGGATCGTGGCCGGGTTTCACGCCCTGGACGACCCGGGTCGAGTGATGGATGTGGATGGACGATGCCTCCTTCCGGAAGAGGTGATCGGCCAGGTATGGGACGGCCTTCGGGAGGCCTGGGGACCCGGTGCGAGCCGGCTCCCCGCCGGGCGCCGGCTCCGGCTCACGCTCCGAGCCACCCGGGATGGGGAGGTCCTCCTCCTGGTGGAAGGTGGGCGGGGCACCGGGGTACCCGAGGAGTTGCTTCAGGCCCTGCCGGCCCTGGTGGCAATCTGGCATCGGCAGACCCCATCCTCCGAACTCGAACTCCTGGGTGGAGAACCGGAGCTGGAAGAGGTCTGGTTCGGAGAAGAGGTTGCCGTTCGGCCCGACGCCTTCCTGCAGGTGAACCGGGATGGAGCGGAGGAGCTCCACGCTCTGGCCCTCCGGGAGATGGGCGCTCCGCGAGGACGACGGGTCATTGATGCCTACTGCGGAATGGGCGTCTACGGCCGGCGTCTGTGCCGCCATGGAGCCCAGGTGGTAGGGATCGAGCTGGATCCAGGGGCGGTGGCCATGGCTCGAGAAGGAGCTCCTCAGGGATTCAGCGTTCTGGAGGGTCGGGTGGAGGATTGCCTGGCGGAAGTCCTCCCGGCCGACCTGGTGATCCTGAACCCGCCCCGTGCCGGAACCGATCCGGCGGTCATGCACGCCCTCAGTGACAGCCAGGTTCCCCGAATCGTCTACGTGAGTTGTGATCCGGCAACCCTGGCCCGGGACCTGGCCCGACTGGGATCGAACTATGATCTGACCCGCATCCAGGCCTTCGATCTCTTCCCCCAGACCGCCCATGTGGAGACGGTCGTTACCCTGGATCGGTCCTGAAGGAGGACGGACGATGGAATTCTTCGTACATATCGATGGTGAGCGCCTTCGGGTGCAGGTGGAGAATGGGCGCTGCCTGGTGGATGGGGATCTGGTGGAGGTGGAGTTGACGCCGGGCAACGGCACCCCTATTCGGAGCGCTTCGGCCGGAGGTCGCTCATTGCGGGTCCGACCGAAGCATGAGGGTCGGGGTCGGTGGCGGCTGGAGGTGGAGGGAGACCAGCACACGGTGGAAGTCCTGGATCTTGGGCAGGAGGCGATCCGGCAGGCTCGGCGGGCCTCAGGAGTTGGAAGTGGGCCGCCTCCCCTGAAGGCACCCATGCCCGGGCTGGTCGTCCGGGTGGAGGTGTCGGAGGGGGACGAGGTGAAGGCCGGGCAGGGCGTCGTCATCGTAGAAGCCATGAAGATGGAGAACGAGCTTCGTGCCGCAGGCCCGGCCCGGGTGAGGTCGATCATGGCCCAGGAGGGAGCAGCGGTGGAAAAGGATCAGGTTCTGGTCGAATTCGAGCCACTCGAGGCAACGGATTCGTCCGAAGAGGGGGCGGAAGAATGAGCGAGAAGCGGGCGGAAAAGACAGACGATGCCACGGCCCGGACCGATTCAGGTCTTCCGGTGGACGAGGTCTACCGGCCGGAGCAGGCCGAAGTGGACCCGGCAGTGGACCTGGGGGACCCTGGCCAGTACCCGTTCACCCGGGGCGTCTATCCCAACATGTACCGGGGGCGACTGTGGACCATGCGTCAGTACGCCGGGTTCGGAACGGCCCAGGAAACGAATCGTCGATACCACTACCTCCTGGAACGGGGCCAGACGGGACTTTCGGTGGCCTTCGATCTTCCGACCCAGATGGGCTATGACTCGGACCATCCCATGGCGGCTGGAGAGGTGGGCAGGGCCGGGGTGGCCATCGATTCGCTTGAGGACATGCGGACCCTCTTCGATGAGATCGACCTGAGTCAGGTTTCCACCTCCATGACCATCAACTCCACGGCGGCCATCCTCCTGGCTCTCTACATCGCCGTGGCCGAGGAAAAGGGGATTGACCGGGCCCAGCTGTCGGGGACGGTCCAGAATGACATCCTGAAGGAGTACATTGCTCGAGGGACCTACATCTATCCGGTGGATCCATCCCTCCGACTCATCTCGGACCTCATGGCCTTCTGCTCCCAGGAGGTGCCCAGGTGGAATACCATTTCCATCTCGGGCTACCACATCCGGGAGGCCGGAGCCACGGCGCCCCAGGAGGTGGCATTCACTTTCGCCAACGGTCTGGAGTATGTGGCGCGGGCCGTAGACGCCGGGATCGCCGTGGAAGACTTCGCACCCCGGCTCTCCTTCTTCTTCGCCGCGCACAACGACTTCTTCGAGGAAATCGCCAAGTTCCGGGCCGCCCGACGGCTCTGGGCCCGGCTCATGCGAGAGCGTCATGATGCCTCCGACCGCTCCTGCCGCCTCCGGTTCCACACCCAGACCGGCGGGTCCACCCTGACGGCGCAACAGCCACGGAACAATGTAGTCCGTGTCACCACGCAGGCCCTTTCCGCAGTCCTGGGAGGGACCCAGTCGCTCCACACCAACGGATACGACGAGGCCCTCTCCCTCCCGTCGGAGGAGGCGGCCGAGCTGGCCCTCCGGACCCAGCAGATCCTGGCGTACGAGTCCGGCGTGCCCCGGACGGTGGACCCGCTGGCTGGCAGCTATTACATGGAAGATCTCACCAACCGGATCGAAGATGAAGCGCGCCGATACCTGGACGAGATCGACGAACGAGGCGGGGCCTCCGGCGCCATCAACTACATGCAGGACGAGATCCACCGGGCCGCATACCGGTTCCAGATGGAGGTGGAGAGTGGCGAGCGTACCGTGGTGGGAGTGAACCGCTTCCAGGGGGAGGAGGGCCCGCAGGAGATGGACCAAACCGACTATTCTGGGCTGGAGGACAACCAGAAATCGGCGGTGGCACGGGTCCGTGAGAATCGGGACGGAGCCCGGGTTGAGGAGGCCCTGGCCAGCCTCCGGGAAACTGCCTCCGGCCAGGACAACCTCATGCCCCGAATTCTCGATGCCGTCCACGCCCTGGCCACCCTGGGAGAGATCTCCCAGGCCCTCCGGGAGGAGTGGGGAAGCTACCAGCCAAACGGGTAGGCCTACCCTTGAGCGGCCGCTGTCTGCCTTCCCCCATGAGTGACGGGACCGGACCGGCACGGGACGACGGCACAGGGCGAAGGCCCTGACCGGAAACCCACCATGGTTTGGGAGGAGGGGCCCAACCTCCCCGTGAAAGGGTTCACCCAACCCTCACAGTCGTTAACTTCGAAAGGCTGTTCAGGAGTTGGACCGACCACCGCGATGAGACGCCCCGTATCGGAAGGCCTGGCGCTTCCCGGTCGTGGCGAATCTGCTCTCTGGGCAGCCTCTTGCGGGCTCGGCGTACCAGGATGACGAACCGCCAGCATGACCCGGATCGAGTCACTGTCAGACCAGAGGATCACACATGCCCACCTACGAGTATCGCTGCCCCGAGGGGCACGAGTTCGAGGTTTTTCAGAAGATGAGCGATGACCCCCGAGCCACCTGCCCCGAATGTGGGGCTCAGGCGGAGCGGATGCTTTCAGCCGGCGCCGGATTCCTCTTCAAGGGAGAGGGGTTCTACATCACGGATTACCGTTCCGAGTCCTACAAGAAGGCGGCCAAGGCCGAGAAGGAGAAGGCAAGCTCATCCCCTGACGGTAAGGCGGATGCGCCCAAGCCGGAGAAGAAGGAACCCCCATCCAAGGGGACTTCCTCCAACACCGGTACAAAAGGGGACTGATCACTCCATGGCTCAGGAAAGCATTCGCGTCCTCCTCACCGGAATCCTCCAGGACATGGGGATTGAGGACCCCCAGATTCATCTGGAGCGACCCCGAGATCCCACACATGGCGATCTGGCCACAAATGTGGCCATGACGCTGGCCTCCACCCTCCGGGCTTCCCCCCGATCCATCGCCGAAGAGATCATCCGACGGCTCCCCGAAGATCCACCGGGCATCACAGCCGTGGAGGTCGCCGGTCCCGGCTTCCTGAACTTTCGTCTCTCCACAGCCGCCGTGGGTGAGGTGGTCCATCAGATCGTGGCAGAGGGAGATGAGTTCGGCCGCAGCCAGAGCGGGGAAGGCCGACCCATCATGGTGGAGTTCGTATCCGCCAATCCCACCGGGCTCCTCCACCTGGGCCACGGCCGACAAGCGGCACTGGGCGACGCCATCTGCTCTCTCCTGGAATGGACTGGGTGGAAGGTTCAGCGGGAATTCTATTACAACGACGCCGGCCGACAGATCGAGCGTCTGGCCCTGAGCATCCAGGCCCGCTACCTGGAGCACCTGGGACAGGAGGCGGTCCTTCCGGAAGACGGATACCACGGTGAGATGGTGACGGCCATCGCCCAGGAGTTCGCGGACGCCGAGGGAGACCGATGGATCCACGACCCGGAAGGGGAGGGCCTGGAACGGATGCGCCGCTTTGCGGTGGACCGGCTCCGGAGCGAGCAGGATCAGGATCTGAGCCAGTTCCGCGTTCACTTTGACCGTTACTATCTGGAATCTTCCCTCTACGACGAGGGCCGGGTGGAGGACACGGTCGAACGGCTTCGGGCCACGGGCCTGGTCTACGAGAAGGATGGAGCGGTCTGGCTCACGACCAGCCGGTTCGGAGACCAGAAGGACCGGGTCATGATCAAGTCCGACGGTTCGGCCACCTACTTCCTCCCGGATGTGGCCTACCACGTGACCAAGTGGGAGCGAGGTTTCCACCACGCCATCAACGTCCAGGGTTCGGACCACCACGGCACAGTGGCCCGGGTCCGGGCCGGGCTCCAGGCCCTGGGCTTGCCCGAAGGCTACCCGGAGTATGTTCTCCACCAGATGGTCACGGTGGAGCAGGGGGGGCAGGAGGTGAAGTTCTCCAAGCGGGCTGGGGACTACCTGACCCTCCGGGACCTGGTGGAGGAGGTCGGGGTGGATGTGACCCGATACTTCTTCCTCATGCGGAAGCCGGAGGCCCACCTGGTCTTCGACCTGGACTGGGCTCGGGATCAGTCCGACAAGAACCCGGTCTACAAGGCCCAATACGCCCACGCCCGGGTCTGCTCCATCTTCCGCAAGGCACAGGAAGAGGAGCTGGACCAAGACCTCCCGCAGCCGGATGTGGCCCGTCTCACCGAGAGTTCTGAACGGGAGCTCATCCAGACCCTGGGCGAGTTACCGGAGGTCGTGGAGCGAGCCGCAGAGGCCCGGGCGCCCCACCTCATCTGCGACTACCTGGAGCAGGCCGCCGGCCAGGTCAATGCCTGGTATCACGCCGGCAATCCAAGCCGGAATCCGGAGCTGGCGGTTCTTCATTCCGATCGCGAGCTTCGCTCGGCCCGCCTGGCTCTGAGCCAGGCCGTCCGGATCGTTCTGGCCAACGCCCTGGCCGTCCTGGGCCTCCACGCACCGGATCGAATGGAGCGATCCGAGGCCGAGGAGGCGGAGGGCGGCCAGGTGGCGAATACCGCGTCGGTGACTCCCGGCAACGCAGAAGGGGAAGGGGGCCACACATGAGCATCCTGGCAGTGGGAAGTGTGGCCCTGGACGGAGTGGAAACCCCCTTCGGATCGGTGAAGGAGGCGGTGGGCGGATCTGCGGTCCATTTCTCATCTGCTGCCTCCCTTTTCGGCCCCGTCCAGATGGTAGGGGTGGTAGGGGATGACTATCCCATGGAGAAGCTGACCTTTCTGGAAAACCGGGGGGTTGACCTCTCGGGTGTGGTCCAGCGTCCAGGGAAGTCTTTCCGTTGGTCGGGGCGGTACACCCATGACCTGAGTTCCCCGGAGACGTTGGAGACCGAATTGGGGGTGTTCGCTGACTTCCATCCCCAGATTCCCCCGGCCTTCCAGTCGCCGGAGATCCTCTTTTTGGGAAACATCGACCCTCGCCTGCAGCTGGAAGTCCTGAAGCAGGTGGACCGGCCCGGGGTGGTGGCCTGCGACACCATGAACTACTGGATCTCCGGTAGCCGGGAGCCCCTCATGGAGCTCCTCTCCCATGTGGATATCCTCATGCTGAATGAAGGTGAGATCCGGCAACTGGCCAACGAACCCAATCTGGTCCGGGCCGCCCGCTGGGCCCGGAAACAGGGTCCCAGTTAGTGGTGAAGAAGGGCGAACACGGCGCTCTCCTCTTTGATGGAGACGGGGCTCAGCAGATCTTCTTCATCCCAGGCTACCCGCTGGAGGAAGTCTACGACCCCACCGGAGCTGGAGACGCCTTCGCCGGAGGGTTCCTTGGCGCGCTCCGGACCTCCGATCCGCTCAACCCCCAATCGCTCCGTCGGGGGATGGTCATGGGATCTGTCACCGGGTCGCTGGCTGTAGAGGAGTTCAGTGTGGACCGCCTGGCCCGGGCTGACCGACAGGAGTTGGCTCGCCGGGCCCGGGAGTTTCGACGGATGACCCACTTCGAGCTGGATGAGATCGACAGGGAGGAGGTGCTTCATGGCTGATCAGGACAGGGGTGGTGGTGGACTGGACTACCGGAGCGCAGGAGTGGACCTGGAGAAGGCCGATCGGGCAAAGGAGGGTATCCGCAGTCTGGTAGAAGGAACTCGGGATCGCTGGACCCTCTCGGGACTGGGAAGCTTCGGCGGGCTCTACCAGGTCCCGGACGACGTGGAGAGCCCCGTCCTGGTTTCCTCCGCCGATGGGGTCGGCACCAAGCTCAAGCTGGCTTTCCGTACCGGGGTCCACGACACGGTGGGCCAGGACCTTGTGAACCACTGCGTCAACGACATCCTGGTGCAGGGCGCGCGCCCACTCTTCTTCATGGACTATCTGGCCACCGGAGAGATGGATGAAGGCGTGATAGAAGCCGTGGTGGCTGGAATGGCCCGAGCCTGTCAGGAGAACCGGTGTAGCCTCCTGGGTGGTGAGACGGCTCAGATGCCGGACTTCTATCAGCCGGGCGAATACGACCTGGCCGGGTTCATCGTAGGGATCGTGGGTCGGAAACAGATCCTGGATGGGAGCCGTGTGCAGGACGGCGACCTCCTGGTGGGATTGCCCTCGTCAGGGCTGCACACCAACGGGTATACCCTGGCCCGCAAGATCATCTTCGAGCGTGCCGGACTCTCGGTGGAGGACAAGATCCCAGGGACGACGGAGACAGTGGGTCCCGCCCTCCTTCGGATCCACCGGAGTTACCTCCCCTCTCTGGGTCCCGAGCTGGAACGGGACTCGATCCGGGCCATGGCCCACATCACCGGAGGTGGGATTCCCGGTAATCTTCCCAGGGTCCTTCCCGAGGGGTTGGGCGCCCGAATCCTGAAGGACAGCTGGCAAGTGCCGGCCCTCTTCCAGGCTCTGGCCCAGCTGGGAGACGTGGATGTCCAGGAGATGTTCAGAGTCTTCAACATGGGCGTAGGGATGATCGTCGTGACGGATCCAGACGAAGGGCCGGAGCTGGTCGCCCGACTCAGGGACCGGGGTGAGGGCGCCTGGATCCTGGGTCGTGTCGAGGCCGGAGAAGGGGTGGAGCTGGAGTGACGAAGATCCAGTCCTTCCCGGGGTCTGGCTGCAAGCCGGGTCGAACGCGCGGCAAGATCCTCCGGATCGGAGCGCTGTCCCTGAGCGCCTTCATCCTCCTCGGTGCCACCGGCCAGGGATTGGAGGGCCAGTCCGATCCGGGGCGACTGGCCCTGGATTGCGGTGCAGATGCCAGCCAGACCCTTGGGTCCCTCTGCGCCCAGTCGGCTCTGGCCGCCCACATTCTGCAGGGAGGGGTGGGCCTCCTGGTGGGGGCTGGAGGAGCCCTTCCCGTGAGTCCATCCACGGCGGGCCAGCGGATGGAAGGGGCCCCCCGGGTCGTGGTGGACGGTGGACTGAACGTTGGACGGGTGGAGCACCTGGATCTCTTGAGTTCCGGGAGCACAGCCCGTTCCACCACATCCACATTGCTGGCTGGGCGAATCACAGCTACGGCCGGGATCTTCGAGGGATTTTCCCCGGCGCCAACCGTCGGGGGCATGGGGAGCGTGGATGGCGTCGTGACCCTCAGGTTTGTTCGGTTCCCATCGGGGGCCGGCTTCTCCGGAACCTCAGCTTCAGTTGGAGCCGGAGCCCGTCTGGGTCTGCTTCGGGAATCCTTCTCCCTCCCTGGAGTCACCCTGACCGCCCTCCACCACCGACCGGGCACCATCCGCTACGGAAATCTGGAGGAGTCTGGACGGCGCGTGGTCCTGAAGCCACGCGTTACCACCGCCCGACTCGAGGTGGGCAAGGATCTTCTGGCGCTGGGCGCCACCGGAGGGGTTGGCTTTGACCGGATGAGCGGCCGGGCCAGGATTGCCGTGGAAGCGAATGGGGAGGGAGCCAACGCCGGCCCCGTCTCCATGACCCAGACCCGGCGTTTTGTCTTCGGTGGGATCAACTATACCTGGCTGGTGACGCAGATCAGCGGAGAGGTCTCCTGGTCTCCTGGGCAGGATCTCCCCGACGATTTCTGGCCTCGAGAGGCCGTTTCCCTGGAGGACGGGAATCTCCAAGCCGCCATCACCTTCCGGATCATCTACTGACGGTACTGTGGACACCGCCCTGTCAGCTGAGGATCGACGCTTCCTCCGCCAAGCCATAGAGCTGGGGCGCCGAGGATGGGGACGGGTCCACCCCAACCCCATGGTGGGCGCTGTGATCGTTCAGAACGGCCAGGTGGTGGGCCAGGGATGGCATGGGGAGTGGGGAGGCCCCCACGCGGAGGTGGAGGCCCTCCAGGATGCGGGAGCAAGAGCCCGAGGGGGGACGGCCTACGTGAGCCTGGAGCCCTGCAATCACTTCGGGAAGACACCACCTTGCAGCAAAGCCCTCATGGAGGCAGGCATCGGGAGAGTCGTGTATGGCGCCGCAGACCCGGGTGAGGCTTCTGGTGGAGGTGGCGCTCGCCTCAGGACGGAAGGAGTCCAGGTCCAGGGGCCCATCCTCTCCCGGGAGGATGCACGACGGGAAAACCCGGTCTTCTTCCATCCTTCTCCGGATGAACCCTGGGTTTGTCTCAAGCTGGCCNTGAGNCTGGACGGAGGCATTGCCGTCCGAGAGGGAGAGCGGACCGCCATCACCGGTCCTGAGGTGTCTGCCCGGGTACACTGGCTNCGGGCCGGTGTAGACGCGGTCCTGATCGGGGCCCGGACNGCCCGNGTGGATGATCCNCTCCTCACACCTCGGGGNGAGCTCCAGCCTCGGATTCCTCCCCGGCGAGTCATCCTGGATGGTCGGGGCACCCTGTCGCCCGACCTCCGGCTGTTTCGGGAGGGAGAAGGGGAGGTTCAGGTCCTCACCACCTCTGCCGCTTCCGAGCCGTGGCTGACCCAGATGGACGCTCGAGGGGCGAGGATTACGGTTGTGCCAGGGCGAGAGGATCGAGTGGAGCTGAAGCGGGCGCTCACCCAGCTCCGGACTGAAGGCATCCGCTCCGTTCTCTGTGAGGGTGGAGGTGTCCTTGCCAGTGCACTCCTGACCGAAGAGCTGGTGCATCGGGTCCACCTGGCGATCGCCCCCCGATTCCTGGGCCAGGACCGGGTACCGGCCTTTCCGGAGGTGGACGAACTGCCCAGCCGGAATGGCTGGAACTTCGCATTCCCTCCTGAGGCACTGGGGGCGGACCTGTGGCTAACCCTGGATCGGGAGCTCTGATGTTTACTGGAATCATCGAGGACGTGGGGCGGATTTCTGCAGTTGAACCCGACGGCAGCATCAGGCGAACCACCATTCGGTGCGCTGGTCAGCTCCTGGAAGGGATGGTGGCCGGCGATTCGGTGGCAGTGGACGGGGCGTGCCTCACTCCGATTCGCCTCCTGGACGACGGGTTCGTAGTGGATGTGGTTGCGTCCACCCTGGGTCGGACCATCGCCGCGGAGTACGAGGCGGGAACATCCGTGAACCTGGAACGAGCCATGAAACTGGGAGATCGCCTGGATGGCCATCTCGTTCAAGGGCATGTGGATGGACTGGCCGAGTTCATATCGTTTCGAGAGGAGGGCGGTACGCGGTTTCTTCATTTCCGCGTCCCCACGGAGGTTCATCGGGGCACCATCCTCCACGGCTCCATCACCCTGAACGGAGTCTCCCTCACGGTAAATGAGCTCAGCGATCCCCATGGGGTCGGTGTGGCCATCATTCCCCATACCTGGGACCACACGAACCTCTCTGAACTCCGCCTGGGAGACCAGGTGAATGTAGAAGGGGATCTGATCGGGAAATACGTGGGTAGGCTCCTCAGCACCACTCCTCCAAAGACAGAGTCGAAGGAAGGACCGTAATGGCCTTTGATCGCGTCGAAGACGCTCTGCAGGATATTCGTGAAGGGAAGATGGTTATCGTAGCCGATGACGAGGACCGGGAAAATGAAGGCGACCTGGTCTGCGGGGCATCGGCCATCACCCCTGAAACCGTCAACTTCATGACGAAGCACGGCCGGGGGCTCATCTGTGTTACCCTGACGGAGGATCGGGCAGATGCCCTGGACCTCCCCCCCATGACGGATCGGAACACCGATCCACACGGCACCGCGTTCACCGTTTCCGTGGACGCCCACCGCCGCTTCGGAGTCACAACCGGGATCAGTGCGCAGGACCGGGCGACGACCATCCAGGTGCTGGTGGATCCGGACACCCGGCCTCAGGATCTGCGGCGGCCCGGCCATATCTTCCCCCTCCGGGCCCAGGACGGCGGAGTCTTGAGGAGGGTAGGACAGACCGAGGCTTCGGTGGACCTGGCCCGACTGTCAGGTCTTCCACCGGTGGGCGTCATCTGTGAGATCCTGAACGAAGACGGGACCATGGCCCGGCGACCTCAACTGGAGGACTTCGCCCGGGAGCATGACCTGAAGTTCATCACCGTGGCTCAGCTCGTGGCCTACCGCCTGAGCAAGGAACGCCTGGTGAAGCGAGTGGCCGATGTGAAGCTTCCCACCCCCTTCGGCGAATTTCGACTCATCGGGTACCAGAGTCTCATCGACTCCCGTGAGCATGTGGCACTTGTGCGGGGAGAGGTTTCCGGGCAGGAGGACGTCCTGGTTCGAATGCACTCCGAGTGCCTCACCGGCGACGTCTTTGGCTCGCTCCGCTGCGACTGCGGCCAGCAGCTGGAGGCGGCCATGAGGCGAGTGGACGAGGAAGGGCTGGGCGCCATCGTCTACCTTCGGCAGGAAGGCCGAGGAATGGGCCTCGGAAACAAGCTTCGAGCGTATGAACTCCAGGAGCAGGGACAGGACACGGTGGAAGCCAACCTTACTCTGGGATTCAAGCCGGACCTCCGGGACTACGGGATCGGAGCCCAGATCCTCCTGGATCTGGAGCTGCGTCGGATTCGAATCCTGACGAACAACCCGAAGAAGATCGTAGGGCTGGAGGGATACGGGCTGGAGATCACCGGTCGGGAACCGTTGAAGGTCGCCCCTGGAGAGCATAACGCCCAGTATCTTCAGACGAAGGAACGAAAGCTGGGTCACCTGCCCTGACCCCACCCTGGGTACCATGACTGGATCAAGGGGGCGGAGCGGGTTCCGATCCCGGTGAGTTCAACTGAAGCGAAGGATGGGTGCGATGAGGGAATTCGAAGGAGTTCTGGATGGGACCGGGCTCAGGTTCGCCCTGGTGGTGGCCCGGTTCAACGACCTGGTCACGACCCCCCTTCTTTCGGGGGCGGTGGATTGCCTGGTCCGACACGGCGTGGACCGGGACGATCTCCATATCATTCGGGTTCCGGGAGCATGGGAGCTTCCGGCTGCTGCTGCCCGGGTGGTGGATGAAGGGATCGTGGACGGTGTGGTGGCCCTGGGATGCGTGATCCGGGGTGACACACCACACTTCGACGTTGTGGTGGGCGAGGCGGCGGCCGGCTTGGGAAGTCTGAACCGGAAAGGACGAATTCCCGTGGGTCTGGGCCTCCTGACCACCGATACCCTGGAGCAGGCCCTGGCGCGAGCCGGAAGCAAAGCCGGGAACAAGGGGTGGGAGGCAGCCGAGGCCACCCTGGAGATGGCCACCCTCTTCCGGGACATGGCGTGAGTCGATCTTCATCGGATGCCAGGCTGGGAAAGAAAGAGCGGGTCGACCGGACCCGGGCTCGATCCTGGGCCACCCAGGTCCTCTACCGCTGGGAGACGGACGGAGCGGACCGCCCCCTCCTGGATGTGTTCGAGGAGACCTTGCGGGTGCGGCGGATGGCCAGCCGACGAATTCCCCTCGTGGAGGGCCACCTCCGACGGCTGAGCCGTCATCTGGAGGAAGTGGACCAGGCACTGAATCGGTCGTTGGACAACTGGCGTCTGGACCGTCTCTCCATGGTAGACCGGAGCATCCTTCGTCTGGCTGCCTCGGAGATCCTCTTCGATCCCCAGGTCCCGCCCCGAGTTGCCCTGCAGGAGGGGATCCGATTGGCCGGGCAATATGGCGGATCTGAATCGTCCCGTTTCGTCAACGGCGTGCTGGACGCCATTCTCCGGGAGCACGAGGGAAGGGACGGCTCCCAGGGCAACCCTTCGTCCACTACTCGGTCGCCTTGAGCGCCTCCTCACGGCGGGTCCTGGTGCTGAACTGGTTGGACCGGGAGAACCCGGCGGCCGGTGGTGCCGAAGTGCATCTCCACGAGACCTTCGGGCGCTTGGCTCGGCGTGGGTGGACGGTGACCCTGGTGAGCAGCGGCTGGCCTGGAGCGGCTCCTCAGGTGGAGTTGGATGGGATCTCCGTCCATCGCGTGGGCAGCCGAAATACCTACCCAGTCCACGCCATCCCCTTCGCCAGAGAGATCCTCCGGCAGGATCCTCCTGCGCTGGTGGTGGAGGACTTGAACAAAGTTCCCCTCTTCACCCCGACCTGGAGCCAAGTCCCGGTCCTCCTTCTTGTTCATCACCTCTTTGGACGGACCGTCTTCCAGGAGGCTCCTCTCCACCTGGCTCTTCCCACCTGGCTCCTGGAGCGGCCCATCGGCGCCATATATCGGGCCACTCCGACGGTGGCCGTGTCGGCGAGCACCCGGGAGGACCTGGTAGACCGAGGGATCCCCTCCCATGAAATTCGGGTGATTCCCAACGGGATCCAGCTCTCCGACTTCGATCCGGCGACCTTGGGAGACCGCTTTTCCCGGCCCACCATTCTCTATCTGGGCCGGTTGAAGCGATACAAACGGGTCGATCTGGTGATGAAGGCCCTGGCCCGGCTGAAGGCTCAGGGGATCGAAGCTCAGCTCCTCATTGCCGGAAAGGGGGATCACAGGAGCGCCCTGGAGGCCCAGGCCAGGAAGCTGAAGCTGGGTTCGGAGGATGTCCGATTCCTGGGGTTTGTATCCGAAGAGGAGAAACGTGAGCTCCTGGCCCGCTCCTGGGTTCACTGCCTTACCTCTCCCAAAGAAGGCTGGGGAATCGCCAACCTGGAAGCAGCCGCCTCCGGGACCGCTACCGTAGCCAGTGATTCACCAGGCCTCAGGGATTCGGTGGTGGACGGCGAGACCGGGTATCTCGTTCCCCACGCCGACCTGGATGCCCTGGCGGGCCGGATTGGCCAGATCCTCACCGATCCGGAGCTCAGGGACGAACTGGGACGACGAGGTCTCACCTTTGCCCAGGGTTTCAGCTGGGAACGGACAGCCGCAGAGTTGGAAGCCGTGCTCCTTCAGACGGTGGCTTCTGCCGGCAGCCGGATGTAGCTTGAAGTAGTTTGGTGTATAGTTTCGTTTCGACTCCTCTCACCCCTCTTTGGGAGTCCGTATGCGAGTCCAGATCGTTGCCCGCCAATGTGAGGTTCCTCCGGTCGTCCGGGATCGAACCCAGGAGCAGATCCCCCGGTTGGCCCGCTTTGACCAGCGCCTCTCCTCCGGTGAGGTGATCTTTGAAGAGCAGCGCCATCTGAAGAAGGTGGAAGGTGTCCTCTCGGTGGATGGCCAGGAACCGGTGGTGGCACGAGGGGAAGGAACTGAGTTCCGACCGGCTCTGGACCAGATGCTCGAACGACTTCAACGCATCCTTCGGCGGCGGCGGGATCAATCCGTGAGTCACAAGGGCCCGAAGCCGGCTGAGCTGGTGGAGGCATCCCCCGAGCTTCCCCTGGACGAAGCCGACTAAGTCGATACTGTGGCCGCTACACTGACGCTCAAGGAACTCCTGGAAGCCCGGGGAGAGATTCTCTCCCTGGAACTCCTCACACCAGAGCTGAACCTGGACCGGGAGTGCCGCGACCCGGATCTTTCCTCACCGGGTCTGGCTTTGGCTGGATTCGTGGCACGATTTCCAGAAGGCAGAATGCAGGTCCTGGGCGAGACGGAGATGGCCTACCTGGCCACCCTCGAGCCTGAGGAGCTGGAGTCCTGTCTCCGGACCCTCTTCCGGCAGGACTTCCCGGCGCTGTTCATCACCAAGGGGCAGGAGGTTCCCCTCGTGGTCCTCCAATCGGCCAGGGAAGCCAATGTGCCGGTTTTCCGGTCGTACCTGACCACCAAGGCATTCTTCAGTCGGATCAAGACGTATCTGGAGGTTGCCCTGGCCCCATCGACCACGGTCCACGGATCGCTGGCCGACGTCTATGGGGTGGGGCTCCTCTTCATCGGCAAGAGCGGAATCGGGAAGAGTGAGTGCGTTCTGGATCTGGTGGAACGGGGACATCGGCTGGTGGCCGACGACCTGGTCCTCACTTCCCGTCGAGGCCACGACGTCCTCATCGGCCGAGGCCACGACCTCCAACGCCATCGAATGGAGATTCGGGGGATCGGGATCATCGACGTGCGGGCGCTCTTCGGCATCCGGGCCACCCGACAGCAGAAGCGCATCGAGGTCGTGGTTCAGTTGGAGGAATGGGATGACGCCCAGAGCTATGACCGGACCGGGTTGGATCGGGAGGAAGCGGAGATCCTGGGGGTGCGACTTCCGAAGGTCACCATCCCCCTGAATCCGGGTAAGAACATCACCGTCATCTCTGAGGTGGTGGCCATGAACCATCTCCTTCGATATTCTGGCGTGGACTCCGCCGCCGAGTTTGACCGGGAGATCAGGGGCGCCATGCTTCCCCTGGAAGAGTACCTGGAAGAGGACTATGAGTGATTCAGCTCCCCCCGACGTCCCCCTGGTGAAGGGTATCGTGCTGACCCACGGCTCCATGTGCCACGGCCTGGTCGATGCGGTGCAGAAGATCGCCGGCTCACCTGAGGACGCCCTGCATCCCGTCTCCAATGAGGGACAGAGCCCCGAAGCCCTTCTGAAGGAGGTCGCCCGGGTCGTGGGAGAGGGACCGGCTCTGATCTTCACCGACCTCCAGACGGGAAGCTGTGCGCTCACGGCCCGATTCGTCTGTCGGGATCCAGGGAATCGTGAGGTGATTTTCGGGGTGAATCTCCCCATGCTCCTGGACTTCGTCTTCCACCGGGAGCTTCCCCTGGACGAACTGGTGGAACGGCTCCTGGCCCAGGGGCGATCAGCCATCCGTTCAACTGAACCCAACAGGGTCTCCGGTGGGAATCGCACTCCTGCGAGTGGATGAGCGTCTGATCCATGGCCAGGTGACCGTGGGGTGGGGCGCCCGGCTCCAGCCCACTCGCTACCTGGTGGTGGACGACGAACTGGCCCAGTCCGACTGGGAACGGGAGCTCATGTCCCTGGGCGCGCCATCGGATGCCCTCGTCGAGTTTCTCACCGTCCAGACGGCCAGGCCTTCTGGAGGAATGGATCTCCTCGACGACCCGCTCCGTGCTTCTGACGCGGGACCTGGACCACATGGTGAGGCTGGCCCGAGGAGGGATGCTGGAGGGAATGGAGGTGAATCTTGGAGGGCTGCACCATGCCGCAGGAAGGGAGGAGGTGCTCCCATATCTCTTCCTCACCTCCCAGGACCGGGAGCGGATCGTGGAACTGGAGGAAGAGGGGGCCATCGTTTCGGCCCGGGATCTCCCCTCTTCCCCTCGCCGCAACGCCTCCGATCTGCTTGGCTGACGCCGACAGAACCGTGACCTCCGAGGAGCCCTGATGGAGCCGGCTTCCTGGATCCTCCTGGTGGGCCTGGGCGTCTGGGCTGCCCTGGATGGGGTTTCGGCGGGGCAGTTCATGGTAAGCCGCCCCCTGGTGACCGGAACCCTTTCCGGATGGATCCTCGGTGACCCGTGGACTGGATTCATTCTGGGGTTCTTCCTGGAGATCCTCCACCTACCCGGTATCCCCGTTGGTGGCGTTCGTCTCCCTGAACCAGGACCCGCCACCGTCCCGGCAGCGGCAGCGGCTATCCTCCTTCCCGGTCCAGGAAGCCTGGCTCTAGGAGCCGGTCTGGGCATCGTTCTGGCCCAGGTCGGTGGATGGACCGTGGTGGCGCAGCGCCGTTGGCAGGGTGCCCTGCTGGCCCATCACAGCCCCTTCAGCAAGGACCCGCGCCGATTGACCTGGGTCCTTCTGGGAGCGTTGGCCTTGGATGGACTTCGGGGGCTGGGCCTCGTCCTTCCAGCACTGGGCCTGGTCCTCCTCCTCCCTCCCTCCCTCGCTCAGGCCTGGCCCTTGTCCATGGGCGAGACTCTGGCGCTCCTTGCCGTACTCGCCTCGGCACCAGCCGGGGCGCTCCTGGCCGCGCTCCCGGCCCCACGTTACCGATGGGCTCTCCTGGGCGTTGGCCTCGTCATGGGCGGCCTCCTCTCCATCTGGACGGGCGTGGGATGAAGGGCTTTCTCTTCTTCCGACTCTTCCTCGTCCAGGCTCTCTGGAACTACCGGACCCTTCTGGGCGCAGGACTCCTCTGGGTGGTCTTCCCTGCGCTGAAGGAAGGGACTCGGGGAAGGGAGGAGGCTTGGAAGGAAGCCGTGGAGCGCCACCAGGGAACCTTCAACGCCCACCCCTACCTGGCTGGCTTTGCGGCAGGGGCCCTGGCTCGGCTTGAAGCCGACAGGGCCGATCCCCGGCTCATCCAGCGGATGCGGCGAGCTCTCCCGGGTCCGTTGGGCAGTCTGGGCGACCGTTTCTTCTGGGCTGGGTGGCTGCCTCTGACCCTCCTGTTGGCCGGTACCCTCGCCATGGTCGGCATCTCTCCCCTCTGGGCCGCCATCGTCTTTCTCGTGCTCTACAACACCCCCCACCTGCTGGTCCGCTGGGGGGGCGTGGTTTCGGGTTTGAGCGAAGGATCCCAGGTTGCCCGGTCACTGGGCCGGTACGACTTCCCCCGCTGGGCGGAACGCGCAGGCGGAGCAGGGGTCCTTCTTCTGGGATCCCTGGGAGGCCTTCTCCTCATGGAGGCCCTGGGGCCCGTCCTGACCACCGGAAGACCCGGGGGGTGGGAGAACATCCTGGCGCTGGGAGGCATGGTCCTCTTCGGCCTCGGTTTTCGTCTGGGCAGGGCCTATCCCAGGGCGCTCTCAACTCTGGTCCTGGGAGTCCTGGCCGGGCTCTTCCTCCTGGGGATTCTCAACTCATGATTCTCGTTACACGCCGCCTGGTGTGAGTTCATTCATGACTGACCGACCAACAGAGGAGGAGCGGATCCGGATCTCCAACCGGATGGGGCTCCATGCCCGACCTGCCGCGGAGTTCGTGAAGCTGGCAGGGAAGTATGAGGCAGACATCACAGTGAGCAAGGATGGGTTGGAGGTGAACGGGAAGAGCATCATGGGTGTCCTGATGCTGGCGGCAGAACAGGGCGCTGAGATGGTGATCCGGGGCACGGGGCCCGATGCCCGGGAAGCGGTGACCGCGTTGACCGAGCTCATCCAGCGAGGATTCGGGGAGGCCTGAGATGTCCACCGTCCGCGACGGCCTTCCTGTCTCCGAAGGGATCTCCTTCGGACCGATTCGGGTGCTCCGCTGGGGTGTTCCTGACGTGCCGCACGAAACCATCCCGACCAGCCAGGTGGATGAACACGTAGCCAGCTTCCATGCCGCCAGGGAGTGGGCCCGTGACCGGCTCACCGAGATCCAGGACGTCACGAGGGAGCGGTTGGGGAATCTGGAAGCCCGGATTTTCGAGCCCCAGCTCCTCATGCTGGACGATGTGGAGGTGGTGGACGGCACTGTCCGATACATCCGGGAGAACCACCTGACGGCGGCCCGTGCATTCCACTGGCGGATGCTGGAACTCCAGTCCCTCTGGGTGCGGACCGCCAATCCCATGGTCCTGGATCGGCTCAACGACCTGGAGGACGTTCTCTCGCGTGTCCTCCGGCGCCTTCTGGGCCTTCCCGAGCCCGGCGACATGTCCGGAGACGGGGAACCCGCCATCCTGGTGGCCCAGAACCTGACCCCCTCCCTGACCGTCCAGATGAATCCGCAGAGTATTCTGGGAATCGCCACGGACCAGGGCACCCGCACCTCCCACTGGGCCATCCTGGCTCGCTCCATGGAGATTCCGGCCGTGGCCGGATTGGTGGACATCTCCCGGATCGCCCAGGAGGGTCAGGAGGGCATTCTGGACGGGAGGATTGGACGCCTGATCCTCAACCCGGATGAACGAGACCGCCGGATCTACCGGGAACGTGAGGTCCGGATCCGGGCCTGGGAAGAAGAGCTGTCGGAGATCGCTCGGTTGGATGCCGTCACCCTGGATGGTCAGCCTGTCGCCCTCCGGGCCAACCTGGATATTCCGGTTGAGGCTGAACGGGCGGCCACCCATGGGGCGGAGGGGGTGGGCCTCTTCCGAACTGAGTTCCTGGTGGTGGGGCGCAACGCCATGCCCCAGGAAGAGGAGCAGTACGAGGCGTACCGACAGGTTGCCGAGGCCTTCCCCAACCGGGCCGTGGTCATCCGGACCTTCGATCTGGGCGGGGACAAGTTCCCCATGTTCCTTCACATGCCGGCAGAGGAGAACCCCTTCCTGGGATGGCGGGCCATCCGGGTCTGCCTGGACCGCCTCGAGCTCTTCCGCCCCCAACTCCGAGGGATCCTCCGGGCCACGGCCCATGGGGATATCCGGATCCTCCTCCCCCTGGTGAACGATGTGGAGGAAGTGGTACGGGTGCGGGAACTCCTTTCGGAGGAAGAAGACCGGCTCCGCCGAGACGGAATCCCCTTCCATTCGGGGTACAAGCTGGGGATCCTGGTGGAGACACCGGCAGCCGCCCTGGACGCCGCCGAGTTGGCCCGTCACTGCGACTTCTTCAGCATTGGAACCAACGACCTGGTCCAATACACTCTGGCAGTGGATCGGACCAACGCGCGCCTGTCCCACCTCTACAATCCGTTCCATCCTTCGGTTGTCCGTCAGATCCACCAGGTGTCTCGAGTCGCCCGGGCGGCAGGAATCGAAGTCAGCGTCTGCGGAGAGATGGCGGCCAACCCCCTGGGGGCCTTCCTCCTTCTGGGCCTGGACATCATGGCCCTCTCGGTGGCCTGGCCATCCCTGCCCGAGGTGAAGAAGGTCATCCGGGCATTCCGGATCGAGGACGCCCGGGTAGCCGCCCGGAAAGCCCTGGCAGCTCCCACCTCCGGGGACGTGACCCGCTGTCTGGTGGACGGACTGGGGGATGCGGTAGACCTGAGTGCGTTCTCGGGCCGTTGGAGCTTGTCCGTTCCCTGAGTCGCTGGTTAACCTTTCGCGGCTTCATTTGCCTTTACTCGTTCCAACCAATCCTTATCTGGGCAGATCACCTGAAGAGGGTGACGCCTGTTCTGGAGTCAAGCTTGAGCCTACGTCACTTCTCCTCCGAATCCGTCACCGAAGGGCATCCCGACAAGGTGGCCGACCAGATCTCCGACGCGGTGCTGGACCACTTTCTGGCTCACGACCCCAATTCCCGGGTGGCCTGCGAGACCCTGGTCACGACCGGTCTGGCCCTGGTGGCCGGAGAGATTTCCTCCACGGCCCGAGTGGAGATCCCACAGTTGGTCCGGGACACACTGGTGGACATTGGCTATGACCGGGGAGAGTACGGGATCGATGGGCGAAGTTGTGCCGTTCTCACCACCCTGGATCGACAATCCAGCGACATCGCAGCAGGAGTGGATGCGGGCGGAGCCGGCGACCAGGGGATGATGTTCGGCTATGCCACGGATGAGACGGAGGTCCTCCTTCCGCTTCCCGTGCTCCTGGCTCATCGCCTCACCCAGGAGCTGGCCCGACTCCGCCGCAGCGGACAGGTGCCCTGGCTCCGCCCTGACGGCAAGGCCCAGGTCTCGGTGGCATATGACGGCGATCAGCCCGTGGAGGTGACCGCCGTCGTGGTGAGCGCCCAGCACGACCCGGACGTTGCTCAGGAGACGATCCGGGAGGTTCTGGAAGAGGAGCTCATCGTCCCCCACCTTCCGCCGAAGCTCCTGGACCGGAAGAAAGCCCGGATCCACGTAAACCCCACGGGGCGGTTCGTCACCGGTGGCCCACAGGGAGACGTGGGCCTGACCGGACGGAAGGTCATCGTGGACACGTACGGTGGCATGGGACGCCACGGGGGCGGTGCCTTCTCCGGGAAGGATGCCACCAAGGTGGACCGTTCGGCGGCATATGCGTCCCGATGGGCAGCCAAACATGTCGTGGCCGCCGGAGCCGCCCGCCGGTGCGAGATCCAGTTGGCCTATGCCATCGGGATCGCTGATCCTGTCAGCCTCTGGGTCGACACCTTCGGGACCGGAGTCATCCCTGAGGAGGAAATCGTCGAAGGACTACGAGAGGTGTTCGACTTCCGACCTGGAGCCATCATCGAGGAACTCGATCTGCGCCAACCTATCTATGGACCCGCGGCCACCTATGGACACTTTGGGCGGACACCTCGGAGCGCCCAGCGCCTGGGGCTGGAGGTGAACCTCTTCCCCTGGGAGAAGACCTCCCGGCTGGATGATCTCAGGAGCGCCCTGGGACTGACCTGACCTGGCCGGTGGAAGGTGAACCAGGCCGGTCCTCTGGAGTATCCACCTTGGAGCCCACGTCTGGGTTCGTCTCCGTGGTGACGGCCGTCCGTCATCCCTATCGGTGCGCCAAGCAGGAGGACCCGTGTTGGTCGAGGTGAAGGTCAAGAGCCTGGGTTTGGACCGGGCATCCAACACCCCCGTCGTCATTCTCCAGGAGTCGGAAGGCGAACGGGTTTTGCCCATCTGGATCGGTCCCGGTGAAGCCAGCGCTATCGCCATGCAGTTGGCTGACATGCAGTTTTCCCGACCTCTGACCCATGATCTCCTTCTGGATGTGGTGAAGGGCTTGGGAGGAGAGCTTTCCCGTGTCGTGATCACCCGGGTCTCCGAGTCCACCTATTTTGCAGAACTCATCATCCAGACCAATGGGTCCACGGTGAGCGTGGACGCTCGACCGTCCGATTCGATTGCCGTCGCGCTCCGGACCGACGCCCGGATCTTCGCCAACGACGCGCTCCTTGAGCGGGCCTCCATCGAGATCGCTGAGGAGGAAGACGCATCGTCCGCCACCGGATCTCAGATGGGGCCAGGCGCCTCTCCCGAAGGGGCAGGNGGAGCAGGAGAGGANGAAGGAGAGGAGTCTGTGATGAGCGCGGAGGAGCTGAAGGAGTATCTTCGGAAGCTGAATCCGGAGGACTTCGGCCGCTTCTCCCCCTGAAGTCGCCATGTCTTCCAGTTTGCTGTTTCACCGACGTCATGGGCTCGGTCTCCCGGTGAGCCTCCTCCTGCTGGTTGCTCTGGTGACTTCCCACCCTGGCGCTGCCCAGGCCCAGGCACCACCAGATACGAGTCGAGCTGAGTTGGAGGAGGTCGAACCCCGCCTTCACGGTGAACTCTTCCGGGGCGGGGAGCCGGCTGACTCCGGAACCGTGGTCCTCCACCGGGTGAATCCGGAGGTCGCAGGCCCTGTTGATTCGATTCAGACCGGTCCGGACGGCACCTTCCAGCTCATCCTTCCGGACATGCCCATTCCCGGATCCGGGGAGATCTACTTCGCCTCCGTTCGGTATGAAGGCATCCTCTACTTCGGGCCGGCCATTGCGGAGCCGGCCCAGTTGGATTCCATCTACCGGATCCGAAGCTATCCCACTCAGGAGGCACCGGTGGGAGGAATGCCCTTCCAGGTAGAGGTCCGGAACCTCTTCGTGGACCCAGGGCCCATGGGCTGGCGGGTCACGGACCTCTTCCAGATCCGAAACGACTCATCCGTCACCTGGGTGGGGAGCGGCGAGGATGAGATCGTCTGGCAATATCCCCTACCGGCCCAGGCCAGGAGTTTTCGCCTGGGTCAGAATGGCGCCGCTCCCGATGCCATCCGATTTCAAGAAGGGGGACTTCAGCTCCTGAGCCCGGTTGCACCCGGGGAAGAGCTCTTCATGGTCCAGTACGAGCTGGAGGACCTGGAATTCACCCTTCCCCTTCCGGGGCGGACCCGGATTCTGGAGATCATGGTCAGTGAAGATGCCCCATCCCTGAGGATGGAGGGGCTTTCCCAGGCCCAGCCCGTGGAGATGGAGGACGGAGCGATCTACCGACGATGGGCAGGGGAGGATCTGTCCGATCGGGCAATCCGGGTGGAGCGCGGGGAGGAAGGAGAGAACGGTCTCCTCCCGTGGATCGGCATAGGTCTGGCCCTGATCCTCCTTGGGCTGGGCATCTGGGCCATNCGCCGGGTCCCGTCCGGTGAGCNTCGCGGTGGGGNTGGGTCAGATCGACGCAGCACTTCGNAAGATCCNGNCGGGCGCCCGCCAGANTCCAGGGCTGAGCTCCTTCTGGCCATNGCCGAGCTGGATGAAACCTTCTCGGCTATGGAGGACCCAACACCGANGGACCGACGCCANTATGAGTCCGAGCGCAATCNGCTCCTCTCCCGACTGAGTGACCTGGCGCCCGATTCCGGGTCTNCCGACCCAGCCACCCCGGACCGCCCTGNATNGCCNACAAGGTCGGATCCGNCGAGGAACGACCTGCAGGANGGACCGTGAGTGACCTCANTCAGGAAGGGATCCTCCTCCGATCCCACCCCTATTCCGAGACGTCTCGCATCCTCCGCTTCCTGACGCCGGATCATGGCTTGCTCTCCGTCATGGCGCGAGGACAGAGGAGGAACCTCTCCAAAGGACAGGGAGGGGTGGAAAGCTTTGATCAGGTCGCATTGACGGTCTCCTACCGGGAACGAAGGGACCTCCAGACCCTGAAAGAGCTGAAGGTAACCCGGTCCCGTCACCGACTGGGACGGGAGGTACTCCGGTTCTCAGGAGCCACCCTCCTGGCGGAATTCCTGCTGGGCCATACCCTGGAGGAGGAGAGCCATCGGCTCTTCCAAGTCGTGACAGATTCCCTGGACGCACTCGAGAAGTGTCCGGGAGAGTTGACTCCCGCCATTCTGCTTTCCGGTGGCTGGCAGATCCTGGGGGTGACGGGGTTCACCCCAAGTCTGAACGCCTGTGCTCACTGCGGTGGTTCGCTTCCCAGCCAAGGGATGCTTCGATTCAGCGCCCAGCATGGAGGCCTTCTCTGCGCCGCTTGCGGAGAGGATCGTCGGGGTGCCCGGCTGGGACCCGGCGCCCGAGCCGACCTGGCCGGGCTGGTGGCCGGGACTCCATCACCGGATCTTCGAGGTGCTCGAGCCCACCTGGGAATTCTCGAGGCCTTCGCCCTCCATCACCTCGCTCCATCCCGACCCTTTGCTTCCGTGGCCCTCATCCGGAATAGCCTGCAGGCGGCGTCGGCCCAGGACGAGCCTGCTTGACCGGGGAAGCCCCAGGATCTATTAGTTGAGTATCAAACTGATCATTCCCTACGATCCTTGGAGGGCTATCGCTCTTCCGCTACTGCACAGAAAACTGTGCGGAGGCCTGAATGGGACGCATCTTTTGCGTCTTTTTCGTCCTCCTCTCCCTCCCGCTCCTGGCACCGGCCCCGGCAATGGGCCAGCAAGCGGGGATGATCGGCTCGCAGGATGATCCGGATGTTGGTTTTCGGCTCGAACAGAACTATCCGAATCCGTTCAATCCGGCGACACGGGTTCCGTTCGAGCTCCTGGAGGATGTCTTCGTAGAAGGACGTCCGGCCACCGTGTCCATCCGGATCTACAACATCCTGCTGCAGTATGTGGCGTCGCCGACGGCGCTGAACCATCCTCAGGGAGATCGGACGACCGTCATTGACCTGGAGTACACTTCTCCAGGACGCTATGAGGCCTATTGGGACGGTCTGGACCGTTCCGGAAGGCGCGTGGCGTCCGGTGTGTACATACTGGAGATGACGGTGAACGGCCGCTCCCGGAACATCAAGATGTTCGTGAGCAATTAGAAGGCCGTTGAAGAACAGGAGCGACTTGGCGCTCCCGACGGCGGTCGCTCCTGTTCTTCAACGGCCTTCTAGTGGTCGACAACCCACCGGCCCGCCTCAGGAACGAGTGACCCTTCCAAGACAGACTGATCCTCATGGGCAAGGTCTGTCGACCCATGAGAGGGAATCCCCCCCAGAAAGGGAAGGCGAGTTCGAGCCCCTCTCATCATCCATTGCGGATCCGGGTCACTCCCTGTCAGTCCGCCACGTAGATGAAGCTTCCGCAGTTCTCGCAGCTCTGCACCTGCTGGTGCACATCCTGGTCTCCCACGGTGGCCGTGGCAATA